>Ga0316628_100005541_pt1 | contig 10159 bp, 7 predicted proteins | sample OWC_Aug_M2_C1_D5_FD_207648 | JGI IMG/M metagenome (GOLD analysis project Ga0316628, IMG submission 207648) | Wetland soil microbial communities from Old Woman Creek delta, Ohio, United States - OWC_Aug_M2_C1_D5_C | ecosystem: Environmental > Terrestrial > Soil > Wetlands | place: USA: Ohio... | reverse complement strand
CATCGCCATGCTGCTGTTCAGCGCCGTGTCAATGCTTGTCCTGTATTTGCTCGAACGCACGCAGCAGTGGCTGCCGCTCAACCCGCAGAAGTTCGCCGCCGTGCCTCCGGATCTGGCCTTCAACACCGCCGCCTCGTTCACCACCAACACCAACTGGCAGTTCTACACCGGTGAGCAGGTGATGAGCTATCTCACGCAGATGGCCGGCCTGGCCTACCACAACTTTTTCTCCGCGGCAGTGGGAATCGCCCTGGCCGTGGCGTTTATCCGCGGCATCGCGCGGCGCGAGAAAGAGACCATCGGCAACTTCTGGGTAGACACCACTCGAGCGACCTTATGGGTCCTGCTGCCGGCGTGCATCGTTTATGCACTGCTGCTGGTTTCGCAAGGCGTGATCCAGAATTTCAAGCCGTATGCAACCGTGAAGTTGGTGGAACCGCGGCAAGTGCAGAAGGTCGGCCAGGATGGCAAGCCAGTAGTCAAAGCCGACGGCAGGCCGGTAATGGACACCGTCACCGAGCAGACCATCGCGCAGGGTCCCATCGCCTCGCAGGAGGCCATCAAGATGCTGGGCACAAACGGCGGCGGCTTCCTCAATGCCAACAGCGCGCATCCCTTCGAGAACCCGACCCCCTTCAGCAACTTCCTGGAAATGCTTTCCATCTTCGTGATACCTGCCGGCCTTACGTACACGCTTGGCCGCATGACCGGCTCGCAGCGGCATGGCTGGGCCGTCTTCGCGGCCATGGCCGTGTTGTTCTTCGCTGGAGTCACCACTACCTACTGGGCCGAGTCCCGCGGCAATCCCTTGCTGGCCGGTACGGACCAGCGGGCTTCTCTGACGCAGCCGGGCGGCAACATGGAAGGGAAGGAAGTGCGTTTTGGCATTGCCAACTCCGCGCTCTTCGCCACCGTTACCACGGACGCGAGCTGTGGCGCGGTTAACAGCATGCACGATTCGTTTACGCCGCTCGGCGGCCTGGTCCCGCTGGTCAACATCATGCTGGGCGAGATCGTCTTTGGCGGTGTGGGCGCGGGCATGTACGGGATTCTGATTTTTGTGATTGTGTCCGTCTTTATCGCGGGCCTGATGGTCGGACGCACCCCGGAATATCTGGGCAAAAAAATTGAAAGCTACGACGTGCAGATGGCCATGCTTTATGTGCTCATCTTTCCTGCGGCCATCCTCGCTCTCAGTGCGTTTTCTGCGCTGCTGCCCGCGGGTCTGGCCACTTTGAATAACAGCGGACCGCATGGCCTCTCTGAGATTCTTTACGCATTTACCTCAGGAACAGGCAACAACGGTTCCGCCTTCGCAGGCCTCGGCGGCAGTCGCTGGTATTTCCTCACTATGGGATTCACCATGCTGGTCGGTCGCTTCCTGATGATCGTACCCATGCTGGCCGTGGCCGGAAGTCTTGCCGCAAAGAAAATCATTCCGCCTTCCCCAGGCACGTTCCCGGTGACTACCCCTTTGTTCACCGTGTTGCTGGTGGGCGTGATTCTGATTGTTGGCGCGCTGACGTTTTTCCCCGCGCTCAGCCTGGGGCCGGTGCTCGAGCACCTGCTGATGCATGCGGGAAAGACTTTTTAAGAGGAACGAATAATGTTGGTAAAGGAAGCGAAACCGAAATCCTTGTGGAACGCCAAGATCGTCCGTCAGGCGCTGATCGACTCGGTGGTCAAATTGAGCCCGCGAACCATGATGAAGAACCCGGTGATGTTCGTCGTCGAGGCAGGCAGCGTAGTCACGTCCGTGCTGCTGGTGCGCGATCTTCTGCGTCACAGTGGAAGCTTTGGGTTCAATCTTCAGATCACGCTCTGGCTCTGGTTCACCGTGCTCTTCGCCAATTTCGCCGAGGCCATGGCCGAGGGCCGCGGTAAGGCTCAGGCGGAGACTCTGCGCCGGGCCAAGTCAGAGACCATCGCCAACAAGCTTCTTGCCGACGGCCGCATTGAGACCATCCCTGGCTCCAGGCTGCGCGCAGGAGACGTGGTGGTTGTCTCTGCCGGCGAAACTATCCCAGGCGACGGCGATGTGATTGAAGGCGTTGCCTCCGTCGATGAGTCGGCCATCACCGGCGAGTCCGCGCCGGTGATCCGCGAAGCCGGCGGCGACCGCTCTGCCGTTACCGGTGGAACGCGTGTTCTTTCCGATCAGATCAAGGTGAAGATCACTTCCAACCCCGGCGAGACTTTCCTCGATCGCATGATCGCCCTGGTGGAAGGCGCGGAGCGTCAAAAGACGCCGAATGAAATTGCGCTCAACATCTTGCTGGCGGGATTGACCGTTGTGTTTCTTCTCGCGGTTGTGACCTTGCAGCCCTATGCCATCTACTCAGGGTCTCCGCAGACGGTCTTCGTGTTGGTCTCTCTGCTCGTTTGCCTGATCCCCACGACGATTGGTGGACTGCTCTCCGCCATCGGCATCGCCGGCATGGACCGCCTGGTCCAGCACAACGTGCTCGCGATGTCCGGCAGGGCCGTGGAGGCAGCGGGCGACGTGAATACCCTGCTCCTCGATAAAACTGGAACGATTACTCTGGGAAACCGCCAGGCATCTGAGTTCGTCGCCGCGCCGGGAGTCAGCAATGATCAGCTTGCCGACGCAGCGCAGCTCTCCTCGTTGCCGGACGAGACTCCCGAGGGACGCTCGATTGTGGTGCTGGCCAAGGAGAAGTACGGGCTGCGCGGACGCGAGTTGGCAGCCTTGCAGGCGCAGTTTGTCCCTTTTACCGCGCAGACGCGCATGTCCGGCGTGAATCTGGATGGCCGCAAGATCCGCAAAGGCGCGGCTGACTCGATTGAAAAATACTTGCAGGAAAATGGCGGCTATTTGCCCAAAGAAGTCCGGGCCAGCGTTGACGCCATCGCCCGGTCCGGCGGCACTCCGCTTGTTGTAGCGGAAAACGATCGCGCTCTCGGCGTGGTCCATCTGAAAGACATCGTCAAGGGCGGCATCCGCGAGCGCTTCGCCCAGCTTCGCGCCATGGGCATTCGTACCATCATGATCACTGGTGATAATCCCCTGACTGCGGCAGCCATTGCGCGTGAAGCCGGCGTGGACGATTTTCTTGCTCAGGCAACGCCTAAAGACAAAATGGACCTCATCCGTAAGGAACAGGCGGAAGGAAAACTCGTAGCCATGACCGGCGACGGCACCAACGACGCTCCGGCCCTTGCCCAGGCCGATGTCGGCGTGGCAATGAACACCGGCACCCAAGCCGCAAAAGAAGCCGGCAACATGGTGGACCTGGATTCCAATCCGACGAAGCTTTTGGAAATCGTTGAGATCGGCAAGCAGTTGCTGATGACCCGCGGTTCGCTGACCACGTTTTCCATCGCCAACGACGTAGCCAAGTACTTCGCCATCATTCCGGCCATGTTTGCCGGTACGTTCCCGGTGCTCAACACGCTGAACATCATGCGCCTGGCCACGCCGCAATCGGCCATACTTTCCGCGGTGATCTTCAACGCGCTGATCATCATCGCGCTCATTCCCCTGGCTCTGCGCGGCGTGCAGTACAAGGCGATGAGCGCTGAGGCGCTGCTGCGACGCAACTTGTGGCTCTATGGCGCCGGCGGGGTGATCGTGCCCTTTGTCGGTATCAAGATCATTGATTTGATCGTTCGCGAACTGGGACTGGCCTGACCAAGAGGAAAAGATGAAAAAGAATCTCGTTACCGCTCTGCTCTACACGGTTGTTACCACGGTGTTGCTGGGGGTTGTCTATCCCCTCGTGATCACAGCCCTGGCGCAGGTTGCTTTCAAGGGCAAGGCCAACGGGCAGCTCATCACGCGCAATGGTGTTACCGTTGGGTCGCGCATCCTGGCCCAGCCGTTTACCGGAGAAGCTTATTTCCACCCGCGCCCTTCCGCGGCGGGAGCCAACGGGTACGATGCCACCAACTCCGGTGGAAGCAACTTTGGTCCCACAAACCAGAAGCTGGTCGATCGTGTGGAAGGTGACACTGCTGGATTGCAGAGCCAAAATCCCGGCCAGCCGGTTCCCATCGATCTGGTCACCACGTCCGCGTCCGGTCTCGATCCGCACATCACGCCCGCGGGCGCCCAATTCCAGATTCCACGGGTCGCGACGGCAAGAGGCATCAGCCAGGCGGAACTGGCCCATCTAGTGGCCGACCACACCGAAGGCCGCCAGTTTGGCTTTCTGGGTGAGCCAAGAGTCAATGTGTTGGAACTGAACCTGGCCGTGGACGAGAAGTATCCCCTCAGAAAGTGAGCGCCGGCTTGCAGCCAAGAATCGCATAGAAGAAACCTGCAAAAACTGCGAAAATAGCGGTATGGCCCTGGTCGTCATCGGCGGACATTCGCGCAGCGTGGGTAAAACCAGCGTGGTGGCCGAAATTATTGCCGCGCTGCCGGAATTCAACTGGACCGCGCTCAAGATTACGCAGTTCGGCCACGGCATCTGCTCCGCCGACGGCAAGCCCTGCGACTGCGATACCGGCGACGACCACTTCCGCGCTCTCAGCGATGAAAAAGACAGGGGTGGCGAAACAGACACTTCACGTTTCCTGGTGGCCGGGGCTGCACGTTCCATCTGGGTGCGCACGCGCCAGGGCCGGCTGAGTGAAGCCATCCCGGATATCGAGCGCAAGATCGCCGGCGCGGAGAACGTGATCATGGAATCCAACAGCATCATGCGCTTCATGAAGCCGGACCTCTACCTGAGCGTCCTCGATGCTGGCAAGGCCGATTTCAAAGTTTCAGCGAACGAGTTCCTGGATCGCGCCGATGCAATCATCGTGCATGAGGGTGGCTCGATCCCGAAGTGGGACGGGGTCGCGATGGAACGCGTTGCCGGCAAGCCTTCTTTCTCCATCCAGCCGCCGCCGTATGTCACGCCGGAGATCGTGGAGTTTGTACGGGAAAAGCTGGTGAAAAGCAGGGAAGCCAGCCGGGTTTAGGATCAGCCCTCTTGTTTCTGTTTTTCCGAGCGCGTCCCGTTATATGCGTCGCCGCCGCTTTTTAGGTCCCCACGAACGCACACTTTGTAATTGCGCTTTCACCTGCCAACCCGCAAAGTTCTATACTCTTGACCGAGACAAAAGGAACACTGATGTCAGACCACATAGTCGTCGAAACCCAGTCCCGCCTTCTTACCATTCGCATCAATCGGCCTGAGAAGAAAAACGCCCTCACCCAGGCGATGTACAGCGCCATCACCGCCGCCCTGCGCCAGGCGGAAACCGACGATTCCGTGCGTGCAGTTCTGTTTACGGGCACACAAGACTGTTTCACCGCGGGTAACGATCTCGCTGATTTCGCCTCTGCGCCGCCCGGTGAGCCCAGCGTGGCCATTGCTTTTCTGAAAACTCTTGCCGCGGCGCAGAAGCCGGTTGTTGCCGCCGTCAACGGCCTGGCTATTGGCATCGGGGCTACTCTGCTGCTGCACTGCGACTTGGTCTACACAGCCGCCGGCGCGCGCTTCCAGTTCCCATTTGTAAACCTGGGGCTGTGTCCTGAAGCCGCTTCCAGTTTGATTCTGCCTTCGCTGGTAGGACATCGGCGAGCCGCCGAGCTTCTCTATTTCGGCGAACCCTTTGGCGCCGAAGCGGCCTGCGACCTTGGCATCGCGAATCAAATCTTTCCTGACGCGGAGCTGGTGAGCTCTGCCACAGCGAAGGCCCGGCAGCTCGCCGAAAAACCACCCGCGGCGTTGCGCGCGACGAAGGCACTGCTCAAGCGCAGCACCGAGACCGCCATCGCTGAAGCCATGGCGCGTGAGATGCAGCAGTTCGCTGCCCTGCTCCAGGGCCCCGAGGCCAAAGAAGCCATGGCAGCTTTCCTTGAGCGCCGCAAGCCGGACTTCTCGAAGCTGTAAGTTGCGATTGCGGGAGGCTGGCCCGGAGGCGGGATAGCTCTGTTACTGTGAAGCGGAGCGGAACCCAGGCTGGATCAGCGATGCTGCGTTGCCGGCCGTTCGATCGCCGGGGGGCGTGACGAGCCAATTGTAGGCAGCCAGAATATAGACCACAAGAACCAAGGCAAAGAAAATCCACCCCGCGGTTACATGGTGTTGCACGGCGAACTGCGGGAACCGATTGCCGGCAATGACAAGCAGAGCAATGCGCAGCACATTTGCCACCAGGATCATTGCCAGTCCTCCGAAGTACCCCAACAAGGCGCGGCGGCGATTGATCGCAGTCCAGTCGACTACGAGCATGAGAACAAAAACTATCTGAAACAACTTGATACCCTCAAGGCCGTTGCACCAGAACAGTATGGTCACGTCCAGTTCCGGCCCCGCGAGCATTGGCGAGGGGAGGGAAACATACTGAAGGCCGGAGACAAACGGATGGGCGAGCGCATAGACGACGTGTCCCAGCGCCTGGCTATACCATGGCCAGACTGCCTCAACGATGCGATAAGGGAAGAGAGTGAATAAAGCGATCGCAGCGGCCACCCATTCGGCCCGATAAAGCCGGAGGAAACGGCGCCAGCCAGCCAGGGGCAGCAGGACGATGGTTGGCGCCAGAACCAGGTACTTTGCCGCTGAAACGCCAAAATTCGGGAGAAGATCTCTCGTAGAGGCAGGCTCAGTCACATTGCGCGAAAGCCAGAAGATTCCGACTGCAGCCAGGTGGAGAGAGAAGAAAAGCAACAAGCGCCATCCGGCAACAGCCTCGACCGGCGGGGGCTGGACTGGCGCTGACGGCCGGCTTCGAAGCAAGAACAGCAACAACATCCCGCAGGACACCGCGGGCGCAACGGTGTTGAGAGCGGGAATCAGGATATAGTCGAGGCAAATTGCGCCGAGTGCGAGCGAAAACACCAGAACTGCGGGCTCTTGCCGGGCCCGTCCCACAATCGAAGAAGCCAGCACTCGCAAGGAATCCTTGTGTTCACCTGATTTCAAGTTGCGCAACCCTCTGCAAACAGTCCAGCGATTTGGTTGCGCCTGTTACCGATTGGAGCGCCGGCGAACAGCATAAACACCAGCCCCAATTGCCGAAGCGGCGAGAAGACCAACCGCGCTCATCTCTGCCGCACTCACGCTGTCGTGCTCTCTGCCCCTGCCCGGTCCGTCATTGGCCCATGCCGTCAGACCGCAGAATACGAGGGTGCACGCCATCACCATCACAAGCTTGAGTTTTTTCATATGCGTCTCCCGCAAAGCATATAGGCAATCCAAGGCCCAATCCAGGGTCTGACGGTTACAAGTGACAGTAAAGCAGATACTTAGCTAATGACCATAATTATCAGTAGCTTGGATTTCTATTTCTTCCTGCGGGAAGCTTCGCACGCGATCCTAAGGTGAATAAATCTCGTCGAGTGTGCAAGCTACTTCACACTTCAAAAACTTTCTTGCGTGGGTTAGGCCGAAAGAAACGTGGCTTTCACAAGCTTGGGATCGGAAGTTCGCTGAGGCTGCTTCTGCGCCCAACCCCAGGCGCTTTGAATGATTCGGTCAAGCTCCGGGTTCCGCGGTTTCCAATGCAACTCCCGTTGAATTCTCTCCGAACTGGCGACCAGGATCGCCGGATCGCCGGGCCGCCGTGGCGAGTCTTTAGCGGGAATCGGATGTCCGGTTATGTTGCGTGCCGCCTGAATGACTTCGCGAACGCTGAACCCTCTGCCGTTGCCCAGATTGTAGACAAGCCTGGTTTGAGACTCGAGCGCTTCCAGAGCAAGGATGTGGGCCGTTGCCAGGTCGCTGACGTGTATGTAGTCCCGGATACAGCTGCCGTCGGGCGTAGGGTAGTCCGTACCGTAAATCGAAATGAAATCTCGCTTGCCCATTGCGACCTGCAAAACCAGAGGGATCAAGTGTGACTCGGGCTGATGAGCTTCTCCCAATTCTTCCGTTGCTCCCGCAGCGTTAAAGTAGCGCAGGCTGGCGTAGCGCAGTCCGTGGATGCGGTTCAGCCAGGTGAGCATCTGCTCCACCAGGAGCTTGGACTCCCCGTACACGTTGGTTGGCCGCAAGGGATCGTCTTCGGAGATCGGTATGCGCTCCGGATTGCCATACAGGGCGGCTGTGGAAGAGAAGACAAAGCGCTTGATGCCGTGGGCAAGCATTCTCTCCAGCAGCGTCAGGGTGTTAGTTGAGTTGCTGCGAAAATACAGCTCCGGCATCTTCATGGATTCGCCAGCTTCAATGAGGCCGGCAAAGTGCATGACCGCATCGAAGGATTTCCCTAGAACGCGGTCGAGCATCCACTGGTCTGCGATATCGCCTTGGACGAAGTCGGCTCCGGCCGGCACAGCGCTCCGGTGTCCATGACTCAGATTGTCATACACCACCACACCGTGGCCAACGCGCAGAAGCTCCTGCGCGACTATGCTCCCGATGTAGCCTGCTCCGCCCGTTACAAGGATATTCACCTGGTTTTCAGCCCTGCCTTCTGCTGATGCCACAAAATCAGGTGCATTTGCCCTGCCAAAAGTGTTTGAAAAAATAGCAGTGTTCCGGAAAGAGTCGCAGGGGTGTGCAATACTTTGCATACAGAGCACAAACGGCGTTCTTTATATCCTCCTTCAGTTCACCGTGTGCTCATGGGAGAATCTGCACCATTGAGGCTATTGAGGGCACTCCGTTGTTGTTTACCAGGAACAGCATGTAATAGCCCGGAGGCGCAAGATTTCCATTGGCCGGCGCCGTTAACGACAAGCCGCCGGTGGTCTGGCCGAAAGTCAATGGAACGTAGTGCGTGTTCTGGTCGAAGAAGTGCGTTACCGCGCCGGTGCGGATCAAAACGACTTTGGTAATGTTCGCGGCGTCCGGAGTTCCTACGACGAAGCCCTGGCCATAATGGATCAGCGACGGCGACTGGGAGATCGTTGGCCGGGTGCCCTTGAACAGGTATGGCGGAGAGTAGAACTCTGCGCTCATTTCATCCGGCACATTGCCAAAATCCGCTCCCATGCCGGAAACCACAACCCGTCCGTCAGGCAGGAGCAGGGCTGTGGAATGATACTCGCGCGGAGTATGCATGGACGCCATGGTGGTCCAGGTCTGGGTTTGCGGTGACCATATCTCTGCTGCATAAATCGCGTTACCGATGATCCCTCCGTTCTTGTCGGTCTCTCCGCCCGTGACCAGGACGTTGCCGTCCGGCAGCGTAGTCAGATTCAGGAAGCTCCGTGAGTAAGCCATAGCCGGCGTCTGCTGCCATGCCGGATTTGCTTGATTCATATCGAGAACATAGGTGGTGTTGGACGAAGGCCCTGAGCCTTGGCTGTCCGTGGCGCTGCCTGCTTTCATGATCTTGCCCGGCAGATACATCGTCGCACTGCCGCCATCGAGTACGCGCGGGTCAATCACAGTCCAGGTCTGAGTGCTCAGGTCCAGGACGTCGGTGACCGTAGCAAATTCCGTACCGCCCGCATGCAGAACTCGGCCGTCCGCCAGCAGGAAAATGAACGGGTAGGTTTCAAACGGGTTATTGGCGTTGGTCAACTGCGTCCATTTGTTTGTCGCGGGGTCGTAGATCTCAGGGATGCCGGCATTGGTGTGGGCGCTGGTCTGCCAGCCGGCGGTCACCAGTACGCGTCCATCGGACAATGTTGTGGCCGTCGGATACCAGCGGCTGAAAGCCATCTTCGGTACTGCTGTCCAGGTGTTGCTTGCAGGGTCAAAAATTTCGGCGTTTGCGATGCCCATTTGCGTGCCGCTACCGCCAAATCCGCCCACCGCCAGGATCCGGCCGTCAGACAGCATGGCGTGCCCCGAGCAGAACAAATCCGCGGTGGTGGCAACGTTGGTGAACGTATTGCTCATGTAGTCCCACAAGGTGGGAGTGGCGCCATCCTCGTAAAAGAAGAGCTTGTTGTTGCCGGTAAGGATAAGATTCACCGCGACCGTGGGAATCGTTACAGGTGAGGACCAGGTTCCGACCACTGCAGCGTTTCCCGAATTATCAACGGCGATGGATATGGCGTTCGCGGTTGTAGTCAAGCCGGAGGAGTTTCGCGCCATGGCGCTCAGCGTGTGCGCGCCGGCGGTTGCCGTAGTCGTATCCCAGGTCATTGACCATGGTGCGGTTGTGATTTCCGGTCCAAGAGTGTTGCCATCCAGCAGGAATTGCACGCCTGCCACCGCGATCTGGTCGGTTGCGTTGGCCGCAACGGTAGCTTTGCCGGTCACAGTCGCGTTCGCCGCCGGCGCAATCATGCTCACGCTGGGAGGCG
>Ga0316628_100005540_pt1 | contig 10159 bp, 7 predicted proteins | sample OWC_Aug_M2_C1_D5_FD_207648 | JGI IMG/M metagenome (GOLD analysis project Ga0316628, IMG submission 207648) | Wetland soil microbial communities from Old Woman Creek delta, Ohio, United States - OWC_Aug_M2_C1_D5_C | ecosystem: Environmental > Terrestrial > Soil > Wetlands | place: USA: Ohio... | reverse complement strand
CGATGTCGACCACGCCGGGGATGGTGTAGAGCTGCTGCTTGATCTCGCCGGCGTAGCGCTTGAGGGCCGGGATGTCGTCGCCGCGAACCGCCACCTGCAAGGGCTTCTGCCAGGCGTCGGGGTCCTCCAGCAGCGACAGCGAGACGCCGGGAATCTTCTCGAGGCGGGTCCGCGCGTCGTGCAGGAACTGGCGCAGCGAGCGCTGGCGCTCGCTCTTGTCGGAGAGCTTCACGAGCACGTTGCCGTCGCGCACCGTGTCGGAGTCGCCGGCGCCGATCGTCGCGTACGTGTAGCGCACCTCCGGGAACTCGCCGAGCGCCTTGAGCACCTGCTCCAGCCGGCCGCGGCTCTCGGCGATCGAGGAGCCGGGCGCGGTGCGGAAGCGGATCGCGAGCTCGCCGTGGTCCATCGGCGTCATGAACTCGCTCTGCAGGCCGAAGGCGAAGATCCCGAGGCCGGCGACGAAGGCGCCCGCCGCCCCGAGGCTGATCAGACCGCGGTGATCGAGGGCCCAGCCGATCACCCGCTTGTAGCCGTCGGCCGCGGTCTCGAACCAGCGGTTGAAGCGGTCGAGGGCGCGCTGCACCGGGTTGCGCCGGCCGCGGCGCTGGATGTCGGGATCGTGCCAGCGCGACGACAGCATGGGGTCGAGGGTGAAGGAGACGAACAGCGAGACCAGCACCGCGAAGGCGACGGTCAGGCCGAACTGGAAGAAGAAGCGGCCGACGACGCCCTTCATGAAAGCGACCGGGATGAACACCGCGATGATCGACATCGAGGTGGCGAGCACCGCCAGGCCGATCTCGCTGGTCCCCTCGCGCGCCGCGGTGAAGTGGTCCTCGCCGCGCTCGAGATGGCGCACGATGTTCTCCCGCACCACGATCGCGTCGTCGATCAGCAGGCCGATGGCGAGCGACAGCGCCATCAGGGTCAGCATGTTCAGGGTCATGTTCAGGAAGTACATGACGATGAACGACGCGACCACCGAGATCGGCAGGGTCAGACCGGTGATGACCGTCGAGCGCCAGGAGTTCAGGAAGCAGAACACGATCAGCACGGTGAGCAGGGCGCCCAGCACCAGCGTCGTCTGCACGTCGTCGACCGCCTCGCGGATGAACACCGAGCTGTCGCGCACGATCTGGATCTCGGTCCCCGCCGGCATCTCCTGGCGCAGCTCGCCGACCGTCTTCTTGACCGCGTCGACGACCGCCACGGTGTTGGCCTTGGTCTGCTTGGTGATGTCGATCGCCACCGCCGGCTCGCCATTGACCAGGGCGAGGGAGCGCTGCTCCTCGACCGTATCGACGACGTCGGCCACGTCGCCGAGGCGGATCGGCTGGCCGTTGCGGCGGGCGATCGTCATCGCGGCGTAGGCCGCCGCCTGGGTGGGCTTGCCGGAGATGCGCAGCGGCATCTCGGAGGCCCCGCGCGTCAGCCGGCCCAGGGGAGTGTCGACGTTCTCGCCGGCGAGACCGGCCATCACTTCGTCCACCCCCATGCCGAGCGACTCGAGCCGCGCCGGATCGAGATCGATCGCCACCTCGCGCTGCGCGGCGCCGACCAGCTTGGCCTTGGCGACGCCGGGCAGGCTCTCCAGCCGGCGCTTGATCTTGCGGTCCGCCAGCTTGGTGAGGTCGCGCGGCCCGAGCCGGGTCGAGCGCACCGCCAGCGAGACGATCGGCGTCGAGTTGGCGTCGAACTTCTGGATCACCGGCTCCTTCATCGTCTCCGGCAGCTCACGGCGGATGGCGTTGATCTTGGCGCGCGCCTCCTGCGACACGTCGTTGATCTTGACCTCGAGGTTGAACTCGACGATCACCGTCGACAGGCCTTCGCGCGACACCGACTGGACGTGCTTGACGCCCGCGATCGGGTTGACCGCCTCCTCGATCTTGCGCGTCACCTCGCGCTCGACGCTCTCCGGGGAGCTGCCGGGGAGCTCGGTGGTGATCGCCAGCACCGGGAACTCGACGTCCGGCATCATGTCGATCGGCAGCCGGCGCCAGGAGAAGACGCCGAGGGTGACGAGCGCCAGCATCATCACCGTCGCGACGACCGGTCGCTTGATGGAGAGATTGGAGAGGAACATGGCCTAGCCGGCGCCCGCCGCGGCGACCGCCACGCGATCGCCCGGCCTGAGGTTGAAGGCGCCGCGCACCACCACCGGCTCGCCGGCGACGAGCCCGTCGACGATCTCGACCGCGTCGCCGGAGAGGACGCCGGTGCGCACCGTCCGGCGCTCGGCCAGCTCGTCCTTGACCACGAACACCTCGCCGGCCTGGCGCTCGACGTCCCACGACAGCAGCGCGGCGCGCGGGATCTGGAGCACCGCGGTCCGGGTGCCGGTCAGGATGCGGCCCTTCACGAACATGCCGCCACGCAGCGCGCCATCCGGATTGTCGACCTCGGCCCGCACCCGGACCGAGCGCGCCGCGACGTCGAGGCTCGGATTGATGAACGCGACGGTGCCGTGAAAGGTCCGGCCGGGCAGCGCGTCGGTCGAGAACTCGAGCGACTGCCCGACCCGCAGTTCGCCGAGCCGCGAGGCGGGCACCGTCGCGGTGAGCCGCATCTGGCGGTTGTCGACGATCGTGAACATCGAGCCGTTGCCGCCCATGTTCTCGACCCGGTCGCCGACGTCGACGCCGCGCTGCGACACCACCCCGTCGATCGGCGCCCGCACCACCGCCTTGGCGAGCCGGGTCTCGGCCAGCGTCTGCTGCGCCTGGGCGGCGGCGGTGGCGGCATGCGCCGCCTCGGCGGCGCTGCGCGCGTCGTCGAGGCTCTGCTGGGTGATCAGACCGAGCGTCTTCGCCTGCTCGGCGCGCTCGAGCTCGCGCCGGGCGCGGGTCGCGCCGACCTCGGCCTGCAGGTACGCGGCGTGCGCCGCCGCCACCGTGGCCTCGCCCTCGCGGGTGTCGAGGCGGGCGAGGGGAGTGCCCTTCTTGACCGCCACCCACTCGGTCACGTAGACCTCGGCGATGACGGCGGTGAACTCCGACTTCACGTCGGCCGACTGGCGGGGCTCGAGCGAGCCCACCACCTCGACCGACCGCGCGATGTCCTGCGGGCTCGCCGCCGCGACCTCCACCGCGACCGGCGGCTTGCCCGCCGGCTTGCCGTCGCCGCGGCCCGAGCAGGCGGCGGCGACCGGCGCCAGCAGCACGAGACCCGCCAGGAGGAAGCTTCTTCCGCTCATCGCACCACTCCCCGCCGGGGCATTCATTCGCCCGGCCAAACCAAGCATCTATGCTGGCTGCCGGCGCGGCGAAGCTCCACACCCGGCCGGGCGGGTGGGGCGGGAGGGGGTTTCGCCCGCCAGCAGGGCCCGACGTTCCTCGCAGCGTTGGGCAGGCTGAACGCGGAGACGCTCGCCACGAGCGAGCCCGCGGCGACTCCTACCAACCCATCAACAGGAAGTGCTACGGAGCTTTCAGCGGCAAAGGATGGCTGCCCGTACGCCGCGCCAGTGTGGCGGAGGCTGCCGCGACGGCCACAGCCCCTGACCTCGTCCCCGAAAGCTGAGCCAGACTTGGCCTCCAGAACGAGGTTTGGAGGAAGAGGTCAGGCGTACTCGACTTCTGTGTAGCGCCCTGCTGCCGGTTCAGCGGCCCATAGCTTCCACAGCCCCGGCGGCGGCGGGCAGGGGGGGCAATCCCTCACGCCTGCCAGAGGGTCAATTTCTCACGCCTGTTTTCAGTCATGCCAACGATGAACATTGGAAGGCAGACCACCTTCCGTCGTGTCGGGTTTGGTGACTAGTGAGAGAACCCAATGTCCCTTCCTGGAGGCCACTTCTATTCCGTGCGCTCGATGAGCTGGCGCATTCGCTGCCCGATCATCGATTGCAAAGCCGATGGCCCCTGCTTTTCCAGATCGTCGAGCGCCAGCTTCGCCGCGGTCCGGGCCGATACCTTGTCCCCGAAGAAGAAGAAAGCACGCGCGAGCACGTCGTAGCCGTCCGCCTTCGAATCGATGCCGATCGGTCGCGGCACTCGCTCCTCAAGGCTCGTGAGAAAGAGTCGCTCGGCGACCTCTCGAGCTTCCGGGCTCACGTCGGCGGGCGTCTTCATTGCCAAGCACAGAGTGGCGTACGCCCATCCGACTGCGAGCTCCAGCGTCGGTCCGTTGTCCTCAATCTCTGCCTGAGCGACGGCAATCGCTTCCCGATAACGGCCATTTGAGATCAGATCCGACGCCCGCAGCGCGACTCGATGCGGTGCATCCTCGAGCTCTCGCGTGCCGCCTCCCCATCCGCCGATGTCCATCAGTGGAGTAAGCACCAAGTCTTTGCGCTGGCTCTCGTGTGCTGTGTTCTCATAGAAGCGTGCAGCTGCTGAGTAGCCAGCGTGCTTGTAAATCGCCGCCAACGCCTCTCGTGCAGACATCTCGTCTGCGGTACCCAAGCGCGACAGTTCGCTTACGGCCCTCTCGATCGGATCCAGAGATAACGTGCGAAAAGGTGGTCCTGCGGGTGTCGCCTGGGATGGTGTGGGCTCACGCAGCCCGTCGGCAGAAACGGTGCCTCCCCCGCACCCCGCCAGGAAGGCCGCGACCGACGCCAAGATGAACAGGCGGCGCCACACTATAGGCTCCCCGGGCAGAACATGCAATCGCCCAAGATCGTCAATCGACGTCGCGCTGTCGTCGGATAGATCACCGGAATGATGAGGGGTTGGAAGGTCTGCTCATAGTTGTATGCTGTGCGTTCGTAGGTAAAGCACGGTGAGCAAGTTACCTTCTGCGTCCACTTGGACCACTGCTGGGTGGTCCTCACGATTGCACCGGGCTCATACTCACACGTGCAGCCCAGAGTGAAGCTGCCGCCTCCACGAGGCCCTGGACCAATGCGAGCTATGCGAAGCGGCCACGAGCCAACGAGCCGCCACCGACTCCTCTCGGTGGTGCGGTAGTCGTAGCCCGCAAACGTCCATCCTCCCGCAGAGCAGTCCGGCGGTACGGGATCAAGAGGGTTGAGCGGATCGGGCGTAAATGAGCGGCCCGGAGGTTCCACTAGCTGCAGTCCGCTCGGGTCGACGTAAACTAGCGGATTTTCTTGCGCGTAGCGGTAGAGATTGTCACCGCTAGCCAAGCCAATCGGATCTGGGCTCGGGTACCGCCCTATGCCCGCTTCATACCAGCGATTACTCGTGTCGTCCATCATGACGCCCGCTCTGTCGAGTCAAGCTCGGACGGACCGCTAAGGACATCGCGATCACGAGCAAGAGCGCGAGACTCAGCCAGGGCCATCGCGGCATGGCGCTTGGCCATACCTCTCTTCGGCCAGAGAACGCCACTAGCGACACAACGTACGCAGCCCAATCTGGGGCGCAGGTAGCGAGCGTCTCCGCGGCCGCAACGAGCTGGAACGCGAGGGCGAGAGAGTAGAGGCGCAGGTCTTGACTTAGTACGCAGAAGGTCTTGGCGACTTCGGCGACGACGCTCACGGTGAAGGCGAGTCCGACTGCCAGCCAAAGCGCGGGTACGGACGACAACGCATCGTGGTGCCGGTCCCACGGCACCACGTAGACAAGTGGCAAGTCTGGGGTACCTGCCGTGCCGCGTAGGAGTGCGGTCGCCAGCGGTCTTGCGGCAAACGCTATCGCACACGCCGCAGCGAGGGTCAGCAGAGTGGGAGAGTTCCGGCGTAGGGTCATGTAGATCGTGCCCCGGTCATGGATGATGGGGGTCCCGCCACCCTGAACATACCCATTCAAGCATTCGCCAGCGACTCGCGCGGACTGGGTCGGGGCTGTCTGGATGACCGAGGTAGTGGCACGCGTGGAGGCTCTCGTGGAAGAGGGTGGGTCCGTAGCCCATGCCGCGCCCGTAGGGACAGTCCGGATTACCTCTCGTTGGCTTGATCGAAATAACATCGGTTACAGGATTGGTACTACTAACTTGTCTTGACAAGAATTGCAGGCCCGATGACGGCAAGATTGTTAGATGTGATGGCCAGTGCGACGGTTGTGTCGACACCGACGGCGACTGATCTGATAGCAGAGACCGCCAGGAGCCTTAATGCGACTGCACATGTCGTCGATGCCTGCCTGGAGTTCGTGAGGATCTACGCGGAAGATACCCGGGATCCCGCCCTGCGCAGCCGGATCCGAGCAATTCTTGTCGAGAACAAAAAGGCCGAGGGGATCGGTGTTCTTCGTTGGCCCCGCCGCAGCATAGAGATACGGCGTGGGCGCGATCCCGAACCCCATGCCGACCTGATCCACGGTTGCGTATCGGCTACTGGCAGGATCTATCCAGCGATTCACGTTGTAGAACACCCTCGCGCCTCCCCAAGCCGTGTCGTCCCACTGACCGGGAAGGCGGAGGAACAGGCTGCTCGGCAGCAGTTGGTACGGGGCTCCGAAGGGCGTGAAGCCACCCTGCCAGATCGTCGCGCCCGTGGGGTCGGTCGCGAGCGCTGGGGTGCCGAGGTGGTCGGTGGTGAGGTAGAGGAGGCCGGCGCCGCCGGGGATGAGCTCGGCGACGGGGCGGCCGGCGAAGTAGAAGACGTAGGCGGTTTCGTCGGCGGTGAGGGTGGGCGCGGGCGCGTTGTCCTGGGGCGTGCCGTACGTGCTCTGGCGGCGCCAGCGTCGCGAGTAGAGGAGTCCCTCGGAGCCGTAGATGGGCTCGGTGTGCTCGAAGTCGGTGGAGTTGCCGTACGTGCGCAGGGCATCGCGCAGGAAGCCCCGGCCGTCGTAGAGGAAGTCGGTCGCGGCCGGGCCGCTCGAGAACGAGAGGTGCGAGAGCTTGTCCTCGAAGCTGTACGTGAAGGTGGTCGTTTGGCCGCTGCCCTCGAGGCCGGCGCTCAGGACGGAGGTCTCGTTCCCGGCGGCGTCGTAGGAGAAGGTGAGCGTCCCGGAGCCGCTGCCGTGCGGCCGGGGCTGGATCCGCGTCAGCTTCGGCGTCGTCCCCAGGTAGGAGTAGTTGAACGGGAGCGGCTCACCGGGCTGGGCCTCGGTGAGGCGATCGCCGATCTTGTCGTACGTCCACTGCAGGGAGGTCCCGGACGGGCCCCAGGGTCCGGCGGCGCTGGTCAGGAAGTACTGGTAGTCCTGGTAGCCGTAGGTGCGGTCAGAAGCCGCGCTCAGCCCGTCGACGATCTGGGTCGGATTGCCCACGCCGTCCACAGTGTAGCTCCAGTCGAGGCGGCCGGGGACGAGGACGCGCTGGGGGAAATAGCGCGCATCGAAGTCGCGGGTCTCGGCGAGACCGTTGCCGAGCGGGCAGTGAAAGGACTGATTCAAGTGTCCATCGAATCGGGGCAAGGCCACTAGCCTTCTCCACGGCGTAATCCTCCTTCGCGGGTGTACCGCGTTTGCTTCCGTCAGCAGGAGGTTACGCCATCTTCATTTTCCACGGGACTCGGGACGGATCCATGGATCGGAGAAGCGGGCGGATTGGCGTGTGCGTACAGGAGAGGGTTCGGTGCGTCAGCAAGTCGCCATGCAGCGCGCCGCGGGAGCTTCAAGAGGGAATCGGGGCTCTCGTACCTTCCTGTCCCTGTTTCGTACCAGCGATGACGGTTGTAATCGTGTTGCCGCATCAATCGAGGTAGTACTCGCGGAAGATCCTGGAGACCTTGTTGTCCGACGAGAATTCAAGAGCGCGGATGAAGTAGCTCCGCGAACGCGGTCCGTGCCGGGAGTAGTACCAGACTGTGGTGCCATCTGGAAACGCCTTTGTGAGCAAGGGCGCTCCCAAACTCTGCCTCACTGCTCCTTGCGAGGCTCCGGGCTCCACCTCAGAAAAGGCTCTCTCTGTGAACCCTCGCGCGTACTCTGTGTCCCCACGCTCGAGCAGTGGTAGGACGACCTCTCCCAAGCGTGTCAGCCAGCCCGCCACCCAGGCAGGGCGCGTATGCCAGCGAGCTAGACCGTCATCGGTCGCCAGGTCATAGGAAAACGGCACACGCATCGTGAACACCCCCGCGCCAGCAGACAAGAGCACGAGGCCCGAGACTAGGAGGATCCGGAATCCCCGCCTCGAAATCACAGACGTCCTCCACCTGCAACGCCGGCAGGGAGGGAAGATCCTGGTGGAACGTCGCAGCCACAGAACGGCTTGCCATTCGGGATCGGCCAGTCGGGATGCTTCTTGTGGAAATCCGGGTTGGTGGGCCCACCGATCCCCCATTGCCCGAAGTACGGAAACTTTCGCAAAAAGCCTGGAGCGGTGGGATTGAAGTACGGGCAGTAGACACGCAGCTTGCCGTCGACCCCGACTTCGCCGCTGCAGCCGTCCACGAGCTTTATGGGAAAGCCCGAGCAGCTCGGCGGGTAGACGCCGTCAACATCGCAATCCTGACCAGGAAGGCAAATAGCGACCTTGTTGTCCTCGTTCTCGGGCTTATAGGGAATGGGGTACGGCGAACCGTTATAGACCGGCACAAGCCCGAGACTGTCGGTATAGAACGTAGGACGGGACGCGGCGTAAACGTATGGCAGCGGGGCAGGTTTGATTGGAAGAGGGTCAACCATTGCGTATCGTCCCGTTCCACTCTCGTACCAGCGATGACAAGAATCGCCGGCGCGATTTCGTCGTACGCCTGCCCGCATCCCGGTCGCGTGCTTCGATTTAGCGAGCTCAAGCCCTCGGTGCGAGGCATGCGAAAAAGGTCCGAGACCCGTATGCGAGTTTCGGCTTCGCTGGGTGCTGGCGGACGCCACGGCGCGGTCCCGCCCGGCGGCTAAAGGAGAAACGGGTTGGGCGATCACTGCCCGGATTCTACGCCCTGGGAGGTGCCAGGAGCGACGATCGAAGACCTGGCCAGGCAGAGAGCATGCGCTCCCCAGCGATGGCGTCCGTCGCAAGCTACGGTGAGAGGGCGGCCCGGCGGCGCGCGCCCGGAGCGGGCAATCGGCGCCGCACACCGCGGCGCCCGGGGGCCCCTCCTCTCTAGGAGACCAGTACTTCGATCTCCTCGGTTACACGCCAGGCACCATCAACGCGCCGGAGGACAGACAGAAGAAGGCGAGCATCAAGCATGCCGAGGTCTTCGCTCCAGAAGACCACGGCGCAATCATCCGCCTCGGCGTGGTGGCCTAGCTCGATGACGCTGGCAGTACCATACCTTTGTCGCAGGTTGTCCTCGTACGACTCAAAGCTGCCCGCCGTCTCTCTGTGCGCCGTGGCGCGAAGCTCAGCCAGAGTGACGGTCTGACACGTTGGCGGCTGGCACTGTCGTTCCCAGTCGAAGGAGGCTGACGCCGGCACCCGAAGTTCACGCGCAAGAGCCGAAACCTCGGCTGCGGATAAGGTTCGTGATCGGGCCAGATCACCCGGGCCCACGTTCCACTGTTGGAACGCCGTTACCAGGAGAACCTTGGAGTGCTTCTCGATTGACCGCCTCAAGACAACCGACAGCGGAGACTCCGTCGGCTCAACGCCCTTCGCGGTGGGCGCCCCGCTAGCGCAAGAAACCAGGATCGTCAGGAACGCCGTGATCATCACCATGATGCCACCCGCATATGTGAGCGAACTCGTGAATGATGGCTCCGCCAAACCACCTCGGATCGAAGTTACTCGGCCAGTTATTCGCGCAAAGGTAGGCGGCGGGTCCACCCTGCCAGGAATAGGCGCCAGCGCCGGGCGCTCCGCCACAATAGTTCCGAGGATCAGTACAGCTCACGAGCCCGAACTGGCAGTTCAACTGAACGCAGGTGCGCAGGCCCACGTCCGTAATGCCGCTCGCTTCGTATGCGCAACTGGATGACACCGCCTCCAGAGATCGACGGTGGCCGAATGAGAGTGGGCCTCCCCGCGTGCATTGGTCGCCACAGCTGGGGTCGATTCCGAAGAGCCCGGAAGGATCGACAAGCCGGACTGGATTCTGCAGCGCATAGGCAAACAATGGCTGGCCCAGTTTCGCAGTCCGCCGAAGCGGATCCGATTGCGTGTATCTCGCGGTCCCGGCTTCATACCAGCGATTCACGTTGTAGAACACCCCTGCGCCGCCCCAAGCCGTGTCGTCCCACTGGCCGGGAAGGCGGAGGAACAGGCTGCTCGGCAGCATCTGGTACGGGGCTCCGAAGGGAGTGAAGCCACCCTGCCAGAGGGTCGCGCCGGCCGAATCGGTCGCGAGCGCTGGGGTGCCGAGGTGGTCGGTGGTGAGGTAGAGGAGGCCGGCGCCGCCGGGGATGAGCTCGGCGACGGGGCG
>Ga0316628_100005539_pt1 | contig 10160 bp, 6 predicted proteins | sample OWC_Aug_M2_C1_D5_FD_207648 | JGI IMG/M metagenome (GOLD analysis project Ga0316628, IMG submission 207648) | Wetland soil microbial communities from Old Woman Creek delta, Ohio, United States - OWC_Aug_M2_C1_D5_C | ecosystem: Environmental > Terrestrial > Soil > Wetlands | place: USA: Ohio... | reverse complement strand
GCACCCCTCGACCAACCGCTCGACCACGATCCCCTGCGCTTGCAGGTTGGCCACGACCTCGTCCTGCCCTGGCGGCACCACGTAACCCAGGGGGAGGGGAACCGTTGTCTTCGGCACGGGGAGCGCGAGGTAGGGCACCGTGTAGTCGCGCGGCACGTCGGTTGGGATCACCCGGAGGTCGCCCCTCCAGGGAAACTTGGCCTTCTCCTCGGGCGAAACGGGCTCGGTGGTGAACTCGTACCCCTTGACCGTGACGTCGCCCATCGTCCCGATCGTGGCCTCGGCGACGAACGGCTGCTGGACGTACGTCGCGGCCGTCTCCCGGTCCACACGTTTGACGAGCGCTTCGATCTCCTCGGTGTTGGCCGATGTGAACTCCAGCACCGCTCGGATGTAGGCGTACGAGGCCAGCACCCTGGTCTTGAAGTCGGCGTAGGAGTAGTTCTCGTCCAGAATCGAGAGGCGGTTGCGCAGGCCGACGTAGTTGGTGCCGTAGCGCGCCTCGATCGCCTCGTCGATCCATCCCTTCGAAGGGTCGGCGCCTTCGACGAACTCGCCGTACGGGACGCTGTCGTAGCCGGAGTCCCTCTTGAGCCGCGCCGCGGCTTCGGGGAAGAGCCTCTTCCACATGTAGTCGGTCAGTGCCTTGGGCGCGTTGGCGTTGGCGCACGTGGTGTACGAGACCGGCTCGCGGTGGTAGGAGCCGTTCGTGGTGTGCATGTCCACGAAGAGCACCGGGTCCCAGGTGTTGAACAGGTGCACGAGCGCCCTGACTTCAGGCGACTCGAGCTTGGTGTAGTCCCGGTTGAGGTCGAGGCGCTGTCCGTTGTAGCGCACGCCCGCCACATCCGGGCCCTTGTCGTGGCGGTTCTTTCCCAGCTTGTCGTTCCCGTCGGCGTTGAAGATCGGGATGACCAGGATCACCTGGTGGTCGAGCAACGACGCGAGGCGGCCGCTCGCCACCTCGCGGATGAGCATCTGGCACGCCTCCTTGCCCTCGATCTCGCCGGCGTGGATGTTGGCCATGATCAGGACGGCGGGCTTGCCGGTGGCGCGCAGCTCGGCGGGGGTTCGTACGCGCTCCTTGGAGAGGATGACCAGGGGAACCATGCGCCCCTCGGTCGAGGTGGCCAGCGGCGTGATCGCGACCAGGCTCGAGGACTTCTCGACCCGGTACAGGAAGTCGAGCACCTCCTGGTAGAGCGAGGTGCGGGCGTAGTCGGTCGCCTCCACCACGGTGGGTGGCTCGCCAGCAAACGACGGCACGGCCATGAGCACGAAAAGAGCGAGGCGCGCGAATCTCACGGTTCCTCCTGAGCGGCGCGAACCGCGATCGCCCCCCGCGCCGCGCCCTGAAGATTAGCAGGGGTGCGCAGACGGGACTTCCTGACCCGACGGCTGCCCTGACCGGTACTGGCGGGGCGGATCGTACGGGACCGCCGTCGAGCAGCAACCAGCGGGGTCTTGGTGCGTAGAATTGTGAGACGATTCACAATGTCCTGGCGGAGGTGATCCCGTGGCGAGAAGGGCGTGGTGCGTTGCCGGAGTCGCGGTCGTGCTCGCTTGCATGGGGACTGTCATCGGCCAGACCCCTCCGCCTGCGCCATCCCCTCCGGCGCAGACGCCACCGGCCGAAACGGTGAGCATCCACCAGGCCGCCATGCAGGGCGACCTCGCGACCGTCAAGAGGCTCCTGGAGCAGAACCCGGCGCTGCTGGAGGCTCGGGACGAGGACGAGGGGGTCACCCCGCTCGCCTACGCCGCCGGCTTTGGTCGCATGGGGGTGCTCGAGTTCCTGGTCGCCAGGGGCGCCAACGTCAACGCGCGAGACCCGAGGGGCCTGTCGGCACTCCACCTTACCGTGTTTACGGGGCAAACACAGGCCCTGCGCTTCCTTCTCGAAAAGGGCGCAGACGTCAGGGCCACCGGGCCTTCCGGGATGAGCCCGCTCCACTTCGCTGCCCGCGAAGGAGCCGAGATCGCCGGGCTGCTTGTCGAGCGTAAGGCCGACGTCGGCGCACGCGACGACTACGGCAATACCGCCCTCATCCTGGCCGTGCGCGAAGGCGCCCAGGACGTCGTCCGGGTACTGGTCGAGTCCGGAGCGGACGTCAACGCCGGCAACCCGCTCACCGGCGATGGTGCGCTCGACGTGGCGCTGCAGGAAGGGCACACGGGCATCGCGGACTACCTTCGGGGCAGGGGCGCGAAGCCGCGAACCGAACCGCCCAAGCCGCTCCGCGGACCGTACCTCGCGCAAACGCTGCCGGGGGCGACGCCGATCGTCTTCGCGCCCAACCTCGTCTCAACCGAGGCGGGTGAGCTTAACTCGGTCTTTTCTCCGGACGGGCGGGAGTTCTATTTCACCCGGCAGCGACGTGTCCGCGTGGTGCGGGAGGAGAACGGCGCGTGGGGCAGGCCGCAGGTACTCGGCGTCCTTGGCGACTACAGCGCCGTCGACATGTTCGTGAGCAGCGACGGCAAGCGCCTGTACCTCTGCTCCGACCGGCCGCTCTCCGGCCAGGGAGAGCGCAAGAAGGACCGCGACATCTGGGTCGTGACCCGCACGGCGCAGGGGTGGAGCGATCCCGCGAACCTCGGCGAGACCGTCAACTCCCCCAAGGACGACGTCTACCCCACGCTGACGGCCTCGGGCGACCTCTACTTCTGTTCCCGGCGCGACGGGGGCAAGGGGAGGCTCGACATCTACCGGGCACGTCTGCTCGACGGACGGTTCGAGCGCCCAGAGAACCTGGGGAGCCCGATCAACACCGGGCAGTCCGACTTCGACCCGTTCATCGCCCCCGACGGGAGCTACCTCATCTTCGCGTCAAGCCGGCCAGGCGGACTGGGCAACGCTGACCTCTACATCTCCTTCCACGGCACGGACGGCTCGTGGTCGGAGCCGCGCAACATGGGGGCGCCGGTCAACACGCCGTACCTGGAGTACGCGCCCATGCTCTCGCCCGACGGGAAGTACCTCTTCTTCACGAGCGGGCGGGGGGGTGCGGACGACATTTACTGGGTGGACGCGCGCGTCATCGAGACCTTCCGCCCCCAGTCCTGATCCCCCGCCCCGCCGGCGGCAACGGTTCCCTGGTACCCGCGTCCCGAAACCCTCCGGGTTGCTGAGACGTAGAATCGGTCACGCAGGAAAGGAGAGGGAAGATGAAAGCGAAGCGTTTCTTGACCGTGGCCCTCGTCGGCGCCGCTCTGCTGGTCGTGCCCGCCCTCACGTCGGCACAGGTGGTGACGCTGCCGCCGGACGGCAAGAACCAGAAGGCGTCGGTGTCGCAGTGGATCGGCCTGGTGGAGGTCAACATCACCTACAACGCGCCCAAGGTCACGGCGCCCGACGGGAGCGACCGCACCGGGAAGATCTGGGGGAAGCTTGTCCCGTACGGGATGGCCAACCTGGGCTTCGGCACCTGCGGGGACAAGTGCCCGTGGCGTGCCGGGGCGAACGAGAACACCGTCTTCCGTGTGTCCCATGACGTGAAGATCGAGGGGCAGCCGCTGCCGGCGGGCTCCTACGGCCTTCACATGATCCCCGGCGAGGAGGAGTGGGTCATCATCTTCTCGAAGAACCACACCTCCTGGGGGAGCTTTTTCTACAACCAGGCCGAGGATGCGCTGCGCGTCAAGGTCAAGCCCAAGAAGTGCGAGTACAACCACTGGCTGACGTACGAGTTCAGCGAGCGGCAGCCCGGACAGGCCACGGTGGCGCTGAAGTGGGAGTACCTGTCAGTCCCCTGGACGATCACCGTGGACGACCCCAACCAGCTGTACGTCGAGAACCTGCGCCTCCAGCTCCGCACCACGCCGGGGTTCAACTGGGAGGGGTGGCAGGAGGCAGCCGACTTCTGCTTCAACAACAAGATCAACCTCAAGGAAGGGCTGGCGTGGGCGCAGAACGCCGTCACCCTCCCGTTCATCGGGCAGGAGAACTTCTTCACGCTCCGAACCCTCGCCAACCTCCAGGGGGCTAACGGCCTGACCGCCGAGGCCGAGAAGACCTTCCAGAAGGCGATCAACTACCCCGGCGCCGCCCCGATCGACCTCCACCAGTACGGCCGGCAGCTCCTGGCGGCGGGCGAGAAGGAGAAGGCCCTGGTGGTGTTCGAGGCCAACGCCAAGCTGCACCCGAACGTATGGCCGGTCAACGTCGGTCTGGCGCGGGGCTACGCCGCAGTCGGCCGCACGGCGGACGCGCTCAAGTACGCGAAACTCGCGGTCCAGCAGGCCCCCGATGACGCGAACAAGAAGAACCTCCAGAAGATGGTCGAGGACCTGGAGGCCGCCAAGCCCCAGAAGTGACGGAGCGGGACCCCGAGCGGATCTGGCCGCCACCTGCGGCCTCGCGCGAGCGGGGCCGCAGGAGTTGGTTCACACGACTCCGCTGATTGCCTTCCACGCCCGGCAGGAGCACAACCGGATAACCCGGACGGGCGTCGTCTCGTATTGAAGGCGTGGCTCGAGATCACAGAATCCAATGCAGCTCTCCTGTACAGCCGAGGGAGGCCCCGATGAGGAACGCCCTGACGACGGTGTCGCTGTTGCTTTTCGCCACATTGGCCCTCGCGGCCGAGCCGATCACGATCGGCGAGGTCGTGAAGCTGAACTCGAAGGTCCTGGGTGAGGAGCGCACCATCCTCATCTCGACGCCGGCCACCTATGCGCAGGGCCAGGAGCGCTTCCCCGTGCTCTACATGACCGACGGCGACGCGCACCTAACGCACACCCGGGGGACGGTGGACTTCCTGGCGCGCAACCTTTTGATGCCGAACGTGATCATCGTGGCGGTCACGAACACCGACCGCACCCGCGACCTCTCGCCGACCCGTGCGAGCCGCCGTCTCCCGGACGGCACCAGACAGGAGATCCCGAACAGCGGCGGCGCCGGGCGCTTCCTCGACTTCTTCGAGAAGGAGCTCATCCCCTACGTCGAGGGGCACTACCGCACTGTGCCGTACCGCATCTTCGCCGGGCACTCGCTGGGGGGGCTGCTCTCCCTCTACACCCTGACGGCGAGGCCGGAGCTCTTCAACGCCTACATCGCCGCCTCGCCGGCGTTGAACTTTGACGACGACTACATCATGGGCAGGATGACCACGTTCCTCGGCGAGCAGCGAGGGCTGCAGCGCACGCTCTTCGTGACGATGGCCAACGAGGAAGACGCCGACCCCAAGCCCACCCGCTTCGACCGCCTGTGCACGATGCTGGGGAACGCGAAGATCGCCGGATTCAGCTCGGCCTGCATGCGCATGGCGGACGAAACCCACGGCTCCGTGGTGCTGCGCAGCCACTACTACGGCCTGCGCAAGTTGTACGACGGCTGGCAGCTTTCCCTTGGCACGCCTGCGGCGCCCTTCAACATGACCATGGCGGAGATCGTGCAGCACTACGCAGGGCTCTCGAAGCGTTTCGGCTACGCGATCGTGCCGCCCGAGCTGGTCGTCAACCAGGCGGGCTACATCCTCCTCGGGCAGAAGCGCACGGACGACGCCATTGCCATCTTCCGCGGCAACGTGGAGCTCTACCCGTTCTCGGCCAACGTCTACGACAGCCTCGCCGAGGCGCTCGAGCGCGCCGGACGCACGGAGGAGTCGTTGGCCAACTACGAGAGGGCCGTGGACACGGCGAAGAAGACCGGCGACAAGCGTCTCGAGATCTTCACCGCCAACCGCGACCGCGCCGTCGCGGCCGCGAAGGCGAAGAAGCCGAGCTCGTAGCAACCGCCCGGCGCGTGCCATCGTGAGACCTTGACGCCTCCCTTCGCCGGGGTACTATCGGTCCAGGTGGGCAAGGTAATTCCCAATCACGAGACGCACGTGATCCCGACAGCAACCCCGGCCCGGCAAGGGCTCTCCCGCTTCGCGCTGTTCGTGGCTGTCTCGACGATCCACGAGAGCGAAGAGTTTCGCAATCTGGTGGATTCCTATCTCTCGCCTCTGCGAGCCCTGGGAGCGGAGCCTTGGGATCCCGGCACGGGAGAGACTGCCATGCCGCTGGTGGTGTTCGTGGCGACCGGCGGCACGGAGCAGCTCATGCTGCAGGGCGCGCACTTCGACGCGCGCGAGCCGGCCCTGCTGGTGGCGCACCCCGGCCACAACTCGCTGCCGGCTGCCCTGGAGGTGCTCGCGCGCGTGCAGCAGATGGGCAACCGCGGTCAGGTTCACTACCTCCGCGGCCCTGACGACGAGGACGGGTTGCAGAGGCTGGCCGGGGCGATCCGCGACCGTTCGGTCCGCCGCGCTCTGCTCGCCAGCCGCATCGGGCTGGTGGGAGAGCCGTCGGACTGGCTCGTGGCCAGCAGTCCCACGATCGAGACGGTGCGCTCGGTCTGGGGGCCGACGGTGGTGCCTCTGCCCCTCGAGCCGCTGCTGGCGGATCCCGACGCTGAGATCGCGGCCCGCGGGGAAGCATTCGCGCGCGACTTCCGCCTCGGTGCCGAAGCTCTCGTGGAGCCGGCCGAGTCCGATCTGCTAACCTCCGGTCGCGTTCACGCAATGCTGCGCAAGGTGGTGGATGCTGAGCACCTGGACGCCGTCGCGGTGCGATGTTTCGACCTCGTGGTACGGAAGCGGATGACGGGGTGCCTCGCTCTGGCTCAGCTGAACGACGAGGGCATCGTCGCCGGCTGCGAGGGTGACCTGGTCGCAACGGTCGCCATGCTCTGGGCCCGCCACCTAATCGGAACCATCCCCTGGATGGCGAACCCGGCGCGGGTCGATCTGGATCGCCGCGTCCTCACCCTGGCCCATTGCACGGTGCCGCGCGGCGCGGCCGGCGCCTACCGCCTGCGCTCGCACTTCGAGTCCGGCCTGGGCGTGGGCATCCAGGGCACGATGCCCACCGGCCCGGTCACGCTCGTGCGGATCGGCGGCGCGCGGATGGAACAGTTGCGGGCCATCGACGGCGACCTGTTGCTCAACACGGATCATCCGGACCTCTGCCGCACGCAGGTCGAGGTCGAGATCGGCCGCGACGAGCTGGAGGACCTGCTCGCGCGCCCTCTGGGCAACCACATGGTGCTGGTGGGGGGCCAGCATGCCGCCGCCCTCAGGCGCTGGCACGAGGCGATGATCGCCTGACGCTGAGCTCACTCGGGGTGACGGGCCCGTACCGAGGCGGGCGGCGGTCGCTCTGCATTAGAATGAAAAGAAGTGGTCGCTGCTTCGTGATCGGTGCGTGACCAGCACTCGAGCGAAACGTCGGTGTCGCGAGGTTGGGCTGGAAACACTCGCCTGGAGGTGACCGTGACACAATCGGGCCCGCTGACAATCGGTGTCCTCCTCGTTGTTGCCTCGGGTGTTGCAGCGGCGCAGCCGGGACCAACCCCGCCGCCCGCTCGCGAACGGATCGTGATCTCCGGCTCCACGACGCTACGACCGGTCGTCGAGCACTGGGCGAGGGAGTTCATGCGGACGCGACCGGGGCTTGAGATCGTCGTCGAGGGCGGGGGCACTGACAAGGGGTTCGAGGCGCTGCTCGCGGGTACGAGTCAGATCGCGATGGCGGCCCGGGAAATCTCGCAAAGTGAGAGAAGTGCGTTCGCGGCCAAGAAGGTGGTCGTCGAGGAGTTCGTCGTCGCCCGAAGTGCCATTGCGGTCTTCAAGAACAAGGCGAACCCGGTCCGCGAGCTGGAGATCTCGGCACTGCGCCGGATCTTCGACGGCTCGGTGACGAACTGGCGTGACGTCGGCGGGCCCGACCTGCCCGTCACGATCATCCTGCGCAACCCGACCTCGAACACGGCGGAGGACTTTCGACACCTGGTCATGGCGCCGAGCACGCTGACGGAGCGCGGCCCGGTGGCCATCTCAGGGCAAGACGTCGTGACCCAGATCGAGTCCGCGCCCGGCGCAGTCGGCTTCGCCTACTTCGACCGCGTGCGCAGCCAGCTCGACACGGTCGACGTGCTCCGGGTACGCACCGGCGAAGGGCCAGCGAAGCTCGTATTTCTCAAGTACCTTTTCTTCTACACCCGTGCGCCACTGGGCGACACCGTGAAGGCCCTGATTGCGTTCACGAAAACCCCAGCCGCCAACGAGATCGCGCTTGAGCAAGGCTACTTCGGCCTAGAAGACCCGATCTAAGAGCCTGTCCGAGTAATCGGGTGCGGTCGCGTTACGAGTACCGCGCGGCGGGCGGCCGCTGCGCGTGCCGGGGCGGCCCTACCAGGGATCCTGCACGTGGCAGGCGGCGCCGTTCCTGGCGATGTACTCCTGGTGGTACTCCTCGGCGGGCCAGAACATCTTCGCGGGCTCGACCTGGGTGACGATCTTGCGGCCGGCGTAGCGGCCGCTCGCCTGCAGCTCGGCGACGTACGCCTCGGCCTCGCGCTTCTGCTCGTCGTTTACGTACCAGATCCCGGACCGGTACTGGGACCCGAAGTCCGGCCCCTGCCGGTTGAGCTGGGTCGGGTCGTGCATCACGAAGAACGCCTCCAGGAGGCGCCTGTACGTGATCTTGCGCGGGTCGAACATCACCTTCACGGTCTCGGCGTGCCCGGTCGTGTTCGAGCACACCTGCTTGTAGGTCGGGTGGTCCACGTGCCCCTGCATGTAGCCGCTGATCGCGTCGATCACCCCGGGTCCCCGGTGGAAGTAGTGCTCCACGCCCCAGAAGCACCCGCCGGCGAAGTACGCGACCTCCGTCGTGGCCGAGTTCCCCTGCGCCTTCGCCGTCTTGGCCTGGACGCTGGCGGGCTGGCTCTCGGGTGGCAGCGCCGCACCGTTCTCGTAGAACCTGAGTGCGGCCGAGTTGAGGCAGTAGCGCTCGCCGGTGGGCGGTGGGCCGTCCTCGAACACATGCCCGAGGTGGGAGCCGCAGCGCGCGCACAGGATCTCGGTCCGCACCATGGACAGGCTGGTGTCCACCTTCTTGACGATGTGGTCGGGGTCGAACGGCTGGTAGAAGCTCGGCCACCCCGTACCAGAGTTGAACTTGTTCTTGGACGAAAACAGCGGCAGCCCGCAGACCACGCAGACGTACGTGCCGTCCTTGTGGTTGTCGAGAAGGTTGCCGCAGAACGCCGGCTCCGTGCCGGCCTTTTGCGTGATCCTGTACGCCTCGGGGTCGAGCATGGCGGCGAGCGCGGCGGCCTGTGCGCTCGAAAGCGGCGTGATGTCGTAACCGGACCTGGAGTATCGGGGTGTCATCGAACCGTTCCTCTCCTGCGCCTGGGCGGGCGCCGACGTGGCTGCCGATGCCGCCGCCGGCCCGCCGATGTGCGCGACCGAAGAAACTGCCAGGAAGACGCCCGCCATCACAACGGCGAACGCCAGGGTCAGCCCAAGAGCTCTCGAACCGCTCATGCCTTTGAGAAGCCCCGCGAGATTCCTGTCATTCCGGGGCAGCAGACTACGTGATCTTTCCGTCATGTGCTTCCCCCCGTCGCCTCGGAATATGCCTGAACCGTGCTTGAGGTTACGAGCGTCGAGTCGCCGCCGGAGAAGGCGACCTCTATCTCGGGTACGCGACGAGGGCGAGCGGGACCTTGCGCCACCCGCGCCACGCCCTGCGCGCGCCGGAGGCATCGGTCAGCGCGAGCTGCGCGGAGATTCCGCCGTCGAGCATCATCGCGTGCCGGCACCCGATGGCGCCGAGGATGGCCGCCATCTCGGGGACCGTCGGGCCGAAGGGCAGAGAGCCGAGCGCGTCGCCGGCCGCGGCGAACCGCGTGAGGGCAAGGACAATGCGGCCGTCGCGCAGCTCGCCCACCGAGAGACGGGCGTCGCGGTGAGTGAGATCCACGCCGAGCCCGGCTCGCGTGAGCTGTTCCGGGACCTCGCCGTCGCCCCACAGGAGCACCGGGTACGACTGAAACGCCTCCGCGGCCGGGCCGCTGCCCGAGGAGGGGATCTCCGTCACCGGCACGAACCGGACGCGGCCGTCGGGGAGGACGCAGAACGCCATCGAGACACGTCCGGGCCCCGGAGGCTGCTCGACCTGCCCGCGACGGACGAGCCACCCCCACGGCTGACCACCCGTGAACTGCCCGGCGTTCACCCCCAGCACGGCATTGGCCGGCAGGGCGTCGAGCGACCACTCCGCGAGCGTCCCCGCCTCGCTGCTCGCCTCCACCAGCTCCATGCGGAGGCGGGAAGGGTCGAGGCGGGCGAGGACGACCTGCAGGCGCCACGCCTCGCCGGTCC
>Ga0316628_100005538_pt1 | contig 10160 bp, 13 predicted proteins | sample OWC_Aug_M2_C1_D5_FD_207648 | JGI IMG/M metagenome (GOLD analysis project Ga0316628, IMG submission 207648) | Wetland soil microbial communities from Old Woman Creek delta, Ohio, United States - OWC_Aug_M2_C1_D5_C | ecosystem: Environmental > Terrestrial > Soil > Wetlands | place: USA: Ohio... | reverse complement strand
ACTGAGAAATTTCGGCCAAGGAACGGAATAATCCCAAGAGTCGGGAGGAAGGTGGCTTCGACCTGCGCGCAACCAAGCCGTGCGGGAGGGTATTCGGTCAGATCACAGTCCTGCACACCGCCGAAGGAAGCGACCGACTCGAAAGGAAAGTCGCGCGATCGCCACTCGAAATAGTCCGCGCCCAGCATGAACTCGTTCGGCTCGATCGGAGCGACGAAACCGAACGTGACCAGCCGCCCTGCTTCCGGGTAGGGAAGGCTGCGGAAAAGTATGCGGTCTACAACGCTGAACACCGCCGTCGTTGCGCCGACACCCAGCGCTATCGCAAGTACGACCGTCATCGCGAAAACCGGCCTGTTGACGCAGCTTCGCAGGGCGAAGCGCAACTCGCGCCAGAGAGATTCCATGCGCATGCCTCCAAATCCACCGTTGAGAGACGCGGGCGCGTCTCATAGCCACACCCTTAAGCAGGCAGGTATTCTGACACTGGAAGGCCTTGAAAAGTTCCTTTAGATGTCGTTTATCTCATCTACGCTCCCACAACGCCAGGCGAAACCGTCCACCTCTCCAGGAGCGTGCGGAGCACGGTGGCTTTGTCGTTTAGCTCCGGGCCTGCAATATCGCGAATAGAGATCAGCGGGGGCAGTTCGCGATAAAGCTCCGGAAGGCCCAGGCCGTCTTCCACCTGCTCGCGGATCCACTTGTTGTACGCCAACGGATATGTTCGACACGCAATGAAGACACGAAGTTGTGCCATGCCACCGAGCTGCCTGATCGGCGATTACAGCTTTGTACGGGTGGTGGGCTCCCGATACAGCTCTGGGACTTCGCGGGAATTAGAGGAAATTTCACTTTTCTGAGTAGCGTAATACGGGAGTTGGAAATCGCTCAGTTCCTCGAACGCCTTTGATCAGCGCCTTGGAGGAGCGCATCCAGGGACAGCGCGGCAGCCCTTGGAAGCTTGTTCTTCCTTTCCTTTGAAGATCCGGCCCGGCCCCGGCGGCGGCTGCCGCCGGGGGTGACTACGGCCGGGTATGCTTCCGGCAGGGACCGTCTCACAGACTAACGCCCCGCAGCATCCGGCATTCCCGGAACGTGCTGGCGCGCATGGCAGTACGGCAAGACGAACTCCTTGAACGCTGACTCCGGCAGCGTTTTGGCCTTTTCCTCCAAGTCGTCCCAGATGGACTGCGCCCGCTCCAGATCAGCGCACGGCCGGTCGGCGCACGCCGCGCAACTGGTCAGACCGCGCGACCGGCAGCAGCGGCGTGCCGAGCACTTGCGCGACGTGCAAAAGACGGCTTCGTCCGACCCCAGGCAGCCACCGCAAGTGATAGCTTCCGGGCCGAAGTTCAGCCCGTAGATCTCGTGCCAGGCCGCCGCCACGCGCTCCCGCTCGGCGGGATCGTTTGACTGCCCGGCGAGGTAAGCCGGGCATGCGGTGCAGATCACGCCGCATGCCGACGTGTGAATTGTCATGGTTCACCTCCCTGGGTTGAGATCGGCGCTGTCTCGTTCCTATCCCCTCCTTTTGTACTTGCTAAGGGGGAGGTGCTTTTGCCGATCATGGAGAATCCCTCCACAGGCCATTCGCGCACTGCGATCTGAACGACATGAAGTGGCTGCCATTATAGTCGGCAGGTGCGAGCGTGGATATCTGAATCCGCAGCACTTGTCGGGATATCCGACGCCCGCAGACTGGCACATTATCCAAACGGCCTTCTGTCCCCTAACGGGACGTCGGGGGAAGTCAGACACTATTCTCTCCATCGACTGCACAGACTATCTATCTGGCCAGGACGAAAGGGAGCAACAATCTTCACTCGACCTAACTTGCGGCATTGATACTGCCCACAACGTCTTGACCCATGTGTCTCCCGCCGCGCCCCACCATGAATATGTTGAAGGCGAAATGAGGCTGCATTAATCTGGCTCGCGCCAAGTAGAAGAATCAGTAACGTATGAGCAAATGGTACGTGCTTGCAGTCCTGTTGATCGCCAGATTAGCGAGCAGTTGTTCCTGGGATTATCCACTATGGATGATTCGCACAAGAACGGCAGACCCGCTTTATCGCTTTACGCGCGGCGATAAAGCAGGATACATCGATCAACATGGAAGAGTAGTTGTGCCTCCGTCCCTTCCCTTTTTCCGAAATTTCGATGGCGAGTTTCGCAGTGGCTTCCTGAGAAATGAGTATTGGCATGTTGGGGAAGAGTTTTTCCTCGATCCTCGTGGCAAGGCGACATTTCCCAAGGGCCGTTTGGCATGGTCGGCACGTTTTCAGAGGGCCTCGCCCCGGCCAGACCCTACGGAGTACGACTGTGGGGTTTTGTAAATGCCGGTGGCCACTTTGCAACCCCTCCTAAAATTCGTGCCGATGAGGTCGGTCCTTTGAGTGGCGGGCTTGCAACGATAATAGTGGACGGCAAAACTGGTTATGTAAACCGCTCAGGTAAGACGGTCATCGAGCCATCCTTTGTCAGAGCGGACCCATTCAGCGATGGGTTTGCAAGAGTCGTGACAACAGGTCCATGCCTTTACAAAACAAACGATGGTCCTTGCTCCGAACCCATCATTCTTCCGGGTTATGTGACACCCTACGAATTCCGTCAGCACAATGCACAATCCGAGGTGGAGGTCTGCCGATTTAGCTTTATCGACGGAACCGGGAGGCTCCTGACCAACCTGACATTTGAAGATGCGGATGGTTTTTCTGAGGGGCTTGCCGCCGTCAAGATTGGTAAGTTGTGGGGTTACATCGACACAACTGGCGCGGTGGTTATTCCTCCTTCGTTCACGTATGCAAAGTCGTTTGCTGATGGACGGGCATTAGTTGAGAGAGCGCGATCCACACTGGAATACATAAATAAGAGTGGCCAGACTGTCATCCCGCCCAGATTCAAATACGCTGACAGCTTCTCAGAAGGCCTTGCCGCCGTATCTACTGGCGATTTCTACATTTACATTGATAGGGCAGGAAAGCAGGCGATTGCGGCCCGCTTCGTCAAAGCCAGCCACTTTTATAAGGGGCTCGCTCACGTGCAATTGATGCAAAAGTCTGATCGGTTTGCGTATATAAATCGAACTGGTCACATCGTCTTTACCTACCTTCCCTGAAGTCACGGGGTTCTCCAGCGGTCAGTTGTCAAAATAGTGGCGGCGGCCAATTGGCACGACCCACGTTTCCCCGATCGGGACTTGAACAACTGAGCCTCGCCTGTGCAGATGATGACGATTCATAGGTACTGGGACAGATTCAGAGGTCCGTTGATACAATTGCTCGTCCTGCTACCCCCTTCCGGATTTACAATCCTCCAAGATAGGGATATTTCCATCTGTTTCCATATGGGACAGCGGCGTGCCCGCATCGATCTTGACAGGTACTTTGGATCATCTGAGTCACGGGTTTCTTGAGCTAACTCAGGGACTTTTTGGTGCGAGATGTAGATAATAGTTCGGGCGACGGCTGATGAGCAATTGGTCGAGCCTCTTCCGCATACTCCATCGGGGTGACCATCGATGATCTGCGCGAGGATTCGACGAATAGCCTGGTTAATGGCTTGTTGCATGGTCGTTGCGCTGGGCTACTTGCACTTTGGACTTGTGTCGATAAACGTGTCATTTGGCACGTTGCTTGCGATTATGTTGGCTGACGCTTGCGTCCTCTCGGGCCTGTTGATGCGCAAACAGTCGGCTTGGCATCTGGTAAATCTAGCCGCTATACATATGGCTATTCGGAAGCCGTTCTATGACCATGCCTTTGTACTGCCTTATGGAGTGGCCTATATCATCCCCGCGGCATTGATGTTTTCACTGTGGGTCTGTCGATGGGAATTCAACATTCGCGGATGGCGTTGGTTAGACGTAATTGCATCGTTCGCACTCGCGTCCAGCACCCTGCTAATCAGAGGCTATTATTTCCCGCAAGCACATATCGAGTATGCCGATCCCGCGCCCCCGCTCCTGGTGCAAATTGTCGACTGCAATCACCTTGGACCAGGTGAGTTGCTGGTGTTTTTTTATACAAGCGGCGTTGTAGTCATTGGCGTCGAGCTTGCCAGTCGATGGGTACGCGAGCGGTGGCGAATTTTGGGGGAACGGGGGCGCACAACGAGATTTCACTCGAACACCAAGGGATAATCTCAATGTAGGCCCTCAGGACAGGGCTTGCGTAAATGCCGCCAAAGAATGTAGAGGGCCCGCTTGACTCCCAACCATGGCAACCTTCGCTGTTGAGGAGAGAATTGGCACGCTCTCGAAGGCAGGTCAGTGCGCTGTTGTCCAGATACCGCGATGTGGGACGTAATCACTCCGGACATAGATCGTTTTCGGGAGCCTAATGCGTAGGATTACTTCCCCTTTCGCGATTTCTTGGGGGAATTCGGATCCATTCTCGAACCAAATGGACTTTGCTAGGTTACGGAATTAGACTAGTTTCTGTCGCAAAACATCCGGGAAACGGCATTTTTGCTGGGTTTGGCCGGTTGCTCGACAGTGCATAAGACCGAGCCAGCTTGATATGAGCCGCGATGATACCAATTGTTGTGCTGCATCGCGAGTGTATCCATGGTGAGTAGACACCTCTGCACCGAAGAGTGGATTGCCAACGCATCTAATGGCTCATGCGGCGCGTCGGTGACGTCTTTTTTGACTCTCGATCAGCAGTCGTGCGATAACCAGCAGGTTATTCGCAAGCACTGCTGCTCCGACGAGGAGCTCGAAACGCTCCCGACCTTCGGCAAGACAGCGCTTCATGCCTCGTCCGCGGAAGAGAACGGAGATTCTTCCTTCGATACCAGCACGAAAGCGCTGTCCATCCTTGAAGCTTGGGCTTTTTTCGTAGGCCGCCTGAGCCGGCGTTTTTCTTCCACCCCGCTGGGGAATGCACACGACTTCGACCCCAGCGTCCTTGCACTGCTGGATGTTGTTGGGGCTGAAAAATCCGCGATCGGCACTATAGATGCTGGGGGCGCTGCCAAACGTCTCGCGGTGGTTCTTCAAAGAGGATTCGACGTGGCCTTCATCCGTCGGGTTTCCGTCCAGCACGCGGTATTGGGTGATCAGGCCCCGGGCACTCTCAGCGATGTAGACTTTAAGGCCGAATTCGACCGGCTTCAGGATTTTGCCTCGCTTGATCAAATCGGTGTGGGTCTCGAAGATGCTCGACGAGGAACAAGGGGAAAGGTTTGCAGTCGGCACGACGCGTGACCCTGAGCCTCCGTCGCAAAGGAACCGCCTGAACACCTCGTCGCCGGTGCGACGGAAGGGTAGAGGCACCGCACGCTCAGGGGAAGTCGGGCACACCCTCATGGTTCCGTCCTCAGTTTCTGCAGCGCCATCCAGGCATAGTACTCGATCCGTATCTGTCCTTCCTTTACGACCGGATCCTCATCCCCCATCGCTCGGGCCTGCTCGACGGTGCAGTCCCGGAAAAGGAGGAGGCCTCTCAAGTCCGTCGGGTCGGCGAATGGCCCGGCGGCAATCAATTTGCCTGAGGCGGTCATCTCTTTGATGGTCGATATGTGGCCTTCCATCATGCGCCTGCCTCTGTCGGTGTTCATGTCGGGCGTCCAGTTCGGCCCCTTGTATCGGATGCCGACGACGTAAGGATTTGGACCCGGCGCGCGCTGTCCTGCAAAAGCGAGGCATCCAAAAAGAATCACTGCCAAGACTCTCAGGTATTTCATGTCCACATTTCCCCGAAGCCCGGAACTCCCGGGCGATTCTTTACTCTCGCCCTTTCACTGGTACCGTGTTACGAACTGCGTGACCTATACCTCTAACAGGTATTTCTATCCTAACGGCTGCTGGCACAGGATCAGAACCAATCCGTGCTGGCTTGACCACAGTAGTGCGGGCCAGTTCGGCTCGGATTTCCGATACCTCAGGTCCTCGGAGGCGCTGAACAGAAATTCCCTCGCCAGTTTCGCTCAAGAATAGCCGGTATAAGAGCGTTGCTATCCCCTCCGAGTTTGGGACAATCACTGACGGCTGCCGTCCTGAAGCGCGGACGATATTCGAAAGACGTTCCGTCCTGATGCCTATCTCTCGGCAACTTTGTCATGCTCCAGGAACCAGTCGTACAACTCATTATCCGGATACACTGACCAGTGAATCCAATGTCCAGCGCTGGGTTCTATTGTAAACTTGAGTCTCGGATTCCGACCTTTCAATTGTTGTATCATCCTTCGGATCTCCTCAACTGGAACTACCAGGTCGAGCTCTCCGTGGAACGCCCAGGTCGGCAAGCGTGCCAAGTTCTTCAGATTCTCATCGATGAGGGTTGTCCGACTGGTAAAGCCGGATATCGGGGCGCTGGACTCGAAATGTCTCGGTCGGCTGTGCAGCCGATCTACCCTGCATTATGAGAAGCGCTAGAACTAATGAAGTGCATTTGCTCATCATTATAGGGTGCGGGCTCACCGATGGCGGCCACCCTCCCGAGATTCCGGAATTGCCCGGCGGATTCGCCGGGCTGCCGTTCGGCGGAGCGCCTTGTGTGCATCAGAGAGATTGTCGAACTAGCCTGCAAAATGTTGCGAGCTGCCGGAAGCCATGGATACCCCGGCAGGGATCCTGTTTCTGAAAAATGCAATATGTCAATTTCCGGGGCTGCGCCCCACCAAATCAATATCTTACAGCTGCAACGTGTCGCTGGATATGACCTTTTTGGCTCCCCTGCTTGTGGACAATGAAGTCTTTGGTGCCCGCCTTACTCATGCCGCAGGGCATTCATCGGATCGATTCTAGATGCTTTCCATGCAGGAGCATAACCTGCCACGAGGATTGCCATAGACAGTATCAACTGCGCCAGGGTAAGCGTCACCGGATCGTTGGCCTTGATTCCGTATAAGATGGACGCCACGAATCTCGACATGCCGAGTGCTATGGCTATTCCGATAGCCACGCCGGTCATTGCCAGCACCAGCACTTCACGCAGAACCATTCGCGTGACCCCACTCCGTTGTGCCCCCAACGCCATTCTGATTCCGATCTCGCTCGTGCGCCGGGCCACGCTGTATGAAACCGTGCCGTACAGGCCGACGCACGCAATCAACAGCGCCAGAGTCGCGAAGCCGCTGCACAACGCGGCGAACGTGATCTCCTGGCTAATGGTCCGGTCGATGTCGGCCGACTGGGTTCTTATCTCCGCGACCGGCAGCCGCGCGTCCTCCTGGTGCACTATTTCACGAACTGCGTTGATGTACCGGAGGGGGTCTCCCGTCGTGTGGAGTGCATATACCATCTGATTCGGCTGCGGGTAACCCTGGTCGTATGGCACATAAACCACCGGCGGAATCTTCCTCGTCAAACCGCCATAGCGAGAGTTCTTGGCTACTCCGACAATCTGCATGTCTCGAGCGATAGGTTCTCCCTCCTCTGCCTTTCGCAAAATCAGGCGCTGCCCCAGCGGATCACGATCGCCGAAATTGGTCTTGGCAAAAGTCTCGTTGATTATCGCGACGGCGGGCGCGCCGGGCCGGTCACTCTCCTCGAGGTCACGGCCAGTCAGGATCGGAATCCGCATGGTACCGAAGAAGGAGGGACTGACGGCCAGGATGCGGTTGTCCGGGCCTGGCGGCGCGCCAACCACGCCGATGGGCAGCCCGGTTCCGGCTTCGATGAGCGAATCCTCCGATAGACTCGCGTTGCGCACGCCCGGAATCGCACTGAACCGTCTGCGCAACTCGCCATAAAATGCGGCAATCTCCGGGTCCGTGTGTCCGTCCTTGCGTGCGTCCAGCTGGAACAGCAGCACATTCTCTCGATTGAAGCCGAGTTCGACCGATTCGAGGTTCGAAAGCGTCCGCCCAAAGAGCCCGGCCGCGACCAGCATCAGTAACGAAATGGCGATTTGCGATACCACGAGAACGCGGCTCCATCCGGCACGCGCGAAAGCGTGCGTCGCTTGAGGCCGGCCGGTTCCTGCCGCCTTCAGTGCCGGCAGGAGGTCCAGACGTGTGGCCTGCATCGCTGGAGCAAGCCCGAACAATATGCCCGTCAGAACGGAAAGCGCAGCCGCCACGCCCAGCACGTGCAAGTTCAATTCTGCGTGAAGGGTGAAGTTCGCCCGGCCGTTTGCCAGAAGTAACGTGAGAAAACGCATTCCCCAGATGGCAAACAATATCCCCAGAGCCCCGCCCAGCGACGCCAGCAGAACGCTCTCGGTCAGCAGCTGCCGCAGTACGCGAAGCCGGCCCGCACCGAGGCTGAGGCGAAGCGCCATCTCCCGCGCTCTCGCAGCGGCTCGCGTCAACAGCAGACTGGCAACATTGGCGCACGCCAGGGTCAGGATCAATCCCACCAGAGTCATCAGTACGTAAAGCGGCTGCGAGTATTGCTGACGAAGCGCGTCGAGCCCGCCCGCGGCTTTTTCAACCACCAGGGCGTGCAGGTTCGCCTTCTCGCGGTCATTGGCTGCAGTGTCGGCTACCCATTGCTGAAACGCGGGCGCCAACGTGCCCTGGGCTTGCGTGAGGCTGACGCCTGGACGCAATCGGCCCATGACCTGGATCCAATAATAGTTTGGATCAAAGTAACCCTCGGGTCGAAAGCCGAACTGATTGGCAGCACCCAGCAATTCGTTGGTGTGCATCGGGTGATAAACGTCCGGAGCCGCGGCGGGATCGATCCCGAAGAATCCCGGTGGCGTAACCCCGACCACGGTGAAGGAGATATTGTTGATGAGGATCGGCTGTCCGACCGCATTGGCAGGTTCTCCGAAACGTCTCTGACTGAGTCCGTAGCTGACAACTGCGACCGGTGCGGCACCGGGCCGGTCGTCGTCGGGAAGGATCAGCCTGCCGGCAGCAGCGGCGATGGCGAGGCCGCGAAAGTAGTCGCCGGATACGCTCCAGCCGGTGGCTGTTTCAGCCTGTCCGGCGATAGTCAGGTTGAAGTTTCTCATCTGGCAGTATTAGTAGTGGGCGAACACGCTGGAAAACACAGAGTCGTATTTCCGAACAAGCTCGAACGCGGGGTAAGGCAAGATGCCGCCTGTCCTTCCCGAGTTGGCGTCGTCCCAGGTGGTGCCACTCATGCCGTGCATGACGAAGTCGCTTCCTGTGGCCTTTGCATGCCAGTTCAGGCCTACCGGCGACTCGGGATCGGGCACCGGCAATGAGCGAAGCAGGATCGACTCCATAATGCTGTAGATTGCGGTGTTGGCCCCGATCCCCAGAGCGAGAGTCAGAACTGCGAGAGCGCTGAAGGTCTTTTGGGCTGCTATGGTGCGCAAGGCGTAACGCAGGTCCGCTTTCAGTGTGTCGAACCAGGCGATGATCTAGACCTCCCTCGAGTATTCGCAGGCGAGCGTTGTATTGCCGAGTTGTCGGCGAGCGCTCACGGTGGCAGCTTCGGGAGCGAGGCCCTCCCGAGTCTTCTCAATTTCGATCATTTCACGATGAAAGTCCACCTCCTCGGCCAGCTCCCGAACGAAGCGGTCGCGCCGGAAAAGAAACTGCAGCTTCTTGTACACGCGTACCCACATGGTCAGGCCTCCTGCATGATGGCTGCAATCGCGCCGGCGATGCGCTCGAATCCTTGCGATTCCTGAGCGAGGCGCTTTCTTCCTGCCGGAGTGATGCGGTAGATGCGCGCGCGGCGATTGAGCTCCGATTCGCCCCACTCAGCCCGGACCCAGTCATTGACGAGAAGGCGCTGCAAGGCGGGATACAACGAGCTCTCGCCCACCCGCAGTACGTCACCGGAGACGCGTTCCAAATGACGCGCGATCGCGTAGCCGTGGGCCGGGCCGCGGGTTAATGTCTTGAGGATGAGCATTTCGAGCGTGCCTGGAAGCTGTTCGGAGCTGAGGGAGGTTCGGTGTCTCATCGTTTAACGGTGCCTTGTTTATTGATGCCTCAATATACATAGTGCGGGAATGCTGTCAACATACTCAGCGTACGATCGGCGATTTATTGCATCCGCCGCGCTGTCGTGGACAGTCTGTGTGCGCTTTGCATTCCAAGAGGACAGTTCTCCAATGATCAGTCACGTCGACGTATAACGCGCAAACTGAAGATGTGACCGGCGCACGAAGCAATCCGAGGCACTTGTCCGGGATGCCGACGTCAATGTGACTGAGAGCGATGGGCTGTAACTTCCCAGATCGCGACTTCGGGACAAATGAGGCTCGCAGATGCAGATGTTCGTGCTG
>Ga0316628_100005537_pt1 | contig 10160 bp, 6 predicted proteins | sample OWC_Aug_M2_C1_D5_FD_207648 | JGI IMG/M metagenome (GOLD analysis project Ga0316628, IMG submission 207648) | Wetland soil microbial communities from Old Woman Creek delta, Ohio, United States - OWC_Aug_M2_C1_D5_C | ecosystem: Environmental > Terrestrial > Soil > Wetlands | place: USA: Ohio... | reverse complement strand
ACGTCGGCGATCTGTCGGACCTCGCCAAGGCGCTGCTCGGCATGGATCCGAACGCGCTCGAGAATCTGATCCAGCAGGCGGGCGACGAGGCCGAGGTCCAGAACATCCGCAACATGCTGCAGATCGGCTTCTTCTCGCGCCGCATGATGGAGCAGATGGACATGGAGGGCGCGGCGGGTGAGCTGCGCAGTCTCATGGAGCGGCTCCGCGAAGAGGGCATGGACGAGGACCGCCTGCGCGAGCTCGGCGAGCTGCTGAAGGCGGTGCAGGAAGCGGTGAGACGGGCGGTTCGCCAGTACACCGAGCGCGAGCTCGACAAGCAGAACCACGACTACATCGAGCGCTTCCGCCGCGAGAGCCTGCTCGAGAAGAGCTTCTACAACCTGACCGAGGAGGATCTGCGCAAGCTGCGCGAGGTCGTCCAGCGGCTGGCGCAGAAGCTGAAGAGCGTCATCACGATGCGCCGCAAGCGCGAGCGCCGAGGGAAGTTCGACCTCAAGACGACGATGCGCCGCAACATGGAGCACGGCGGAATTCCGTTCGAGCTCGTGTTCAAGCAGCGGAAGAAGGAGAAGCCGAAGCTCGTCGTGCTCTGCGACATCTCGAGCTCGGTCGCGAACGTGAGTCGCTTCTTCCTGCAGTTCATCTTCAGCCTGCAGGACTGCTTCACGAAGGTGCGCAGCTTCGTGTTCGTCGCGGAGCTGGGCGAGGTCAGTCAGCTATTTCGCGATCACGAGATCTTCGACGCCATCGATCTCGCTCTCGACGGTGGTGACGTGATCAACCCGTACACGCGCTCGAACTTCGGAATGGCGTTCCACACCTTCTGGCGCGACTACCTGTCGTCGCTCGACAGTCGGACCACCGTCGTCGTGATCGGGGACGCGCGGAACAACTACAACGATCCGCGCGCCTGGTGCATGCGCGACATCCACTCGAAGGCCAAGAACGTCATCTGGATCAACCCAGAATCACCGGGCGCTTGGGGCTTCGGAGACAGCGTGATGGACAAGTATCTGCCGTACACCGACGTCGCCGAGGAGTGCCGGAACCTCAAGCAGCTCTCGCGACTCGTCGACCGCCTGATCCTCTAGCGTCTAGCGCCGGGCGCGCAGCAGCGCTCCAGAAATCCACCTAAACGAACAACGCCGGCAGCCTTTGGCTACCGGCGTTGTGGATGGGTCGGAGAGGGCGGTGGATGACTTTGTGGGGGGTGAGAGGTTGGACATTTCAAGTCAGAAATGTCGTCTCCACCGCCTTCTCCATAAACTCTGTGGCGGTCGCCGCGCCTCCCGTCGCGGATGATGCCGTGTGGCCAGATTATGCATGCGCCGTCGGAGATGTCAAACCCAATTTCGCTCGAGCGCGAACGCTCGACATACTCGGCCGATGGTACGCGATCTAGACGTTGAATTTCGAGCTAGATGTTCCCGGCAGCACAGCGGATTCAGACGAGACGGACATTGCATCCATCGCTTGAAGGCGTGCTTCGCCGGGCTCGGCTACCGTGCGCGACGTGAGATCGCGCTTCCACATCCGCACCTTCGGCTGCCAGATGAACCAGCACGACGCCCAGAAGATGGCGAACTTGCTCCACCACGACGGCTGGTCCGCGGCGGTCGATCCCGACACTGCCGACCTCGTCGTGATTCACACCTGCTCGGTTCGCGAGAAGGCCGAGCACAAGCTCTACACAGAGCTGGGCCGGCTACTGCAGCGCAAGCAGGTGGAGCCGAGCTTGCTCGTAGGCGTCGGCGGATGCGTGGCGCAACAAGAAGGCGAGGCGCTCTTGCGGCGCTTTCCGGCGCTCGACTTCGTCTTTGGTCCTCAGAACCTCGTCCACTTGCCCGAGCTCGCTCGCGAAGCTCGAGCGCGCGTCCGCGGATTGCGGGTCGACTACCGGGACGATCCGCAAGCGCGGTTCGAGCTCCCCGAGCTGCACCCTGAGTTCCACCCGACCTCACCCGGGCGTGCATTCGTCACGGTGATGGAAGGTTGCGACCTCTTCTGCGCGTACTGCGTCGTGCCCCGAACCCGCGGTCGTGAGGTCAGCCGCTCGAGCGACCAAATCCTGGCCGAGGTGCGCGGCTTGGCGTCGAGGGGCGTGAGCGAGGTGACGTTGCTTGGCCAAACGGTGAACGCCTACGGGAGGGCGCGGCCCGGGATGGCGAAGGGTGAGATCAGCTTCGCCGAGTTACTGCGCCGCGTCGCCGAGGTCCCCGGGATTCGGCGGATCCGTTTCACGAGCCCCCATCCGAGCTTCGTCTCCGATGACCTGATCGAGGCGTATCGCGACGTCCCGCAGCTTTGCCCGCATCTGCACCTGCCCGTGCAGAGCGGTTCGAACCGGGTTCTCGCGGCCATGAACCGCCGCTACGACCGGGCAACCTACGTCGACACGATCGCTCGCCTGCGCGCGGCGCGCCCCGGAGTCGCGATCACGAGCGACCTCATCGTCGGCTTCCCGACCGAGACCCGCGAGGACTTCGCCGAAACACTGAGCCTGATGCGCGAGGTGCGCTTCACCGACAGCTTCTCGTTCAAGTACTCGCAGCGCCCAGGGACGCCCGCGGAGCGGCGACGACTCGGCGAGCTGGACCCGGCGGAGGCTCAGGCCCGACTCGTCGAGGTTCAGACCCTGCAGACCGAGCTGACTCTGGAGGCGCACGGGGCGCGCGTGGGCGAGCGCGTCGACGTGCTCGTTGACGGCCACAGCCGACACGGCGGCGATCTCACGGGACGGGACCCGCAGAACCGGCTCGTGACCTTCCGCGCCGAGAGCGACATCGCGCAAGGGGCCTATGCCGTGGTCGACGTGCGCGGCTACACGCCGCACTCGTTGCTCGGTCGTGAAGCGCCGAGCAGCCGCTGAAAAAAATCCGCTCGTGGCCGACAAGCACTAGAGACTAAGCTGCACCTGCGCTCGGATCGCTCCGAGCGATCTCGGAAGTTGGGCCGCGCCCGCCGCGGACCGAGGAGACGGTTTGCCTCCCAAGGCGCGGATACTGGCGATCGACGATCAGCTGTACTTCCGGAGCTTCGTCGAAGGTCTTCTTTCCGAGGCGGGCTACGCCATCCGCGCGGTGGGGAGTGACCCGCGAGCGGTCGATGCCGCGGCGCGCGACGGCGCGCCCGACGTGGTGATCGCGGACCTCGGCCAGGGACCCGACGCGGCGAGCGTGCTCGAGCGCCTGCGCGCGCGCTGGCCGAAGGCCGCGCTGCTCGCCCTGTCTGCGAGCGCGGAGCCGGGCGCGCGCGCAGCCGCGATGCGCGCCGGAGCACATGACTTCATGCAGAAGCCCGTCGATCGCGAAGCGCTGCTGCGCGCGATTGCCGCGCTGGTCGCGCAGCCGCGCACCGACACCGAGCAGGGCCGCCTCCTCGACGAGAACGTCCAGCTCATGAGCCGCGTCTCGCTGCTCGAGCGCACGGCCGCGCTCTTCGAGCTGCGAGCTCGCGGCGAGCTCGAGAAGAGACTCGCGCAGCTCCTCCAAGTCGAGAGCCGCGCGCGGGAAGTCGCGCTCTTCTCGGAGGCGCGAGGCGAGGGCTCGCTCGCCCGCAGCCTCGCGATCGGCGGGAACGGCTCGGCCCCGGAGGTCGTTCCCGCGGAGCCGGCCGCGCGGATCGAAGCGCTGCGCGCGGGACGCATCGTCCCCGAGCCCGACCCGACGAAGCCCGCCGCGCTCTGGGTCCCGTTCCAGCGCGAAGCGCGCCTCGTTGCGGTGGCGCGCCTCGCGGGAAGCGAAGCGGGCACGTTCGGCGCGCGTGAGATCGATGCATGCGCGCGGATCGCCGGGCTCGCGGCGATCGCGATCGACGGGGTCCAGGAGCGCGAGCGGCTCGCGCGCAGCAGCTTCCGTGAGCCGGCGACCGGCTTGCCGGGGCGCGAGTTCCTCGACGAAGTCGGCCGCACGGAAGTCCACAAAGCGCACCGCTTCGGCCGCCGCCTGTCACTCCTGTGTGTAGACGTGGAGGGCTTCGACCCGGACCGCAACGCCGCGGTGCTCCCTGCGCTCGTCGGCGCAGTGACGCGCACCCTGCGCACCACCGACGTGCTCGTCGCCGAACGGGCACGCCGCTTCTGGGTGCTCGTCACGGACACCGACCCGCTCGGCGGAGTCGTGCTCAAGCGGCGCATCGCGCAGCGCCTGCGCGACGCATTGCGCGAGGCGCGGCTCGCGGCGACGCCGGCGCTCGGGGTCGCGAACTTCCCGGTCGATGGCGAGTCACTCGAGCAGCTCTCGGCCGCCGCAGAACGCCGCGTTCAGGAAGAGCACGCGAGCGTCGTGCGCGAGCTCGGCATCGAGGCCGAGACGCCGCTCTCCGCGATGGGCGCGCGCCTGCTCGACCGCGCGCTCTGGCTGCCGAACGACTTCGTGGGCGAGGCCGCCGAGCTCCTCATCGGCGACCTCGCGTGCCGGCCGCGCGATCGCGGCCTGCTGTTCCTCGCTCCCGGCCCCGACCGCAAGCGCTTCCTCGCGCCACTCACCGCGCTCGGCGACATCGAGACGGCGACGGAGGTCTTCCTCGCCACCGACGGCGACACGGTTCCGTCGGGTCCCGCGGTCACCGCGCTCTCGCTGCCGCCGAACGTCTCGGCCGACACCTCGTGGATCGTTCGTTTCGGCGAGGGTCCGCCCTACGCGCTCGTCGCCGGCAAGCCGCGCAGCGACGGCGCGCGACCCGTCTTCCACTCCGCGGATCCGGTGCTGGTCGAGCACATGACCTTCCGCCTGCGGGCCGAGACGGGCTTCGGGGTGCGAGCCTGACATGAGGCTCCTCGTCGCCGATCACGATCGCGGCCGCGCGAAAGGCATCGCCGAGGCGTGCACGGGGCGCGGCCATCTGGTCGAGGTCGCGCAGCACGGCGCGACCGCGCTCGAGCTGTCACTGGAGCGCATTCCGGAAGCCGTCATCTGTCCGATCGACCTCGCGGTGATCGACGGGGTGCGCTTGGCCGAGATCCTGCGCGGCAACCCTCGCACCCGCGGCACCAGCTTCATCTTCCTGGTGAACGACGAGCTCGACGCGCCGATCTCGATGGATTCGCGCGACGCGACCGTCGTCGCGCCGTGGCACGAGGCCGACGTCCTCGATCACGTCGACGCGATCCTGGAGCGCAGCGCGCGCTTCGGAGAGATCCGCTCCGACACCGAGATCGAGGGCAAGCTCTCGCAGATCTCGGTCGCCGACTTGCTGCAGATCTTCCAGATGAATCAGCGCAGCGGCAGCGTGAAGATCGCGCAGGAAGGTCTGCCCGCGCCGGCGTCGATCTCGATCCGCGCGGGCCAGGTCATCGACGCGCTGATCCCGCTCTCCGACGGCACGGCCGTCCTCGGCGAGAAGGCCCTCTACCGGATTCTGTGTTGGAAGGAAGGGCGCTTCGAGTTCATCCCCGGTGAAGTGAAGGACCAAGCGCGCATCGCGAAGCCGCTGCGCATGCTGCTCATGGAAGGCATGCGCCAGAAGGACGAGTGGGACAAGCTGAAGCGCGACATGCCGGGTCCGGATTTCCGGCTCGCGCTGCGCGTGCCGCGCGAGCAGATTCCCGCGATCTCGCACCCGCTCACGCGCGAGGTCGTCGACGCGGTGACCGCGTACCGCAAGATCGGCGAGATCGTCGATCACTGCCCGTTCCCCGACTACCAGGTGCTGCGCGTGCTCTCGGATCTCTTCGCCCGCGACGCGCTCGGCCTCGAGCACCTGCGTACGACGCCGGAGGGAGGCTTCGCTCAGAGCGAGGCCGCGATCTTCTCGGTTCCGCAGGTGCGCCGGCTGCGCGAGTGGGCGGCGAGTCAGCGACCGAAGGCCGGCTCGGTGCTGAAGGTCGTGGTCGCGAGCAAGGAGCGCGCGCTCGTGCGGGCGTTCGTGACGGCGCTGCGCGAGACGACTCACTTCGTGATCGACGGCCGACTCGCGCGCGATCCCGACAAGCTCGGCGCGCTCGGAACCTTGGGTCACGTGCCGCTCGGCGAACACATGACCTTGCGCTTGATCTCGACCCCCGCGGACCCGGTGTACACGCCGCTGTGGGACGTCGCGGCGAACGGCATGCTCGGCGCGATCATCCTGCCGGCCGGGCCGTTCGGCGCAGCGCTCGAGGCGACCGAGACGATCTGGGCGAAGCTGCGCGCGCGCAGCCCGCGCTCGGTCCACCTGCTCTTGCCGGACGCGCCGGGACTGAATCTCTCGGACTCCGCGCGCGGGACGCTGCCGCACCTCGAGGGCGGCTCTTTCTTCGTGCTGCCGCCGCCGTCGAGCCTGGAGCGGCTCGAGGTGCTGCGCAGCGTATTTGCGAGGCTCGTACCATGACGGCTCTGCTCGATGGCTTTCCTCTCTTGTCCGAGCTCTCCGCCGCCGAGCGCGAAGCGCTCGAGGCGTGTCTGGAGACTCGCGAGCTCGGCGTCGGGTCCGTGCTCTTTCACGGCGGTGAAGAGGCCGACGCGCTGTATTTCGTCGTCGAAGGGGCGGTCGCGATCCGCGCCGACGGACAGAGCGTGTCCGAGCTCGGGGCAGGCGAGGTGCTCGGCGCGCTCTCCATCGTCACCGTCGGACGGCGCGAGTGCGAAGCCTCCGGCGCAACGCCGACGCGACTGCTCACGCTCACGCGAGAGGGCTACGCGCGCCTGCGAGAGGACCTCCCTGCGCTCGCGCTGCGCCTGCAGGAAGCGATCTTGCGCAACTTCTCGACGCTGGTGCGGGGAGTCCTCGGCGACTCACGCACAGCGTCGAGCAGCGTTTCTTGACACCCCATACCGCTACCACTAGAGTGCGCGGCCATCTCCAGCGCGGGGGACGGCGATGCGCGACCCGATTGAGCCCACCGTCGGTCATGCGTCGACGAGCGGCGTAGCGATTCGCGACGGTCTGACCTTCGACGACGTCCTGCTACTGCCCGGTCCCTCGTCGGTACATCCGACCGAGGTCGATCTCTCTGCCGCGCTGACTCCCGGCATTCGCTTGAAGATGCCGCTCGTGTCCTCGCCGATGGACACGGTCACCGAGCACCGCACCGCGATCTGCATGGCGCAAGAGGGCGGGCTCGGCTTCATCCACAAGAATCTCTCGATCGACGCGCAGGCGGCCGAGGTCGCGAAGGTCAAGCGCTCCGAGTCGGGCATGATCGTCGACCCGATCACGCTCGAGCCCGATCAGCCCATCCAGGACGCGCTCGACATCATGCACGAGCACCGCATCTCGGGCTTGCCGGTGGTGCGGGGCGAGAAGCTCGTCGGCATCGTGACGAATCGCGATCTGCGCTTCGTGCGCAGCCGCGAGGCGCCGGTCTCGACGGTGATGACGAGCGAGGGGCTGATCACCGTGCGGCTCGGCGTCTCGATGGAGCAGGCGAAGGAGCTCCTCCACGCCAACCGCATCGAGAAGCTGCTCGTCGTCGACGACCTCGGGAACCTGCGCGGGCTGATCACGATCAAGGACATCGAGAAGCAGCAGCTCTTTCCCAACTCGAACAAGGACGCGCTCGGCCGGCTGCGCGTGGGCGCCGCGGTCGGCGTGACCAAGGACGCGATCGAGCGCGCCGATGCACTGATTCGCGCGGGCGCGGACGTGCTGCTCGTCGACAGCTCGCATGGCCACGCGGAGGCGGTGCTGCGCTCGATCTCGGAGCTCCACGCGGCGTTCCCGTCGATGGAGATCGTCGGCGGAAACATCGCGACCGCCGAAGGCGCGGAGGCCCTGATCAAGGCGCACGTCTCGGCGGTGCGCTGCGGCGTCGGCCCGGGCTCGATCTGCACGACGCGCATCGTCGCGGGCGTCGGCGTGCCACAGCTCACCGCGATCATGGACGCCGCGGAAGTGTGTCGCCGCCACGGCGTGCCGCTGATCGCGGACGGCGGCATCAAGTACTCGGGCGACATCGTGAAGGCGCTCGCCGCCGGCGCTGACTCAGTCATGATCGGGTCGCTCTTCGCCGGCACCGACGAGAGCCCGGGCGACGTGGTGCTGCACCAGGGTCGCTCGTACAAGGTCTACCGCGCGATGGGCTCGCTCTCCGCGATGCGCGAGGGCTACCGCGATCGCTACTTCCAGGACCAGGTGCGCACGCCGTCGAAGCTCGTGCCCGAGGGCGTCGAGGGGCGGGTGCCGCACCGAGGGCCGCTCTCGAACAGCCTCTACCAGCTCATCGGCGGGGTGCGCTCGGGAATGGGCCTGATCGGCGCACCGGATCTCGACGCGCTGCGCAAACGCGCCCAGTTCGTGCGCATCACCGCCGCGGGGCTGCGCGAGTCACACCCGCACGACGTGATCATCACCGAAGAGCCGCCGAATTACTGGCTCGAGAGCAAGTAGCGCGTTGGCCGCCACCGAACGCGTGATCGTCGTCGACTACGGCGGACAGTACACGCAGCTGATCGCGCGCCGGATTCGCGAGCTCCACGTCTACTGCGAGATCGTGCCGCCGTGGGTGGAGACGTCGCGGCTGCGCGAGATCGCGCCCCGCGCGGTGGTGCTCTCGGGAGGCCCGGCGAGCGTCTACGCCGCCGACGCGCCGCGCACGAATCCCGAGGTGTTCCGACTCGGCGTGCCGACGCTCGGGATCTGCTACGGCATGCAGCTGCTCATGCAGGAGCTCGGCGGCAAGGTCGAGGCCGCGGGCGCGCGCGAGTTCGGACGCGCGGAGCTCGAGCGCACGGTCGCCGACGACTCACTCCTCGAAGGCGTGCCGGCGCGCAGCACCGTCTGGATGAGTCACGGGGATCGGGTCACCGCGCTCGGGCGCGGCTTCGAGACGATCGCCACGTCGCTGAACTGCCCGTTCGCGGCGGTTCGCTCGGCCGACCGCAGGATCTACGGCCTGCAGTTCCACCCCGAGGTCGTGCACACCGAGCACGGCACGAGGATCCTGCAGAACTTCCTCGCGACCGTGGCCGGACTGCACGGCACCTGGACGATGGACGAGTTCATCGCGAGCGAGACCGCTCGCTTGCGCGCGCGCATCGGAAGCGGGCACGTCGTCTGCGGTGTCTCGGGGGGCGTCGACTCCACCGTCGTCGCGGTGTTGCTCCATCGGGCGATCGGAGCGCAGCTCCACTGCTTCTTCGTCGACAATGGCGTCCTGCGCGCGGGCGAGCGCGAGGAGGTCGAGCGCGCGTTCCGCGACGTCCTCGGAATCCCGCTGGTCACGCTGGACGAGACCGAGCGGTTCCTGCGCAACCTGCGCGGCGTCGAGGATCCCGAGAAGAAGCGGGTCATCATCGGTCACACCTTCGTCGCGGCCTTCGAGAAGGCGGCCAGCAAGATCGATGGCGCGCGCTTTCTGGCGCAGGGCACGCTCTACCCCGACGTGATCGAGTCCGTGTCGGTGCACGGTCCGTCCGCCACGATCAAGACTCACCACAACGTCGGCGGGCTGCCGGAGGTGATGAAGCTCGAGGTGGTCGAGCCGCTGCGCGAGCTGTTCAAGGACGAGGTTCGCGAGGTCGGCGACCGGCTCGGCGTCCCGCGCGAGCTCTCGCACCGCCACCCGTTTCCCGGACCGGGACTCGCGATCCGCGTGCTGGGCGAAGTCACGCGCGAGCGACTCGACGTCCTGCGCGCGGCCGACAAGATCGTGCAGGACGAGATCCGCGCGGCCGGCTGGTACGAGAAGCTTTGGCAGGCGTTCGCCGTCTTCCTCCCGATCCGCTCCGTCGGCGTGATGGGCGACTATCGCACCTACGAGAACGCGATCGCGCTGCGCTGCGTGACCTCGCGCGACGCGATGACCGCCGACTGGGCGCCGCTGCCGCACGAGTTGCTCGCGCGCATCTCCAGCCGCATCACCAACGAAGTGCACGGCGTGAACCGCGTCGTGTACGACATCTCGAGCAAGCCCCCCGCGACGATCGAATGGGAATGACGCGCTAGAATGCGCGCCGTGGGGGAATCGGTGCGTGGTTGCTAGAGACGGCTTCGCGCATCTGCATCTGCACACGCAGTACTCGCTGCTCGACGGCGCGATCAAGCTCGGCCCGCTGTTCGCGCAGCTGAAGGAGCTCGGGCAGACCGCCGTCGGCATGACCGACCATGGCAATCTGTTCGGCGCGGCGGAGTTCTACGAGAAGGCGCGCGCGGCGGGCATCAAGCCGCTGGTCGGATGCGAGACCTACATCGCGAGCGGCTCGCGCTTCGAGAAAGAGAAGCGCGCGCAGGACAAGAGC
>Ga0316628_100005536_pt1 | contig 10160 bp, 8 predicted proteins | sample OWC_Aug_M2_C1_D5_FD_207648 | JGI IMG/M metagenome (GOLD analysis project Ga0316628, IMG submission 207648) | Wetland soil microbial communities from Old Woman Creek delta, Ohio, United States - OWC_Aug_M2_C1_D5_C | ecosystem: Environmental > Terrestrial > Soil > Wetlands | place: USA: Ohio... | reverse complement strand
CGACCGACCGCGGCGGCGCCGGCCACCGCCGGATGCTGGTGCAGCACCTCCTCGATGGTGGCGGGGTCGATGTTGTGGCCGCCGCGGATGATCAGGTCCTTGGCCCGGCCGGTGAGCCAGAGATAGCCGTCCGCATCCATGCGGCCGAGATCGCCGCTGTTGAGCCAGCCGCCCTTGAGCAGCACGCCCTTGTTGTGGCTCGGATTGACATAGCCCTTGAACAGCTGCGGTCCGCGCATGAGGACGGCGCCGATCTCGTCGGGCGCGCAAGGCCGGTCGAGTTCGCCGTCGGGCTTGAGCCGCGCCACGACCACTTCCGTATAGGGCACGCGGATGCCGACCGAGCCGAGCTTGCGGGCACTCAAGGGATTCATGGTGGAGAAGCCATGCACCTCGGTCATGCCGTAGCCTTCGATCAGGTTGCGGCCGAGCTTGCGCTCCACCGCCTTGGCCACTTCGAGCGGGATGCCGGCGCCGCCGGTATTGATGAAGCGCACCCGGGACAGATCGATGCCCTCGACCGACTGGTTCAACAGCGTCGACCAGATCGTCGGCACCACGCCGAGCGTGGTGGCGCGGTACCGTTCGGCGATGCGGAAGAAATCGCGGATCGCATTCGGATTGCGCATGCCCATCGGGCTCAGCAGCACCACGGTGGTGCCGTTGCAGAAGGGCGACAGGCCGGCGCACATGGCGCCGCCGACATGGAACATCGGCAGGCCGTTCAACCCGACCGAATCATCCTGCGCATTGGCGACCGCGGCCTGGCTCCAGGCCTGCACCATCTGGCCGAGATGGGTATGCTGGGCGAGCTTCGGCACGCCGGTGGTGCCGCCAGTATGGAACAGCGCCGCCACATCGTCAGGCGCGTAAGCGCGCGGCGCCAGCAGGCGGTCGGCGGGGAAGTCGCGGATCGCCCGGTCGTAATCGATGGCGCCGGCCGGCACCGGTCGGTCCGGCGGGCCGATCCAGAGCACCGCCTTGAGGTCCGGCAGTTCGCGGCGCACCGCTTCGATCTTGCTCCAGATGTCCGGCACGATCGACGCGTCGCAGCCGACCAGCACCTTGCTGCGCGCCTCCTTCAGGATGCCGACGATATGCGGCGTCTCCAGGAACGGATTGATCGGATTGGCGGCGCCGGCGGCGACCGCGGCCCACATCACCTGGAAGGTCTGCGGCAGGATCGGCAGGAGCGAGGATACCGTATCGCCCGGCCCGACCCCGAGACTATGCAGCAGGTTGGCGGTCTGGGTGATGCGGCCGAAGAAATCCCGGTAGGTCAGGGTCACCGGCACGTCGTCGACGCTGCCGGTCGGCAGGAAATGGATCGCCACCTTGTCCGGCGTGCGCTTCGCCACCTTGCCGATGGCCTCGTAGACGTTGCCGGCGAGCAGCCGCTCGGCCACCGGCGTGCGTTCGATCTCGGCCACATCGGCCAGGCTGGCGATCTGCTGCACCCTTACCTCCCTGATACCAGTCTTGTCATTGCAGTGCCGCCGGCTTCGGCCCGCCGGTGGCCCAATCCAGAAGCTCGGCGGTATGCAGCACCGGCAGGCCGGTGGCGCCGCCGATCTGGATCATGCAGCCGATATTGCCGGCAGCCACCGCATCCGGCTGCAGGCTTTCGATATTGCCGACCTTGCGCTGGCGCAGGCGGCCGGCAAGTTCCGGCTGCAGCAGATTGTAGGTGCCGGCGGAGCCGCAGCAGAGATGCGCCTCCGGCACCTCCAGCACGGTGAAGCCGGCCGCGGCGAGCAGTTCCTTGGGCGGCGCGGTGATCTGCTGGCCATGCTGCAGCGAACAGGCGGCATGATAGGCGAGCCTGAGCGGCGGCACCGCCGTTCTGTCCTGCAAGCCGAGCTCGCTCATCAGTTCGCTCACATCCCGGGTCAGGGCGGAGATCTTCGCGGCCGGGGCGGCCCAGTCGGCATCGCCGCGGAACATGAAGCCGTAGTCCTTCACCACGGTGCCGCAGCCCGAGGTATTGATTACGATGGCATCGAGGCCGCGCCGGTCGAGTTCGCTGTTCCAGGCGGCGATATTGGCCTTGGCCGAGGCATGGGCGGCGTTCTCGCGGCCCAGGTGGTGGGTCAGGGCGCCGCAGCAGCCGGCGCCCTTGGCCAGCACCACCTCGCAGCCATGCCGGGTCAGGAGACGGATCGTCGCCTCGTTGATCTGCGGCGCCAGCACCTGCTGGGCGCAGCCGGCGAGCAGCGCCACCCGCCGCCGCCGCGGGCCGAGCGCGGGAAACACCTGCGGCCGGTCCACCGGCGACTGCGGCGGCAGATCCCGCGGCGCCATCGCCAACAGGCCGCGCAACCGGCCGGGCAGGAACGCCTGCAGCGGCCGCGCCAGCCTGGCGCCGGCGAGGCTCAGGCGGAACAGCCCCGGCCGCGGCAGCACCAGCGCCAGCAGCCGGCGCAAGACCCGCTCCGGCAGCGGCCGGCGGTAGGTCGCCTCGACATGGGCGCGGGCGTGATCGACCAGATGCATGTAATGCACGCCGGAGGGACAGGTGGTCATGCAGGACAGGCAGGACAGGCAGCGATCCAGGTGCAAAGCTTCGGTGGCGCTCGCCGGCGCCGCTTGCTCCAGCATCTCCTTGATCAGGTAGATCCGCCCGCGCGGGCTGTCGAGTTCGTCGCCGAGCAGCACGTAGGTCGGGCAGGTCGCGGTGCAGAAGCCGCAATGGACGCAGGCGCGCAGGATGCTGTTGGCTTCGGCGATGCCCGGATCGGCCAGTTGCGCCAGCGAGAAATTGGTCTGCATCGGCGTTCAGAGGCCCGCCGTCATCCGGCCGGGATTGAGAATGCGGCGCGGATCGAAACTGTCCTTGACCCGTTCGGCCAATGCGGCCAGCGCCGGCGGTTGCGGCTGGAACACCGCGACCGAGGCCCGCACCGCATCGGGCGCGCGCAGCAGCATGGCGTGGCCGCCGCAGGGCGCCACTGCCGCCCGCACGTCATCGCCCCTGGGTTCGCCCGGAAACCACAGCCAGATCAGCCCGCCGGCCCAATCGAAGAACCATTCGGCGCCGGCGATGCCGGCGGCGGCGATGCGGCCGGTCACCTCGGCGGCCTGCGCCGGCGGCACGGAAAGGCGCCACAGCACGCGGTCGGCGGCGGCGCTGACGAAACGCAGATTGCGGATCTCGCGCCACAGGTTGGCGGAACTCAGGCTCCGCATATCCTCCACCGCCGCCTTGCGGGCGAAGTGCAGGCTGAGCGCCTGGGCGCGGGCCTGCACCGATGCGGCGGGACCTTCGAGGCGGATCGCGGTGACATTGGCGCCGGCGCGGCTGACCATGGTCAGGTCGCTGCGCCGGGCTGCAACCCGCGGCAGATGCGCGATGCCGGTGGCATCGTGGGGGCTGGCGGCGGCTTCGCTCATGAACTGCACCGCCTTGGCATCGTCGAGGCCGAAAATCAGGATGGTGCGGGATTTCTCCGGCGCCGGCACCACCTTGAAGGTGAGCTCGGTCAGGGCCGCCAGGGTTCCGTAGGAACCGGTGAGCAGCTTGCAGAGATCGTAGCCGGTGACGTTCTTCACCACCCGGCCGCCGCTCTTGAACGCCTCGCCGCGTCCCGATACCGCCTTGAAGCCGAGCAGATGGTCGCGGGCGGCGCCGGCCTTGAAGCGTCGCGGGCCCGACAGGTTGCAGGCGAAGACGCCGCCGATCGTCCCCGTGCCGGCCGGCAGGCCCAGCGCCGGCCCAAGATCGGCGGGCTCGAAGCCGAGCTGCTGCCGGCGCTCCGCCAGCAGCGTCTCGATCTCGGCCAGCCTGGTGCCCGGCCCGACCGACATCACCAGCTCTTCCGGTTCATACAGCGACACCCCGGCCAGCGCCGACAGATCGAGCCGGTATTCGGTCTGCACCGGCCGGCCGAGGGCGCGCTTGCTGCCGCCGCCGACCAGTTCCAGCGGCACCGATTCCGCGGCCGCCCAGGCGATCGCCTCGCGCACCTGTTCCGGATTGTCGGGCCGCAGCAATGTCGTCATCGGCGTTCAGAACCGCGGCAGATCGGGAAAGCGGACCTCGCCCCGGTGGACATGCAGGCGGCCGAGTTCGGCGCAGGCATGCAGCACCGGGAAGACCTTGCCGGGATTGAGCCGATGATCCGGATCGAAGGCGCACTTGACCCGCTGCTGCTGCGCCAGGTCCTGCTCGTTGAACATGGTGCCCATCAGGTCGCGCTTCTCCACGCCCACCCCATGTTCGCCGGTGAGTGCGCCGCCGACCGCGACGCAGAGCTTGAGAATTTCCGCGCCGAAGCGCTCGGCGCGGTCGAGCTCGCCCGGGTTGTTGGCGTCATACAGGATCAGGGGATGCAGATTGCCGTCGCCGGCATGAAACACATTGGCGACCTTGAGATCGAATTCGCGGGAGAGTTCGTTGGTGCGGGTCAGCACCTCGGCCAGCTTGCGCCGCGGGATGCTGCCATCCATGCAGTAGTAGTCCGGCGCCAGCCGGCCGACCGCCGGGAAGGCCGCCTTGCGCCCGGCCCAGAACGCCAGACGCTCGGCCTCCGACCCGCTGATCCGCACCGACACGGCGCCCGCTTCGCGGGCGATCGCTTCCACCCGGCCGAGCAGCTGGCCGACTTCCACCTCGGCCCCGTCCAGTTCGACGATCAGCAGCGCCTCGACATCGAGCGGATAGCCGGCATGGCAGAAGGCCTCGGCCGCATGGATCGCCGGCCGGTCCATCATCTCCATGCCGCCCGGAATGATGCCGGCACCGATCACCCGGGCGACGCAATCGCCGGCCGCCTCGTTGCTGGCGAAGCCGAGCAGCACCGCCCGCGCCGTGGCCGGCTTGCGGATGATCCGCACCGTGACCTCGGTAATCACGCCGAGCAGGCCCTCGGACCCGGTCATCAGGCCCAGGAGATCGTAGCCTTCCGCATCCAACTGCTTGCCGCCGAGGCGCAGCACCTCGCCCGACATCAGCACCACTTCGAGGCCGAGGATGTTGTTGGTGGTGAGGCCGTATTTCAGGCAATGCACGCCGCCGGAATTTTCCGCCACATTGCCGCCGATGGTGCAGGCGATCTGGCTGGAGGGGTCCGGCGCGTAGTAGAAGCCTTCGTGCTCGACCGCCTTGGTGATGCCGAGATTGGTGACGCCGGGTTGCGCCACCACGCAGCGATTGGCCCAATCGATCTCGAGAATCCGGTTGAATTTGCCGAGGCCGAGCAGCAGCCCGTCGGCCAGCGGCAAGGCGCCGCCGGAGAGCGAGGTGCCGGCGCCGCGCGGCACCACCTTGACGCCGCGCGCGCTGCAGAGCTTCAGAATGCGCGAGACCTGTTCGGTGGTTTCCGGAAGCACCGCCAGCATCGGCGGCTGGCGATAGGCGGTGAGCCCATCGCTTTCGAAGACCTTGAGCGAGCGTGCATCGGCGATCACGCCTTCGCCCGGAACGATCTCGCGGAGCGCCGCGATCAGATCCGCGCGCCCGGCGATGACCGCCCGATCCAGCTCCGGCATTTTCAATGACATGCGCCAACCCTTAGGCAGTTGCCCCGCACCCGCTTCGGATAGTGCCGAGGCTGGCGCGCCGACGCAACCGGCAAGCCGGGCGGGCGCCGCTGCGCGGCGCCGGATCGATCGAGTTCAGGGGAAATCCACTGCCCCGGCCGCGCCGACCGGGCAGTGCGCCGACCTGGTCTTAAAGCATGATCCCGAAAAGTTGTCCGACCTTTCGGACGAGATCATGCTCCAAGGTATTGAGCTGGCGCGATATCTTTTCAACCGGATGATTCCATCCGGTTGGATAGCGCGCTAGCCCTGCCGCGCCTTGTAGCGCGGATTGGTCTTGTTGATCACGTAGGTGCGGCCGCGGCGACGGATCACCCGGCAATCGCGGTGGCGCGTCTTGGCCGACTTCAGAGAATTGACAACCTTCACGACCAAACCCTCGGGCAAGAACGGGACTTTCAGGAAGCCGGGACCATAAGGGGGGAGGCCCGGCCTGTCAACCGGCAGATGCGCCGCCGCGGCCATGCGGCGGGCCGGTTTTCCGGCGCCGGACAGGATTATCTAACCAATATAAATAGATACACAGTGATGCCGGAGCAACCGCCGCTCAGGTCAGTTCCTTGACCCCCGGCAGCCGGGCATAAAGGCGGTAGAGCTTGACCACGCCGGATTGCAGGATGGCCAGCCGCCGCGACCAGAGTTCGCCCTCGCTGAGCGCCCAGGCGCTCTTGTATTCGTCCGGTGCTTCGTTGCGGATCTTCTCGGCATAATCGGCAAAGGCGCTCAAGGCCGCGGCGCGGTATTCGTCGGTGAGATCCTCCAGGACCCGCACCTCGAGCCCGAGTTCTTCCAGCCGGGAGCGGGTGACCGCCGGGGTCAACAGGTCGGGCGTGAAGGGCTCGGAGGCGAGCCAGGCCTGGTATTCGTCGCTGTTCGGATCGCCGACCAGCATATAATCGGTCATGGTCACCTGGCCGCCCGGCTTCAGTGCTTTGCGGACCGCGGAGAACAGCTCCGCCTTGTCGGTGATGGCGAACAGCGCCTCCTTGCCGATGATGGCGTCGACCGACTTCTGCCGCGCCTCGAAATGGCCCTTCGGCGCCGGCAGGATGCGCGCCTTGCGGCCCTTGCCATGCCTGGTGGAAATCTCGTTGCCGGCAGCCACCAGTGCGGGGACCGGTTCGAAGGCGGTGACATAGGCGCCGGTATCTTCGGTCACCAACCGGGCAAAACCGCCAAGCCCGGCACCGATTTCCAACACCGTCATCTTCTCGTCGAGCCCGAGCGGCTTGATCATGCGCAGCAGATCCTCCGCCCGTCCGGGGCCGACCATGCCCTCGCCGAAAATCGACTGCACCAGTTCCAGACGCTCCTTGGGCCATTCGCGGACCGTCGGCGGCGGCCCCTTCTCGCCGCTGCGCCGCGTCTCCACCGGTTCGACGGTCTCCGGCGCGGCGGCAAGCTCGTATCCCTCCCACCAGGCGTGGAAACGCTCCCGGAAGCTCGGCTTGTGAGGCCCCCCGCTTGCGCTGCCGCTATTTTCCGCAGATGCGTCGTTCATTGCCAAGGACCGGCCAGGGAATAGCCATTTGCTTCGATCCGGGAAAATCTATTGCAAAGATATTAACCACGGGTAAAAGGCCCCGCTTGCGTTTAGCTGCGTGGGTTTCGCGGAAAATGACCATGTCGGTCGGAGCCGCCGGACGACTGCGGCGCGGGGTTGCTTTCGCCCAGGCACGATGGGAACATGCGGCGGTCGAAGATGAGTTACCGGAGAATGGCCATGGTCAGGTCGAAATTGCGCGCCGCGTTGCTGGCGAGCCTTATGGTGCTGGGGTGGTCGCGCCTGATGCCGGCACCGGCTGACGCCGGCGAATTCGCCGATCTGAAACCCCTGGCAACACAGCCGAATGCCGCTGACCTGCAGCCTGGGCTGACGGTCAGCTATTACTACAAGATGTTTGAGGAGATCAGGGAGATCGACGACTGGGCAAAATACAAGAAGGGCGTGCCCGGCGAGCCGATCAAGGAACTGGACATGCGCACCGTCAACGGCAAGGTATTTGACAGTGGCGTCGCCCAAGGGGTCGGCATGTATATCCCCGGCCTGATCCACTTCGACAAGCCGGGCGACTGGTCGCTGGTGGTTCGCTCCAACGACGGGGTGCGCGTCGAAATCGCCGGCAAGAGGATCATCTACGACCCGGATGTGCATTCCGACCGCTATTCGGACAATGCAGTGCTGAAATCGCTGCAGCCGGGCTGGTACGACTTGCGGATCACCTACTTCCAGAAAAAAGGCACGGCCGCGCTGCAGCTCTTCTGGACCCCGCCGGGTAGCGACAAATTCGTCGTCGTGCCGGCCGAGGCGCTGGCGCATCTCGCCGGCCAATAACCGAACCAACCGCATCGCATGGGGGGATAGCATGGAATTGAAGGGCGCCGTCTGCATCGTCACCGGCTCGTCCGCGGGCATCGGCGCGGCTTCCGCCGAACTCCTGGCCAGCAAGGGCGCCCGCGTGGTGATCAACTACACCAAGAGCGAGGCGGCGGCGAAAGCCGTGGCCAAGACCTGCCAGGCCAAGGGAGCAGAGGTGCTGCTGGTCCAGGCGGATATCGCGGCCGATGCCGACTGCCAAAAATTGGCCAGGGCGGCGCTCGACAAATGGGGCCGCATCGACGGCCTGATCAACAATGCCGGCGCCACCAAGTTCGCCCAGCACAGCGACCTCGACGCGTTGCAGGCAGCCGACTTCCAGCGCATCTTCGGTGTCAACGTCGTCGGCACCTACCAGATGACCCGTGCCGTGGCCAAGGCGATGAAGGCGCAAGGCCGTGGCGCGGTGGTCAATATCTCCTCGATCGCCGGGGTGATGGGGCTCGGCTCCTCGATCGCCTATGCCGCCTCGAAGGGCGCGATCAATACCATGACCTTGTCGCTGGCCCGCGCGCTCGGCCCGGAGATTCGCGTCAATACGGTGTGCCCGGGCATGGTGGAGACGCGCTGGCTGCAGGAGGGCCTGGGCGAAGCCGGCTACGCGGCGATGCGCAACAACTACGTCAACGCGGCACCGCTGCGCAAGCCGTCCCAGGCCGAGGATATTGCCGAAGTCGCGGTCTGGCTGCTCGAGGGCGCCGATCTGGTGACCGGCGAAATCCTCATGGTCGACGGCGGCTTCCATCTCGGTGCGACGCCGCTCAAGGCGCGCTGATCCCGGCGCCCGAGGCCGCCGGCTACTTGACGAAGCTCGGCAGCAGCAGGCTGATGGCCGGAAACGCCACCAGGATGCTGAGCCGGACCACATCGGCCAGGAAGAACGGCATCACGCCGCGGAACACCGTGCTGGTCGGCACGTCCGGCAGCACCCCGCGCAGGACAAAGACATTCATGCCGACCGGCGGGGTGATCAGGCTGATCTCGGTCACCACCACGACGATGATGCCGAACCAGATCAGGTCGAACCCCAGGTGCGCCACCAGCGGATAGAACACCGGCACGGTCAGCAGGATCATCGACAGGCTCTCCAGCACGCAGCCCAGGATCAGATAGATGATCAGGATGAAGACGATGACCAGCATCGGATGCAGCGAGAAGCGCTCAGCGTAAGCGGTCAGCGCGCCCGGCATGCCGGAGATATTCACGAAATTCGCGAACATCAGCGCGCCGATCAGGATGGTGAAGATCATGGCAGTGGTGCGCGCGGATTCCGTCAGGACATTAATCAGCACCTGCCAGTCCAGGCCGCGGCGCAACAGCGCGAACAGGAAACCGCCGGCGGCGCCGATGCCGGCCGCTTCCGTCGGCGTGAAGATGCCGCCATAGATGCCGCCCATCACCACGCCGAACAGCACCAGCACGCCCCAGACATCCTTCAGCGCCCGGAACCGGTCGGGCCAGGCCATGCGCTCGCCCGGCGGTCCGGCCTCCGGATTGACCCAGACCGTGCCGATCACCGCGCAGAGATAGCAGCCGATCGCCACCAGGCCGGGCAGGATGCCGGCGATGAACAGCTTGCCGATGTTCTGTTCGGTCATCAGCCCGTAGATCACCATGATGACGCTGGGCGGAATCAGGATGCCGAGCGTACCGCCAGCGGCGATCGAGCCGGCGGCGAGCGTATCGGCATAGCCGAAGCGGCGCATCGAGGGCATCGCCACCTTGGCCATGGTGGCAGCGGTGGCCAGGCTCGAGCCGCAGATGGCGCCGAAGCCGCCGCAGGCCACGATGGTCGCCATGGCGAGCCCGCCGCGGCGATGGCCGAGAAAGGCATAGGAGGCGGTGTAGAGCTCCTCCGACAGGCCGGCGCGGGTGACGAAATTGCCCATCAGGATGAACAGCGGCACCACCGAGAGCGAATAGTTCAGGCCGCTCTCATAGGTGACGGTGGCGACCATCGCCAGCGCGGAATGGAAATTGAGCAGCAGGCCGAAACCGAGGAAACCGATCAGCCCCATGGCAAAGGCAATCGGCATCCGCAGGAAGACCAGGAGCAGCATTGCCACGAAGCCGATCAGCGCGGATTCCATCTAGGCCACCAATCTCAGATATTGCCGCCGCCGGACTCGGGACCGGGCCAGACGACCTTGAACAGCAGCACCACCGCCGTCAGGCCGGTCAGCAGCGTCATGAAGAAGACGAACGGTGCCATCGGAATCTGCAACGTGGCGGTGACATCGCCGTA
>Ga0316628_100005535_pt1 | contig 10161 bp, 3 predicted proteins | sample OWC_Aug_M2_C1_D5_FD_207648 | JGI IMG/M metagenome (GOLD analysis project Ga0316628, IMG submission 207648) | Wetland soil microbial communities from Old Woman Creek delta, Ohio, United States - OWC_Aug_M2_C1_D5_C | ecosystem: Environmental > Terrestrial > Soil > Wetlands | place: USA: Ohio... | reverse complement strand
GCCGACATTGCGTCTGCAAAATCTGTCCAAGTCACTGTCCAGAATCCAGACGGCGGAATTTCCAACTCTCTGGAATTCACGATTGGCTATTCCGTCCCCTCGCTCTTATCCCTGCTTCCGCCCAGCGTTAGGGCCGGAGGCCCAGGATTGACCCTGACCGTAACCGGCTCTGATTTTGTCGACGGGGCCGTAGTGAAATGGGGAGGGACTAATCGGGCAACAACATTCATCAGTAGCTCGGCCGTGAGCGCGGAGATTAGCGCCAATGACCTTGCCGTACCTATGACGGTTCAAATCACAGTTTCCAATCCTGGCACTGAAAATTCCAATGCCCTAGAATTTCTCGTCGATAACCCCCTCCCGACTCTAACCTCGTTGGCGCCGGCAGGCGCGGACGCGGGAAATCCGGGCTTCACCCTGTCAGCTATAGGCTCCCATTTTGTCAGCGGAGCCGTTGTGGTCTGGGACGGGAACGACCGTCCTACGACGTACGTTAACGACACTAGGGTGCAGGCAATAATAGGGACGGCTGACCTCTCGGCCGTAAGAACAGTCCAAGTCTCTGTCCGGAACCCCGACGGTGGAGTGTCAAATGCGCTGGGATTTGTCGTCAGCGAACCCCCTGCTCCATTGTTGACCTCCGTTTCCCCGACAAAGATCACGGGTGGCGGTGCTGGTTTCGATTTGACCTTATTTGGCACAAACTTCGTGACTAACTCGGTGGCTAAATGGAATGGAATCAACAAAACTACAACTTACGTAAGCAGTACCGAGCTTCGTGCGGCAATACCAGCCGGAGATATCTCAGTAGGGCGAGAGGTCCAGGTAACGGTCACAAATCCTATCCCGGCCGGAAGCACCTCGAATCCTTTAATCTTCCCCGTGTCTAGCTTTACCGTGACCTCATCGCCTACAAGAGCAACTGTGACAGCCGGTCAATCAGCGGCCTACGCTATCCAGGTAACACCGCAGTACGGCTCATTTGATAGCCCCATATCATTCACGAGTACGGGGCTACCTAGGGGGTGTGTGGCATCCATCTCGCCGGGCAGTGTGACTCCAGGCTACAACGTTGTGTCAGTCGCATTGAACCTAAGCACGACGGGCAATTTGAGTGCGACATCTTTAGCAAGACTTGGTTCTGGCGGCGGGATCTCCCCTACGTTAGGGCTTCTGATAGCCACCCTTGCGCTTGCGGGCTGGGTTATTATTGGCAGACTTTATTCCAAGAGGACTGCACTTCGCTGGCTCACGGCAGTTGCCCTGATCTGTGTGATAGGAATGATTGCAGGCTGCGGAGCGGGGGGGGGCAATAATCCTCCGTCAAACAACGGGACCCCTGCTGGGACATATGAGATTACTGTCAACGGGCAGTCTGGGAGCATGACGGCTACCACCGTAGTCACGCTAGTGGTCCGATAAGGAGTCTGCCGAGTTTCGCGCCGCCCAAGCGGAGAAAGATTATCTCTTGGCCCCATCGCCAGGCACCAAGTGGCAAATAGGCTTTGTCTCACTGTGCAAAGATGATCTCGCCGAGGCCGAGAGGATCTTTGGCACAGATGCACTTCTTTTGAATCTCGGAAAACTCAATGAGAACGTTAACCTCAGCCGGCAGAATCTGGAATAATTTGAAGGCAACAAAGGGGACGAAGCAGGGGCATATGCAGAATTAGCAACAGCGTTAGAAAAGGCTGGTCGTATGACGAAGCCTATGGTGCACTTGTTCAGTCCTTGAAGCTGTCGGCGGAGTATCGAAAATTAGCCGATGAATCCGGGCAGACCTATTCGCCGAGAGATCAAAAATCGGATCTTTTCTGCAAAGGAGTCATCCTGGTCTTCAGAAAAGGAAATCTCAAACTATTCATATTCCACCGGTTAAGATGCTGGCCCTGCTGCCTTCTAAGCAGCGTGTCGGGGGTTCGAGTCCCTCCAGGCGCGCTTTCATATTCCTCGAGTTGCATATACGCCGCTCCCAGGGCTTTGATGGTCCCCATTGACCGTCCCGTCGTTTATTGCTAACCTTTGTCAAAGCCAGGCTAAAAGGGACCTAGATGTCCAATCAGTGTCCGTCCTGTCATATGGAGAATCCTGAGACCTCCAGATTCTGCGCCGGTTGCGGAACTCAACTCCTTTCAGACCAAAGCCACCGTCCTGTCGTGACGGAAACGCTCCAGGCCCCGATACATGAGCTGACCACTGGCTCCACCTTCGCCGGCCGCTACCAGGTCATCGAGGAGCTAGGCCACGGAGGCATGGGTCGGGTCTACAAGGTCTTCGATACCAAGATCAAGGAGAAGATCGCCCTCAAGCTCATCAAACCTGAGATCGCCTCGGACAGGGAGACCATCGAGCGATTCAGCAATGAGTTGAGGCTGGCACGGAATATCAGCCAGAGGAATGTCTGCCGGATGTTCGATATGGGCGAGGCCGAGGGCGCCCATTTCATCACCATGGAGTATGTCCACGGCGAGGACCTCAAGGGCATGATCCGCATGTCCGGAAGCCTGAGCGTCGGCATGCTCCTGAGCGTTGGGAAGCAGGTCTGCGACGGCCTGGCGGAGGCGCACGGTCTCGGGATCGTCCACCGGGACTTCAAGCCCCAGAACATCATGATCGACAGGAACGGCAACGCCAAGATCATGGATTTCGGCATCGCCCGTTCGGTCCGCGAGAAGGGGATCACCGGCCCCAGCGTGATGATCGGAACGCCTGAGTACATGAGCCCCGAGCAGGCCGAAGCCAATGAGGTCGATCATCGTTCCGACATCTATTCCCTGGGGGTCATCCTCTTCGAGATGGCAACGAGTCATGTTCCTTTCGAGGGGGATACCGCCCTCAGTATTGCCATGAAGCACAAGGGCGAGACACCCAAGGATCCGAAGCTGCTCAATCCCGGGATCCCTGACGACCTCAGCGGTGTCATCCTGAAGTGCCTTGAAAAGGATAAAGCGAAGCGGTATCAAAGCGCATCTGACGTACGCTCTGAGCTGGAGAAGATCGAGAAGGGCCTGCCTACGACCGAGAGGGTGGTCCCCGTGCCGAAACCTACGACCTCGAGAGAGATCACGGTTAAATTCAGCTTAAGAAAACTCAAGGCGCCAGCGGTGATCGTTGCCGTCATCGTCTTTGCCGCCCTTGCGTATCGGCTGTTTATGCCAAAGGGACAAGCTCCCCCGACTTCAGCGATAAAACGCTCTATCGCCGTTCTCCCCTTTGAGGATTTGAGCCAAGATAAAAACAATGAATCTATATGCGATGGCATTTCGGAAACACTCATCAATGCCCTGACTAATATCGAAGGCCTATGGATCCCTGCCAGAACCTCGGCATTTTTCTTCAAGGGGAAGACCCGGGATATCCGCGAGATCGGCCAGAAACTCGGCGTGGACAACGTGCTTGAAGGAAGTGTCCAGGTGGCCGCGGATAATCTCCGGGTCACGGCACGAATCAGCAATGTCCGAGACGGCCGCCAAGTCTGGTCTGAGATCTATAATCGCAAAATGGCGGATATGTTTTCTATCCAGGACGACATCGCCAAAGCCATCGTCGCCGCGCTAAAGATCAAGCTCCTGGGCGAAAAGGGCGCGCCTCTCGTCAAGAACTATACCCAGAATCTCGAGGCCTATAGACTCTATTTGCTGGGCCGCGATTTTTGGAACAAGAGGGGCAAGGCAGACGTGGTTAGATCTATTGAATATTTCGGGAAAGCGATCGAGATAGACCCGAATTATGCGCTTGCCTATGCGGGCTTGGGCGATGCTTACGCGATCCTTGGGGAGAATGGCTTTTGGCTGCCTGAAAAGGCGTATCCCCAGGCCAAAGCTGCCGTGTCGAAAGCATTGGAAATCGATGATAAGCTCGCAGAGGCGCGCACGTGTTTGGCGGCCATCCTGCGGGATTATGACTGGGATTTTGTCAGCGCCGGGAAAGAATTCAGGCTGGCCATTGAGCTGAATCCCGGATATGCCACAGCCCACCAATGGTACGGGGAACTTCTGTCAATCCTAGGCCGGCACGAGGAGGCGCTAAGAGAGATCAAGATAGCTCGGGATCTTGACCCTTTGTCTCCAAGGATAAGCGCCGAGGTGGGTTGGTTCCTCCTTTCTGTGCACCGATATGATGAGGCCCTTGAAGAATATCATAAGGCGCTTGAAGTGGATCCCAATCACATGGTAACGCACGAATTTATCGGCTGGGTTTATGAAGCGACCGGGAAATATGAAGACGCCGTCAAATGCTATCTTAGGGCAATCGAGCTCAATGAAGGATCCAAGGACCCGGAAGCTGATTTGGCCAGCTGCTACGCGCTGATGGGGAAACGGGGAGAGGCCCGGAGAATCCTCAACAATCTCATAGAGTATTCAAAAGAGAATTATGTGTCGTCCGTGGAGATCGCCTTTGTTTTTTCGGCTCTAGGAGAGAAGGAACAGGTCTTTTCTTGGCTCGAAAAAGCCTTCCGTGAGCGCGACCCATATTTATTTGATCTGAAAAATTATCACAGATTCGATCCCGTGCGCTCCGATCCGCGTTTCACCGACCTCATAAGAAGAATCGGCCTGGAATAATGAATACCGATATGCCCGCAAACCATTAAGAAAAGCAAAATCCGTGGAAGGACGCCGATCCCGGTTCGCTTGGGGCCAAGGATGCCAAAAAGCGGGCGGCGATATGGACAGGAAGCTGATTCTTTCGGCGGTAAGGAGGGAGACGATGCCAAAGGGAATGACCTGTTTGGCCGCCGTGGTTTCGATCGCCGGTGTGCTGGCGGCGTCATGCGGGAAACCCGCGCCTGAAGAGTTTGCGATCTCGGCCGCGGCAAGGCTGATCCGGCCGGAAGCGCTTAGGGCACATACGGAATTCCTGGCCGACGACGCCCTCGAGGGCCGGGGCACGGGATCGCGCGGGCACGATCTGGCCGTAAAATACCTTCGCGCCCAGTTCGCCGCGCTCGGCCTGAAAGGCGGCGCGGAGGACGGCGGCTACTTTCAGAAGGTCCCGATCCTGCTCGCCGAGGTCGAATCGGCGGCCACGAGCCTCGTCTTCAAAGGAAAGGCCCCGTCTCGCGATCTCGTCCACGGCATAGACTATTTTCTCGCTGACACACAGGCTTCCCCGAGGATCGATCTCTCCGGCCCGATCATCTTTGCCGGTTTCGGTGTCTCATCCAAGGAGCTCGGCTATGACGACTACGCCGGCTTGGATGTGACGGGCAAGGTCGTGGCCGTCTTGAAAGGGGCTCCCTCCTCGTTTCCCGCAACTCTGCGGGCATACTACTCGGACAATGACGTGAAGCGCAGGAACGCCGCCGCGCGCGGCGCCGCCGGCGTTATTGAAGTGAGGACTCCCGCTGAAGAAAAGCGGTCTCCCTGGCAGCGCTGGCTCGATTCTTGGCCCATCAGCGGACGCTGGCTTGACGCCGGCGGACGACCGCACGGACTGGACGAGCGGATACGGTTCTGGGCGGTGATGAACTTGTCCGGCGCGGAAGCCCTGTTTGCCGGCGAGAGACATTCTTTTCATGACGTGTCGCAAGCGGCGGCCAGCCAGGACAAGGTCCCCGCCTTTTCGCTAGAAAAGACGGTCGAGGTTCGGTCGAAAAGCCGACACGTCCCCGTGGAGAGTATGAATGTGATCGCGCTTATTGAAGGCGCGGACGCGGAGCTGAAGAACGAATATGTCGTTCTCAGCTCTCATGTGGATCACCTCGGCATCGGGCGGGCGGTTGGCGGCGATGATATCTACAATGGGGCCTGGGACAGCGCGGCGGGATGCGGGGTCCTCGTCGAAGTGGCCCGGGCTTTCGGAGCCGCCGGGGCGAGACCCCGGCGAAGCGTCCTCTTCCTGGCCGTGACCGGCGAAGAGGCCGGGCTTGTCGGATCGGATTACTTCGCCTGGCACCCGACCGTGCCTGCGGAACGCATCGTGGCGGATATCAACGTTGATGGCGGCGGAGCCGCGCTCTTCCCGATCAAAGACGTCATCCTCTATGGCCATGAACACTCGAGTCTCGGGCCAGTCGCCCGACAGGCGGCGAACGAGGCCGGCCTGGAAGTAACGCCGGACCCCTCGCCGGATGAAGTCTTCTTCGTCCGTCAAGACGCCTACCCCTTCGTTCTAAAGGGCATTCCCGCCCTGTATGTCGACACAGGCGTTAAAAGCCTGGATCCCGCGGTCGATGGAATGGCGGCCGTTCAACAATGGTACACGACGATCTATCACTCGCCCAAGGACGATGCGAAGCAGGGCCTGGACTATGAATCGGGAGTCCGATTCAGCGGCTTCGTATTCCGTCTCTGCCATGCGGTGGCCAACGGCGCCGAGCGGCCGAAATGGAATCCGGGGGACTTCTTCGGTCAGAAATTCGGGACCTCGTCCGAGTGACGCTACGCGGAAGGATGTCCTATGACGGTCCTCGCTGAATCGGGGGATTGATCGTGAAGGCCAAGAAGCTCTTAAGGATCTTGGCCCGGTTTCTCCCCGTTCTTTACATCCTCGCGGCAGCCGGCTGCGAGAAGAGAAGCCCGCTTGAGCTTGAATACGACGCCTTCGACCAGCGTCCGGGGAAGGGCTGGCGGCAACTCGCCGAAAACGGCAAGTTCTTGGACGCGGCTAGGCTGATCGATCAATATATCGAGAACCACAAAAACCTCGACGAGTCGCAACGGGTCAATCTGAATTTTCATGCCGGGCAAATGTATGCCTTTGCCGACGACTATCGGACCGCCGTCGACCGTTTCAACGTATCAACCTGCGCTGCAGAACCTTCCGCCCTTCCTATTCGGTGGAACGCTTATGTCCGGGCGACGATTGCGTTTCTGAACAAAGACATGAAGCACCTGGAGGAATGCCGCAAGGAAATCCTCGAGGGGCCGACTTTCGACGGGGGAAAGGCTAACCTTGACGTAGTGGATCGCCTGATCAAGTGCTTCGATAGACCCTACGCTGAGGCCTACAGGGGGGGCGGGATTAAAGGCGAGGTCGCGGGCCCACGCGAGGTTGAGGATGCCAAGAAGCGGCTGGCGGGGCTGAAGGGCAGCTGATATCGGTAATCCGGAGATGTAGACCCCCTCGGGGCCGGCTGTGTGCACAATTCTGAGCACACATTCAATAAAAGAACTCGTAACCCATTCATCTCCCATCAGTTAAGACGATAGTTCAGCTTCCTTCTAAGCAGCGGGTCGGGGGTTCGAGTCCCTCCAGGCGCGCTCCGTTATTCCGGCAAATCCAGAACTTCGGGTCGGCAGACCTGTAAAGCCAGCCATTTGACTTTTGGGCCGGACGGCTATAAATAAGGGAACCTGTGAACGTCCGAACGCATTCTTCTCCGTTTGACAAGGAGTCCCCATGAGAATTTTATTCGTCCGTCCTCGGCTTGCCCTTTGCCTCCTCCTGGCCTTGGGCCTCCTTTGGGCCTCGGCTCTGGCCCCGGCCTCCGCCCAAGAGGCCGCCCCTGCGCCGGCCAAGAAAGCGATGACCATAGACGACTACTCCAAGTGGCGGACCATCTCCGGCCAGGCCTTGTCGGCCGACGGGAAATGGCTCGCCTATGTCCTGGAACTGACCAACGTAATGCCGGGCGAGACCAAGCCGGTGCTGCATATCGTGAACCTCGGAACGAACACGGACGTGGCTATCAACGATGCGACGGCGCCGGTTTTCTCGCCCGACTCCCGATGGCTCGCCTATCAGGTCGACCCGGGCGCGGCCCAACGGGCGCGCCAGGCCCGGGGAGGTTCCGGCAATGCGCCCTCCGGGAATACCCCTTCAACACAGCCTGCGCCGGGGCAGACGCAGCCTGCGGCCGGACAACCGGGACAGCAGGGCCAGCGTGGCGGAGGGGCCGCGCCCATCCCGCCCCGTCGCGTCGAGCTGCGGGATCTCTCGACGGGCGCCGTCCGGTCCTGGGAAGACATCGGCACGTTCGCCTTCGCATCGACGTCTTCTCACCTGGTCCTCCGGAGGCGTGGGGGCGAGACCGCGGCTCCGACGGGCCGGCGGGGAGGCGGAATGCCGCCCCAGGCCGCGGCCGGGTCCGCCCCCGCCCCTGCCGGTCCCCGGGGCCAGGACGCCGTCCTGCTCGAACTTAGGACGGGACGCTTCCAGCTCCTCGGGAGCGTCGCCGACTTCGCCTTCAACAGGACGGGCGAGCTCCTCGCTTACACAGTCGACGCGGCGGTCAAGGACGGGAACGGGCTCTTTGTCTTCGACGCCCGCACCGGCCGCGTGACGCCTCTCGACAACGACGCCAGGAACTACAACCGGCTGGCCTGGAACGATAAAGGCACGGCCCTGGCCGTCCTCAAGGGGGACGAGGTCGAGAAGATGCGCGAGAGGGACAACCTCCTTGTCGCCTTCCCGGATGTTCCCGCGGTTCTGAAGGACGGCGATCGGGTCCGGGCGCCGGCCGTTCTCGACCCGGCCAAGGCCGCGGGCTTTCCGAAGGGCTGGGTCGCGAGCGACCGGGTCGATCTTTCGTGGAGCGGCGACGGGAAACGCGTCTTCTTCGGGATCAAGGAGCAGGTCCCCGCGCCGGACACGGCCCGCAAGTCCACGGACGAAGCGGCCAACGTCGATGTCTGGAACACCACCGACGACCGGGTCCAGTCACTCCAGATGGTCCGGGCAGAGCAGGACCGCAACTTCGCCTTCCGGGCCGCCTTCGACGTCGCGACCGGGAAGTTCGTCAGGCTCGCTGATGAGACCATGCGCGAGCTCGACGTCGCCGAGGACGGCGTGTGGGCCGTCGGGCTCGACACGCGGCAGTACCTGCGTGACGAGAAGGTCCTTTCCGCGGGGGACTACTATCGGGTCAATACGTCCACGGGCGAGCGGACGCTCATCGCCAAGGGCCAGCTGACGGGCCGCCACATCTTCGGCATCCACCCCCGCGGCACCCACTTCCTCTATTGGAAGGACGGGACGGTCATGGCCTACGACTTTGCGGCCGGGACGGCCAAGGCCCTCGGCGCCGGGAAGGTCGACTTCACCAACGCCGAATACGACCATCCGGGACCCAAGCCGTCCTACGGCGTCGCGGGCTACACGAGCGACGGCAAAGGCGTCATCGTCAACCACCGCTACGACCTGTGGCTCGTTCCCCTCGACGGGTCCGCGCCCAGGGACCTGACGAACGGCTTCGGGGCGAAGAACGAGATCCGGTTGCGCCTGCTCCGCGTTGAGCCGCCCGACCCGTTACAGCCGCGCCCGGCGGCGGCCCGCCAGCTCTTCGACCTGGCCAAGGCCCAGACCCTATCCGCCTACGGCGAATGGACGAAGCAATCGGGCTACTACGAATGGGCGAACGGGACGCTCAAGGAGCTCGTCTACGAGGACGCCTCCTACGGCAACCCCGTCAAGGCCCTCAAGGCGGACGTCTTCCTCTTTACCCGGCAGACGTTCGCCGAGTTCCCGGACCTTCGCGTGTCCGGCCCGGGTTTCAGGAATTCCCGGAAGGTCTCCGACGCGAACCCCCAGCAGAAGGAGTTCCTCTGGGGGCGCCGCCTTCTCTTCGATTACGCCAACAAGGACGGCAAGCGCCTCCAAGGCATCCTGGCCGTCCCGGACGATTATCGGCCGGGCGAGAAGCGCCCGATGATCGTCATCTTCTACGAGAAGAACTCGCAGAATATGCACATCTACAACGCCCCGGCATATCTTCCGAGCATGGGACGGATGCCTGTGCAGGCCACGAGCGACGGCTATCTGGCCATGCTCCCGGACATCCACTTCAGAACCGGGAACTCCCATTCCGACATGCTCGAGTGCGTCGAGGCGGCGACGCAGAAGGTCATCGAGATGGGCTATGCCGACCCGAAGAGGATCGGCCTGTCGGGCCACAGCTACAGCGGCGAGGGCGCGGCGTTCATCGGCACGAGGTCCAAGATGTTCGCCGCCGTGGGCATGGGCGCGGGGGTCGTGGATCTCGCCAACGACTTCAGCATGCCCTGGGGCTGGGGCTACGGCTACCAGGGCGGCAGCGGCGACACGGCCTTCCAGTACTACCTCTACGACCAAGGCCGCTGGGGCTTCTCCCCTTGGGACCAGCCCGACAAATACCGATTCGAATCGGCCCTCACGCACGTCCCCAATGTGACTGCGCCGTTCCTCATCATGCACGGAACGTCCGACCCGACCGTCGGGTTCATCAACGGCCTGGCGTTC
>Ga0316628_100005534_pt1 | contig 10164 bp, 7 predicted proteins | sample OWC_Aug_M2_C1_D5_FD_207648 | JGI IMG/M metagenome (GOLD analysis project Ga0316628, IMG submission 207648) | Wetland soil microbial communities from Old Woman Creek delta, Ohio, United States - OWC_Aug_M2_C1_D5_C | ecosystem: Environmental > Terrestrial > Soil > Wetlands | place: USA: Ohio... | reverse complement strand
GGATCGTCCATCGCCAGTCCCCCGCCCAGATCCAGTACGAAAAGATTGACCGGGATGGAGGCGAGCAGCTTCTTTGAGCGGTGGGGGCCGTGTTCCCGCTCCAGGTCTTGGATATCGAACATTCCCTCCACAGCCTTTTCGTGGCAATAGCGCAGCACATCGTGGGCAGACTGGCAACCACTGGGCCGGAATCTGAAGCTGCTGGAATCGAGCAGATGCAGGGTGAGCAGCCTCTGACTGAGCGGGTCGCCCGCCCGGTCCCGCTGGCGGTCGACAACGCTGATTTCACCCGGCCCAGCGGCCCAAAGGGTGCCCCGGTAGAGGCCGGGCTGGACGGCGTCCAGGCTGACAGGGTCTCCGTCCCTCAGCTTCTCCAAAACACCTTCCATTTGCAGTACCGAGGGGACCTTGAATTCCCGAAGCAGCGTGGCGGCATGGCCCGTGATGTTCCCGCGCTCTGCCGCGAGGCCCACGATCCGGGGAAGGACTCCGACGATCTCCGGTGTGGCTCGCCGGACGATCACGATGGCCCCTTCAGGCGTCTTGCGTAAAGACTTCGGGTCGTCAGCCAGAAAGGCTGCGCCCGATACCCTCCCAGGGTAGACCGTGACACCGCCCGCGACGAGAGGCTCTCCCCGGGGATGCCCTCGCGAAGGTTCTCCCTCAGCGAGAGCCAGGGGGCGGGCTTGAAGGATCCAGATTTTCCCTGAGCCATCGAGGGCCCACTCGATGTCTTGTGGAACACCGAAGTGGCGCTCGATGCGAAGGCCCCAGTCGCCGAGCGTCTGCAGGTGTTCAGGCTCAAGGCTCGGCTCTTCTGCCTCTGCATCGCTCAGCCGGCACCTTGTCACCCCTCCGCTCACTTCGGGGACGACCACTTCCTCCTTTCTCGCGACATGACGTTCCAAGATGCGATGGGGATGCTTGTGGGAGATAACGAAGAGGTCGGCAGGCATGCGGCCGCTGGCGATGTCGAGCCCCAATCCACGCGTGGAGGTCAGCCACTGCAGGTTACTCCGCGGCTGTTTGGGATCCCGCGTATAGAGGATACCGGACGCGCGGGCGTTGATGAGCGGAAGAAAGAGCACTGCCATGGGGCTCTCAACTTCAGGCAACCCTGTGGAGAGCCGATAAGACACGGCTCGTTCGCCGAAGCGCCCGGCGATGACGCTTTTGTAGGCGTCAACTGCTCCGTCGGGAAGGACATTGATCAAGCTTAGAAACTGGCCGGCAAAGCTTCGAGCGCCGCCTTCGCCGACAGCGCTGGAGCGGACGGCGAGGGTGCCCCCTCCCTTGGTGAGCGTTCGGGCGCGCTCAGTAATGGCGACTTGCACGGCATGTGGGAGGGATCGCGCCATGACCACATCCATGAGTTGCCCGGACACGGACTGTAGGTTCTCGAGATCGGAGAGATCCGCTCGGCGCAGGGCTTCGCGGATCTGTTCCCAGAGCGGGATCCCACAAAACTGGCGATACGCCTCGGTGGTGAGGATGTATCCGTCCGGAACAGGCAGGCCCAATCGATTCTTGATCTCTCCCAAGGCAGCAGCCTTCCCCCCGACTTCCTCAGAAGCGGTGGCATCGACCTCTGACAGCCAGGCCGAGAGGCGAGGTGTCGCCAGCTCCTGCTGCGCAGCGATGAAGGTCTCGACCTCGTGGCGTTGCTGCTCGAGCGAACGGGTCAGCGATCCATAGGAAGTCGCGGTCAGCTTCTCCAGGGACTCGACGATCCTCTGCGCCCGGCCAAAAATGGATGCCACCCGGTCACCCACGATGTCACGGAGGGGGGTGACATACTGCAGGTCTTCCTGAAGTGAGGCCATCGATTCCAAACACTCGTTGTTCAGGGAAAGCAACGTGCGGAAGGTCGTGTATTTCTGGCGCAGCCTCGCCTCGGCGGGCGCTGCGGCGCCCTGGGGATCCTTCTTCCGCCACCACAGGAGCATGGCCAACCCGCTCAACGACGCCCGCGCCCGACGCGGGGACGGTCACCCTGAGTTTACTCAATGTGCGGCGATTTTTTTCTTGAAAATCCGGGAGGCGATAAAATCGATCCCAAATCCGGCCAGCATCGCAATGATGATTGAAACGATCCCGTAAGCCGAAGCATGGCTCCTCGCCAGTGAAGTGATCATTGCGGGGAAACCGATTTCCACAACTTTGAGAGGCACGACGGAGCTTTCCTGGACTTCACCGTCGCGACACGCATGCACTCGGATCTCATAGGTTCCGACTGCCGCGCTTTTCGGCCAGGTGAATTCCAGGGAGTAGGGCACGGCCCCCCCCTCGAGAGGAGGATTCTGAACCGCTTCGCTCGCCATCGCCAGCGAAGCGGTGCCGTCGAGAGCTTGCGTTGCGCCGCCGATTTGGACGCCGCCACCTGACATCTGATAGTTGCCTTGCCGCACCTTCAATTTCAGGAAGTCCTCGGCGACCGAACTCGCAGCCTTTTCTCGGGGCTTGATCTGAATTTGCTTCTTGATGGCGTCCGCGTCGCCCAGGCAGTCATCCATCGCTCGGCGGCAGAGGCAATTGGAAATGGGTTCGGAACTGAAGAGCAGCAACAGCGAGGGGACGCCGGAGACAGATATTTTGCCGGTGTTGATCCAGATCGGACCTACGCGCCCCACCCGATTGAACAATTCGGTTACCTCTTCGCCCCGTACGATGACGACGACCTTTGACCCCGACGGAACGGTGCCTTCGACGCGCACCTTCGCTCCCCCATAGAAGGTTCCCATCTCAATCACCGAAGGGGTTACTTTCACCGTCGCCGGACTCGAGGCGAAAGCCTGCGCGGCGACTGATAGCGCCAGGATGGTCGCAAAGGGCAGGAGAGTTTTCCGCTGACTCATGGTCAGTGTCCCTTCATAGGGATGATGAGAATGGACGGGGCGGTTAGAAGTCCGATGGCCATCTTTACCATGACCAGAAGGACGATGGAGGCGAGCAGAATCTTGAGCTGGTCTCCATGGAGGAGTCGCCCCACGCGCGCACCGACCTGGGCGCCGACTGTCGAGCCTGCGGCCAGCAAGAGCGCGAGAACGAGGTCCACCGTGTGGTTGGTCGTGGCCTGCATATAGGTCACCCCCGCGCACGTGAACAGAATCTGAAACAGGTCGGTCCCTACGGCCACGTGCATCGGCATCCGCAGCAAGTAGACCATCATGGGGACCATGATGAATCCGCCTCCCACCCCCATGATGGCGGCGAGAATCCCGACCATCCCACAAAACAGAAAAGGCAGAATGACTGAATGGCGGACCCGCGAACGCGGAAAGTCCATCTGAAATGGAAGCCGGCTGAGGTACCCGCCCCTTTTTGCCGCGGCATGCGTCATGGGCACCATGACGCCGCGCCGCAAATTACTCAGACTCTCCCAGAACATGTACCCACCGATGCTTCCCAGCACCACAACATACGCGATCGTGATGACTAGGTCGGCGCTGCCGATCGAGCGGAGGAACTTGATGATGTGGACGCCCACCGCTCCTCCTGTCAGCCCTCCCAGGAGCAACACCGTGCCTAGCTTGGCGTCCACGTTGCCCAAGCGGAAGTGAGCGGCCGTGCCCGAAGAGGAAGTGGCGACGATTTGACAGGAATCGGAGGCTGCGGCCACCGTCGGCGGGATGCCCATCATCATCAGGATGGGGGTGAGGAGGAACCCTCCCCCGACACCAAACAGTCCCGATAGAAAACCTACCACGGCCCCCGCGCCTACCAACCACAGCAGGCTGATGCTGATTCCAGCCACGGGCAGGAGAACCGGCATGAAGGTTACCTCTTCAATGAACTTGCGAGCCTCGGTTTACCTTCCAGGTCCCGACCAGGCGCGAGAGATGGTCGGGGCGGGTTGTACGTGATCTGTTCCTTAACGACTTCGGATGGCGCGAGTAAGTTTGAGGGCGCCAGAATCAGGCTTGACACCATCTTCCCAGTGACCAGCAGGACCAGGGTGGCGAGAAGAATCATCAGTTGTTCACCACGCAGCAGGCGGCTGAGGCGTGCTCCGACCTGAGCGCCCGCGGCGGAGGCGGCCGCCAGGGGCAGAACCAGCATGAGGTCGACTGTCTGGTTTGCCGTGGCCTGCATGTACGTCACGCCTGCACACATGAACAAGATCTGAAAGAGGTCGGTTCCGATGGCAACGTGTGTGGGCATGCCGAGCAGATAGACCATCATCGGGACCATGATGAATCCCCCGCCCACGCCCATGATCGATGCCAAAACGCCAACCACGGCAGCAAGACCCAAAGGGACCACAATGGAGTGCCGCACATTCGACCGGAAGAAGTCGATTTGCCAGGGGAGTCGATGCAGCAGCCCGTCCGCCTTCGGGATCTTGCTGGACTTACGAACCATCGCGCCGCGGCGCAGCGAACCTAGACTCTGAAAGAACATGTAAGTGCCCAGGCTGCCCAGAACGAAAACGTAAGCCAGGGTGATCGCCAGATCAGCCTTGCCGAGAGCGCGAAGGAGTTTGATGGCTTGAACGCCGAGGGCCGCTCCGGCGAGGCCGCCACCGAGCATCACGCTCCCCATCTTGATGTCCACATTCCCCAGGCGGAAGTGCGCCGCGACGCCGGATGATGAGGTCGCTACCATCTGGCAGGAGCCGGATGCGGCAGCGACGGTGGGGGGAACACCAATCATCATGAGGGCCGGGGTGAGAAGGAAGCCGCCGCCAACACCAAACAGTCCGGAGAGCAGGCCGATTGACACACCAATGGCCATCAGCCAGAACAGACTAATGCTGATGTCGGCCACGGGCAGGAAGATCTCCACTCTCAAGTTCCCCTTTCACCACGCCCACGCGCCGTTGGCCTGCCCGCAGCGGCCTCGAAGTCCAGGGCTTGCCTTTTCGAGCGTAGACTCCAACCTAACGAGCGGGCGGATGGATAACCCGAGGATCCACTGTTAGTGTCCGCTCGATTCACCTCAGCCTGGCACGCCGGAGTGGACCCCAAGCATCACAGCTTGGGGTGTGCGCCGGCGACGCTTTGCCGAACCTCTTGAGTCTCCTGACGCGCGGGTCAAGCTGGGCTGCGTCGATAGAAACGAGTGAAAGCCCTCAACTTCGGTCGCGGAGGGAGTCTCACCAAAGGCACTAGCTTTTTCCCCGCTCGGCAGGCGTGCGGAACTCCGACCGGAAGCCGTTCCGTGGTAAGCGGCGGCACGGGCAGACCGTGCGGCTTCCTGGAGCAGAGATCGTCTGAGAAGCAGCGAGGGCTTTACGAACAGGTGCGACGTCATGCCTGCCGTGACGAGCAGCACTAGGATTGCCAATAGGATCATCAATTGTTCGCCCCGCAGCAGGCGGCTCAAGCGGGCTCCAATCTGGGCGCCCACGGCGGAGGCCGCGGCGAGCGGTAGGACGAGGATCAGGTCCACCGTATGGTTCGCCACGGACTGCATGTAAGTGACCCCGACGCACAGGAACAGGATCTGAAACAGGCTGGTCCCCACCGCCACGTGCGTGGGCATGCCGAGCAGGTAAACCATCACCGGCAGCATCGTGAATCCGCCGCCCACTCCCATGATCGACGCCAGGACACCAACGAGCGAGGCCACAACCACAGGGACAAGGATAGAGTGCCGAACCCCGGAGCGCGGGAATTCAGTCTGCCAGGGAAGACGTGTCAAAAGCCCGTCCCCCAACGCTGCCTTCCCCGATCTACTTACGATTGCCCCGCGGCGCAACGTGTGCAGGCTCTGCAAGAACATGTAGGTTCCCAGGCCGCCGAGCACGATCACGTACGCTAGAGTGATGGCCAGCTCGGCTTCACCGAAGGTACGGAGCAGTTTGATGGCATCGACGCCGAGCGCCGCCCCGCCCAGACCGCCCAGGAGCAGCAGGCTCCCAATCTTGAAGTCGACATTCCCGAGACGGAAATGAGCCGCAAAGCCGGAAGAAGAGGTGGCGACCATCTGGCAGGAGCCCGATGCTGCAGAGACTGTGGCAGGAATGCCGATGAACATGAGGAGCGGGGTCAAAAGGAAACCCCCACCGACTCCGAAAAGCCCCGAGAGCAGTCCAATCGATGCACCGATGCCGGCCAGGAGGGAAACTCTCACGCACATACCGGCCACCGGCAGGAAGATCGACATGTGCCTTCTTACCTCAGGGGCACGCGGCGTCCCTCAGCGCCATCGTACCGTGATGCACGCGGTGCCATTGCGTCCCTGAGCGCACAGCGCGCCCCGGCACCAACAACCTGGACAAGCCGGGCCCCAGGTTCAGGCACGGGTAGGCAACGCCAAACCGTCCAGGTTGAGACTCGCCACCCCGGGCACCGCCAAGGCCACGCGCTTGACTTCCGCCCACTCGTCGGGGTCCGCCACTTTCCCGCGAATCGAGACGACTCCTTCTTGGGCTGCCACTTCAAATTCCAGGTGAGAGGTGGGCGGGTTGATCGCGAGATTCGCCCGCACGCGGCTGCCCAGAGCTAGGTCCTCCATCTGAGCCCGGCACTCCCCAGAGAACTCGAAACACTTTTGCTTCCGGGCCGCGGTGCTGACGATTTCGCAAGCGTCTTCGACCTCATACCGTTCGAGGTTGAGAACCAGATCGTAAAGTTCGGGGTCTTCCCAGTTCACCCCGTAAAGGTAGTGCGTCCAGTTCTTCCTGTCCCGATCGACTTTCTGGATGTAGGCCAGTGCCTCGCTTCGGCTCATCTTGAGCCTTTCGTGGAGCATGCTCAGGCGCTTCTCAATGGGTGCGATGATCCGAACCCTGAGAACTGCGCTTGCCCCGCGCAGCAAGAGATGGCCCGCATTGCCGTGGTAAACGACCTTCCCAGTCTTGACTTCCTCCGCCAGAGCGGCTTGGAACAACGTCAAATATTGGTATCGCTTGTGTTTGAATCGTTCCAGGAAACTCGGCGGCTTCAGCAAGGCGTCCAACAATTCCTCTTGAGAAACTCCACTTGCCGCCGCTCGCTCCACAATTGCTTCTCGATCCACGCAACGGTAGCCGAGGTCGCACGCGAGACACTCGGCGAGCGCTTTCCCACCACTGAAAGACCCTCGAGAAATGGTGATGACTGACATGAGCCCTCCAACTGGCTAGAGTGTGTGTCGCAAGAATATCACCAAACCGAATTGCGGGCCGAAGTGGGGGAGAAGCACCAGTCACGCCGACGAATGTCAATGTGGTGAGAATACTCACTCTCGGCGGCGCTCATGACCAGCACGGGTTTTCAGGGCCGGTCGGTAGAACTGTCATTCGCCTTCGCCTGTCAGAGTTGAGGAGCTCAACACACCTGTCGGCTCGAGGATGACAGGCATCGTCGCACTAGCCGAAACCGACGCGCCGTCTGTCGTCAAATGACCACGGGTGATATTGCGCAGAGACGGATTCCGACCTGAGTCCGCACATCTCACCGTGTGGCAATGCCCGCAGTTAGACGATCCGTGGTACGTGTCAATCGCGGCATGACAGTACGCTAGATAGGAATGTGGCAGGGGTCAGAATTGATTGCAAACATCGTAAACAAGACACGGCGAGATACTTTCCCGGAGCAAATTGTCTCTGCACAAGACTGTTAACTCTGGATTCCTTCGTGCAGGCAAGAGGCTGCCGGATGGGTACAGGGTTCAAATGCGGCCAATGTGTCTGTTCGCCTCTGCGTGTAATCACCCTCACCGATGATTGTGAATGTCGTGCGCCAAGGACTACATCATGAGAGTCGAGTCAATCAAGGACTTCCTCGCCAGTGCCCGCGTCTTTGCGCGATCGGTCCGCGAGGTCGTGGAAGAGGAGCTGTTGAGGGAGATGGCTGGCAGACAGATCAGCTTCGCCCAGATGAGGCTGCTCTTTCTTATCGCACACACCGAGGCGCCGACCATTGGAGATGTCGGAGTGTTTCTGCGTATCAGCAAGGCGGGGGCGAGCAAGATCGTTGAGCAATTAGTGCGCCGGAAGCTGATCGAGCGGGTTGAGATTGCAGGCGACCGGCGCAGCCGGAAGCTCTTCCTTACCGAAGATGGACGCCAGTTGATGCGGGATTACGAACTGGCCCGAGACAACTGGACGGCGAAAATCCTGGGCGAGTATTCCGACGAAGAAATGCTTCACACGGCGGAGACACTCGATCAGCTTTCCTCCACGATCGTCAGGCACAGCAAGACCTTTCGTGACCCATGCCTGCAGTGTGAGACCTACTACCGGGAAGAGTGTCGGTTCCAGCAATTGTGTGGCTGCAGGTGTTACTACCAATCCCGCTGGGCCGATAAGCGAGCGAATCTGCTTTCAACAAACGTTGTTAAACCAGCAAGCCACTAAGGAGGTCCGATGCCAAGCTATGTGAATCCTGAGAAATGTGACGGGTGCAAGGCGCTGGATAAGACTGCCTGTCAATACATCTGTCCGAACGACTTGATGGTCTTGGACAAAGAAAAGATGAAGGCCTACAACCGCGACGCTTCGATGTGCTGGGAGTGCTACAACTGCGTCAAGATCTGCCCCACCCAGGCGATCGAGGTCCGGGGCTATGCCGATTTCGTGCCCATGGGCGCTACGGTCACGCCCCTGCGTTCGACAGATTCGATCATGTGGACCGTGAAGTTTCGCAACGGAACGATCAAACGATTCAAGTTCCCGATTCGCACCACCGCCGAAGGATCCGCTGTCCCCGATGGCGGCTTCGAGACGAAGGGAAGACTCGACACGCCTGCGTTGTTCACTGAACCGGCATCGCTGGGCCTGCCCGAGGTCTTCACCCTGAAAAACTAAGAGGGAGGAAACCGATGGCCAATTTCGAAACTGTGACTGTCGAAACCGATCTGCTCATTTTAGGCGGCGGAATGGCTGCCTGCGGAGCGGCGGTGGAAGCGGCCTACTGGGCCAAGCAGCACGGTCTGAAGGTGACACTCGTTGATAAGGCCGCTGTGGACCGATCCGGGGCCGTGGCGATGGGACTGTCCGCGATCAACCAGTATGTGGGGCTGAGGGATGGCGCCAACACCGTGAAAGACTATGTCGACTATGTGCGGAACGACTTGATGGGCATCACGCGGGAAGACTTGGTCGCCAACATCGCCCGCCATGTGGACTCCACCGTGCACCTCTTCGAAAAGTGGGGCCTGCCCATCTGGAAAGATGAAAAAGAGAACTACGTGCACGAGGGCCGCTGGCAGCTCATGATCAACGGCGAGTCCTATAAGGTCGTTGTGGCTGAGGCAGCGAAGAATGCCCTGCTGGCGGACGGTGTCGGCCAGATCTTCGAACGGGTCTTCATCGTGGGGCCGCTCATGGACGGCGACCGCTGCGTGGGGGCCGTGGGCTTCTCGGTCCGCGAGGACAAATTCTACGTCTTCAAGGCCAAGGCCACACTCGTGGCCATGGGCGGGGCCGTGCACGTGTTCAAGCCCAGAAGTTCGGGTGAAGGCATGGGCCGCGCCTGGTATCCACCCTGGAATTCCGGGTCCTCGGCCTTCTTTACTATCCGAGCTGGGGCCGAAATGACTTGTCAGGAGGTGCGATTCATACCCGTCCGCTTCAAGGACGCGTATGGTCCTGTCGGCGCTTGGTTCCTACTCTTCAAATCTCGCGCCACAAATTCTGAGGGCGGCGATTACATGGTGGAGCGCCGGCCGGAACTGGAAAAGTGGGGGCCTTACGGCAGGGTCAAACCGGTTCCCGCCAACCTGCGCAACTACCTCGGCATGCTGGATGTGATGGAAGGCAAGGGACCCATTTACATGCGCACCGAGGAAGCCATCAAGAAGATCGCCGATACCTACAAGGACGATCCCAAGGCCTATAAGAAGAAGATGAAGGATCTGGAATCCGAAGCCTGGGAAGACTTCCTCGACATGACCATCTCCCAGGCCATCCTCTGGGCGTCCACGAACCTCCAGCCCGAGGATCGAAGTTCTGAGATCGCCGCTGCCGAACCCTACTTCATCGGCTCCCACTCCGGCGCTTCCGGCGCCTGGGTGAGCGGTCCCGAGGATCTGCAAACCCCAGAGACAAAGCCGGATTACTTCTGGGGCTACACCAACATGTCCACGGTGAAAGGTCTGTTCTGTGCGGGTGACGCCTCCGGCGCTTCCAGCCACAAATTCTCCTCAGGTTCGCACGCCGAAGGCCGCATCGCTGCCAAGTCTGCCGTTAAGTTCATCGTGGAAAACAACACGGCGCCGGCGATTGACTCCGAAAAA
>Ga0316628_100005533_pt1 | contig 10165 bp, 5 predicted proteins | sample OWC_Aug_M2_C1_D5_FD_207648 | JGI IMG/M metagenome (GOLD analysis project Ga0316628, IMG submission 207648) | Wetland soil microbial communities from Old Woman Creek delta, Ohio, United States - OWC_Aug_M2_C1_D5_C | ecosystem: Environmental > Terrestrial > Soil > Wetlands | place: USA: Ohio... | reverse complement strand
CTGACCTGTCCCGCAACAACGCTGGTCACGCGCCCGCCGGCGCCGACGCGGTCGTCCGCCCCGCGCGAGCCGCTATCCACGTACCTGGCACCGCACGGTCGTCTGGACACGCGCGCGTCGCGGCCCGACGATGCGCCGCCCGATGCCGTCCCCGAGCGCGCCAGCAGATCCCAGCCAGCCGTCGTTCGGCGTGCTCTTGCTGCCGCTGGCGTGCTTCACGGTGCTGGCCTGGGCGAGCCAGCTTCGCCACCTCGACATCGGCGACGCCCAGCTCTACCAGGTGGTGGCCCGGCACCTGGCCCAGGACCACGCCTGGATCTCGCTGCGGTCGGCGGGCGCGCCCTTCACCGAGCACCTGCCGTTCGGCTTCTGGCCGATGGCGGTGGTGATTCGGCTGTTCTCCGAGGCGGCGCTGCCCTGGTGGCAGCTCGCCGTGTCCCTCGCGACGGTGGTGTGGACCGGCGCCCTGAGCCGGGCGCTCGCCGGGCGCTGGGCCGACCTGGCCGCGACGACGGTGCTCGGCCTGACCCAGAACTTCTTCTTCCAGGCCACCCTGACGCTCCTCGATCCGCTCCTGATCCTGCTCGCGACCGGCGCGGCGGCGGTGTGGCTGGCCGGCAGGCGCACGCCGTCGACCTGGGCGCTCGCGCTGCTGCTGTGCGCCGGCGGCATCGCGGTCAAGGGCCCGTTCGGCGCGCTGCCGTTCTGCTGCGCGGTGGTCGCCAGGGCGCTGGTCGATCGATCCTGGAAGGACCTGTTCCTCGGCGCGGCCATCGCGGTGCTCGCGGCGCTGCCGGTCGCGTTCTTCCTGCTCACCCAGCCCGCCTGGAGAGAGGGCTACCTGCTGCACCAACTCGTCGCCTCGGCCACCGGCGCGCGCGCCGACGGCGAGCTGGGGACGTTCGCCGCGCTTCGGACGCTGGCCGGGAGGTTCTGGCCGGGACTCCCGTTGCTCGTGCCCGCGGCGTGCGCGGCGCTCGGCTGGCCCCGCGGCGCAGTGGCGTGGCTGGGCCTCGACGCGAACGCCACCCGTGCGAGCCGGCTCCTCGGGGTGACCTGCCTGCTGATGGCGGTGGGCCTGTCGCTGCCGGCGCGCAAGGTCGCGAACCACGTCTTCGTCGCCTTCCCGCTGCTGAGCGCCTGGTGCGCCGTGCCGTGGGCCCCGCGCCTGCGACGTCTGACCGCGTCCGCCTCCGGCCGGCGCGCGGTGGCGCTCACCGGCGTCGCGCTGCTCGCCGCCTCGGTCGCCGTGGTGGCGGCGGGCCTGGCCGACTGGGAGTCCGGCCCTCCGTGCGTCGGCTCGCGGGAGTTCTCCGGCGAGCTGTCGAAGCTGGCGCCGGGCGAGAGCATCTGGGTGGTGTCGTCGAACCCCAACTGGGGAATGATCGAGTCTCTGCAGGCCGAGCGACGGCTCACGCCCTGGTACACCGCGCAGCTCGACCAGCCCACCACCGGCGGCCCGGACGTCGCGGTCGTCGAGCAGGCGGTGTGGGAGGCTCACGCCGGCGGCTGGGTCGAGGTGCTGCGAGCGCGCGGCTGGGTGCTGGCGCGACGACCGTGATGAACGCGATGTTCGGCGCCGCGTCCTTGTCGCTCCCGGAGCGAGGGGCCACGATGCGCCTCCGATGACGCTCCCTCGCTCCGTGGCGCTGCTGTCGTTGGTCGCCCTCACCCAGGCCTGCACGAAGTCGGCGGCGACCGACGCGGGAACGCCGCTGCCGCGCTGCGAGGTCGACTGGAAGGCCAGCGGCCTGTTCTCGCTCTCCGGCACCGGCGCGTCGGCCAGGGTGGTCGACTCGCCGGAGCTGCTGATCGGCGGCCCCGGCGCCGACGGCCGGCTGGGCGACGTGCTGCTGCAGAACGACCAGGTGCGCTTCGTCATCGAGCAGCCCGGGCGGTCGTCGGGCCCGATGCCGTCGGGCGGCGGGCTGCTCGACGCCGACGTGGTACGCGCCGCCGGCGAGGCCGGACAGGATCAGTTCGAGCGCGCCGGCCTGTTCTACGGCATGGGCCGGCTCTCGAGCGTGAGGCGGGTGGAGGTGCTCTCCGACGGCTCCCAGGGTGGGCCGGCGGTGGTGGCCGCCACCGGCACCGACGTGCAGCACGACTTCATCAACGTCAACACCATGCTGTTCGCCCTCTCGGGCATTCAGGTGACCTTCGTGGTCGACCCCACCGTCCCGCTGCCGCTGCGGGGCACGACGTACTACGTGCTCTCGCCCGGCGAGTCGCGGCTGCGCGTGCTGACCCAGCTCTGCAACGACGGCGACAAGCCGGTGGTGACGCCGCTGATCGAGATCGCCGACCTCGGTGCGCCGGAGCTCTTCCTCCCCGGCGGCTGCCGCAACGGCCTGGGCACCGCCGCGAGCGCGGCCACCACCATCGACCCCAACATCCAGTGTCTCGTCGAGCGCGCGCCGGCGGTGCTGGCCCAGGGCGACGGCGTCGCCTACGGCCTGCGCTCCGCCTCGCTGGCCGACCTCTCGAAGCCGAGCGACGCGAGCGCGATCGTCGGCTACGGCGGCATCGTGGGGAACTTCGTGGAGGGCGAGTCGCTCACCGGCGTCCTCTCCTGGACCGACCCGGACGCGCGCACCCGGCCGGGCGCCCTCATCCTTCGCCCGCACGCGAGCCGCGGCTACCTGCGCGACGTGGTGGTGGCCCGCGACATCGCCGGTGTGCAGGCGGCGCTGTACGCCGCCGACGGCGCGGCGACGGGCCAGCTCACCTTCACCGTGGCGCTGCCCTCGGGGGCGCCGGCGCCCGGCGCGCGCGTCTCGGTCACCGACGCCGCCGGCACGATGGTGACGCTCGCGGTGGCCGACGCCTCGGGCCGCGGCGAGGCCCGCCTGCCTCCGGGCGAGTACCGGCTCAGCGCCGCGATGCCGGGGCGGTTGATCGGCGCGGCGCAGCCGGCCACCGTCACCGCGGGAGGCAGCGCTCAGGTCGCGCTGGCGCTGCCCGAGGCGCGCGCGCTGTCGGTGTCGGTGAAGGACCCCGCGGGCGTCGCCAGCCCCGCGAAGGTGACGGTGTGGTGCGCCGGCGGCCCCTGTCCCTTCGGCCCGGAGCTCTACCGGCAGCACCTGCTCCTCGAGACGCCGCCCGCGCAGGCGGCGGCGGTGGGCTTCGTGCCCGTGACGGGCGAGCTGTCGCTCACGCTGCCGCCGGGCGAGTACGACCTGGTGGTCTCGCGGGGCCCCGAGTTCAACACCTGGCCCGACACCTGGCCGGCGAGCCCGCGGCACGTGGACCTGCGCCAGGCCGACGCGCGCGTCGAGGCGGTGCTGGGCCGGGTCGTCGACTCCTCGGGTTGGATCTCGGCGGACCTGCACGTGCACGCCGCCGCCAGCGCCGACTCCTCGGTGGCCAACGAGCTGCGCGCGGCGGGCTTCCTCGCCGAGGGCGTGGACGTGCTGGTCTCCACCGACCACGAGTACGTCACCGACTTCGCCCCCGCGGTGCGCGCGCTGGGCGCCGAGCCGTTGATGGCGACGATGGTGGGCGAGGAGCTCACCACCGTCTCGCACGGGCACTTCAACGCCTTCCCGCTCGTCCGGCAGGACCTCGCCACCGGCGGGGCCTTCGACCACGCCGGCGGAGAGGACGCCCCGACGTACCGGCTCGGCGACCTGTTCCCCGCGGTGAAGGCGGCGCACCCGGGCGCGGTGGTGCAGATCAACCACCCGCGCGGCATGCTCGGCGCGCTGACGCTGCTGAAGGTGGACACCGCCACGCTCGCCTCGCACGGCGACCCGGCCAACTACAACATGGCCCCGGCGCCGGACGCGACGGCCGACGACACCCGGCTCTTCGGCGACGGCTTCGACGCGATGGAGTCGGCCAACGGCCCCTCGCCAAGCTTCGCGGTGCTCAACGACTGGATGACGTTCCTCTCGCGGGGCACGGTGCGCGCCACCACCGGCGTCTCGGACTCGCACAAGGTCACCGCCGACAGCGGGGGCTACTCGCGCACCTGGGTACGCGTGGCCGACGACGCGCCGGCGCACTTCCAGCCCGCGCTCTTCGCCGAGGGGCTGCGCCGCCGCCAGGCCTTCGTGTCCAACGGGCCGTTCCTCCACGTGACGGCGCGGAGGCTGGACGCGGCGGGCCAGCCGGTGGGCGAGGCGGTGGAGGTGGGCGGCACGCTGTCGGTGGGCGTCACCGAGTCCGTCGAGCTGGCCCTCGACGCGCAGGGCCCGGAGTGGATGCAGCTCGACCGCGCCGAGCTCTACTCTCACGCCCCGGGCCGGGAGGCGGTCAACGGCGAGAGCAACTCGTCGTGGCCCGACGGGCGCATCCTCGACCGCAAGCCGCTCGATCTCGCCACGGCCGTGGAGGCGGTGCCGGGCACGACGCTGCGGCGCACGCACTACCGCGAGCGCTTCGTGGTCAAGCCGACGCGGGACACCTGGTACGTGGTGATGGTGCGCGGCTTCGGGCGCTCGATGGCTCCGCTGCACGGCGCCACGCCGGTCGCGTACTCGAACGCCATCCTCGTCGACGCCGACGGCTCCGGGGCCTACGACGACTTCCCCTTGAAGCCCGGGCAGCCGCTGCGCGCGGCGCCCAGGCCGGTGGTGCACCGGCCGCCCACCGAGGCCGAGCTGCGCCAGGCGCTGGCGCGCCTGCTGAGCCACACGCACGAGTAGCCCTGCACGACCGCCCGAGCTCCCAGCCGGACGCAGCCCTTGCGCGGGCCTCGGCGCGATCCGCCGGGAATCGCGTGGCGCGGCGCTGGTACGGCCGATGCCCGGTGGAAGGGCATGATCCCCCGACTGATCCCTGCCCTGGTGGGCGCCTGCTGCCTCGCCTGTGGTTCTCCGCCGCCGCCCGGTGAGCTCGTCGCCTCGTCGAAGCAGCGCATCACCGACCCGGCGCCGCCGGCGGACCTCCAGGCCGCCGTCAGCGGCAACACCGCGTTCGCCGCGGACCTCTACCGCGCCCTCGACGCCGAGCCCGGCAACGTCGTCTTCTCGCCGTACAGCGTCACCACCGCGCTGGCCATGACGTACGGCGGGGCGAAGGGCGACACCGCGAAGGCCTTCGAGACCACGCTGCACCTGGGCCTGCCCTCCGACCGCTATCACCGGGCGATGAACACCCTCGACCGCGAGCTGCGGGCGCGCGGCCAGGGCGCGAAGGGCAAGGACGGCAAGCCGTTTCGCCTGAACGTCGCCAACCAGCTCTTCGGCCAGAAGGGCTTCGGCTTCGTCCCCGAGTTCCTCGACCTGCTCGCCATCGAGTACGGCGCCGGCATGCGGTTGCTGGACTTCGTCACCGAATCCGAGTCCGCGCGCGTCGCCATCAACGCGTGGGTGAAGGGGGCCACGGAGGGGCTCATCCCCGAGCTGCTCGGCCAGGGCTCGGTCGGGCCGCTCACCCGGCTGGTGCTGGTCAACACCGTCTACTTCAACGCCGCCTGGGCGCAGACGTTCAACCCCCGCCTCACGCAGTCCGGCGACTTCACGCTGCTCGACGGCTCGACGAAGCAGGTGGCGATGATGGCGCAGGAGGGCATCAGCGGCGCGCACGCCGTGGTGGGCACCACCGAGGTCATCGAGCTGCCCTACGACGGCCAGGAGGTGTCGATGGTGCTGCTCGTCCCGCAGCAGGGCAGCTTCACGGCCTTCGAGCAGGAGCTGACCGGCGCCGAGCTGGAGCGCCACCTGGCCGCGCTGCAGTCGAACACCTTCGGCGTGCGGATGCCGAAGTTCGACTTCAAGCAGCACGCGGACCTGGGCGCGGTCCTCGAGGGCCTCGGCCTCGCGGTGGCCTTCAGCGACGCGGCCGACTTCAGCGGCATGAGCACCACCGACAAGCTCGCCATCACCGGCGTGGTCCACGAAGCCGTCATCACCACCGACGAGGCCGGCACCGAGGCCGCCGCCGCGACCGGGGTCATCGTCGGCACCACCAGCGTGCCCTCGTACCTCGAGGTGAACCGGCCCTTCGTGTTCCTGATCCGCGACCGGGCCACCAACTCCGTCGTCTTCCTGGGCCGCGTCGTCGACCCGTAGGACGAGGGGACCTGCCGTCGGAAAATCGGCTCGAAATTCCCCGCATCCGCAAACCGGCTTGACGTTCCCCACCTGCAACCACATCCGCTGATCCGCCGATTCATGGTCATGCGGATCTCGATCGCCGTGGTCGTGGTGCTGCTCGCCGGCTGCGCGCCGTCCTCCGCGCCGTCCGACGACGACCTCGCCTGGGTGGAGCAGGCGGTGGTCTCCTGCGCCGCCGGCCCCACGGTGCGGGGCGTCGACGTGTCCGTCTACCAGGGCAGCGTGGACTGGAACGCGGTGCACGCGGCGGGCTGGGAGTTCGCGGTCACGCGCATCGGCGACGGCTACGGCGGCGACTCGACCTTCACCACCAACTGGGCCGGCATCCGGAACGCGGGGATGATCCGCGGCGCGTACCAGTTCTGGCGCGCCACCGACGATCAGAACCGCCTGGCGGACATCGTCATCGCCGCGGTGGGGCGGCTGGGGCCGGGCGACCTGCCGGTGATGCTCGACATCGAGGGCGCCAGCATGCAGGGCCAGAGCGCCGCCTTCATCCAGTCGCAGATGAACCTCTGGCTCTCGCGCGTCGAGGCGGGCACCGGCAAGAAGCCGCTCATCTACACCGGCAAGTACGCGTGGGACCCCAGCGTGCAGTCGGCGGCCTACGGCAGCTACGCGCTGTGGATCGCCGCCTACGGCGCGAACACCGGCGGCGTGCCGACCAGCTGCCCCAACACGCCGATGGGGTGGAACAGCTGGAGCTTCTGGCAGTACTCGTCGGTGGGCACCATTCCCGGCATCACCACCAACGTCGACAAGAACCTCTTCAACGGCGACCTGGCCGCGCTGCAGGTGCTGGCCAACGGCCTCACCGGCGACAACTGCTACGGCACCGAGGCGCAGGGCTGCGGCAACTTCGGCTGCGGCTGCGTGGACCACGCGTGCAACGGCGTGTTCTGCCCCGGCAGCGGCTGCACCGCGCAGCACACCGCCAACTGCGGAGCCTTCGGCGCCGGCTGCGCCGACGGCGTCTGCAGCGGAGGCACCGCGCCCGGCAGCGGCTGCACCGCGAAGGAGACGGTCGACTGCGGCCACGTCGGCTGCGGCTGCGTGGACCACCACTGCAACGGCGGCGCGGCCTGCGCGGGCACCGGCTGCACCTGGCGCGAGACGCACGACTGCGCCGCTTTCGGCGTCAACTGCGCCGACCACCAGTGCGCCGGCGGCTACGGCCCGGGCAACGGCTGCACCGGCAAGGAGACCACCGACTGCTCCGCGCAGGGCTGCGGCTGCGTGGATCACGCCTGCAGCGGCGGCACGCGCTGCGCGGGCAGCGGCAGCACCGCGCGCAACGCGCTCGACTGCGGCAACTTCGGCTGCCACTCGGTGGACGGCCTGTGCAGCGGCGGCTTCTGCCCCGGCTCGGGCTGCACCGCGAAGCAGACCGCCGACTGCGCCGCGCGGGGCGCGGGCTGCGTGGACGAGCAGTGCAGCGGCGGCACCGCGGCCGGCACCGGCTGCACCGCGCGGCAGGCCCTCGACTGCCAGCACCTCGACGCCGGCTGCGAGCTCGGCGCCTGCACCACGCCCGGCGGGCCGGTGGTGGTGGACGCGGGCCAGCCGCGGCCGGCTCCCGAGGACGGTGGCGCGGTGGGGCCGCCCGAGGACGCGGGAACGACCGTGGGCCAGCCGAACGAGGATCTCCCGATGGGCGGCGTGGTGCCTCCGGTGGTGCAGCTGCCGGCGGGCGCGGCGCCGGTGACCGGCGGCTGCAGCTCGGCGCCCGGCGGGCTCGGGCTGATCGGCCTGCTGCTCCTCGCGACGGCCAGGCGTGCCCGCCGGGTTCCGAAGTCGGGCGCGGCGACCGAGGTGTTCCTCTCGAGGAGCGCGGCCTCCAGCTGAGCGGCTGGAGCACCCCAACCTCAGCCAGACCCTGCTCGCAGACCGGCAAGCCCCTCCGCAAGACTTGCGTGCTGGCGCTGGAGGGCTCGCCACGAGGAGAATCGCGGCATGGGCTCCACCGCCACACCGGCCCATGGCTTCGAGCCGGCGTACGTCCGGTTGCTCGCGACCGGCGAGCTGGACGAGCGCGCACGCCGTGCCGCGCAGCACCTCACCGCCTGCGATCTCTGCGCGCGCCACTGCCGCGTCAACCGGCTCGAGTCGACGCGCGGCGCGGTCTGCCGCACCGGCGCGCTGGCGCGGGTGCACGCCGCGTTCCCGCACTTCGGCGAGGAGTCCTGCCTCACCGGCTGGGCGGGCTCGGGCACGATCTTCTTCTCGTGGTGCAACCTGCGCTGCGTGTTCTGCCAGAACTGGGAGATCTCCTGGGCCGGCGAGGGCCGCGACGTCGGGCCCGAGCGGCTGGCCGAGCTGATGCTGTCGCTGCAGCGCGAGGGCTGCCACAACATCAACCTCGTCTCACCGAGCCACGTGGTCGCGCAGATCCTCGAGGCGCTGCCCGTCGCCGCGCGCGCGGGGCTGCGCCTGCCGCTGGTCTACAACTCCGGCGGCTACGACAGCCCCGAGGCCCTGGCGCTCCTCGACGGCGTCGTCGACATCTACATGCCCGACATGAAGTACGCCGACGGCGCGCACGCCCGGCGGTACTCGAGCGTGCCGGACTACGTGGCCGTCAACCGCGCCGCGGTGCGTGAGATGCACCGGCAGGTAGGAGACCTGGTCCTCGACGAGCAGGGGCTGGCCCGCCGCGGGCTCCTCGTGCGCCTGCTGGTGCTGCCCAACGACCTGGCCGGCGCCGCCGCGACGCTGCGCTTCATCGCCGAGCAGCTCTCGCCGGACACGTTCGTCAACCTCATGGGCCAGTACCGGCCCTGCTTCCGCGCCGAGGAGCACGAGGCGCTCGCGCGCCGGCCCACGGCGGAGGAGCTGCACGCCGCGAGGGAGTCCGCGCGGCGCGCGGGCCTCCGGCGACTGGATCCACACTCGGCGCGGTGATTGCCGGCGAGCGCCACGCGGGAGCCCACCCCCTCGGGAAACCGTGTATCTTCCGAGCGAGAACGGACCGTGGCCGTGAACCAGGTCGACGAGCACCCTCGGGACGAAGCTGCTGTTACCGGGCACGGGCCGCGAACCGGGCTCACTGACGCGGAGGTGCTCGCCCGGCGCGCTCAGTTCGGCGAGAACCGGCTGCCGACCGAGAAGGCGGTCTCGATCTGGACGATCCTGCTGAGCCAGTTCAAGTCGCCGCTCATCTACATCATCCTCGCCGCCGCGGGCATCTCGCTGGCGCTGGGGGAGTACGGCGACTTCGCCATCATCATGGTGGTCCTGGTGGCGGACGTGGTGCTGGGCTTCGTGCAGGAATACCAGGCACAGCGCACCTACGTGGCGCTGAAGGGCCTGCTCAAACCATCCACCACGGTCATCCGCGACGGGCAGCGCCGCGACGTCGAGGTGTGGGAGCTGGTCCCCGGCGACCTGGTGGCGCTGGCCATGGGCGACAAGGTGCCCGCGGACGGCGAGGTGCTCGAAGCCACCCGGCTGGCGCTGGACGAGGCGATCCTCACCGGCGAGAGCGAGCCAGTGACCAAGCACCCCGGCGGCGAGCGTGCTCCCGGTGAGGCCGGCACCGAGGCCAGCGAGGAGGTGCGGCGGACGCGGGCGTACATGGGCTCCACGGTGGTGACCGGAAGGGCCTTGCTCCGGGTGACCGCGACGGGCACCCGCAGCGAGCTGGGGCAGATCTCGGCCAGCCTGAGCGGGCACGGCGAGGAGGCGACGCCGCTCCAGGCGCGGCTCAAGCGCTTCAGCAAGGTGCTGACCTGGGTGGTGGTGGTCGCCACCGTGGTCATCCTCGGCGCGGGGCTGGCGATGCGCCGGGGCTTCTTCGAGATGCTGCGGACCTCGATCATCCTGGCGATCGCCGCCGTGCCGGAAGGGCTGATCATCGCCGTCACGGTGATCCTGGTGCTGGGGATGCGGAAGATCCTCAAGCGCCAGGGCCTGGTGAAGCAGCTGCTGGCGGTGGAGACGCTGGGCTCGGTGACCGTCATCTGCACCGACAAGACCGGCACGCTCACCGAGGGGCGGATGCGCGTCAACCGCACCGACCTGGCCGACGAGGAGCGCGCCTTTCAGACCATGGTGCTGTGCAACAACCTGGAAGGCCCGGTGGACATCGCCCTGTGGGAATATGC
>Ga0316628_100005532_pt1 | contig 10165 bp, 8 predicted proteins | sample OWC_Aug_M2_C1_D5_FD_207648 | JGI IMG/M metagenome (GOLD analysis project Ga0316628, IMG submission 207648) | Wetland soil microbial communities from Old Woman Creek delta, Ohio, United States - OWC_Aug_M2_C1_D5_C | ecosystem: Environmental > Terrestrial > Soil > Wetlands | place: USA: Ohio... | reverse complement strand
AAGGCCAAAAAACTTCTGAAGATAAGAGAAGGTCAATGTGAAACCGGCATGTTTTCGGGCCTGAGAGTCGAGAAAATCCTTTTTGATGAACTTAAACAGGACATCCTTAACGATTACAAGCTAAACGGACGCAAATCTCTTGAGCGGCTTGAAAACAGCCTGAAGCATCTTACAGGCTACTTCGGGAATATGAAGGCCGCTCGAATAGGCACTGACATGATTCAGCGGTATATCCTTGAGAGGCAGAGCAACGGGGCCGAAAATGGAACCATTAATCGGGAACTGTCGGCACTGCAGAGGATGTTTACATTGGGAGCCCGTCAGACCCCGGCTAAAGTAATCAGGGTGCCTTATATCCCGAAGCTCAGGGAAAATAATATCAGGAGTGGTTACTTTGAGCATGACGAATATTTGAGACTGAAAGATGCCCTTCCAGATTATCTACGGCCTGTTCTTGCCATGGGCTATCACACGGGTATGCGAAAAGAGGAGATCCTTTCTCTTACCTGGGACAAGGTGAACTTGATCGAGGGGAAGATAACCCTTGAGGCCGGGACCACGAAGAACAATGAAGCCCGCATTATCTACATAAGCGGCGAACTCTATCAGACAATCCTGCAGCAAAAACAAATACGAGATGCTCAATTTCCTAACTGTCAGTATGCCTTTTTCAATGAGGGAATAGGCATAAAGGATTTTCGGGCGGCGTGGGAGACAGCGTGCAAAGCTGCCGGTGTCGAAGGAAAACTCTTCCACGATCTCAGAAGGACAGCAGTAAGGAATATGATACGGGCCGGGATTCCCGAAGTAGTTGCTATGAAAATATCAGGACATAAAACAAGAGCGGTCTTTGACCGTTATAACATTGTCAATGAGAATGATCTTAGGAACGCTTCGGAGAGAGTAACGAGTCTTCATCAAGAGGCACGAGAGAGACTTGAGAGGGTATCGCGTGGGCACAATTTGGGCACAATCCGGGATTTGGAGGAATTGACACATGGGTCGGACAGGGCGTAAGTTATTGATTTTATTGGTGCCGGTGGTGGGAGTTGAACCCACACAGAGTTGCCTCTACCGGATTTTGAGTCCGGCGCGTCTGCCAATTCCACCACACCGGCATATAATGATTTTCTTAAAAATCAAAGAGTTATAAGTATCATAGAGTATCACAAGGGAGCATTAACTGTCAAAAGTACCCCATCTTGCTGTCAGTTTGCGCAGTCACTATTTCCATCCGGCCGCCAGGGGAAAATCCACAGCGTCTATTTGACTTAAGGAGTGTGATCTGATACAAATATCAAAACGGGAGTAATGAGAAATAAGGTTCTTTTAGCAGCTGCTACCGAAATATGCATTGATCTCTGGACACGCATGCAGGGAAGGGGGTAAAATGGGCACCTTGGAAGATTGGTTGAATTTCGTAAAAACCTGTATAGCTGACGATAACATAAATCTTATAGCACACAGGCTATATCATCTGGAAACTGAAAAGGAAAAGTTGAGAGAGGCGTTGGAAATGTGCAGAATTACTATTGAGCAAAGCCTGCCTGCCGATAAAATTTCAGAGTAGGTTGTAAAACGCAAGGAAGCTGCCGCTTCAATTCTTGACAAGAGATTTGCGATGGTGCAAGTTTTCTATTTTCCGATACAGAATTCACTGAATATCTTGTCTAATATATCCTCTGTCGTAACAGTTCCGACGATTTCACCGAGTCTCTCCATGGACTCTCTTAGTTCGAGCGCGAGGATTTCGACCGGCTGACTCTCTCTCAAGGCGTATATAGCCCTGTCGAGGGCCGCCCCTGCATCCTCAATTGCATGCTTATGCCTGAGATTTGTCACAACGACCCCTTCTCTCTCTTCCTTCCAGTCTTTCAGATATGAATTGAAGATCGCCTCTTTCAATCCATCGAGTCCATCCCCTCTCGTTGCAGAAATCTTCAAGACACACGAAGTGTAAGGTGTGAGTTGTGAGGCAAAAAAGCTATCATCAAACCCTGATCGGAGGTCACATTTATTCAAAGCGATGATTGTATTCTTGTGCTTTATCTTTTTTGTTACCTCAAAATCCTCTTCATTGAGCGGTTCGCTTTGATCGAATACGGCTATCACGAGATCGGCATCCTCTATGCTCTTCAGGCTTCTATTAACGCCCTCTTTTTCGGCAATATCCTCAACATCTCTGATTCCCGCGGTATCCATAATTCTCAATGGAAGACCGTTTATATTCAGATACTCTTCTATAACATCTCTTGTAGTGCCGGGTATTTCCGCTACAATTGCCCTCTCTCTTCTGAGGAGAGCGTTCAGGAGAGATGATTTGCCAACGTTTGGTTTTCCTATGATTGCCGTTAAAAGCCCCTCCCTGAAGAATCTCCCCTCATCATACGTTTTTATAAGTGCATGCAATTCTTTGCCGACGTCCTGCATAAATTCCAGTAATTCCATTTTTTGGGCTGTTTCGATTTCATCTTCAGGGAAATCTATGCGCGCCTCTACATTTACACAGATATTTACCAGCCCATCTCTCAACGTTGTAATCTTTTCAGATAAACCTCCCTGAAGCTGTTCAATCGCAATTCTTCTGCTCTCGTCAGTCTTGGACCGTATAAGATCCAGAACAGCCTCTGCCTGGCTTAAATCAATTCTCCCATTGAGAAATGCCCTCCTTGTAAACTCTCCCGGTTCTCCAAGGCGTACACCCTGCTTGAGGACAAGCTCAAGGATCTTTCTCAGGGATAGCATGCCGCCGTGGCAATTTATCTCAACAACATTCTCCTTAGTATAGGAATGCGGCGACCTCATAACCGTAACAAGCACTTCGTCAATCTTTTCACCCGTTAAAGGATTTTTTATATGGCCGTATATTATCCTGTGAGATTTCAGATACTTAAGTGTTTTATTTTTAGGAGATGAGAAGATTCCTTCTACTATCCGGAGCGAATTTATTCCGCTCAAACGGACGATACCTATTCCACCTTCACCCAATGGGGTGGAGATTGCAGCTATTGTGTCATCATTTATGAACATATTTTAGTATAACGCAGATAAGGAACATTGAAGACAATCGAGCATTCCGTTGACAGAGTACGATGCAGAGGATCAGGCTGCTTTTTTTGCGAGTTTTTGATTCACGTAAAACTGCTGTGCGATGCTGAAAACGTTGTTCATAAGCCAGTAGAGGACAAGACCGGATGCGAAATTAAGAAACATGAATGTGAATATGACCGGCATGAGCATCATCATTTTATTCTGTGTCGGATCCATCGATGTAGGTGTCATTTTCTGCTGGATGAGCATAGTGACACCCATGAGTATGGGTAATGGACCGACAGCGAAGCCGCCTATTAAAGGAAACGATGAAGGGATGTGGCCAAAGAGGGTATCAGGTCCCGAGAGGTCTTTTATCCAGAGCATAAAAGGTGCATTCCGAAGTTCTATCGCTATCATTAATATCTTATAGAGTGCAAAAAATACAGGTATCTGAAGGAGGATCGGCAGGCAACCGCCGAGTGGATTAACCTTATGAGTCTTGTATAGCTCCATCATCTCTTTCTGCATTCTTTGGGGGTCTTTCTTGTATTTTTCTCTTACCTCAGCCATCTTGGGCTGAATGTCCTGCATTTTCTTCATCGACTTCTGACTTTTGTTGACGAGCGGTATAAAAGGTATTCTTACAACTGTCGTAAGAAGCACTATCGCCCAGCCATAGTTGCCCGTTAATGTATAGAAGAGCTTTAAAACCCAGAAAAGAGGCAGCGCTATTATCGAAAAGAACCCGAAGTCAACGATGTGTTCCAGACCTACTTTAAGAGCCTTTAAACTGTCGTACTCTTTTGGCCCGGCATAAAGAATAAAGCTGTTTATTCCAGGCTTCCCTCTAAATGCAACAACAGGAGAGTCCTTCAGTTTCCATACCTTCGCCTCTTCCACGGGAGTAACGGGAACGAGTGAAGCGAAGAAATATTTATCTTCCTGAGCTACCCATTTCAGCCCTTGGTTAAAGCTTTTAACCTCATTAAGCTTTCCGGCATCAAATTCGAGCCTGTCCGTTTCCCTGAGAATAACGGGACCCATGTGCACCGAGGTATCTTTACTGTCATAAATTCCAAAATCTGTACCGATGGTTATCCAGTAATCAGGAAGCCCCGAGACTTCGTCTTTAATATCGATTTTGTAGGTGTCGTTATAGAAAGTATATGAACGTTTTACGGAAAAACCCGCGCCTGAATATTCAAAAAGAAGGGACCCCGATTTGTTATTTTTATCGAGCGTCATATCATGACCGGAGGCATGAAAGTCCATGTCTGCGAGTTCAAAATCATCCTTTGAGCCTATCCCCAGGGGAGGTTCGATGCCGGGACTTTTCAGAAGCACAACATCTTTGCCAGCTTTATCTTTATACTTTTTGAGCTCGTAGTGTTTCAATATTGCACCCCTGGTTGAAAAGACTGCAGAATACAATTCAGTTTCGATCTTTATATCTTCTTCCACAGTGGAAACACTCTTCGTTTTGGAGACGGTAACCGGCGAAGGAGTCGTAACAGGAGATGGCTGAGTTGCAGGGGTCTGTTCTTTTTCCTCTGCTATTGGGTGATTCTGAACTTTCGGGGGTTCAGGTTTCATAAAAAGATATTGATAGAGAAAGAGAATTGCAAATGCGAGTGCTACGGCGATAAGTGCTCTTTTTTCCATCTCTTATTTTATAGGGTCATGCCCGCCGGGATGAAAGGGATGACACCTTAATATCCTCCTGAATGAAAGATAGAACCCTCTCAAGAAACCATATTTATTTATTGCATCAACAGAATATTCAGAGCATGTCGGAGTAAACCGGCAGCTCACCGGAAACAGGGGAGATAAGAAATATCTATACAGCGTTATAATTAATATCGGAATCTTTCTCATGAACCAACTCTGATAAAAACCTCTTTATGTCCTGGCTGAAATCGTCCAGTTCAGCCTCTACAGAGGATTTTTTTGCAATAATGACGAAATCAAAATTTAGGGTGAGACCCTCCAAACCCTTTCTCATGGCCTCTCTCAAGAGACGTTTAAGCCTGTTCCTCGTAACAGCTTTTCCTACCTTTTTACTGATAGAAAGGCCAAGGCGGCTTATGTTGAGTTCATTCGGTCTCGCGTACATGACGAGATATCTCGAAGCTGAGTTCATTCCCTGCCTAAAGACAACCTCGAAATCCCGTCTTCTTGTCAAGGAGCGTAAAAGTCCTCTACGCATTAAACGGCAAGTCTTTTACGCCCTTTGGCCCTTCTTCTCTTAAGAACCTTACGCCCGCCTGGGGAACTCATCTTTTCGAGAAAGCCGTGAGTCTTTTTTCGTTTCTTATTATGCGGATGATATGTGGTATATGTTCCCATAATTTCGAACCTACATTATAGGTTTTTTAAAAAAATAAAGTCAAGTCAACCGGCTCTCAATGTTTAAATCTTTACATTCGTATCTATTAGATGTTAAATTTTTTGAATGAAATACGGAGAAAAATCAATAAAAAGGGCCACTCTGGAAATATGGGAAAACCCCAGTCCAGAGCGGGATTATGAGATCAACATCAGTTTCCCCGAATTTACCTGCGTGTGCCCCCGCTCGGGATATCCTGATTTTGCCACCATAATGATAAATTACGTGCCGGATAAAAAAATCGTTGAGTTAAAATCACTGAAACTGTTTTTAAATTCATTCCGAGACGTTTACATGTCTCATGAAGAAGTGACCAATAAGATTTTTTCGGAGCTTGCCGGGAAATTGAAGCCGAGATTCCTGGAGGTGGTCGGAGATTTCAACCCGCGCGGGAACGTTAAGACAATTGTGAGCGTCTGCTCTGATTTGAAAATAAGTGCGAGGAAAAAGGCATCCAAAAAATTTCCCTCAGTCCCCATCAACTGAAGGGGGCGACCATGGATATATTTTATGATTCTCTATACCGACTTCGCCCTCTCAATGAACAATTTCATTTTGGCATGGTCCTTTTTCCCCTTTCCTGATTCAACACCGCTGCTCACATCAACGCCGTAGGGTCGCACATGTTCCGTAGCCTCTGCGACATTATCAGGTGTTAACCCTCCAGCAAGTATAATTCTGCCAAACTGTTTTGCATACGCAGCAATATCCCAGTTAAAAATCTGACCGGAACCGCCAAAGACATCCGGGGAAAACGTATCGAGCAAGAATGCGGAAACCCTGTCTTTGTAATGAACAAGAGGATCGAGGCTTTCGAGGGATTTGACTCTTATTGCTTTTATCATTCGCCTCAAGAAATAGCACATATCGGGAGGTTCGTCCCCATGGAGTTGTATGACATCGATACCGGTCCAGGCTGCTATTTTTTCTATCTTTTCAGAAGTCTCGTCAACAAACACTCCAACCGGTGTTATAAATGAAGGTAGTTTCTTGATTATTGCAGTTGCATCATTATGGGATATGCGACGGGGGCTTCCCTCAAAGAACACGAACCCCAGAGCATCTGCACCGAATTCGACTGCGGCCATTGCGTCATCGATATTCGTTATACCGCATATTTTTACCTTAACCTGCATTATCACATTTTATCACTTTTGTCCATTAAGCCGTCAATCTTCTTCCCTATATCTTCAGCCTCCATAAACGATGTGCCGATGAGCATCGCGTCGATGCCGGAATCTTCAAGCTTTCTTACATCTTCTCTCGTCTTTATCCCGCTCTCACTGACAACGATCTTGTTTGGAGAGATTTCTTTTTTAAGGTTAAATGTCGTGTTTATATCTATTTTCAGCGTTTTCAGATCTCTGTTATTAATCCCGATAATATCACTGCCCGTTACAAGTGCAGTTTCGAGTTCCTTGAAATCATGGACCTCAAAGAGGACTGATAGTCCAAGTTCTCCGGCAAGGTGAAGATATTCGACTGCCTGATTTCTATCAAGTATCGAAGCTATTAAAAGAATGGCGTCTGCCTCATAGGCCCTTGACTCATAAATCTGATACTCATCAAATATGAAATCCTTTCTTAGAACGGGTTTTGTGAGAACGTTCTTAACCTCCGGGAGGAAAGCAAGACTTCCCTGAAAAAAGTCCTCTTCGGTAAGGACGGAAACTGCATTCACTGCCTTTTCTTCGTATATCCTGGCTATTGATAAGTGATCAAAGTCCCTCCTTACAATCCCCTTTGAAGGCGATGCCTTTTTTATTTCTGCTATCAGTTTGATCTTTTCTCCAGGCGTCCGCATTATCGCAGTCTTAAAATCTCTTGGATTTTCGAGATCATTGATCCTTACCTTGAGTTCTTTCACGGGTGAGCGGCCTTTTGAATCTTTTAGGATCTGCTTTTTTGCAGAGAGAATCTCATTAAGAATTCCCATAAAGAATTTTATATAACTGATTTTATATTTTGCAAACACTTCTCTCTTTTTTGCTATAATCCTCAAAATATAAGAGCGCTCAATTGGACGAAAGAAAAAGAATTGCCAAAGCAGCAGGTCTCATGTCCGTCGCGACCTTTATCAGCCGGATCCTCGGATATGTAAAGGACATGATACTTGCGAGGTTTTTTGGTGCTACCGGAATTGCAGATACATTCTTCGTCGCATTCAGAATTCCAAACCTTTTAAGAGAGCTCTTTGCTGAAGGGTCCATGTCTTCTTCTTTTATTCCCGTTCTCACAGAATATCAGGCAAGGCATGGCGCGGAAGAAGCAAAACGACTTGTCAGAATCACTTTTACATTCATCCTGATTTTTGTCGGTCTGGTCTGTGTCCTCGGGATGGTCTTCTCACCCGCTATTGTGACGGCTATTGCACCCGGTTTTGTTGATATGCCCGAAAAATTCTCTCTAACCGTTCTTCTCACAAAGGTGATGTTTCCTTTTCTCCTGTTGATCAGTCTTGCAGCACTGGCAATGGGTGCGTTAAATACGAGACGCATCTTTTTTATCCCTTCACTTGCACCCGCGATGCTGAACATTACGATCATTATTGCGGTTCTTATCCTTGCACCCAGGATGGAAGAACCTATCCTTGCAGTTGCTATAGGTGTTACTTTAGGTGGATTCGTCCAATTTGTATTTCAACTGCCTTCTTTTTTAAAAAATGGATATTCTTTGAAGCCGGAATATGACTTCAGGCATCCCGGATTAAGAAAGATGTCCATCCTCGTTATGCCTGCAACGATGGGAATGGCTGTTGCGCAGATCAATATTTTCGTTAGTACGATCCTTGCGTCCTATCTCCCCGAAGGAAGCATCACATACCTGTATTACTCCATGCGGCTTACCCAGTTCCCTGTTGGGATATTCGGCGTTGCTATGGGGATGGCAGTTCTTCCAACGCTGTCGGAACACGCCGTTAAGGGAGACTATGAAAAACTAAGGGAGGATTTCTCCTTTGCATTGAGACTGCTATTTTTCATTACGGTTCCGGCGATGGCAGGACTGATCTCATTAAGAGAGCCTATTGTTAATATTCTCTTCCAGAGGGGTAAATTCGACTACATTGCAACCGTAGGAACTACTCAAGCCCTGTTGTTCTATTCAATCGGGATATGGGCTATCGTCGGAGTTAGGGTTGTAACGGCAAGCTTCTATTCGATGCAGGACACAAAGACACCCGTTAAGGTCGCCGTAGTTGCCCTGGCAGCGAATATCATCTTCAGTATTATACTTATGCAGCCGCTTAAGCACAGCGGCCTTGCCCTTGCCAATGCCCTCGCTTCGACTGTGAACTTCTCCCTCCTTTTTTTCTTCCTCAGGAAAAAGCTTGAACGGATTGATGCGAAGAGAATTATCTATTCCTTTACGAAAAGCCTATTTGCGTCATCTGTTATGGGACTCACAGGCTGGATGCTTCTTCATGGAACTCTGTGGCAGACCCATGGCCAAACCGTTCATAAAGCCTTTTATATGGGTGGAACCATTGCCACATGCCTTATGATATATCTTTTCTTGTGTTATTTACTGAGAAGCGAAGAGCTTTCTTATGTAATAAAATTGGCAGGACAAAAATTTAGAAGATAAAGCCATAAAAGCTGGTAAAATCGACAAACTCTAATTAAAATTAAAATATGGAGATATTATGACAATTAAAAAAATTACAGTTGGACCACTTGAAAACAACTGTTTTGTTGTAGCCGATGAAAAGTCAGGGGAGTGTTTAGTTATCGACCCCGGGGACGAGCCTGACAGAATTCTTGATCTCATTCGTGAAGATAATTTTCAACTGAAATATATAGTCTGCACTCATGCCCATTTTGACCACGTCGCTGCTGTCCCTGAGATAAAGGAGGAAACGAAAGCTAAGATTGTTCTCCATAGAGATGATCTTGATATTTACAGGGGTACTAAGGATCAGGCTGCAGCATGGGGGTATGAGATCGATCCATTGCCGGAGCCTGATATCTTTGTTTCAGAAGGAGACATCTTGGAGGCTGGAGATTTGAAATTCGAAGTCCTCCACACTCCAGGCCATAGCCAGGGAAGTTTTTGCCTTTATGGCGAAGGGGTTATTATTACCGGTGATACGCTTTTTGCAGGCTCTGTGGGAAGGACAGATCTCTACGGAGGTGATATCGACAAACTCAAAAAATCCTTCAGACGCCTGATGTCTCTTCCGGATGATGTAAAGATTCTTCCCGGACACGGACCTGAATCAACCATTGGAAAGGAGAAAAGGAATAATTACTTTGTCCATGAAATATCTTGAAATATAATTATCGATATTTCTGGAATAATTTTGTTGTTTATAGATAGAAAATTAAAGAAATTACTTATTTTTAATCGAAATTACAAGAATTTTGAATATATTTTGGCTAATTAATAATATTTCTCTATTGACTATGCAAAAAAAAATGTTATTCTAATATTTAGATGTTATTAGAAGGCTTAAAAATGAGTTAGAAAAAGCCAAGTTAGATCTTTGATAGTTAGAAGGCTATACTTGGTATAGCCTTTATTTTTCTCCGCAACAGTTTGGGCTGAGCTTATCTGAGGAAACTAAGCATTTGCTTTGTCACCAATTTTTAAAAAGCTCTGACCCATGGTTGCAGAGAGTTCTTTGAAAACTAAAAAGTAGGCCCCGTAAAACTTCTATTTGAGAGTTTGATCCTGGCTCAGAACGAACGCTGGCGGCGTGCCTAACACATGCAAGTCGGACGGGGTATAGGTTGTAGCAATACAATT
>Ga0316628_100005531_pt1 | contig 10166 bp, 4 predicted proteins | sample OWC_Aug_M2_C1_D5_FD_207648 | JGI IMG/M metagenome (GOLD analysis project Ga0316628, IMG submission 207648) | Wetland soil microbial communities from Old Woman Creek delta, Ohio, United States - OWC_Aug_M2_C1_D5_C | ecosystem: Environmental > Terrestrial > Soil > Wetlands | place: USA: Ohio... | reverse complement strand
GCACCGATCTCGACGCGATCGCCGTGGTCACGCCGCATCTGCTGCACGAAGAGATGGCGATCGCCGCTCTCGCCGCGGGCAAGCAGGTCTTCTGCGAAAAGCCGCTGGCGCTCGATACAGCGAGCGCCGAGCGCATCCTCGCCGCCTCGGCAAAGCGGGGCGGCGTGCTCGGCATCGGTCACGAGCGCCGCTACGAACCGGCGCTGGAAGAGACGCGGCGCCTGCTCGAGAACGGCGCTCTCGGCCGCGTCCTGCACATGGACGCCAATGTCAGCCACAACAATTTCCGCACCATGGATCCGTCGAACTGGCGGCGCGATCGACGCCACGCGCCGGCCGGCGCCTGGACCGCGCTCGGCATCCACATCGGCGACCTCATGGTGTCGCTTGCCGGCGCTCCCTCGCGCGTCGCCGCGCGAACGGCGTCCCAGATCTTTCCCGCCCCGTCCGAGGACTTCGTCAGCGCCGACATCGATTTCGCGAACGGCGCGCGCGGCCGCATCACCTGCTTGTCCACGCCGCCCTTCTACGCGCGCTTCACGCTCATCGGCGACCAGGGTTGGGTCGAGGTGCAGGAAGGTGGCAACGTCGACAAGGGCCTGCCATCGACCTTCGTGCATTGCAAGCCGGACGGCACCCGCGAAAGCCGTGAGTATCCGCCGGTCAATACCGTGCGGATGAACTTCGAGGCCTGGGCCGATGCGCTCGAAGACCGTGCCCCCTACCGCTTCACGCCGGACCAGTTGCTCGCCAACATCCGCATCTTCGACGCCGTCATCCGCTCGGCAGCGAAGAGCGGTGAGCCAGTTGCTCTTTAGTCGCAACAGCGATTAGGGGAGTCGAATTCCGGCCGCTGCTGCGCTAAACAGCGCGCCATGCAGAACGAGAAGGAACAGGTCGCGCTGACGTCGATCGCGGCGTCCGCCGGACTGACGGTCGCCAAGGCGCTCGTCGGCCTGAGCACCGGCTCGCTTGCAATCCTGTCGGAAGCGGGACATTCGCTGATCGATCTCGGCGCCACGATCATGACCTATGTCGCCGTGCGCATTTCCGGCAAGCCGGCCGACGAGCAGCACCATTACGGGCACGGCAAGGTCGAGGCCATTTCGGCGCTGGCGGAAACCGCGCTGCTGTTCCTGCTCTCCGGCATCGTGATCTGGGAGGCCGTCAACCGCCTTATGGCCCGCGACGGCCACGTCGTGGCAGCGACGGGCTGGGCCTTCGGCGTGATCGTCGCCTCCATCGTCATTGATTTCTTCCGCTCGCGGGCGCTCGCGCGTACGGCGAAGGAGACGCAGAGCCACGCGCTCGAAGCCGACGCTTTACACTTCTCCTCCGATCTGTGGTCGTCGCTCGCCGTGCTGGTCGGCCTGGTTGCCGTACGCTACGGCCTGCCCTGGGCGGATTCGGCGGCGGCGCTGGCCGTCGCGGTACTCGTTTGCATCGCCGGCTGGAAGCTCGGCAAGCGGACGGTCGACACACTCACCGACGTCGCGCCGCCCGGCGCAGCCGGCCTCATCACGGCCACTGCCGCGCGGGTCCCCGGCGTGGTGCGCGTCGAGCAGGTGCGTGCGCGCGCGGTCGGCGAGACGACCTTCATCGATCTCGCCGTGGCGGTCAGCCGCACGCTGCCACTCGACCGCGTCAATGCCATCCGGGAAGCGGTCGCCGCCGCGCTGCGCGCGAACATGCCGGGTGCGGAACCCATCGTCACGACCAGTCCCGTCGCGCTCGACAACGAGACCGTGCTCGATCGCGTGATGGTGATCGCGCGCAACCGCGCGCTGGCGGTGCACCACGTCACCGTACACGACTTGCAGGACAGGCTGTCGGTGTCGCTCGACCTCGAGGTCGATGGTCGCCTGTCACTGCGCGCCGCGCACGATATGGCCGACGCTCTGGAAAGCGCCATCGAGGGCGAACTCGGCCCGCACGTCGAGGTCGAGACGCATATCGAGCCGCTGCAAACGCAGGACGCGACTGGCCGCGAGGCGCCGCCGGAGCGCGTGCAGGCGGTCGGCATGGTGCTCAGCGAGCTCGCCGCCGAGGGCCGCGTGATCCGCGACGTGCACGACGTGCGCGTCCGCGAGACCGCGGACGGCGAGATCGTTAATTTCCACTGCCGCGTCGATGCCGAGCTGTCGGTGCGCGCGGTGCATGACAATGTCGACGCCCTCGAGCGCGCGCTCAAGGCGCGCTCGCCGCAGATCAAGCGCGTCATCGGCCACGCCGAGCCCATGCGGTGATCTAGGGGATCAGCACCGCCGCGCCTTCCAGGCGGCCCTGGCGCAGATCGGCGAGCGCCTCGTTCGCCTTATCGAGCGGATAGCACGTCACCGCGCATTTGACGCCGGCCTGCGGCGCGAGCGCGAGGAATTCGCGCGCGTCCTCGCGCGTGAGATTGGCGACCGAGCGCACCTGCCGCTCTTCCCAAAGAATGGAGTACGGGAAGCTCGGGATGTCCGACATATGGATGCCGCCGCAGACGACGCGGCCGCCCTTCTTCACCGCCTTCAGCGCAGCCGGCACCAGCGCCCCGACCGGCACGAAGATGATGGCGGCGTCGAGGAGCTCGGGCGGCAGATCGTCCGAGGCACCGGCCCACTCGGCGCCGAGCGATCGGGCGAACTCCTGCGCGCGCGTGTCGCCTTTGCGCGTGAAGGCAAAGGTGCGCCGCCCCTGCCACTTGAGCACCTGCGCCAGGATATGCGCGGCAGCGCCGAACCCATAGAGGCCGACGATCTTGCCGTCGCCGGCGAGCCGCAGGCTGCGCCAGCCGATCAGACCCGCGCACAGCCACGGCGCAATCCCGGCATCGTCGCCGCCTTCGCCGAGCGGAAAGCAGTAGCGCGCATCGGCCACGGTGTACGTAGCGAAGCCGCCGTCGCGGGTATAGCCGGTGAACACCGGCGCATCGCAGAGGTTTTCCGCCCCCTCGCGGCAATAGGGGCACACGCCGCAGGTGGCGCCAAGCCAGGGCACGCCGACGCGCTCGCCGACGCTGAATCCGCTGACGCCCTGCCCGATTGCCGCCACGCGGCCGACGATTTCGTGGCCCGGCACGATCGGCAGCTTCGGGTGCTCGAGCTCGCCGTCGACCACATGCAGGTCGGTGCGGCAAACGCCGCAGGCGGACACCGCGATCATGAGTTCGTCCGGCCCGGGCGCCGGCACCGGCCGTTCACGCGGCACCAGCGCCGTCCGCGGCCGTTCCAGCACCATGGCCCGCATCGCGGTCATTCGCCTTCTTCCTTCCAATCCGCCGCCCGACATCCTAGATCAGAACGCATGCGCACCGATATCGCCCAGCCCATCCGCCTCGCCGACTATCGCCAGCCCGACTGGCTCCTGGACACGGTCCATCTCGACGTGTCGCTACATCCGAGCGCCACACGGGTGCGCGCGACCTTGGCGCTGCGGCCCAACCCTCAGGTTCCCGCGGCGCCTTTGGTGCTCGACGGCGACGAACTGTCGTTGACATCGCTCAAGATCGACGGCGCCGAGGCCGCACGCGAGAGCTACGCCGCCTCGCCCGAAAGGCTCACCATCGCGCAGCCACCCAACAAACCATTCACGCTGGAGATCGAGACCACCGTCGATCCGACGGCGAACACCCAGCTCTCCGGCCTCTACCGTTCGAGCGGCACTTATTGCACGCAGTGCGAGGCGGAAGGCTTCCGCCGCATCACCTATTTCCCCGATCGCCCGGACGTGATGGCCGTCTACACGACGCGCATCGAGGCCGACAAGGCCGAAGCGCCGGTGCTGCTCGCCAACGGCAATCTCACCGAAAGCGGCGACCTGCCCGGCGGCCGCCATTTCGCCGTCTGGTACGACCCGCATCCCAAGCCGTCCTATCTTTTCGCCCTCGTTGGCGGCAACCTCGCGCATATCGAGGACAAATTCCGCACGATGTCGGGCCGCGACGTGACGCTGCGCATTTATGTCGAACACGGGAAGGAGGACCGCTGCGGCTACGCCATGGACGCACTCAAGCGCTCGATGCGCTGGGACGAGGAAACGTTCGGCCGCGAATACGATCTCGATATCTTCATGATCGTCGCCGTCTCCGACTTCAACATGGGCGCGATGGAGAACAAAGGCCTCAACGTCTTCAACGATAAATACGTGTTGGCAACGCCGGAGACCGCGACCGACGCCGACTACGCGCACATCGAGGCGATCATCGCGCACGAGTACTTCCACAACTGGACCGGTAACCGCATCACCTGCCGCGACTGGTTCCAGCTCTGCCTGAAGGAGGGCCTCACCGTCTTCCGCGACCAGGAATTCTCCTCCGACATGCGCTCGCGCCCGGTAAAGCGCATCGCCGACGTGCGCGGCTTGCGCGCCGCGCAGTTCGTCGAGGACGCCGGGCCGCTGGCGCATCCGGTGCGACCGCAGAACTACAAGGAGATCAACAACTTCTACACCTCGACCGTCTACGAGAAGGGCGCCGAGGTGGTGCGCATGGTGCAGACGCTGATCGGCAAGGAGAACTTCCGCGCCGGCATGGATCTCTATTTCGCCCGCCACGACGGCGAGGCGGCGACCGTCGAGCAGTTCATCCAGTGCTTCGCCGAGGCGAGCGGCCGCGACATGACGCAGTTCATGCTGTGGTACGCGCAGGCCGGCACACCCGAAGTGACCGTCACGACGAAGCACGATGCGGCGGCAAAGACCTTCACCATCGACTGCAAGCAGACGCTCGCGCCGACACCCGGTCAGCCGGTGAAGCTGCCGATGGTCATCCCGTTGCGCCTCGGCCTGCTCGGCAAGGACGGCCGCGACCTGCCGCGCCTGCGCGACGGCAAGCCGGCCGGCGACGTGATCGAACTCAAGGCCGCCGCGCAGAGCTTCGTCTTCACCGGCGTCGCAGAATGCCCGGCATTGTCGATCAATCGCGGCTTCTCCGCGCCGGTCAAGCTGGCCACCGACCTGTCCGTCGACGATCTCGCCTTCCTCGCCGCGCGTGACAGCGATCCGTTCAACCGCTGGCAGGCGCTACAGTCGATCGCGACGCGCCTGCTGATCGACAATGTCGGGAAGATCCGCGCGGGCCATCCGGCCAAGAGCGACGACAGACTGATGGTCGCACTGGCGAGCCTCATCGAGGACGTCAGCCTCGAGCCCGCCTTCGTGGCGCTGGCGCTGGTGCCGCCGGGCGAAGGCGACATCGCGCGCGAGATCGGCCGCGACATCGATCCCGATGCGATCCACCGCGCCCGCGAGGCGCTGCGTTGCGATATCGGCACGCGCCTCGGCGCCGCGCTGTCGACGCTCTACGAACGCCTTACGGTTCCCGGCGGCTATTCGCCCGATGCAACGAGCTCAGGACGCCGCGCGCTGCGCAACATCGCGCTCGATCTCCTTACCGCCGACGGAAATGCCGCGGGCATTGCCCGAGCCGAGCGCCAGTACAAAAGCGCTGACAACATGACCGAGCGCATGGCGGCGCTGGCGACCCTGTCGCAACATGCGGGCGACGCGCGGACCAAAGCGCTCGCCGATTTCTACGAACGCTACCAGGTGGACGCGCTGGTCATCGACAAGTGGTTCTCGCTACAGGCGACGAGCCCCCTGCCCGACACGCTGGAACAAGTGAAGCGGCTGACGCAGCACCCCTCTTTCTCGCTCGCCAATCCGAACCGCGTGCGGGCGGTGATCGGCGCCTTCGCGCACGGCAACCTGACCCAGTTCAACCGCGCCGACGGCGCCGGCTACGGCTTCATCGCCGATACCATTCTGGCGCTCGACCCGAAAATCCCGCAGGTCTCCGCCCGTATGGCCACCGCCTTCCGCACCTGGCGCATGCTGGAGCCCGGCCGGCGGGCCAAGGCGGAGGCTGCGCTGCGGCGCATCCACGCGGCGGCGAACCAGTCGCGCGACCTCTCCGATATCGTCGAGCGGGCGCTCAGCCCCGGCTAAGCGCCTGATTTTCAAGGCGCCGAATCCAAAGCGGGAAAGTGAGTCCCGCGCGCCACAGGCGGCGGCCTGTGTGTAACGTTTTTTAAAGAATTGACTCCGGGACTCTCGACAAATCAGCGACCATCGATTCCAATCGACCGGTGATTCGGAGAGATGCGGCACATCCTTCCGGTCCAGGGTGGTGGGGAAATTCCGAACGGAGGCCGTCTATGGCGCGCGCCACATTGGCGAGTGCGTCTGCGCACACCGATTCTATCAAGGGCCTCGCACAATCGATTGCCAAACCGGCATATCGGCGGCTCTTGACGGCGGAGCCGCTTCTGCGCCGCGCGGTTCCCGTCCTTATCATTGCCTTCCTCGTCACCATCTGCGTTGGCGCCGGCGTGCAGGTGATCGATCAGCGCCGCCAGGTGCTCGCCAACGACACCGTCATGCTCTCTGCGGCCGCCGATCTGGCCGCCGAACGCATTGAGGCGACATCCGGCCCGGCTTCGCCGCAGCACACGCTGATGCGCGCGCTGCCGGCCTGGGCGCCTGGCAAAGGCCGCAGCTTCATCCTCACCAACGCCGAGGGCGTCATCACCGCCGCGACGCCTGACGCGCGCGGCTCGCTCGGGCGCCGGTTGATCGACCTGCTCGGGCCGACGCAGCCCCTCACCACCTTTGGCGCCGATGCGGGCGTGCTCGAAATCGCCCTGCCGGACCAAAGCCGCGCGCTCGCCACCGTGCGCCTCCTGAAGCCGCCTTTCGGCCAGATCGCCGTGCTTCAGCCGCGCGCGACCGCGCTGTCGAACTGGCGCTCGGTCACCACGCTCACAATCACACTTTCTGCCACCACCGGCTTCGTCGTGCTCATCCTCGGCTTCGCGTTCCACTGGCAGGCGACGCGCGCGCGCGAGGCCGACGTCATTTACGAAACGGTGCGCAGCCGCATCGACACCGCGCTCAACCGCGGCCGCTGCGGCCTGTGGGACTGGGACCTCGCGCGCGGCCGAATCTTCTGGTCGCAATCGATGTTCGATATCCTCGGCAGGGAGGGGCAGGACGATCTGCTTAACTTCGGCGACGTCAGCGCCCTCATCCATCCTGACGACGTGCAGCTCTACGATCTCGCCGCCGGGCTCGCCGATGCCCGCGTGACAACCATCGATCACGCCTTCCGCATGCGCCACGCCAACGGCCACTGGGTCTGGCTGCGCGCACGTTGCGAACTGGTGCGGCAGCCGCACGATCCCGGTCTGCATCTCATCGGCATCGCCGTCGACGTCACCGAGCAGAAGACCCTGGTCGAGCGCACAAACGCCGCGGACATGCGCCTGCGCGACGCCATCGAGACGATCCCGGAAGCATTCGTGCTGTGGGACGCCGAAAACCGCCTCGTGCTCTGCAACTCGAACTTCCAGGAACTGCACGACCTTCCGGACGAGGCGATCACGGTTGGCGCCTCTTACGAGGCCGTCGTCGCCGCCGGCCGCCAGCCTGTGGTGCGCAACAAGATCGTCACGCACGGGCCCTCGCAGCCGGGCGCGCGCACTTTTGAGGCCCAGCTCGAGGACGGCCGCTGGCTGCACATCAGCGAGCGCCGCACCAAGGACGGCGGCTACGTGTCGGTCGGCACCGACATCACCGCGCTCAAGATGCACGAGGAGAAGCTCGTCGATAGCGAGCGCCGTCTGATGGCCACTGTCGCCGACCTGCGCGCCTCGCAGCACCGCCTCGCCGAGCTCGCCGAGAAATACGCGGTCGAGAAGACCCGCGCCGAGGAAGCCAACCAGGCGAAATCGAAGTTTCTCGCCAATATGAGCCACGAGCTGCGCACGCCGCTCAACGCAATCATCGGCTTCTCCGAGATCATGGAGTCCGGCATGTTCGGCCCGCTCGGCGCCGACAAGTACCAGGAATACTGCAAGGACATCCGCAGCAGCGGCAAATACCTGCTCGACGTCATCAACGACGTGCTCGACATGGCCAAGATCGAGGCTGGCCGCATCCGCCTCGACTTCGAGGACCTCGCGCTCGACCCCCTGCTGCACGAAGCCATGCGCGTCGTCGCCGCCCGTGCCCAGGACAAGACGCTCGATCTCACCGCCCGCGTCTCCCCCGACATCTCGCTGCGCGCCGACCGCCGCGCGCTCAAGCAGATCGTGCTCAACCTGCTGTCCAACGCCGTCAAGTTCACGCCGGCGGGCGGCCAGGTGACCGTGCGGGCCCGCACGGTCGAAAATTGCATCGTGCTCGGCATCGCCGATACCGGCATCGGCATCGCCCCGGACGCGCTGCAGCGGCTCGGGCGGCCGTTCGAGCAGGTCGAAAGCCAGCTCACCAAGAGCCACCAGGGTTCGGGCCTCGGGCTTGCCATCTCCAAGTCGCTGGTCGAGTTGCACGGCGGCCGCATGAGCATCCGCTCCACCGTCGGCCGCGGCACCATGGTGCTGGTGAGGCTGCCGATCGAACCGCAGTGCCAGCTGCCGAGGGAAGAGGCGGCGTGATGCCCTCGTGCCCCGGGCGCGGCCCAGCACGGAGTTATGCGCCGCAGAACCGGGGCCCCGTTTGAAGCATGAAGGAACCGGGGTCCCGGGTCAGCGGTGCGGCATTCCGCTTCGCTTGACGCCGCACCGCGCCCGGGACACGAGGCAACCTACGGCGCTGCGCCCAAAATCCGCACGAAGCTCGCGCGCACGCGCTCCTGCAGCTCGATGAGCGTCGCGTCGAGCGTCGCGAAATCCGGTACGCCGGCGGCGCGCGCCAGCAGTTGCAGCAACCCGGGCGCCGCCGTCTTCGGGTCGAACGGCCCGGAGAGACATAGGCGCAGGATCTGCGTCAGGTCGTGATAGAGCTGCACCGCCGCGCGTAGCGGTTCGGCGTCCTCGGCGGGGATCAGGCGCAGCGTCCAAGCTTTCTCCAGCACACGCGTGGTCGAGGTGTCGAGGATCTCCGGCCGAGCTTGCGCGTGCACGAGCTGCAGGTACTGGGCGATGAACTCGAGATCGACCAGCCCGCCCGCGACGTATTTGATGTCCCAGCGGTTGCCGTCGCCCTTCTCCGTGGCGATGGCGCGGCGCATCTCGACGACGTCGCCGGCGACGCGCTCGGCGTCGCGCGGCCGCGTCAGCACCTCGCGGATCACGGCTTCGACGCAGCTGCGGAACGCCGGCGAAGCGGAGACCACGCGCGCGCGCGTCAGCGCCATGTGCTCCCACGTCCAGGCCTCGCTCTCCTGATAGCCGGCAAACGCGTTGAGCTGCGTGGCCAGCGGACCGGCGCGCCCCGACGGGCGCAGCCGCATATCGACCTGATACAGAGCCCCGTAATTGGTCTGCGCTGTCAGCGCATTGATCAGCCGCTGCGTCAGCCGCGCAAAATACTGGGCGCCGTAGAGCGAGCGCTTGCCGTCCGATTCCGGATGCGCCTCGTCGAAATCGTAGACGAGGATGATGTCGAGATCGGAGGTCGCCGTCATCTCGTGGCCGCCGAGCTTGCCCATGGCCAGCACAGCGGTCTCCTCTTCGCGCAAATGGCCGTAGGTGCCCACGAAGACTTCGGCGACGGCGCGATGCACGGCGCAGATCACGGCATCGGCGAGCGAGGCGAAGGCGGCGCCGGCCTGCCGTGCCGTCACCGTGCCGGAGAGGATGCGCACGCCGATCAGGAACATGTATTCCAGCCCGAACATGCGGATGCGCTCGAGCAGGTCCTCGTCGTAGCGCGACTGCGCCAGCGCCGCTTCGAGACGGCGGCCCAATTCCGCCGCGTCCGGCAGCGCGCCGAAAAAGCTCGGATCGATCAGCGCATCCATCACCTGCGGATGGCGGGCGAGGATGTCGCCGAGCCGCGGCGCGCTGCCGAGCACCAGAATGATGAGGGAGATGAACTCAGGATTCTGCCGCAGCAGCGACAACAGCCGGCTGGCGCCATGCAGATTGGCGAGGAAATCGTCGAACAGGATGAGCGTGCCGTTGGGATTGGCCGTGCGCGCGATCTGCTCGACCAGCACCGGCACCAGCTCGTGCAGATGGCTCTGCGCCACCTCGCCTTTCAGCGAGCGATGGCCGCCCGCCAGCCAGTGGCGCACGATCGCCGAGGCTTCGAGCGCCGAGCGGAAGCCCATCGCGTTCAGGCGGTCGAGCGTGCTGTGATCGTCGGCCTCGACAGGGAACTTCAGGTCCGGCCGATCCGCGGCCGGCATCTTCTCGAACAGCCGCGCGTAATAGTTTTGCACCTGCTCCATGTGTCCGGTG
>Ga0316628_100005530_pt1 | contig 10166 bp, 10 predicted proteins | sample OWC_Aug_M2_C1_D5_FD_207648 | JGI IMG/M metagenome (GOLD analysis project Ga0316628, IMG submission 207648) | Wetland soil microbial communities from Old Woman Creek delta, Ohio, United States - OWC_Aug_M2_C1_D5_C | ecosystem: Environmental > Terrestrial > Soil > Wetlands | place: USA: Ohio... | reverse complement strand
GCATCGCCGACTTCTACGTCGTGTTCGCACGCAGCGGCGAAGCGCCCGGCGCGCGCGGGCTGTCGGCGTTCGTCGTCGATGCCGACAATCCCGGCCTGTCGATCGCCGCGCGCATCGATGTGATCGCCCCGCATCCGCTTGCGACGCTGCGCTTCGAGGGCTGCCGCGTGCCGCTGAGCCACCGTCTCGGGGCGCCCGGCGCCGGCTTCAAGGTTGCAATGGCGACACTCGACATCTTTCGCTCCACGGTCGCCGCGGCCGCCTTGGGGCTGGGCCGGCGCGCGCAAGCCGAAGCGTTGCACCGGGCGGCGACGCGCCGGCTGTTCGGCGGGCCGCTCGGCGATCTGCAGCTGACGCAGGCGGCGCTCGCCGACAACGCGGCGGAATTGGACGCCGCAGCGCTGCTGATCTACCGCGCCGGCTGGACCAAGGACAGCGGCGCCGCGCGCATCAGCCGTGAATCGGCGATCGCCAAGATGTACGCGACCGAGGCGGCGCAGCGCGTGATCGATCGCGCGGTGCAGCTGTTCGGCGGCAACGGCGTGCGCGTCGGCGTCAAGGTCGAGGCACTGTACCGGGAGATTCGCGCGCTGCGCATCTATGAGGGCGCCACCGAAGTGCAGAAGATCGTGATCGCGCGCGACCTGCTGAAATCACAGGCCGCGGCGACGGCGGCGGGAACGGCGCCGTGATCAGCCTTGCCGTCGCCGCGCGCATCGCGACCTTGAGCCTGAATCGCGCGCCCGTCAACGCGATTGGCGGCGAATGGCTCGAACAATTTCACGCGCACCTCGATGCGCTCGCGCGGCGCGCGGACTGGCACGTGCTGCACATCCGCTCCGCGCTGAAGGTGTTCTGCGCCGGCGCCGACCTCGCCCGGATCCGCGAGCGCATCGACGCCGCGGACGGCCCGGACCGCATGCTCGCGTATGCGGCGGGCATCCAGCGCCTGTACGCGCGGCTCGAATCCCTGCCGCAGGTGACGCTGGCCGAAATCAACGGCGCGGCCATGGGAGGCGGGCTCGAGCTCGCGCTTGCCTGCGATCTGCGCATGGTCGCGAATGAGGCCAAGGTGGGCCTGCCCGAGGTGCGGCTCGGCCTGCTGCCGGGCGCCGGCGGCACACAACGCCTCAGCCGCCTGTGCGGCCGCGCCGTCGCGACCCGGCTCATTCTCACGGCCGAGATACTCGAGGGTGCGGCCGCCGCCGGCCTCGGCATTGCGCATTGGGCGGTGCCGAGGAGCGAACTGCCGGCGAGGGCCGCGGCGCTCGCCGAGCGGATCGCCGCGCTGCCGCCGTCCGCGCTTGCGGCCGCGAAGAGCTGCCTGGCCGCTGCGGCGGAACCTGGCCGGGGCGGCTACTTCGACGAACTCGAATACACGCGCCGGCTGCTGACCGACCCGGAGACGCGCAGGCGCGTGGAGGCCTTCCTGGCCGGCACGCTCGAACAAACAACCACTCTGCATGAAGGAGGCGGGCCATGAGGCTTGACGGACAAACGGCGCTGGTCACGGGCGGCGCCTCGGGTATTGGCAAGGCAACGGTGCTGACGCTCGCGCGCAGCGGCGCTTCGGTGATCTGCGCGGACCTGAACGAAGCGGGCGGCGCGGAACTCGTGCGCGAGGCGGCGGCGGCCGGTCTCGCGGTCGAGGCGGTGGGCATCGACCTCGCCGATCCGCTGTCGACGCGCCGCACGGCGGCCGCCGTGCTCGCGCGGCGCGGGCGGGTCGACATCCTCGTCAATGGCGCCGGCTGGGGCGGGATCCAGCCGTTCATCGAAACACAGCCCGACGTGATGGACCGGCTCATTGCAATCAACCTAGGCGGGCCGGTGCATCTGACGCAGGCATTGCTCGCGCCGATGATCGCCGCGAACCGCGGCAAGATCGTCAATATCGCGAGCGACGCCGGGCGCGTCGGCAGCAGCGGCGAGACCGTGTATGCGGCGGCGAAAGGCGGGATCATCAGCTTCACCAAGTCGCTCGCCCGGGAAGTCGCCCGCCACGCGATCAACGTCAATTGCGTGTGCCCGGGCCCCACCGACACACCGATGCTCGCGACGCGCGCCGAGAAAATGCGCGAGGCGTTTCTGAAGGCCATACCCTTCCACCGTTTCGCCAAACCCGAGGAAATCGCCGACGCGATCCTGTTCTTCGCGAGCGGGCGTTCGGCTTACGTTACCGGCCAGATCTTGAGCGTCAGCGGTGGACTGACGTTCGCCGGCTAGCGCCGCATACATGACCGAGAGGACCAGACCATGAACGATACCGATAGCCGCTTTCACCCCGCCGGACTCGATCTGATGACGTTCGCGCCGAAGCACTTCCTCTGGAAGATCGAAGGTGCCGTCGCCACGATCACGCTGAATCGACCGGAGCGCAAGAATCCGCTGACCTTCGATTCGTACGCGGAGCTGCGCGACACCTTCCGCAACCTCGCCTATGCACCGCGCATCAAGGCGATCGTGATTGCCGGCGCCGGCGGTAATTTCTGCTCCGGAGGCGACGTGCACGAAATCATCGGCCCGCTCGTCGAAATGCAGCGCCGCGACGACATGCCGGGCCTGCTCGCATTCACCCGCATGACGGGGGACCTGGTCAAGGCGATGCGCGCCTGCCCGCAGCCGATCGTCGCCGCGGTCGACGGCATCTGCGCCGGCGCCGGCGCGATCGCCGCGATGGCATCGGATCTGCGCTACGGGACCGCGCGCAGCAAAGTCGCGTTTCTGTTCGTGCGTGTCGGTCTCGCCGGCGCCGACATGGGTGCTTGCAACATGTTGCCGCGCATCGTGGGCTCGGGGCGTGCGGCCGAGCTTCTCTATACGGGCCGGGCGATGGACGGCGCCGAGGCGCTGCAATGGGGATTCTTCAACAAGCTGGCCGAGCCCGAAGCGGTGCTCACCGACGCCCAGGCGATGGCCAAGGCGATCGCCGACGGACCGGCGTTCGCGCATGCCATGACCAAGAAATGCCTGCAGCAGGAATGGAGCATGGGCATCGACGATGCCATCGAGGCCGAGGCGCAGGCGCAGGCGATCTGCATGCAGACGAAGGACTTCGAACGCGCCTATCTCGCGTTCGTGAACAAACGGAAGCCGGAGTTCGCGGGCAATTGAGCGCCATGCCGCTCCCAAGGCGCCGTGCCGCTCGCAGCGCGCATCAAGGGTCCGGCACGACCGCGGTCGCCTCGATCTCGACCTTGGCGCCTTCGTCGAGGAGCGCCGCGACCTGCACGACCGTCATCGCGGGAAAATGCTTTCCCATGACGGCCCGGTAGGCTGCGCCGATCGCCGGCAGCTCGCGCAAATATTCCTCGCGGCTCGTCAGGTACCAGGTGAGGCGTACGACGTGTTCCGGCCGGCCGCCGGCTTCGGCCAGCACCCGCACGATATTCTCCAAGACGACGCGCACCTGCGGCGCCAATTCATCATGCGCAAATCGCTGCTCCGCATCCCAGCCGATCTGCCCCGCGATGAACACGGACCGGCCGCGCGCCGCGATCCCGTTCGCATAGCCCTTCGGCCGCACCCAGCCCCCGGGCTGCAGAATCGTGTGCGTCATCGCGGCGCCCCCTTCGCTCATGACATGACTTCGCCGCCGGCGACCGCGATGCTCTGTCCCGTGATCGCCTCCGCGCCGGGCAGGACCAGCCAGGCGACGGCGTTCGCCACCTCGACCGGCTGCACGAGCCGCGCCTGCGGATTCTGCGACGTCAGCGCGTCGCGGGCCTGCGATTCGCTGCGCCCGGTCTGGCGCTGGATGTTGGCGATCGCGCCGCGCACGATGTCCGTCTCCGTGTACCCGGGGCAAACGGCGTTGACCGTGATGCCCCGCTGCGCCACCTCGAGCGCGAGCGCACGCGTGAGTCCGATGACACCGTGCTTGGCGGCGCAGTAGGCCGTGACGTAGGCGTAGCCGCGCACGCCGGCTGTGCTCGCGATATTGACGATGCGGCCGTACCCTCGTTCGAGCATGGCGGGCAGCGCCGCGCGAATGCCGTGGTAGGTGCCGGTGAGGTTGACCGCGAGCATCGAGCTCCACAGCTCATCGGACGTGCGGTGCAGCGGCGCGCTTTGCGCTTGACCCGCGTTGTTGACCAGGATGTCCACGGTGCCGAAGCGCGCGGCGGCCGCCGCGAACGCCTGCGCGATCGCGGCCCCATCGGTGACGTCCGCACAGACGACATGCGTCGAATCGCCGAGCGAGGCCGAGAGCTGATCGAGCAACGCGCGATTGCGGCCCAGCAGGGTGACGCGGGCGCCTTCGCGCGCGAGCCTTTGCGCAATCGCCGCGCCGATGCCACGCCCCGCTCCGGTCACGAGCGCGTGGCGTCCTTCGAGGACCTGCCCCGCCATGCTCACGCCGCGAGCGAAACGAGCAGGCGCGCCGCCAGCGCGCCTGCGACGATCCGCCTGTAGTTGGACTGCGTGAGCGTCGTGCGCATCGGCCGCACCTGCTTCTGCACGAGCTTGTTGAGTTCGGCTGCAAGCGGATCGCGCACCTCACGCCCGAGCAGCGCCGCGGTGCCTTCGAGCAACAGCGGCCGCGAGTTGGTTCCGGTCAGCGCCACGCGCAGCGCCGACAAGCGGCCGCCGCCGAGTTCGAGCATGAGCGCGACGCCCGCCAGCGGGAAATCGAATGCGCCGCGGACCCTGGCCTTCGCGTACGCGCAGCGCACCGGTCCCGGCGGCAGCATGACGGCGACGACCAGTTCGCCCGCGGCGAGCCGCAGATGTGCGCGCCCGTCTTCGTCATACAGATCCGCAAGGCCGATGCGCCGGCGCCCCATGGGCCCGGCGATCTGCACCTCGGCGCCGATCGCGAGCAACGCGGGTGCGAGATCGCCGCTGAAGGCCGCATGGCAGCGCTCCCCTTCGGGCGCCACGTGACACGTCGTGCCCCCGTGCTTGAGGCAAAAGCCGTTCGACTCGCGCCACCAGGCGCTTTGGTTGTAGTAGATGCAGCGGGTATCGAGGCACAGATTGCCGCCGACCGTCGCCAGATTGCGGTGGCCCGGCGCGGCCACCGCGAGCGCCGCTTCGCGCAGCGCGGGATACAGCCGGCCGATCGCCTCATCGGCGACGAGCCGCGCGAGGCTCACGCCCGCGCCGATGCGCGCGCCCTCCGCTGCGCACTGCAAATCGCGCAGATCGCCGATGCCGGAAAGATCGATCAGTGCGCCCGGCGCACCGAGGCCGCGGCGCAGGTTGACGATCAGATCCGTCCCGCCCGCCAGATACCGGGCGCCCGGGCTCGCCGCGCAGGCCGCAACCGCCGCCTCGACGGTCGCCGGCTGCAGCACGCGGAATCGCGGCATCCGCGCGCTCATGGCGCGGCACCGCTCTGCGCCTGGCGACGCGCCCGCCGGCGCAGTTCGACGAGCGCCTCGATCAGACGGTCGGGTGTGACCGGCAGCGCGTCCATGTCGACGCCGACCGCATTGGCGACCGCGGCGACGAGTGCCGGCGCGAAGCCCGCCAATGCGCCTTCGCTCGCCTCTTTCGCGCCGAGAGGCCCGAGAGGATCGATGCTCTCGACGATGTGCACTTCGATCGGCGGCGATTCCACGATCGTCGGCACGCGGTACTCGAGCAGACTCGCATGCGCCGGCAGCCCCTCGAGGTAGCGCGTCTCCTCGCAGAGCGCCTGACCCAGGCCCATCCATACCGAACCCTGGACCTGGCCCTGCACCGCGAGCGGATTGATGGCATAGCCGCAGTCGAGGGCGACCCAGACCTTGTCGACGGTGATCTGGCCGGTCGCGGCATCGACGCTCACCTCGACGACCTGCGCGCCGTAGCTGAAGCCCATCGTCGAGCCCACCGCGCCGCCCTTGTGCTTGCCGCCCTGGGACTCCGGCGGACACGTGAACGTACCCTTGACGGTCAGCGTACCCTGATCGACGAGCGCTTCCTTGACGGCGTCCGTGAACGTCATCGCGGCCTCCGGGACCACGAGACTCTGAAAGACGCCGCCGACGCATTCGACCTCGTCCGGCTTCTGGCCCATCTTGCGTGCCGCCGCCACGATGAGCCGCTGCTTGAGCTGGCGGGCGGCGTCGATCGCCGCGTTGCCCACCATGAACGTGATCCGCGACGAATAGGCGCCGTTGTCCTTGGGCGTAACGGCGCTGTCGGCGGCGATGACCCGAATCCGATCGAGCGGCAGGCCCAAGGTCTCGGCGACCACGATCGCGACCATCGTCGAGGAGCCCTGGCCGATATCCGGCGCGCCGGTCAGCGCCGTGATCGACCCATCCCAATCGAGCTTGACGTTGACGACCGCGTGCGGCTCACCGGTCCAATGGATCGGCTTCGCCGCGCCGCTGACGTAGTGCGAACAGGCCATGCCGAGACCCTTGCCGGGCGGCATATGCGCGCGGCGCTCGTGCCAGCCGCTCGCACGTTCGACCCGATCCAGGCAGTCGCCGAGGCCGTAGCTGTTGACCATCAGATCGTTCAGTGTCCGCGTCGGCGCGCGCAGCAAGTTGCGGCGCCGCACCTCGAACGGATCGAGGCCGAGCTCCCGGGCCATTCGATCGAGCAGCACTTCGAACGCGTGGCGCGTATTGACGCCGCCATGGCCGCGCATCGCTCCGCAAGGCGGGAGATTGGCATAGACCCGATAGCCGTCGTACTTGACGGCCGGAATGTCGTATAAGCCTTGCAGCAAGGCGCCGGCGTAAAGAATGGTGACGATGCCGTAGCCTGCGTAGGCGCCGCCGCGTTGCACGACCTCGCACTCGCAGGCGGTGATCCGCCCGTCGCGCTTGAGCCCGAGCTTGAGCTTCACCCTCGTCTGCGGCCTCGCGCGATGCGTGAGGAAATTCTCCTCGCGCGAGAGCTCCATGAGCACCCGGCCCTGTGCCGCGCGCGCGAGCAGTGCCGTGACGATTTCAAAGTTCAGCACTTCGACGCGCGCGCCGAAGCCGCCGCCGACGAAAGGCTTGATCACGCGGATTTGCGACTCGCTCATCTCGAGACAGCGCGCCAGCATCAAATGCAGATAGAAGGTGACCTGTGAAACACTCTGCATCGTCAGCCGATCCGTCAGCGGATCGTATTCCGCGAGCGCCGCATGCGGCTCGATCTGCGCATGGTTGACCTCGGCGCAATCCAACGCCGCCTCGCGCACGAGATCCGCCTCGGCGAAGCCGGCGGCGGGGTCGCCGAACACGTGATGGACCGCCCGCTCGAGATTATCCGCCTTGTTCTCGTGCAGCCGCACCGCGCCTTCCGCGCGAGCGCTGTCCGCATCGTAATAAGCGGGCAGCTCACGCACCTCGAACTCGATCAGGCGCAAGGCGCGCTCGGCGGTCTCGGCGTCGACCGCGGCGACGGCCGCCACGGGCTCGCCGCGGTAGCGCACCTTGTCGTGGGCCAGCGGAAACTCGTTCATCGCCACCGGCAAGACGCCGTACGGATGGCGGCAGTCCGCGCCCGTGACGACGGCGACGACGCCCTCGAGGGCGCGCGCGCGGGACACGTCGAGGCGGACGATCTCGCCGTGGCTCACCGGGCTGCGGAGGATCCGGCCGATGAATGCGCCGCGGTGCTCGAGGTCGGCGGTATAGCGCGCGCGGCCGGTAACTTTCTCGATACCGTCGATCAGCGGAACGCCGCGCGCCGGGGCCGTGTCGGTTGTCATCGCCGCGGCCTACCCATCGGCGTCGGCCGCGGCGCGGACCGATTCGATGATCTTGACGTAGCCCGTGCACCGGCACAGGTTGCCGGACAAGGCCGTGCGGATCTCGGCGTCGCTCGGGTGCGGCTGGCGCCGCAGCAAACCTTCCGCCGCCATGATCATGCCTGGGGTGCAAAAGCCGCATTGCGTGCCGAGTTTTTCGTGAAACGCGCGTTGCAGCCGATGCAGCCGGCCGCCGTCCGCGAGCCCTTCGATGGTCTCGACGGAGCGGCCGTCGCAGCGGATCGCGAGCGTCACACAGGCCGGCACCGCCGCGCCGTCGATGAGCACGGTGCAAGCGCCGCATTCGCCGCCGTCGCAGCCGGTCTTGGTGCCCGTCAGGCCGACGTTCTCGCGTAGATAGTCGACGAGCAGCTCATCGTCGGCCACCGCGTCCTCGCGCCAGGTTCCATTGAGCCGCAGCCGCACGAGGCGCTTGCGGGGTTCCGGTTGATCGAGTTCGGCCATGTTTACTTCCTGGCGCCGCCGAATTTGTCTAAGCAACTCTTCTCGGGTATTATCGTACTGGAATACTTGTATAACTTCCACGGGGAATTTCCGGCCCCATCGGCAGGTGCCGGGGGCCGCACGGTGGCGGCCTGTTACATAGGCCATTTCGCAAACTGATCATGGGTATTCGATGAAACAATCTTCCGCCCGCGCCAAGGCGCGATCCCGCCCGGCCGCGATCGCCGTACGCGCGGCCAAACGCGGAGATGTCGCCGCCGTGACGGCGCTGGACGCACGCATCACCGGGCTCGCGAAATCCGCGCACTGGATCGAACTGTACGATCGCCAGAAGAAAGCCGGCCAGCCCGCCGGGATCTTCCTGGTCGCCGTCGGCACCGACACGCCCGACCGGCTGCTGGGCTTCATCGTCGGCGAGATTCGCGCCTGGGAATTCGGTTCCTCGCCATGCGGCTGGGTCTACGCCTTGTCGGTCGATCCGGAATCGCGGCAGCTCGGCGTGGGCGAGACCCTGCTCGAAGCAATGGCCGTCGAATTCCGCAAGGCGGGTATCGCGAAGATGCGTACCATGGTGGCGCGCGACAATCTCCTGCCGATGCTGTTCTTCCGCGGCGAAGGCATGATGGCCGGGCCGTACGTCCAATTGGAAAAGGACCTCAATTGAGTCGCCCCGACGCTTTCGCGCCGCCGCGCAGGCCGCGTGTATGAAATTACAAATTGCCAGCCGCTTGGCGATCTTCGCCGTACTGGAATTGACGGAGAGCCTGGATCGACAGCTGACGGTTGCCGACATAGCCGCCAAGTACGGCGTCTCGACGCACCACCTCGCCAAGGTCATGCACGCGCTCGGCCGCGCCGGGCTCGTCCGCTCTGCGCGCGGCGCCGGAGGCGGTTACCAATTCTGCGGCAACGCCCGGCGTACGACGCTGCTCGACATCATCGAGCTGTTCGAGCCGCTCGGGCCGAACGGCGACGCCGGCGAGCCAGGCAGCGGCACGAGCGAGGCCGGCGCCCTCGATATCGTGCTCGGCGAGATCGACGATGCCGTGCGGGCGACGTTCGGCTCGATCACGATCGCGACCATGCGCCGCCTGGTCGAGCGCGGCCGCAGACCGCGCGCCGCGGCGGGCACCCGCTAAGCGCAGCGGGAACCTCCGCTCACTCCCACTCGATCGTCGCCGGCACGCGGCCGCAAGCATTCAACCACTTCTCCCGTCAAACGAGAATCGTGCGGCCGACCAGGAAGATTCCGGAAGTCAGCATGCCGGCGCCTACCACGCGCGCCACATTGACGGATCTCGTGAGACGCTCGGCGCTGATCGCGATGGTGACCAGCGCCATCGCCAGAAGATTCATGACGCCGGTCACCAGGAGGACGGCGGTCAACGCGGCGCAGCAGTAGGCGCAATTCAGGCCCAGCCGCGCTCCGGCGCGCAACGCATCGCGAGGCATCGCCCGTTGCGAGCCACAACAGTCCTGTTCGTGGCGGCCGCGCACCAACCGCCGGCTCTTCCAGGACGTAAATTGCAGCGCACCGGCGATCATCACGACCAGCCCGCTTAGCAATGGCGTCACTTCCGAGAGCATCTCGCTGCGCATGGCCAGCGCATTGAAGCCGACGCCCAACGGAAACAGAAACAATCCAACCGCAGCCCACACGCCGAAGTAGCCCGCCGCGAAGCCGATGGTCGGCATCGCCCGGCGGCGACGCGCCGCGCGCCGGAAGCGATGCAGCTCCGGCGCGAAAACGGGAAGCATCATCGCCACCGTCATCACGGTCCACATGGCGAGGAACGTGCCGCCAGCTTCCAGCCACGTCTGGTCCGGCATGCGCATCCACGCCATGTTCATGACCCAGCCGCCGGGCATTTCCATGCCCGGCGTCGCGGACATCGACTTGCACCAAATCACCGTAGCGGCGGGCCATGCGCATGAAACCCAGGGCGCCCCACCCGTAAAGCGGGGGTCGGGCCGCATGGGCCACCGCAATAAAAACCGTTTGGGGGGGGGGGTGCCG
>Ga0316628_100005529_pt1 | contig 10167 bp, 10 predicted proteins | sample OWC_Aug_M2_C1_D5_FD_207648 | JGI IMG/M metagenome (GOLD analysis project Ga0316628, IMG submission 207648) | Wetland soil microbial communities from Old Woman Creek delta, Ohio, United States - OWC_Aug_M2_C1_D5_C | ecosystem: Environmental > Terrestrial > Soil > Wetlands | place: USA: Ohio... | reverse complement strand
AATGACCCCGAGTTGCGGGCCGCGATGAAGACGATGTTCGCAGGGCTACGTCCACGGAAACACCGTGATACTGGCGTGGCGTGAGGCGTACGCGCACACCGCGCCGGGGACCGGAATAGGAGCAACGGAATGAAAAGCGAACGCGCGATTCGTCGGCGACTGAGACGACTTGAGGAGGAGATGTCTAGGCAGGTCGGGCAAGGAATGGAGCACGGGTGGCCGGTTCTGTTCTGGGACAGGAACTGCGTCGAACGCGAGACGATACGTAACATCCTGGGCTTGCGGTGGAAGCCCTTTTGCCCCGCAGACACGATGGCTGGCTGGTGAACGGAGTGGACATTACCCGTCGCCGCATTGCCGAGGCGCTGGCGCAGGGCAACCTGTTCGAGGTGTCTGAGTGAGGTTGCCAGCCGCCCCGACGCCAGCCGAGGAGGCTCGTGCCCGCGCGCAAGCCCTAGCGGAGGTGGAGCGCCGGAAGCGGGCGGGTGTCTGGTCCGGTGGCGCGGTGGCGCACACGGCGTACCAGAAGCGGCCAGTCGAGTGGATCGTCGAGAAGCTCGGCGTAGCCGAGGAGACGTTGCGCTGGAGCGTGCTACCCGAGTACGCCAGCCACGAGTGGGACGGGACAAAGGACCCGCTGGTTGACGCGCTGGAGGCCATCTCGCGCGGTGAGAGCCTCGCAGTCAGTTCCGGGACTGCCACAGGGAAGGCGGCCTGGGTCGAATCCCACGTGCTCACGCCGACCGGATGGCGGAGAATGGGGGACGTTCGGGTCGGGGATGCCGTCATCGGCAAGAACGGACAACCGGTCGAGGTTCTCGGGGTCTACCCGCAGGGGGTGCGTTCGCTTTATCGGGTGACCTTCTCTGACGGCGCCGAGGCCATCGTGGACGCAGAACACCTCTGGAACGTGAGAACTCGGGGCCAGAAGCACAGAGGGTTGGCTTGGCGCACACACACCACGGCGGAGGTGGGGCATCGGATTGCGCGTCGGTGGGAGGTGCCAGTAATGGACGCGGCCCAACTTCCAGAGGCGATCCTTCCACTCGACCCCTACGTGCTAGGTATTCTCCTGGGGGACGGCCACTTCAATGTGAGGGCCAGCCTGCTCGGCCTCTCCACGGGCGACGCCTGGGTGGTCGCAGAGGTCTTGCGCCTCACGGGGGGCGTGCTCCAGCGGCGCACCCCGTGCGACTACCTCCTGCGCGACAACCAACGGACGTTCGACTCCCTTCAGGCGCTCGGACTCATCGGCAAGCGGTCATGGGATAAGAGTGTGCCTGCGCCCTATCTTCTCGCGAGCGCGGAGCAGCGACTATCGCTGCTCCAGGGGTTGATGGACAGTGATGGGACCGTAGATGCTCACGCCGGGACCTCGTTCACGTTCACTTCTGCCTCTGCCGCGCTCGCTCGTGATGTTCGTGCCCTCGTACTCTCGCTTGGGGGCATCGCGAAATGCCGCATCAAGAAGACGCTCCCCACGTATCACTACAAGGGCGAGAAGCGCACGGGACGACCCTGCCACCAGGTTCAGATTCAACTTCCCAACGAGGTGAATCCGTTCCGGTTGCCGCGCAAGGCAAACCGGGTGCGCCCTCGCACTGTCTACGGATTGCCACGCCGATACATCGAAGCGGTGGAGTTCGCGTTCAATGGCGAGGCCCAGTGCATCAAGGTTGCGGCGGCAGATCAGTTGTACGTGATGGACGACTTCGTCGTTACCCACAACACCTTCAGCCTCGGCGCCTGCGGGAGTCTGTGGTATCTGGCCTGTTTCGAGCGGTCCATCGTCCTGTCGATTGCTCCGAAGGCGGAACAGCTTCTCCTGAATATGTGGAAGGAGATTGGGAGCCTCTTCCCCCGCTTCAAGCGGCACTTCCCAGAGGCCACGCTGCTGACTGGCAAGTTGCGGATGCTGGGGGGCGAAGGCGAGCAAGAGGTCTGGGCGGCCACGGCGTTCTCCGCTGGCGTCGGCGCGCAAGAAGACATAGCGCAGCGGCTCGCCGGGTTCCACCATCCGCGAATGCTCTGGCTGGTTGAGGACGCGCCGGGCGTGGACCCCGCCCTAATGAACACCATCATCAACACGGCCACGGGGCAGTTCAACCCCATCCTCGCGATGGGCAACCCGGACCATCGGTACGACACACTGGGGCTGTTCAGTGCGCGTCCCTGGGTCAGGGCCATCCGCATCTCGGCACTAGACTATCCGAACGTCGTCACGGGCCGTGCGATTGTACCGGGCGCCGTCACGGCAGAGAGCATTGCACGCCGACTCGCCGACGCGGACGGCAACGAGGACGACCCGATCTACCTGTCGCGCGTGCGCGGCGTCGCGCCCGCTGAGTCGAGGCGGGCACTGATTCGGTGGGCGTGGTGCGAGGCGGCGACCAAGCGGATGGACGACCCCGAACTCCGCAAGGGGCCGCTCGCGCTCGGCGTGGATGTGGCCGACAAGCCGACGGGCGACAAGAGCGCGTTTTCCCGCTGGCAGGGCGCGGTCTGCACGGAAGTCGTGTCATTCAGCGCCGAGGACGCTTCGGAGGTGGGCCGGATGGTGTACGCAGAGGTCACCGACGCCTCGCACCCGATCAACCCGCGCCACGTCGGCATTGACTCCGTGGGCGTCGGGGCCAGTACGGTCAACGAACTCAAGCGGCTCGGCGTCCGTGTCCGCAACCTGTCCGGTGGGACGAGGGCCGTGCCGACGATTGACGCCGAGGCGCGGTGGGCCGAGCGCACGGAGACCGATGACGGTCGCCTGCTCCCCATCGGGCCGGTCATTCCGGAGGTCGAGCGGTACGCCAACCTCCGTTCGCAAGTCTTCTGGCGGCTGCGTGAGGACCTCCGGTTGGGGCGCATCGCCATCCCCGACGACAAGAAGCTGTTTCAGGAGTTGACGGCGATTCAGTACGAGGAGCCCAGCGGCAGGATCACCGTGGAGCCGAAGGACGGCATCAGGGCGAGGCTCGGCCACTCACCCGACCGCGCGGACGCGCTCGCCTACGGCTGTTGGGTCAGGGCGCGTGCGCCCCTGCGGGAGCCGAAGGGCGCGGAGCAGCAGCCGACCCGAGAGCGGAACCGCGACCTGGGGCTGGAGGCGCTCTTGTCGCGGCACCAGCGACAGGCAGACACCGAGGACCGCCGCATCCGGCGGCTGTTCGGACACAGACAACGGAGGATACCGTGAGTTCGCTTTGCGCGTTTCCGGTTTCCGGAGGCCACATCTGGTGGAAGTGTGCGGATGATGCGGACCCACGGGAAGCGCCCACAGGTCCGGTCGGGTCCGAGACCCAAGACGTACTGCGAGGGTGGAAGCGGCACTTACGGGCTTTGCGGGTGAACAACGTCTGGGTGGATGCGCCGCCACCAGACGCGCCCGATGAGCAGTGGCTAGAACTTGTCGGACTCGCGGCTTATGAGATGGGGCGGGTGGACTCTAAGTGTGAGGAGTTTGCCGTTTGGTGCGAGAGCGCGCTTCAGTCGTACCTGCTGCGGTGGGCCGCGCAGTGACGGACCGGACCTCTCCCGCCCAGAATGCCGCTCGTCTCTTCGGCGCGCTCGGCGTCGAACTCACCCCGCAGTCGGCGGACCAGGTGATGCACCACATTACGGAACTTGCGGAGTTGCTAGACGGGCAGATTCTCGTGGGGCGGAACGACGGGCTCACAATCTACTGCTTCCGCAAGGAACGAAAGATACAGGCGTGGATCACAGACCTTGACAACCCAACCGACGAGCGATGGCCGCCCCCCGGCAGGACGGTCTCCATTGACTACTTCCTGGCAGGGGAGGACGAACCGTGACCACCCGCTGGCCCTGGACTTCACGTGCCCGGTTGGACGACGCACTCGCTGAGGTGGCGCACCTGCGGGTCGAGGTGGCGAAGCTGACTGACGCGCTGACGCGCATCTGTCGGCGAGAGGTGGGGCTACCCGAGGTGCCGCGGCAACTGCGGCCCCCGCTGGAGCCCATGCCGCAGGAACTCCACGAGCACTACAAGCGGTACGGGGACCAGCGGCTCGCCAAGGCAGAACGCGACGTGGCCTACCGGGCGCACGCACAGGGGAAGCCGTGGACGCAGATCGTGGCTGAGGTGACGGCCCAGAAGGAGGACGAGGTACCGTGACCACCAAGATTCACCAGAGGACCCGGCCGCGCAGTCGGATACAGGTTCACGTCGGCCAGCTCGAACGGACCCTGGAGCAGTTCAACGAGGAGCTGGGTCGAAAGACCGCCATGTCCATCGCGCTCTACGATGGCCGGAGCGTCAAGCCGCTGCGGCAGAGGTTGGACTGGCTGGAGAAGCCGCTGGTCGTGCGGGCGTGGCTCCGGACGGTGCAGGGGGTGAAGTGGCTGGCGAAGCGGCTGAAGCGGGAGCCTGAGAGCGCTACGCCCGCCAGCGAGGCCCCAACCGCCGTCGTACCGCCGCCAGCCGCCGCCAAGCCGGTCGAACCGGAGAAGCCCAAGGCGTGACGATCACCCTGCCGGTGGGCACCAACCCGAGGCTGCGCGAGGCGGTTGATGAACTACTGCGCGCCGCCGAGGGGAGGTTCACCGGGAGCCTGGTGTTCGACCTCAAGGACGGGGTGCCGTGCGCCCTCAAGCGGACGGAGGCGCGGCGGCTCGGGAAACCGACCGGGCTTCGGCCTCTTGACACTGTCGGCAAACCGAAGTAGTGTAGGCTCAGTGTAGTGACACCACCGCGCCACCGTGAGGTGGCGGGGTGCCGGAGACTGACACGCTCAGCCCGGCTGCGACTCCTCGGAGTCGTGGTCGGGCTTTCTCGTTTCGTGGGGGCAAGGGACAGCGTTGACGATGCCACAGCCGCCCACCGCACCGCCTGTCATCGCTCCGCTACCGGAGCAGAACCGACAGGACGCCCTCGGCGTGCGTACGCGCCAGGAGGCGGCACGCTTCGTTGTGGAGGGGCACAAGACGGCCCTCTCCGCACGGCGCGAGCGGGACCTGCTCAGCGAGAAACTCCTACTGCACATCGACGGCTCGGGTGACTTCCAGTGGGCCGACATCTATGACGGCCAGCGAATCGTCATTCCGCGCGCCGTCTCGGAGTTCCGGAAGTCGGAGAACGTCCTGCGACCCGTAGTAGACAACGCGGTGGCCTACCACACGACGATGCCGCTGCGGTACGCCGCCGAGTCCACACCGGATCGGCGTGCGCGCGACCGGGCGCTGGTTGACACCCTCTGGATGAACTACGTCGCCGAGGATCAGGACCTCAACGGCCTGTTCGCCGATGCGTTGTACATGGCGATGCCGGCGGGTTTCTGCCCGGTTCACGTCTACTGGCGAGAGGACCCGAACGACGGCTACGAGCCTATGGCACCGCCCGCAGAGGGCCAGCCAGCCATCGCGAGCCCAAAGCCGGGCCTGATCGACTGCTGGCTCGGCAACCCGTTCGACACGGTGTTCGATTCGGGAGCCAAGCGGGGCTCTTGGCGGTGGTGGTCCTACGGGCGGGTCCTCCCCGCGCAGATGGTGCGTGACGCCTTCGCGCACATCCCCGAAGCCGCGAAACTTGAGGGTACGACGAAGATACCCTCTGCGGCGCTGTTCCAGCGCATCGCGCTCGCGTGGAAGCTCACGGAACTGGGGGTACACGGGTCGGCGGTACTGAACCAGCGGACACAGAAGGAGAGCAAGGAGGAACTCATCCTCCTGCTCTGCCGGGAGACGCTGCCCGGGGTGCTGACGGACTACCCGCAGGGGCGGCTCCAGATCGTGGCGGTACCCGGCACATCGGACCTCCGCAGAGGCGACGGCAAGGTCGGCAACGCCGTGCTACTCGCGGACCAAGCACTCCCGGCGGGCGACTTCTCGGGCACCCTGTTCTACTCCCATCAGCGGGCCGAAGACATCCTCGGGAAGCCGTGGGTCGAGGACATCGACCAGTTGCAGGTGGACCTCAACATCGCGCTCAGCAAGCGGTGGGAGGTCATCAACCGGATGATCGAGGCCCCCATCGTCGCGCCGGGTGGGGCCATCAGCGAGGACATGGCAGACCTCGGGGGCTACAACCTCCTAGAGGTCGAGCCGAGTCTGGCGGGTTGGCGACCGCGGGTGATGGAGTGGCCGAGTCAGGTTCTCGTTGCGCTGGACAAGGAGGTCGAGGAGCGGCGTCGGGCCATCTACACGGGTGGCGGCTTCCAAGCCTCCTCACGTGGCGAGGCCCCCGGCTCCCGGATGGCCGCCCGCGCAATTATGGCCTTGCAGCAGGCGGACAAGACGATCCACGGCCCGGTCAACATCCGACTCAAGCGGTCCGCGTGCGACTTCGCGGTGCGGTGCTGGAAGCAGATGAAGACCTACGGCGACGTGCCGTGGCTCATCCGCGTGACGGGTGACGAGTACGCGCACCTCGTGGACCCCTACGTGGACAGCACGAAGCTCTCGGATGACCCCCCGCACTTCAAGCTGGTCAACGCCTTCGGCCCGAGCCCCGAGTTGAGGGCGCAGGAAATCATCGAGTTGCTGCAAGTCCGGGGTGCCGACGGCGAGCCGCTCATCACGACCGAGGACGCGCGCCGGATGTACCCGAACCCGCTCGTGACGGGGGACGACAGCCACCCCAAGGCCGTGCAGAAGCGCCGGGCGCGGGCCATCACCGCCGCCATCGTCCACCTGACGACCGGGTTCCGGGAGAAGACGGGGCTGGCGGAGACGAACATCGCGCACCCGTGGGTGCAGAAGGCCGCGCTACAGGTCTTCGCACGGGTCGAGCAGCAGTTCCCCCGGCTCCGGGATGACGACCTAAAGGCGCACCTCGACGCCCTGTCGGAACTCACACAGGACGAGACGGCGGACGCGATTGCGCGCCTCGCCGCGCAGCAGAGACAAAGCCTGTACTTCGCGTGGCAAGCGATGATGGCTGGCCAGATGCCCGTGGGGGCACCCGCAGGCGCGGGTCCCGCCGGTCCTGGTCGCCCCAACAGTCTGAATCCTCGGGCGGTCGCCGCAGAGATGGGTGGACGCGGTGGAGCGCCCGCAGCGGTACTCGGATGACGTGACAGGTGGCCAGACCGGACGCCGCGAACGCCGCGCCCCGCAGAGCCGCCGCAACGAACGAGGATGGAATGACAGCACCAGCGGTTGACACTGCCGCCACCCCTGCCCCTGCGGCCCCCGCGACGCCACCGGAAGCCCCGGCTGCGCCCCCGGCCCCTGTGCAGGCTGCGCCGCCGCCTCCGGTCGCGCCGGCACCACCGCCACAGCAGGGCCCCCTCAGCCGCCGCGATGCCAAGGCGGTCGTCCAGCGCAACATGGCAGAGAAGGGGAAGGCCCCGCCGCCTCCGGTTGCCCCGAGCGGTCAGGTAACCGACACGCCACCGGCCAAGGGACCGGAGACCCCGCCAGCGGGCGAGGCTCCGACCGCACCAGCGGCTCCAGCACCGGAGACACCGGGAGCCCCTGCGGCCCCTGCGGGCGCACCGGCTACGGCCCCCTCCCTCATCACGGTTCCCATCCCCGAGGGGCATCCCCTGCGGCAGATGGGCGTGACGGAACTGGCGGCGCGCAACGCGCAGGAGGAGCGCGCCCTGCGGGCGAGCCTCAACAGCCACACTCGGCGCAACGAGGTCACGACGCTCCAGACGCAACTCGCGGAGGCGCAGCGGAAGCTGGCGGAGCGGGAGGCGCGTGACGCCGCGACGGAGAAGTGGATGGGGCGGCCCGAGTACCCGGCCGCGCTCGCCAAGTACGAGGAGATCAAGAACTCGTTTGGTCAGGCGGAGGCCGATGCCTACTGGCGCGGCGTGAACGCCGACCTGGAGAACCTGGCGAACGAGGAGTACGAGACGCGAATCGGGCAGGTTGAGCAGACGCGCATCAGAGACGCCGCGGTCGCCTGGAAGAACGAGGCGTGGGCGAACGTCAACACGATGCCGAAGATGATTCGGGAGATGCAGGTGTTCCCGCAGCTCTTCGAGCAGGCGGTGGAGTCGTTCAACGAGGAACTGCGGCTCGGGCACTACGAGGGCAGGGTCAGGAGCGCAGAGGACGCGCACCGGGAGTTCATGCGGTTCTTCAACGGCCGCGTGCTCGCACAGCCGGAAGTGACGCGCCTGTACAAGGCGCTGAAGGACAAGGAAGCGAGCGACCGCACCGCTGCCGCCGCGAAGGCCGCAGAGGATGCGCGGAAGCTACAGAAGGTCAAGGACGACGCAGTAGAGGAGTTCAAAAAGCAGGTCGCCGCAAACCGGACCGAGGCACCCCCGCATCCGCTGGGCAACCTCGCCGCCGCCAGCCGCGACCGGCTCCCCGCAGGCTCAGAGGCCGCCGCAGAGACCGCCGCCAACGTGCCCGTAAGCCAACTGAGAAAGGACGCGAAGGCCGCGTCGCGCCAACTGGCGCGTCAGCGGTTCGGCATCACGTAACGACTGAGCCGCGCTAGTCGCGGAGGAGTTTGGCAGTGGCACTCGGCAGCCAAGTGGCGAACGCCAGCCTCATCAGTGAGATCACTGGCCTAACCCACGACATCTTCGTCGGGCAGGTGAAGAACAACGTGCGGCGTGAGTCACCCACCGCGTCGCTGTTCACCGACGCCCTCCCCTCGGGCGACTATCGCCTTGAGGGCCAGAACATGGTGTTCGCCGTCTATCTGGACCACAAGACGGGCACCGTGTTCACCAACGGCAACCTTCCGGACCACACGGCGATGGATGCCGTGCAGGGGAAGATCACCCCGGTACGCCGGTTCGCCCGACTCGCCAGCGACAACTTCGTCGAGAAGCGGGCCAGCGGCCCCGGCGCGTTCGAGGACCTCGGCTCCCAGATTTTCGACCTTCTGTGGGACTCGTGGAAGTCCTCGGACATCCGGGCCGCCATCGGCCCGGCCAGCGGCCTTCTGGGGCTGTGCAGCAGCCGCACGTCGTCCACCGTCTTCGTCATCAAGGACGCCTTCGGCAACACGGGGACCAACCCCTGCTCGCACATCTCGGCGGGCTCAATCCTGTGCTGGTACGACCTGACCGCAACTGCGGGCATCGACGGCGCGGGCGTAGTCAGTTCCGTCGCGTACAGCACCAGCACAATCACGATGGCGTCGGCGACCACTTGGGAGCCGGGCGACACCCTCGACGTTGGCGACTACATCTACTTCGCCACCACGAGCAACATCGCGACCGACTACTTCGTGGCTGAGAAGGACCTGGCCCCGAACGGGCTGGGCACCATCGTCGATCCCGCTGCGGCCTCGTCCACGGTGTTCAACATCTCGGAGACCACCTCTCCGCGGTGGAAGCCGTACCGTGAGGCGTCGAGCACCTTCGACCACCTCGAACTGACGGAGCATCACCAGAAGCTCGCCGCCAAGCGCGGATTCGCGGTGACGCCGCAGACCGACGTGTGCGTCACGTTCCCGTCGAACCTCGCGCAGCTCGCTCGGAGCCTGATGGGCTTCCAGCAGCAGGCGTACACGGGCGAGAAGCTGTACGGTGGCTACGGGAGCATCGTCATCAGCGGCATGGAGATCGTGCCGGACCACTTCTTCTACCACAACGTCCTGATGACGTTGAACAAGGAGAGCCTGTTCCGGATCAACCTCGGTGACGACGCCGACTTCTGGGGTGAGGACGGTTCGATGTGGAGCCGCCTCGCGGACTTCGACGGCAAGGAAGCGTATGTACGCGAGTACATGAACTTCTTCTGCAATCACCGGGGCGCCAATGGTGCCCTGACGGGCATCACGACCGACGTGACCGACACGGGCTGGGAGCCGGTCCCGAACTACTAGGCAGTAGGTCGGCATAGCCCGACAGATGGGTGACGGGGAGTGGGGCGCACCAAGGTCCCACTCCCCACCGTCCGGCCCGGAAAGGTCGGACAAGCGAAGGGCTGTCGTAGGACCGGGGACGCGAGCGGGTGCCCGCAACTCGGAGTTCACTGAAGAACGGCCCCCACGGGGGCAGGAGATAGGTGTCAGATGGCTACCAGGACGCTCGGTATCAACGCAGCGGCGAACATCACCAAGACGCCGAAGTCGGTGATGTACACCCTTGCCGAACTGATGAACGATGTTGTGGCGCTGGCCAACGAGCTTCGCACGGACCACGCGACGACCAAGGTCACGGTCGATCTACTGGAGACGCTGTGCGAGGAACTCGCGGCCGACCACGCCACGCAGAAGACGCTGAATGACGAACTCATCGT
>Ga0316628_100005528_pt1 | contig 10168 bp, 7 predicted proteins | sample OWC_Aug_M2_C1_D5_FD_207648 | JGI IMG/M metagenome (GOLD analysis project Ga0316628, IMG submission 207648) | Wetland soil microbial communities from Old Woman Creek delta, Ohio, United States - OWC_Aug_M2_C1_D5_C | ecosystem: Environmental > Terrestrial > Soil > Wetlands | place: USA: Ohio... | reverse complement strand
GCGCGGCCGGCGGCGCCGAGGTGCGCGCAGACGTGGCGGACGCGGATCGCCGGATCGAGCGGCAGCCGCGCCAGCACGTGCGCGACCACGACGTGCAGCGTGCGCCGCTCGTCGTCGGCGAGCGCGCCGCGCACCTTGGCGGCGAACAGATCGTGCAGCGTGCAGGCGCCGGCGCCGTCGATGTCGACGACGAAGCGCGACACCAGCCGCCGCAGCGCCGGTCGCGCCGCCGGGCGCAGCGCCAGCAGGGACTCGGCGGGCAGCGGCACCTCGGCGAGCGCGAGCGCGCCGGCGAGCCAGCGCTCGTCCTCGTCGAGCGCGCGCACCGTGCCTTCGATCGGATCCTCCTGATCGAAGCCGCCGGCGTGCGCCTGACGCAGAAGGAGCGGCAGGCCGTGCGAGCCGCGCCAGGCGGCGTCGAAGCGATCGGACGGGCCGTAGAGCTCGTCGAGCGCGGCCCACAGCGCGCGGCCGGCTGCCTCGTCGAGCGGCTCGAGGCGGAGCTGCGCGTGATCGGCCAGGCCGGCGCGCGGCAGCGGCGCCTGTCGCGAGGTGGCCAGGAGGCGCGCCGAGCCGGCGGCGCCGGTGAACGCCTCGAGGAGGCGCGCCTGATCGTCGTCGGCGAGCCGGTGGAAGTCGTCGAGCAGCCAGAGCCCGTTGACGGCGGCGAGGCGGCGCGCGATGTCGGCGGCGCGCGCCTCGTCGCTGTCGAGCCCGTCGACGACGTCGGGCGCGAGCTGCCGGCGCGCGTCGTCGAGCTGCGCCGACGCCGGCGCATCGCTCACACGCTGACGCACGACCGTGCCCGGCCAGCGCGCCGCGAAGGCGTGCGCGAGGGCCGATTTGCCGACGCCGGGAACACCGACGACGATCGTTGCCGGCACCTGCGCGACCATTTCGGCCAGCCGCGCCAGCTCTGCCGTGCGCCCGACGAATACGGCGAAGCTCGTCGGTCGTTCCCCTTCTCGTTCCGCCACAGCCCTGCTCCTACAACTGCGGTCCTGCGACCACCTTTCCCCACAGCGGCTATCAGGACGCATGCCACGACGGAGTTACGTGCCGGCCGGTACCTTTCCCGTCGGAAAATCTCCGTTGGCGCGTGATTATCCGGCGTTGGTCGGACCAGGCGTGGTGGCTGATCCTGGGGCCATGGTCACCGGATTGCGGAGCCCAGTATTCGAGTGTTTACGCTAGCGGAAATGTCGCGAATCGCGCGCGACATCGCTGACGGTAATAGTGCCCACGCCCGGTTGGTACGCGCGCGCGCGTCGTCGGGGCGCAGCGCCAGCACGCGATCGTACTCGGCCGCGGCGCGCGCGAGCTGTCCCTGTCGCTGCAGGCGCGCGCCGAGGTAGAAGCGCGCGTCGGCCTCCTCGGCGGGCGACAAGCAGCCGCGGGCGAGCGCGTCGCCGCGGGCGTCGAGCGCGCGATCGAAGTCGCCGTCGGCGTCGAGGACGGCGGCGAGGCGGCGGTCCCACTCGCAGCGCGGCACCGGCGAGCGCGCCGGCGGCTCCGCCAGCGGCGCGGTGTGCATGCCGTCTTCCCAGCGGAACGTGACGGCCAGCGGGATCTCGCGCGCGGTGATGAGGGCGGCGTGCGCGGGCGTGCGGCGCGCGAACACCAGGGCGTTGCGCGCGCGCCACACCAGCGCCCATTCGTCGGGGGCGAACGAGCCGGAGCGGCGGTTGGTGCCCGGCTCGACGAGGAGCGCGGCGTCGATGTCCCAGCGACGGAGGAGCGCGTCGAAGGCGGCCGGATCGTTGGGCGTGCCGTCGAGCGCGCGGTGGAAGTCGTCGGGGTACGCGGGCAGGCGCGCGTCCTCGAAGACCTGCCAGCGCGGCCAGCCTTCCCACGCGAGGTAGCAGCCGACGTCGAGGTCGTGGAACATGCGGCGGCGCAGCCCGGTCTTGGTGACGAAGTCGATGGCGTCGAAGGGGACGACGTCGGCGGCGAGGCGCGGCGGCGCGGGATCGGCGATGCGCTCGGCGGCGATGGCGGCGACGAGCGACGCGGAGGCGGCGAGCGCGACGGTGCGCGCGGCCAGGAGGCGCGGCGCGTGCGCGCGCAGCAGGCGATCGAGGCCGTCGGCGACGAGCGGCGCCGACAGGAACGCGAACTCGGCGACGAAGCGGACCGAGCGCGCCGCGAGCGCGGCCGTGATCGCGATCGGCACGAGCTCGCGCCAGCGACGGGGACGGCGCGCGACGGCGGTGGCGAGGCAGAGCGCGGCGAGGACGAAGAACCACGGATCGTTCCACGCGTCGGCGTGGCGGAACTCGTCGATGATGCGGGTGGCGCCGACGCCGGTGTGCCACAAAAGGTACGACGGCAGGCGCGCGCCGGCGGGCGTGGCGAACAGCGCGGCGACGGTGAGCGCAAAGGCGGCGGCGGCGCGGCGCCACGGCACCGCCACGCGATCGATCGCCGCGCCGGCGCACCAGCCGGCGACGACGAGCGCGCAGAAGAAGACGCCGGCGTGGAGCTGCGCCCACGCCAGCGCCAGCGGCGGCAGCCACCACCAGAGGCGCGGCTCGTCCTCGATGCGCGAAAGGAGCCACGCCAGCGCGCCGAGCCCGACGAAGGTGAAGAGGTGCGGCCGCTCGACGAGGCGCGGGCGCGCGGCCTCGATGGCCATCACGAGCGCTGCAGCCGTCGCGAGCGCGCCGAGGCCGCGGCGGCGGCAGGCGAGCCACAAGAGCGCGGTCGTGGCGACGACGAGCGCCGTCTTCAGGAGCACGATCGCGCCGAAGCCGCCGGCGCGATAGGCGAGCGACACGAGCACCTGGAAGGCCCACGCCAGATCCGGATCGGGATGATCGGGGTACGTGAACGAGAAGAGGTTGCGGAATGGGATGTGGTGGCCGGCGACGATGAGGTCGCCGAGCTCGAGGTGGAAGAAGAGATCGGTCTCCGCGAGCGGAAACAGCGCGCGGTGCGCGGCCCACGCGAGCACCGCGACGGCGAGCAGGCGATGTGCGACGGCGGGACGCGTACCTGAACTATACCCTCACGTTCCGGCGCCACGCCGCCTCGAAGATCATGAGCGCGGCGTAGGCGAACAGGCCGACGGCGATCGCGGCGACGAGCGGCGGGCCGAACGGGCCGGCCACGAGGTGGCGCAGCACGTCGCCGGTGCCGATCGTATCCGCGCGCGCCCGCCAGGCGGAGCGCACGAGCAGCAGGCCGCCGGCGCCGAAGACGAAGCTGCGGCCGACGATGCCGATGCGGCCGATGATCGAGACCGCGCGACGGCGGCCAGCGGTCAGCGCGCGGTCGTCGAGCTCGTCGATGAACAGCGCGCGCCACGCCCTCCACAGCTCGACGACGCAGAAGACGATGAGGCCGACGCCGATGCCGAAGATGAGCGCGCGGCCGGTGCTGTGTTCGAGGACGCGCTTGACCAGCGAGCGCTTGTGCGCGCCGCCGTCGCCGTGATGGTGGCAGACGAACGCGACCGCGCGCGCGAACAGGCTGGCGTAGAAGATGCCGATGAAGCTCCAGCCGATGCGCGTCCACCAGCGCGCCGGATGGCCGTGCGGACGCTCGACGTCGGTCAGCGCCTGCACGCCGCGCCACACCGCCTGCGCCAAGAGGCCCACCGCGAGCAAGCCGAGCAGGGCGCGACCCCCCGGCCGATCGGCGAGCTTGTGCAAGGCGCCGACGATGCCGCGCGGCTCGTGCGGGTCGAAGCGGCGCGCGGCGTCGAGGGCGATGGCCGCGATCAGGCAATAGACGACGGCGCGCGCCGCGTAGCCGACGCGGCCGATCCGACCCGCCCAGCGACGAGCGTCCCGTGTCACAAACCTGGATGGAGCATGGGTTGTACCAGAAAAACTTTGGGCATCCGGGACGGGGCGTTGCGCGTCGAAACCGAGATGGCGTACGGTCCGTCCGTGGCACGCGCTCTTCTCGCTGCGGCGTTCGTCGCATCGCTTTCAGCGGTTGCTGGGGCGGTGCACGCCGACGACGGCTGGCGCGTGATGCGCGAGCGCGACGGCATCACGCTCGAGCGGCGCGCCGTCGAGGGCTCGCGCTACTACGAATATCGCGTACGCGCGCACTCGGCGGTGAGCCCGGCCGTCGCCGTCGAGCGCATCTGGAGCGGCATCGGCAACGAGCACCCGCCGACGGTGAAGCACCGCAGCGTGGTGCGGCGCGAGGGCGACGAGCTCGTCGTGTATGACCAGATCCACACGCCCGTGGTATCGGATCGCGACGTGACCATCCGCATTCACAAGAGCGGCGACGGGCACGGCGGGTTCGACATCGCCTTCGAATCGGCGTCGGAGCTCGGGCCGCCGCCGGCGGCGGGGTACGTGCGCCTGACGGTGGTGCGCGGCAGCTGGCACATCGAGCCGGCGGCCGAAGGCGGAAGCAACATCGCGTATCGGTGCTATAGCGAGCCGGGGGGCGCCATTCCGGCGTTCCTCGTGCGCGGCGCGCAACAAGACTCCACGCTCGACGAGTTCGAGCGGGTGCTGACGAGAGTGGGACGATGAAGCTGGCCACATTCATGATGCTGCTTTTCGGCGCGACGGGGATCGCGCGGGCGCAAGAGGCGCTGCCGCCGGTGGGCGACGTGATCACGCACGCGCGCGCGGTGATGGACAAGAAGCCGAAAGAGGTGGTGTGCCGGCTCGTCGCCGACACGCAGCTGCTCGACAAGACGGGCAAGCCCGAGCACGACGAGCATCGCGAAGGCAAGGTCACCTTCCGCGGCGACGACTCCGACGTCGTGAGCGACAAGGTCGTGCGCGACGGCAAGCCGATGAGCGCCGACGACCTCGCCGAAGAGCGCGCCAAGGTGCAGAAGGACAAGAAGAAGTCGAAGAAGAAGGGCGGCGACGACGACTTCGACCTGTCGCCGCTGGCGGCGAAGAACGCGCCGAACGAGGCGTTCGAGCTGGTGCGCAAGGAGACGCTGTGGGGGCGGCCCACGTTCGTCATCAAGGTGCGCGCACAGAAGCAGTCGCCGCAGCAGGCCAACGGCACGCTGTGGATCGACGCCGAGAAGTTCGTCGAGCTCAAGGGCGAGCTGGTGCCGTCGGAGATGCCGGCGCACGCCGACTGGATCAAGGTGCAGGAGCAGTACGTGCCGGGGCCGCAGGACGTGGCAATGCCGTCGCTCCTACACATCGAAGGCGCCGGTCACATGCTGTTCATGCACAAGCAGTTCCGCACGACGCTGCGCTGGAGCGACTGTCGCTGATACACTGATCCGCGACGGATGGCGTTTCGCGGGACCAAGCGGTTCGAGCTGATTCGCAAGCTGGGCGAAGGCGGCGAAGGGCTCGTCTACGAGGCGCACGACAACGAGCGCGACATGCGCGTGGCGCTCAAGACGCTGCGCGAGCTCGACGCCACCAGCCTCTATCGGTTCAAGAAGGAGTTCCGTGCGCTCACCGACGTGAGCCATCCGAACATCGTCGGCCTCTACGATCTCGTCAGCGAGCGGGACGACTGGTTCTTCACGATGGAGCTGGTCGAGGGCGTCGACTTTCTCAGCTACGTGCGGCCGGCCGGATGGCGGGCGCCGGCGGCGGGGGCGTCGGAGCGGTCGACGGCGGCGTTCACGCGCGACGAGCTCGCGACGGGCGGCCGCGGCAACGGGCACGCGCTCCACGCGCCGAAGCCGGCGCGGCGCGAGCAGCCGCGCGTGCCGCTGTCGACGCTCGTCGACGAGACGCGGCTGCGCAATGGCCTTCAGCAGCTCGCGCAGGCGCTGCACGCGCTGCACGGCGCGGGCATGGTGCATCGCGATCTCAAGCCGTCGAACGTGCGCGTCACCGCCAAGGGGCGCGTCGTGCTCGTCGACTTCGGCATCGCCGCCGCGGCGTCGGTGCTCGGCGATCAGCCGGAGGGCACGATCTCGGGCACGCCCGCGTTCATGGCGCCGGAGCAGGCGGCGAGCGAGCTGCCGACGGCGGCCGCCGATTGGTACAGCTTCGGCGTGCTCCTGTACCTGGCGCTGACCGGGCAGCTGCCGTTCGGCGGCACGCCCGAGCTCGTGCTCGTGGCCAAGCAGAACGAGGACGCGCTGCCGCCGTCGATGCTGACCGAGGGGCTGCCGGACGATCTCGATCGGCTGTGCACCGCGCTCTTGGCGCGGCGGCCGGCGGATCGCCCGTCGGGCGCCGAGGTCCTGGCCGCGCTCGGCGTCACCGCCGACGACGTGACCTACACGGGCGGCGAGGCGTCGCGCCCGGCGTTCGTCGGCCGGCAGGCGGAGCTGTCGGCGCTGCACGCCGCGTACGCCGAGGCCGCCGGCGGCGCGACGGTGAGCGTGTTCGTGCAGGGCCCGAGCGGCATGGGCAAGAGCGCGCTGGTGCGCCGCTTCCTCGCCGAGCTCGACGCCGATCCGCGCCACCCCATCGTGCTCAAGGGTCGCTGCCACGAGCGCGAGAGCCTGCCGTACAAAGCGTTCGATGACGTCATCGATCGACTGAGCCACCTGCTCATCAGCCTGCCGCCCGAAGAGGTGCACGGGCTTCTGCCCGACGACGCGGACCTGTTGCCGCGCCTCTTCCCGGTCCTCCGGCGCGTGCCCGGGATCCAGCGCGCGCAGGCGCTCAACATTTCCGACCCGCACGAGGCGCGCGAGCGCGCCTTCGCGGCGCTCGGCGTGCTCCTGGCGAAGCTGGCGCGGCGCAAGCCGCTCGTCATGTACATCGACGACCTGCAGTGGGCCGATCGCGACTCCTTGCAGCTCTTGGTCGAGCTGTTCACCAACCACTCGCCGCCGGTGATGCTGTTCGTCGGCTCGGTGCGCTCGGAGAACCTGACTGCCGACGAGAGCGGCCGGCTGCGCAAGGCCATCGCCGCGCTCGCGGCGCGCCATCGCTGCCGCGAGCTCGACGTCGGCCCGCTGTCGCGCGACGAGCAGCGGGCGCTGGTGGCGCGCCTGTTGTCGCGCGGTCCGGCGCCGCCGCCGCCCGACACGCTCGGCGACGAGTTCTGGGCGCAGTCGAAGGGGAGCCCGCTGTTCCTCTCGGAGATGGCGCGCTTCGCCCGCGAGCACGACGGCGCGCTGCCGCCGGGCGAGCGGCCGAGCCTCGAGGACGTTCTTTATCGCCGCATCGTCGACCTGCCGCCGCCGGCGTTCGCGCTCGTCGAGATGATCGCGGCCGCCGGCGAGCCGATGCCGCTGTGGATCCTCGGCGACGCCTGCGGCCTTCCGCCCGACGATCGCGAGCGCGCGCTCGGCATCCTGCGCGTGGTCAACCTGGTGCGCGTGGCGCGCTACGCCGGCGAGCCGTGGCTGGCGCCGTATCACGATCGCGTGCGCGAGACGATGCAGGCGCGCGTGCCCGACGAGCGGCAGCGGCGGCTGCACCGGCAGCTCGCCGAGGTGCTCGAGCGCTGGGAGCAGGCTACCGTCGACGCGCTGGCGCGCCACTGGCTCGCCGCCGGCGATCCCAAGCAGGCCGTGCAGTACCTGGTCAAGGCCGCGCGCGGCGCCGCCGAGAAGCTGGCGTTCGATCGCGCCGCCGAGCTGTACCGCGCCGCGCTCGAGTCGGGCGCCGTCGCCGTCGAGGCGCGCCGCGATCTGTTGCGCGCGCGCGGCGAGGCGCTGGCGCTGGCCGGGCGCGGCTACGAAGCGGCGCTCGAGTATCGTCGCGCCGCCGAAGGCGCGGATGCCGAGCTGGCCACCGAGCTCGTGCGTCGCGCCGCCGACGAGCTGTTGCGCTGCGGCCGGCTCGTCGAGGGCATGGCGGCGATGCGCGAGGTGATGGCGGCGATCGGCTGGCGCCCCGCCGAGAGCCGCCGCGGCATCCTCTCGTCGCTGGTGTGGCAGCGGCTGCGCCTCGGTCTGCGCGGGCTCGGCTACACCGCGCGCAAGCCGAGCGAGGTGCCGGCCAAGGAGCTGGCGCGGCTCGACACGCTCTACGCCGCCGCCTCGGCGCTCGGCATGATCGACAACCTGCTCGGCGCCGACGTGCAGGCGCGCCACCTGCGCACCGCGCTCACCGTCGGCGAAGAGAAGCGCGTGGTGCGCGCGCTCGCCATCGACGCCGTCTATCGTGCCGCGGCCGGCGGCTCGCGCAACCTCGGCAAGGCGCAGACGATCGCGCGCGACATCGAGCTCAAGGCGCGCCGCACCGGCGACGTCAAGCTCATCGCCATCACCAAGCTCTCCGCCGGCGCCACCTGCTTCTTCGGCGGTGACTACCGCCGCACCGCGCTCGCCTTCGAGGAGGCCGAGCAGCTGCTGGCGCCCATGGTCGGCGTCGAGTGGGAGCGCACGACCGCGCGCTTCTTCCGCACCTTCTCGCGCATCTCGATGGGCGACTTCGCCGCCGCCGTGCGCGACGTCGAGGCCACGCTCGTCGACGCCGAGCGGCGCAACGATCTCTACGCGCGCGGCCTGTTCGGCACGTCGCCGGGCGTGTGGAGCTGCCTCATCCGCGACGACGCCGACGGCGCGGTGCGCCGCCTGGCCGAGGGGCGGCAGGGCTGGCCCGACGAGCCGTTCCTCATGATCCACTTCCTCGAGATGACGTCGGGCGCGATCGTCGACCTCTACCGCGGCGACGCGCAGGCGGCGCTGGCGCGGCTCGACGCGGGCCTGCCGCGCTTTCGCTCGAGCGTGCTGTCGCGCATGCCGTGGGTGATGGCGGAGTTCGAGCGCTACTACGCCGGCGCGGCGACGATGCTCGGCAAGATCGGGCTCGCCCGTCGCTGGCTGGCGCCGCTCAAGAAGCTCGAGACGCCGCTGGCGCGCGCGTACCTCGCCGCGTACGAAGGGCTGTTCACGCTGCGCGCCGGCGACGCCGACGCCGGCCAGCATCGGCTCGTCGAGGGCATCCACCTGTTCGAGACCGCCGACACGCCGCAGCTGGCGACCGCGACCAAGTTCCAGCTCGGGCGCGCGCTCGGCGGCGTCGAGGGCGAGCGCATGATGACCGAAGCGCTGGCGTGGATGCGCGCGGCGGGCGCGGCGCGGCCCGAGCGCATGATCGACTTGCTCTTGCCGCCGGTGTAAGAAGCGCCTGTGAGCGAGCGTAGCGAGCGGTGTAGATCGATGTCGTCGCGCAGCCCGTGGGGCGGCGCTCGTCACGGGCAACGCCCGTGACATCACTGGCGCTGATGCTGCAGCACAACCCGTCGCTGGTGTTGCTGCTGCTCGTCGGGCTGCCGTCGCTGACGTGGGCGGCGGCCTACGGCCGGCGGCCGTCGCGCGCGCGGCGGATGTTCGCGGGCGTCGCGCTCTTGCTGACGCTCGCCATCACCGTCGTCGCCGTCGTCGAGGCGCGCGGCAACGGCGTGCCGTGGTGGCCGCCGCTGGTCGTCTGCGGCGTGATCGTGACCGGCTGGGCGCTGTTGTACTTCGTCGCCCCGCGCGTCCGCCGCTAGAGCGAGCCCTTGTCGACCCGCGCCGGCGCGCCCTCGTCGGCGGCGGGGGCGTCGTTCTCGTCGAAGCGCACGCGCTCGGTGCCGCTCTTCTTCGGCGGGACCTTGAGCGTCGCCGGATCCGGATACAGGTAGACGAAGCTCCACGTCGTGCGCTTGTCGCCGCGCAGCTGCACGCGATAGACGTGGCCGCCGGCGAAGCGGAGCGCGTCGAACTTGAGCGTGCGCCCGACGACGGGGACCGCGAGCGTCCGCGCCGGCGTGCCCGGCGTGACGTCGACGACGTCGGCCGAGTCGCCGTCGGCGGCGAGCTCGAGCCGCCAGCCGGCGCTGCCCGGCAGCGCGCGCAGCCCGATCGCGTGCTGCGATCTACTGGCGACCGACACGCGCACCGCCTCGACGTGCTTGACCGGCAGCGGCTCCGCCGCGGCGATCGCGCCGCACGACAACACCAGACCCAAGGCCAATCCCCGCATCGTTCCCCCTTGGCCGCCCCCGCAATAACACGGTGGAAGCGGCGAAAGCGAGGGGTTTTACGGGGCGCGGGCGCACTTCTTACGGGCACGTGAACTGTTGGCTGAGCGAGGGAACGGCCATCAGGATGGCTTTGCTGAAGCAGACGTGCTGGCCGCTGGCCGTGCTGGTGCAGCAGTCGGGGAGGCTGGTGCCGCCGCCGTTGTCGGTGCAGTCGGTGCTGGTCACGCAGGCGCGGTCCTGGCCGCTGCCCTGCGCGGAGATCGCCGGCACGCACTGCGAGCCCTGCGTGCACATGACCGCCGTCGGCATGTAGTTGGCGACGGTGATGCAGCAGGCGTCG
>Ga0316628_100005527_pt1 | contig 10168 bp, 11 predicted proteins | sample OWC_Aug_M2_C1_D5_FD_207648 | JGI IMG/M metagenome (GOLD analysis project Ga0316628, IMG submission 207648) | Wetland soil microbial communities from Old Woman Creek delta, Ohio, United States - OWC_Aug_M2_C1_D5_C | ecosystem: Environmental > Terrestrial > Soil > Wetlands | place: USA: Ohio... | reverse complement strand
GGCCTTTTTTATTTCCTCAAGGAGGAGCGCCATGAAGTGGGACGCAGAGAAGTACGACGCCGTGAAGGCGCCGCAGATCGACGCAGGACGGGAATTGATAGGCCTTGCCAGGGTCCGGAAGAATGACGCCATTCTCGACCTCGGCTGCGGCACCGGGAAGCTTACGGTCGAGCTTGCGCGCCAGGCGCTGAAGGGCCGCGTTACGGGCCTCGATCCGTCCCCGGAGATGCTCGATAAGGCCCGAACGGCATCAGAGGGACTTCAGAACCTGCGCCTCCTGCAGCTTCCGGCCCAGACCATGGAGTTCGAGTCGGAGTTCGATCTGGTTTTTTCCAACTCCGCGCTCCATTGGGTAAAAGATCAGGGCGACGTGGCGGGGCGCGTGCACCGTTCCCTTCGGAAGGGCGGGCGCATTGCCTTTCAAGTGCCGGCGAAGGGCTTTTGCGGGGAATTTTTCGATTACGTGGGCGAGGCGATATCATCTTTAGGATATGAGCGGTTTTTTTACAACTGGCACTCTCCCTGGCATTTCCCTGCGCAGGAAGAATACGAGACGATGCTGATTGAGCGGGGATTTCAGTCGCCGAAGGTCTATTACCGCGATTATCACCTTGCCTTCGATACCGTCCCCGAGGTGGTGAACTGGTGGTCGTCCGCGGGCCTGCGGCCTTATCTGTCCGCATTGCCGGTAACGGGCCAGGAGCATTTCAAGGACGCCTTTGGCGAGTGTTTCGAACGGAATAGAACAGCTAGAGGCATCGAGTTCGAATTCAGAAGGCTCTTTGCCTTTGCGGAGAAAGGGGCATGACCTGTTGACCTAACCCGAAAAAGCAGGAGCGAATGACAGTCTAAAAGCGCCTCTCGCAAAGCCGCCAAGCTCGCAAAAAAAGACTTAAAACGGTGTCCCTAGTTGATGAAGCCGTAAGAAGTCAAAATTTGTTTTTGCGCCCTTTGCGTGCTTTGCGAGAAATATCCATGCCCTTTTGAGCAGAATTCGATTCGTAACTCGGTCACGAAAGGTACTCGATGAGTGAAAACGAAAGAACAAAGGTCCTGATAGCTTTGGCGATATTGTACCTAGCCTGGAGTTCAACCTATCTGGCGATACGGATCTCGCTCGAAAGCTTTCCTCCCTTTTTTATCGCAGGGTCGCGATACATGCTCGTGGGTGCGGGTATGTATGTCTATCTGAGATCGAAAGGCGCGAAGGCGTTGACGAAACCGCAATGGCTGAGCTCGCTCGCGGTGGGGACCTTCCTGCTTTTGGGCGGCACCGGCGGGGTCGTCTATGCCGAGCAGTGGGTGGGGTCGGGTGTTGCGGCGCTCGTGATCGCCACGACCCCGCTCTGGGCCGTGCTCTTTGCCGGGATCTGGAAGCAGTGGCCGTCGCGCCCGGAATGGATCGGGCTTGTGGTCGGGTTCGCGGGGATCATCCTCTTGAACCTTGACGGCGATCTGCGGGCCCATCCGAAAGGGGCGATCCTGCTCGTGGCCGCGGCAATGTCGTGGTCCTTCGGCTCCATGCTGGGCAGGCGGCTCCCGCTCCCGTCCGGCATGATGGCGAGCGCGGCCCAGATGTTTGCCGGCGGGATCGCGGTGCTCATCGTGAGCGCCCTTGCCGGGGAGCGGATCGATTCCGCCCCCTCGCTTCGGGCGATGATGGCCATGGCCTATCTTGCCATTTTCGGCTCGCTCATAGGTTACACGGCCTACACCTATCTGCTTAACAAGGTCCGGCCCGCGCTTGCTACAAGCTATGCTTATGTGAACCCAGCCCTGGCCGTGCTTTTAGGCGTCTGGCTAGCCGGCGAGCACATCAGCAATATGGGGATAGCGGCCATGCTGGTCATCCTGACCGGCGTGGTGCTGGTGGTGCTGGGAGAGCGGAGATGAGGCGATTGCGGAATGCGGAGTTCGGAATGCGGAATGAAACGCAGAACCAAGGAAGAATCAAAAACAGTGATAATCATGATTCTCTGAAACTGGACCGGATAGCTTTCATCGGGCGGACGTATTTTGAATACGTGCGGATGTTCGGCCTGGACGAGAATGTCCTTCGAAGTGGCCGGATTCTCGATTGCGCCGCGGGGCCGTCATCGTTCGCCGCAGAGGCGCAGCGATCCGGAATTTTTGTTACAGCCTGTGATCTGTTGTACGATGTTCCCGCCGAACAACTGGTCAAAAAGGGCCGAGAGGATATCGGCCACGTATTCGAGAAGCTTGATGAGGTAGCTCATCTTTATACATGGAAATATTATACTGATAAAGACGAGATCATTTCGTTTCGGCATCGTGCGCTTGATGCGTTTTCGAGCGATTTCCCTATCGGTTTTTTGGAAGGCAGGTATGTGCAAGCGGAACTGCCGTACCTCCCCTTCCCGGACAAGTCTTTTTCGCTCGTGCTGGCCAGTCATTTTCTGTTTCTTTACAGCGACCGGCTCAGCCTCGAATTTCACCAGGCATCGCTGAAAGAGCTCCTCCGGGTATCGTCGGGCGAGGTGAGGATCTTCCCGCTTCAGGGTCTCGACGCAAAGCCTTCCCCCCATCTGGGCGCAGTTCTGAAGTTCCTCGATGCGGAGAAGGTCGACGTTGAGATCATTGAAGTACCCTTTGAATTCCAAAAAGGATCGAACAAGATCATGCGCCTAGGACACAAGCTTCGACCGACATGATATTAAGGAGGCAATATGCCGCTGGTAAGAATAACAATTCGAGAGGGAAGGTCAGCAGAATATAAAAAGGCATTGCTGGATGGGGTCCACAATGCCCTGGTTAAAGCCTTCAAGATACCCGAGCACGACAGGACGCAGATGGTCCAGGAACTGGCTCATGAGAACTTCGAAGCGCCTCCGAACAAGACGGAGAATGCCACGGTCATCGAGATCACGGCATTTCGTGGAAGGTCTTTGGAAGCAAAGAGTCTGCTGTATCGGTCCCTGGTGGACAACCTCGCGAAGAAGCCGGGCATCGCGCCGAACGATGTCACGATCATTCTGCAGGAACCGCCGCTGGAAAATTGGGGCATCAGGGGCGGAAAGCCGGCGAGCGAGGTCAGCATCGGATTTAAAATTGACGTGTAGAGGTGAAACTCGGTTATTTTTAACAGGAAAGAGGTTAATGATGGAAAGAAGCGATAGTGCCTGGAAGGAAGCGAGCCTGTCCAGAACGTTTCTGGAGAGTGTACGCGGCGCCATACCCTTTGCCGCGGAACAGATAGCCGTGATGCTCAGGGTCGTGAACGCGGCCACGCCTGTTGTGGAACGCATTCTTGATCTGGGATGCGGAGACGGCATCCTGGGACGGAGCGTCCTTGCGTCGCACTCCGGGGCCCATGCGGTCTTTGTCGACTTTTCTGATGCCATGCTCGCAGCGGCGAAGAAGCAGACGAGTGTCAGCGCGCAGGCGGAGTTCCTTCAGCTGGACTTTGGCGAGCATCTCTGGGTGGACGCGGTGCGCCACCGGACTCCCTTTGACGTTATCGTTTCCGGATTCGCCATCCACCATCAAAAGGACGAGCGCAAGCGGGAGTTATATGAGGAAATATTCCATCTTCTCCGGCCGGGAGGCCTGTTTCTGAACCTCGAGCATGTATCCTCGCCCACAAAGCGTCTTGAGGATATCTTTGAGGCCAGCTTTATCGATTCGCTCTATGCCTATCATCGGCGCAAGGATCCCGCTGTCAGCCGAGAACGGATCGCAGCGGAGTTCTACAACCGGCCGGACAAGAAGGCGAACATACTTGCTCCCGTCGATCTGCAGTGCTCCTGGCTCCGGGAGATCGGGTATGAAGATGTGGACTGCTATTTCAAGGTTTTTGAGCTCGCATTGTTCGGCGGGAGAAAGCCGAAGACTGAGGATTAATAACAGGAGGACATCATGATCGCAGAGCAACGACCTGTCACCGGAGAAGAGAGCAAGGAAACACTGTCTGAAACCGTCCGGGCGCTTTCGGAGTTCTATCAGGCCTTCAACAACAGGGACCTCGAAGTAATGTCGCGTAACTGGGCGCAGATCGACGAGATCGCCATGGACAATCCGCTGGGAGGGATCAAACGCGGCTGGAAAGAGATCCGCGCGGTCTACGAACGCATCTTCAGCGGGCCGGCAAAAGTGTATGTCGAGTTCTACGACTACACGATCCACGAAGCAGGCGATTTGTTCTACGCCGTGGGAAGGGAGCGCGGCTCCTATTCGCTCGGCGCTTCCTCGATACAGCTTGCAATCCGCACTACGAGGATCTTCAGGCGCATCAAGGGTCAGTGGAAGCAGGTGCACCACCACGGCTCCATTGAAAACCCCGACCTGCTGCGGCAGTACCAGGCAGCTGTTGCCGGTTCGTGAAGCAAGGCGGAAAGAGAGAACCCGAAGAGGATGTCTTCTTGAACATCGCACGGAGAGATATTGATGCAGCAATATTTGGCAAATAGTAAATATATAAACTGGCATCATCCCCTGGTTGCCGCGAAAGCTGGAGACCTGTCCCGGGGCTGCTGCGACGATGTCGAGATCACGCGGCGCTGCTATGAGTTCGTGCGCGACGAGATACGACACAGCTGGGATTTCAAGCTGAACTTCGTCACTTGTAAGGCTTCGGATGTTCTGCTGTATGGCACGGGCTATTGTTATGCAAAAAGCCATCTGCTCGCCGCGCTGCTCCGGGCCAGCGGGATTTCCGCGGCCCTCTGTTATCAGCGGCTTCTGGTAGAGACCGGCGGAGAACGCTACAGCCTGCACGGGCTGAACGCGGTGTATCTGCCGGAGTTCGGCTGGTACCGAATCGATGCCCGGGGTAACAAAGAGGGGGTGCAGGCAGAGTTCTGCCCTCCTGTGGAGAAGCTCGCTTTTCCGATCATCGAAGAAGGTGAGGCCGATCTGCCCGAGATATGGGCCGAGCCTCTGCCCGTGGTCATTAAGGTTCTGGTCGAGAGCGCGACCTGTCAGGAAGTGTACGACAATCTTCCCGACGTGCCGGTAGTCGAACAATTAAAGGGAAAACAAAATGACAAACACCCAAACCATTGCAATCGAAGACACTCATTATGCTCCATTCTTTAACAAAACGCGTCTGTCCATTGAGCGGGGCCAGGGCGTCTACGTCTGGGACGAAGAGGGACGTCGATACATCGACTTCACGGCCGGCTGGGGCGTGACCTCTATCGGCCATGGGAGCCCCGTGATCGCTCAGGCCCTGGCGGAGCAAAGCGCAAAGATCATCCATAATCCCGATTCGGGACTCACCTATTCACCGGCGCGGGCGAAGCTGTTGTTGTTGATGCAGCAAGTTCTGCCTCGGGGTCTCAGGCGCGTCTTTTTTACGAACAGCGGCGCCGAAGCGAATGACGCTGCCATCAAGCTGGCGCGAAAAGCATCGGGGAAACTGAACATCGTTTCAACGGAAAAAAGCTTTCATGGGAGGACCATCGGCGGCGTTTCTGCCACGGGCCAGGCTATGCACCGGGACAAGTACAAACCACTCATGCCCCATCATCTCTATGTTCCCTATGATGATGTGACTGCCCTTGCATCGGTCATTAGAAATGATGTCGCTGCCTTCATTGTTGAACCGATCCAGGGCGAGGGCGGGGTCCGGGTTCCTGCCGACGATTACCTCGAAAAGGTCTCGGTGCTTTGTCAGCAGCACGGCGTTTACTTGATCGTGGACGAAGTGCAGACTGGATTCTTCCGGACCGGCCCTGCATTCGTATCGTCGAACAGAAATATTAAGATCGATTTTCTGACCATGGCCAAAGGCATTGCAGGAGGCTTTCCCTTTGGCGCTTTTGCCATGACCGAAGAGGTCGCGCAGAAGCTCGAAAAGGGCGATCACGGCGGCACCTATTGCGGCAATCCTCTTGGATGCACTGTGGCGTCGGCTGTTATTACGCACATGATCGAAAACAATGTCAGCAAGAATGTAGAACGGATGGGGGCATTTGTGGTAAGCTGGCTGCAAGCGTTCCAACGAGAATATCCCCACGTTGTCAATGAGGTACGGGGAAAAGGCCTTTTGATTGGAGTGGAGCTCTCAAGCCCGGCGCTTGCAAGAACCATAAAGGAAGCGTGCCTGGAACAAGGCCTCCTGGTGAACCTCACCCAGGGAACGGTTATCCGGATCTTCCCGGCGCTCACTATTACGGAAGAAGAGGCCAATGAAGGTCTGAAAATTTTAGAGAATGTTATAAGAAAGGTGATCGATAATGCCGACTGACACAAGGATGATACCCGTGGAACTGGAAATGATACGAAAGCAAATTGACGATGTAGATACCATGATCATCAGGCTGCTGGCGAAGCGCGCGGAGTTCGTAACGGCTGCGTCGAAGCTCAAAAAGAGCGAACAAGGCGTTCGCGATCCGAAGCGGGTCGAGCAGGTGATCGCGAATGTCAGGGAAAAAGCGCTTAAGGCGGGACTTGACGCAGAGCTTGCGGAACAGACGTACCGGACCATGATCAACTGGTTCATTGAGAAGGAACTCGGTTTGTTCAACGATCATCGAACGGGTTAAATGAACTGCCTGATTTTCATATGGGTGTTGTTACCTTTCTTGCGTGCCCAAGAAAGGTAACCGAAAGAAGGGCACCCCGCGAAAATCCTTTACGGCATGCTCGGTCGCCTGCACCCAGCGTTTACGAGTGCTAGCGCGAGTGCAGGGCGTCCGAGATCATATTTTCCGAAATGTTTAACCCTCAGTCCTCGGTCGCATGCCTAGATTTTCGCATGGGAAGCTCTTGGAGAATCGTTAAAACAATTGCGAAAGGATAAAAAACTTATGGATGAACAGCAAAAAAAGTCAATGCTCAAAGAAACCTTCAACACGGTCGCCGACGGATACGACAACAAGGCCCTGCGGTTTTTCCCCGCGAGCGCTGCACACCTTGCTTCGCTTCTTGGTCTCCAAGGCAGCGAGCAGGTGATCGACGTGGCCTGCGGCACCGGACATGCTACCATGGCGGTGGCGAAACTGCTCCCGCAGGGCCGCGTGACAGCCACGGATTTTTCTCCCAAGATGCTCGCGCAGGCGCGACAAAAAGCTGCGGCAATGAAGCTTGATAATATCGAGTTTTTCGAGCGTGACATGCAGGCACTGGGCTTCGATGGCCAGTTCGATGTTGCCGTCTGCGCTTTCGGCATCTTTTTCGTAGAAGACATGGACAAGCAGCTCGCGCACATCGCCTCAGCGGTCAAGCCTGGCGGCAGGATCGCGATCACCAATTTTCAGGAAGACTACTTCCATCCGCTCAAGGAGCTTATGGTAAAGCGGTTGATTCAGTACGGCGTACCGCTGCCGCCGCAGACCTGGAAGCGTATTGCCCATGAGGACGGATGTCGCGAGCTGTTCCAAAAGGCGAGGCTCAGGGACGTCCGCGTCGAAAAGAAGAACGTGGGCTATTACCTCGAGAACGCCGGGGAATGGTGGGACGTAGTCTGGAACGCGGGGTTCCGGAGGATGGTGAGCCAGCTTGCGCCTGCCGAACAGGGGCGGTTCAAGCAGGAACACCTGCAGGAGGTCGAGGCGCTCAGGACCAGCGACGGCATCCGGCTCGATGTGGGGGTGCTGTATACCATCGGTAGGAAACCTTAGAATAGAGCCTGCCTCAAAACCCGGTTACGCGCAATGACTCCAAAATGTGAATTCCATTGGGCAACCATTAATAATGTTCCTTCAAAAAAAATATTGACAAGAGAAGTTGAGTTTGCTATAGTGGACGAAATTGATCCAATTAAAGCATTGTTTGGGGCCATGAGTCGGTAGCCTGCAGAATTAAACAAGTTGCAGCGGTGACGCCTTTCCCGAACCAACCCCCGTCTTTGCAGTTCTTTCTTATATTTTGCGCTGCACGCCTCACTCAGTTTTGTTTTAATAGTGCAAACCCAAGTCATGCAGTGAAGTTCCTCAAAAGTGCTTGTGAGCGACGCGCACCGCTCTCTTCAGCGTGAAATAAAATGAGAGTAAAATGGTGCCCTATACGTTGGCTTCACGATCCGCTTGATTCGAACGAAGGGCTTTCTGAACCGGCGCATGAACATCGCGCCATATTTTCTATAGGGAGGTAGTAAAGTACATGAAGAAGATGTTGGGTTTTTTGGTTGTGGTTTTACTGTCTGCGGCACTTTTTTCCGCCTGCGGCAGCGGCAGTAAAGGCGACTCAAATACGACTGTCACCCCCCCGGTTCTTGGTACACTGATTTCATCGCCGTCGCTGACTCCTGTCACGAGTTTTGCCCAGACAATCGTTAGCCATGATACCGGCACCGACAATGGCACATATGACAGCTTCCCGGGTCAGCCGAACGTCTGGGGCATCAACTCTGATTTTTCCCTGAGCGACGGTTCTGATGACCAGTTCGACGGCGCTTTGGAGCTGACCGTCGGGGTAACAAATTTCCCCTCGGACCAGACCTATGGAGAGCTGACTTTCTATACACCCCTCGTGAGGGCTTCGGAGGGAGTCAAGGTGGCAGCGGTATCCGACGGCGCATCAATGAATCTTACCCCGCTTGCGGGAGCCTATTCGGCATTCCTGAATGCGACGTCAGACTCGCGCCTTATACAGACCCTGAACCTGACCGCAGCCAAGGCCCCCATCACCCTCACTTGGGCTGATGATATAAGCCTCAATGGCGGGGATATTTCGGGATACACGCCGGGCTACCGAGTTGTTGTCCGTAATCAGGCCGGCGCCGAACTTCAGGAACTGTATGCAATTACGACAAGTGCCGCTGGTTCGCATACCGCCGATCTGTCGGCCTATGCCGGACAGAGTATTGTTCTCTCCTTTGAACAACATAATGCACCGTCCGAATGGGGGTCGCTCGCAGGGATGATAGATTCAGTATCGGTGCTGGATTCCGCAGCCGTCCCCGTCGAGTACGTGACGAACGGCGCTTTTGAGACTGGAGACCTGACAGGCTGGACCACCAACACGCCGGCAGAGGTGCAGAATATGACATCCGGCGAACGCATTCTTGAGGGTCTCAAAGTGAAGAGATCCTTCTACACGGTCCCGAACAAGCTCTGGGGGCGGTGGGTGGATGTTTTCGAAAACCCTGATCTCGTCAGCGCCGTAACGGCCACCGTGACCTATTATACGAACCTCGGCTCGGATAGTTGCGGCGTGATCTATGACACGCCGGGGACCAGCGGTAAGGCCATTACCTCCTGGGATACGACCTGGGACGACCGCGATATCGGCATAGTATCCGGACTGGTGAGTTCGAAGACCTACAGCACAACCACCATGCTCAACCCTCTATGGGTGAACGGCTGGTCCTGCGACGGTGATGATGGCATTTACCTTGATTACAATATTACTGTGCCGGCCGGCGGTAGAGTGGCTATCGTAAATTTTATCCTCCTGGGAAGCTATGACACGGGCTTGATCGCCGCGGATACAACGGCACGGGCAACCGAGGTGGATTCAGAGGCTGCCAGGATCGTGACCAACTTCTGGACCGATGGGCAGTACCGGACCGGCATGACACAAGAGCAGATCGACGCGATAAAGAACTTCTAGCAACGAGACCGACACCGTAGCCTGCAACGCTTCCTATCCCTCCGGTAGATACTGCCGGAGGGATTTTTTTGCTGCAAACATTGGGACTATAGAATGACCCCCTCTACACGGCCTTCAGCTTTTGTTCTGGGCGAGGCTTTCGCCGGAGCCCAGCCGAATCCGCATAGCACGCAGCAAAAAATTCATTTCTTTGCCATCTCAAGCAGCGCGGTTACCGTGTTCCAGTTGCGCGTCGTTGCCGCAACCTTCAGCTTTTTCTCGAAGAAGGTGTTCGATAATTTCGTTCTGCCATAGCCGTTCGGACAATAGAGATAAATATGCTTCTCTGCGACCTCAAATGCATCGCCGCCAGTCTCTATCGTCTCCAATTGCTTCAAAGCTGCTTTATCGGGTTTTTCGGACAAGAACGTGACGTGAAGCTTGGTGATGTCCGTCGCTTTTTTCTTCAGAAATAGATTGTTCTCAGCCACGTCCTGGAGTTCGGCAGCTGTTCTTATCAAAACAGTTACGGAAAAACCGAAGACCTTTTGTATCTCTTCCTCGATTTTTTGTGACAGTTTCCGGGCGCCCCCGGCCGCAGAGTCGAATATTACGTTACCGCTCTGCACATAGGTCCTTACCTTCTTCAAACCCAGCGCTTCATAAAGGGAAA
>Ga0316628_100005526_pt1 | contig 10168 bp, 13 predicted proteins | sample OWC_Aug_M2_C1_D5_FD_207648 | JGI IMG/M metagenome (GOLD analysis project Ga0316628, IMG submission 207648) | Wetland soil microbial communities from Old Woman Creek delta, Ohio, United States - OWC_Aug_M2_C1_D5_C | ecosystem: Environmental > Terrestrial > Soil > Wetlands | place: USA: Ohio... | reverse complement strand
TCAGAGAAATTAACAGGCAGCGTCTGAAAGGCAAGATGGCAGAAATGGCTAACGTTTCTGCCACACGGTCGATGATTCTGGTTTTTTGCAACCCACTCGCGCAAACAATCTGGCACGAACGATTGGATAAAAACCTGTATCACTTTCTGATATCAGCGTTCTGATATGATGTTTGCGATGTTGATTCATCCACACTTTAAGGAGTACAACGTGAAGGGCACAGTGCGTCTGATGATGGGATTGGTTGTGATGTTGCTTGCTGCGGTGGTTATCGCTGCTGAGGGTGGCATCATCGTAGAAAATGCCTGGATTCGTGAGGCCCCGCCGGGTGCCCGTGCCATGGCTGGCTACATGACAGTGAAGAACAACGGTACCAACGATAAGGTGCTGGTAGGGGCGTCCAGTGATGCCTTTGGCGAGGTGATGCTACACCGCACCATCGTCGAAGATGGCATGGCGAAGATGGTGCATCAGATGGCGATCACTATTCCCGCGAAGGGCGCGGTGACCTTCGAACCGAACGGCTATCACGTCATGTTGATGGGGCCGAAGAGGCCACTCAAGGCGGGTGACAAGGTGGAGATTACCTTGAAGTTCAAGGATGGTGAAAGCGTGAAGGTCGTGCATGAAGTTCGTGCCGCCGAAGCTACCCACTCGATGGAACACGGGATGGATCATGGTTCAATGGTCATGACTCACAATCACTGAGTCGCATGAAACAAAGGCCGATGGTGTTCGCGCCATCGGCCTTTATTTTTTGCGGTTAGTGATGAAGAGATCAGCCGATGGCGTATTTCTTCAATCGATAGAGGAGGGTGTCGCGGGTCAGACCGAGCAGGCGTGCGGCTCGACTGCGATTGCCATGGGTCTTCTCAAGCGCCTGGCGGATTAAAGATTGCTCCAGATCCTCAAGGCTCAGCCCGCTGTCGGGAAGCGCAAATGTATTGGGACGCTCGACGGCAACGCTGAGCATTTCGCGCGGCAGATTGCCAGGAAGAATTTCGCGTCCCGAGAGCAGCACAACCATCCGCTCGCAGAAATTGCGCAGCTCACGCACATTGCCGGGCCAGCGATAACCCCGCAGGATGGCGAGCGCTTCCTCGCTGAAGCGCGGCGCTTCGAGTTCATAGCGCGTTGCGAGCTCATCAATCAAATGAGTCAGCAGTAATGGTATGTCATCACTGCGCTGGCGGAGTGGCGGCAATTCAAGCGGCACTACATTGAGACGGTAGTAGAGATCTTCACGGAACACACCGAGTTGCACTTGCTCGTAGAGATCGCGATGAGTCGCAGCGATGACGCGTACATTGGTGCGTACAATGGAGGTTTCGCCTACCGCCTGGCACTCGCCCGACTCGAGAAAGCGTAGGAGCTTGGCCTGGATATTGAGCGGCAGTTCTCCTACCTCATCGAGGAACACGGTTCCCCCCTCGGCGCTGCGGATGCGACCGGGATTATGGTTGACCGCACCGGTGAAGGCTCCCTTGCGATGGCCGAACAGTTCCGATTCAGCCAAGGTCTCCGGGAGGGCAGCACAATTGATTGCTACGAACGGAGCTGCATGACGTGAGCTCTCGGCGTGAATGGCGCGCGCCAGCAACTCTTTACCAGTCCCGCTTTCGCCAAGCAGCAGCACAGTCACATCGGTAGCGGCAGCAATCTGCGCGGAGCGGAGCATTGCCCGGAATTCCGGTGCGGTGCCTTTCATTGTTTCGTCAAATACGTTCATTGAATGCATTCCGCGCGTTGTTGTTCATGGGAGACGGCACTCAGTTTGTGGAGCTGTTCGGGAAAGAGCACCCCCGCCAGCGCCATCGCAATCACCACCACCCCTGCCACACGCCTCACGGCGGGGCGTCGTGCCAGGCCCATCATCTGACGTGCAAGGATACCGGCACCGGTCATGGCGGGTAAAGTACCCACACCGAACGCGGTCATGTAGAGGGCGCCGGAGAGGGCATCGCCGCTGGTGACGGTTAGGAGCAGTGCGGTGTAGACCAGGCCACACGGCAACCAACCCCAAATCATTCCGTAGAGGAGCGCCTGGCCGGGATGGCGTACGGGTAGCAGTTTACGCCCGAGAGGTTCCAGTCGGCGCCAGAGCGGTTCACCGATGTGTTCGATGCGGGCAAAGCGGGGGAACCATCCCGCAAGATAGAGCCCGACCCCTGCCATCAATAGCGCGGCGGCCCACTGTAACACCAGGTAACCGGAGCGCGGGCTTATGGTGGCAAAGAGGGCGCCTCCAAGCGAGCCGATCAACGCACCGGCGAGGGCGTAGCTGCCGATGCGCCCCAGATTGTAGGCAAAGAGGTATGGCCAGAGTCGGCCTCTCTGTTGGCGTACTTCGGCAGGCAAGCTGAAGGTAAGTGCACCCATGATGCCGCCGCACATCCCGAGACAGTGCAGGGTACTGAACAGGCCGATGAGGAGGGGGGGGATAAGGTAGTTGTAGTCCAACGCAACGTTCCGGCTGTTTGATGAGCAGATGATAACATGCAGGACATAACGAAGTGCTAAGAGGGGCTTGATCAGTGGATTTGTTTCTGGTTAAATGGCGCGCTTCTTGGGGCCGTTAGCTCAGTTGGTAGAGCAGTTGACTCTTAATCAATTGGTCGTAGGTTCGAATCCTACACGGCCCACCAATTTCCCTCCCTGTATGTATCATTCCGTAATTCAGCACTCCATTGCATGCTAGTTTCTACCGCGATGGATGCATGTATAATTCATCACCCACGCGAAAGTGGCGGAATTGGTAGACGCACTGGATTTAGGTTCCAGCGGAGCAATCCGTGAGAGTTCGAGTCTCTCCTTTCGCACCAATCTAAACTAAATAAGTTACGACATAGTACCGTGACGTAATGTCGCGCTGAATCGCACAAAATCCCCTATTAGATTGATTTTTTGAGTTGGGAAGCGCACCGCTCTGACGACCGGTGGATTTACAGTTTGTTCCATCGATTTGAAAGCCACTTTGATAGCACAATGACAAGTGATACACCCCCGAGCAGAAGCAAGGTCGTTCCGATGCGTTGACTTTCACCCGATGCCATTTCGGCGCCGAAGTGGGCCAGCAGGAAGCTGGCAGGGATGATACCTGCGAGAGTAGCCAGTGCGAAACGCCAAAAGCGGAGCGGGGTGACGCCCGCTGCGTAACTCACCATGTCGAAGGAAATGAATGGCAGCAACCGGGAAACAAACACGATCACCATCATGGTATTTTGAGAGCCGTTCAATCTCTGGATCGCCTGAGGCCCAAACCACTTTTGCACCGTGACCATGCCCGCCAGGCGGGCGATGGCGAAAGCGGTGATTGCACCCAGTTCCGCACCCAGGATCACATACAACGTGCCCGCCGTATGCCCGTAAGCAGCGCCTGCTGCCAGGGCGATGGGTGCGCTGGGGACAGGGCTCATGACAATGGCCAAGGTCATCAGGCCGATGATCATCAGGGGACCGGCCACGCCTAACTCCAGAAACCACTGTTTCAGGGCAGCGACGTTTTCTAAATATGCGAGTGTGTCATTGCGGGAGAGCACCACATAGGCGCCGACCAGCGCGGCAACGATGCCGCCGAGTAGCAGGAGCTGCGCGGTTGTTTGTGAGTTTCTCATCACTGCTTGGCACCACAACCATGTCTATTGCTCAAGATCCCGTGCTGCGCGATCCATGCACCGCGTGGAGTGAGATACCACGCTTCATAGTCTGACGGGTTGACCACTCGCTCAGCAGCCGCAGCCGCCTCCTGAACTTGCCGCGGCCGCTTGGTCGAAGGGCAGGCCGCCGCCGCACCCGGCGAAGAGTCCGTAGTGGGTGCTCCAGTCGCCGAAGAACTCGAAGTGTTCCTTGAAGCGTGTGTCGTGCAGCATGCGCCAGGTGTTGCCGCAGACAGGAAAGAGCCGTCCGGTTTCGATGCTGTGGTGTTTGTCGAGCAGGAAGCGGTGCGGGTGGTGCGTGATGGTGCCGCGATAGCGCACTGCCTGGCCGTAGTCTTCGCACTCTGTTTCCAGCTCTGCGATTTTGAACAGGCGATAGGTGGCGGAGTAGAAACGGATATTGCCGGTCTTGGCCTGCAGCTCTTCGTTGTTGACCGCGAGCGGTCGATCCTCCACCAGGCGCGGATCGGTGAAGCCGGCGTTGCGGGCAAGGCGCAGGAAATCGTTCCAGTAGAGGGCGCCACCGAGACATTCACCATACAACACTGGGTCAGTTGCCACTTCGCGTGGCACACGCCGATCGGCATAGACATCAGAGAAGTAGAGTTCACCGCCCGGCTTGAGCAGGCGGAATGCCTCGCGCAACACCGCGGCCTTGTCCGGCACCAGATTGATGACGCAGTTGGAGACGATGACATCGAAGCTCCCATCGGCCAACCCCAGTTCACCGAGCCGCTCGATGTAGCCGTGACGCAGCTCGACGTTGGCATAACCAAACTGTGCGGCATGCCACTGACGATGACGCTCGGCCACGGCGAGCTGCTCCTCGGTCATATCCACGCCCACCACGAAGCCCGTGGCGCCCACCAGTTGCGCCAGCACGTAAACGTCGCGCCCGGAGCCACAGCCCAGATCGAGCACGCGCATGCCTTCCAGTGCCTGCGGAACCACCAGGCCGCAGCCGTAGTAACGTGATTGCACCTCATCGTGAACGTGGGCTATGGCGCTGCGCAGCCAGGCCGGCGGCGCTTCGGCGGTACAGCAGGCGTCGGTTTTAAGATCGGCCGTGCCTTGCAGTACGGTGCCGTAATAGTGCTGAACCTCGGTGTGCATCGGATCTCTCTGAACGCTTCTGGATGAGACTGTTTGAACAGTTGGCTTAAAAGGTGAGCGCCGAATCGCTTTCGGCGATCCAGCCCGCGAGCAGTTTCATCGAACCGCGCTCCAGCCCCTCGACCATCTGCTCTGCAGCGATGGCGCACTGATCGAGCGCCTTGCCGCAGGCGCTGGCAGTGAGGCCGCACTCGATCAGCTCCGCGAGCAGCGGCTCCAGACTGGTCATGCCCTCGGGCACGGTCTGGCCACGCCGCGCTAGTCCGGCGCTGTCGCCCAGCAGGTGCACGCGCACCTCAATATCCTGGGCGAGTGCGGCGCCAGCGAAACGCAGTGCATCCCACGCCTTGTTGTCGTCACGGTAGGGGGCGCTCTGAATGATGATGATGACGCGTTTGCCCATGGCCCGCTCCTTAGCGTTGCACCGGATAGCCGAGCTCGTTCCAGCCCGTCATGCCCATCTTGGCCACATGCACATCCGCGAAGCCCTGTTGGCTCAAGAGCTGTGCCGCCTTGGCCGAGCGGCGGTCGGTGCGGCACACCAGTACGATGGTGTGCTCTTCGTGAGGGGCGAGCTGATCGAGTTTGTGGGGCAGCTCTTCCAGTGGAATGTTCAGAGCACCGGCGATGTGGCCCAGCTCGCCAACAAATTCAGCGGGGGCGCGCACGTCGAGCACCACGATCTTCTCGCCTCTATCGAGGCGCTGCTTCAGCTCGGGAATGGTAACCATCGGCTTCTGGCGCAGACGGCCGATGAGGCTCGGCAGAAACATCACCGTCGCGAGCAGCGCCAGGGCCAACAGCCCCTTCTGGATCATCCCCTCGCCACCGCCGACCGCTTCGCGTCCCGCATAACCGAGATAGGTGTAGGCGATGGCACCCGGCAGCATGCACAGGTAGGAGGTGATCACATAATGGCTGAGCTTGATGCGCGTCAGTCCCAAGGCATAGTTCAACACGTTGAAGGGAAACAGCGGCATCAGCCGCACAAAGGCGATGAAACGCCACCCCTCACCTTCCACACCGTTCTTCAATTGCATGAGCCGGCCGCCGCTCTTGCGCTCCACCCATTCCGAAGCAACGTAACGTGCAATCAGAAACGCTATGGTGGCACCTACGGTCGCTCCGGTCAGGTTGTAGAGCGTGCCCCACACCGGGCCGAACATGGCGCCGCCGGCCAGGGTCAGCACGGCGCCGGGAAAGAACAGCACGGTACCGATGGCGTAGATGGCCATGAAGACGAGGGGGCCGGCCATGCCGAAGCTGCCGATCCACTGCTCCATCGCCGCAGTGCTGAGTTGATCACGAAAGGCGATGCCCACGGCGATGCCAGCAATGAGCAGTGCGGCGAGTGCGATGCGAAACAACTTGGCGGTCATTCTGGTTTCCCCCAGCGGCGGGTGTTGATGGCGTATTCGCTGATCTTGCCCTTGAACGGCAGCGACAGGATGCCGGGCAGCCAGGTCACCTCTCGTGTGGTGCGGAACTTGTGGATGCCGATGGTCATCGCTTCGTGTCCGGCGCGCGGCTGGTCGCGGTAGGTGCCGAACAGGCGATCCCACAGGGAGAGGTTGAAACCGAAGTTGCTGTTGGCCTCGTCATCCTCCACCGAGTGGTGCACCCGGTGCATGTCCGGCGTCACCACGAAGAGACGCAGTACGCGGTCGAGGCCGAGCGGCAGGCGCACATTGCCGTGGTTGAACATCGCCATGGCATTGAGCACCACTTCGAAGATCACCACCGCCACCACCGGCGGGCCGAGCACGACGATGGTGCTGAACTTGATCAGCATGGAGATGATGATCTCGATGGGGTGGAAGCGCGCGCCGGTGGTGACGTCGTAATCGAGGTCGGCGTGGTGCACGCGGTGCAGGCGCCACAACACCGGCACGGCGTGCACCAGCACATGCTGCAGATAGATGATGAAATCCATCGCCACCACCGATACGACCACGGCAACGGCAAAGGGTATTTGGAAGTGGTTGAAGAGGCCCCAGCCATTCTGGCTTGCGAAGGCAGCCATGCCTACCGCTGCCGCAGGGAAGAGCAGGCGCAGAACAAAGCTGTTGAAGAACACCAGGCCCAGATTATTGGCCCAGCGCAGTGCCTTGGGGACGGTGAGGGTGCGTCGTGGCGCCAGGATTTCCCACAGGGCTACGAGCACTAATACCCCGAAAAAGAAGCCGAGGCGGATGGGTACTTCGTGCCCCATGAGCCAGTCGTTGAATTCCATGAACTCCTCCGTATAATTTTATTATTCAAGAAATGTCTTGAATAATTGAATAGGAGCGACGGTCCATTGTCAAGCAAGGAGTGTGACCCTCGTGTTGCATCTACTCTGGTCAGCAGCCCTTCATCCGGCTATCGGATCTCGCCAAGGCACGACTCGGTGATGGCCTTTTTCAGTGCGGCCAGATCGGTGCAGCGGTTGATGGCTTCCGCGGAAAGGCAGAGGTGCGGTTCGCCCTCGTCCTGTCGGAGCAGTGCCGGCAGGGCGATCTCCAGATGGGGGAAATGCTGCTTAATCTCATCGCGATGGAGAAACTCACATTCGACACCGAGTCCAGCGATGAATGCCTTCCATTCATCGCGTACGGTGAAATAGTCGTGGGTGAGGGCGCACAGGTTGCACGAGTAGGTCTGGGGCGAAAAGATCTTGTGGGCGATATCGGTCATCGTATTGAAGAGACCGCTGTCAGCGTTGTAGATGAAGATCAGTTTGCCCATCATGGCGGCCTAGCTCATTGAGGAGTTCTGCTCATCGCTACACGCGCGACTTTGGCAAGGAGCAATAGTGGGGGCGTGCCATGCAGAACCAGGTCGAAGATGTCGATAGGGCGCTTGAGTTCCCCTGCGGTGAGCATCTTCAGTTTCTCCCAGAGATGTGGTTCGGGAACGAAAGGAGCGAGACCGAGAAACAGCGCAGCCAGAATTACCGGAGACCAGGGGATTCGATCAAGCCACTTCATAGGGGCATTACCTGTTTGAGTGAGTGGGGAAGGTGAGTCAGGTCAGCGGGCATATCGATGTCGTGCTGTGTGCGCAGTTCATGCCAACGAAGGCCTGAGGAACGTAATCTTGTTCGCGTTTCATACAGCACGCTTGGGGTGCTCCAGGGCATCTCACTGAAGAGCCGCGGCTGTGGACGATTCAGACCAACGAGATAGTAGCCGCCGTCGGCCGACGGGCCGAGTACGGCATCATGGCCGCAGGCCAGTGCATCGAAGGCTTCTTGCAGATCATCTCCAGCCAGCGAAGGGCAATCGGTGCCGATTAACACCACAGGTCCGCTTCTGGATAGCCCACATTCGAGGGCATGATTCATTCGGGTCCCCAAATCGCCTCCTGACTGCGTGTAAAGCTGAAGGGAAAAGTCGCGTGCAGCAGCTGTGAAGGCAGGATGGTGGATATCCGGGGCACACCAGAGCTCAACGGGCAACTCCATCACTGAGGTGGTGGCAAGCGTGTGGTGGATGAAATGCGCCTGCAAATGGGCGGCACCCTCTGCGCCCAGCGCGGGAATGAGGCGCGACTTGGCGAGTCCCGGGAGTGGTGCCTTGGCGAGGATCTGAATGCGGCCCGTCATCATGCTCATCGATAGAGGCGTGCCAGACGGGCGGGATCGGCACCCAATGCATAGAGCAGGCGCAGGCGCCACATGAGCAACACCGTGCGCAGAATGCCATGACTCTCCCAGCGACGGCTGGAGGTGATGAGAGGTGTCTTGATGCAGAGCGGCTTGCTGAGCTGTTTCAATTGTTTGCTCAGGGCGATCTCCTCCATCAATGGCTGCTCGGGATAACCTCCCACATCAAAGAAGACAGCACGGCGAACGAAGATCCCCTGATCACCCGTGGCGATGCCGGTGAGGCAGGAGCGTAGGTTCATCAAGTGTGCAACGAGCCGGAGCAGGGGGTGACGGCCGGAGAGGCGCACATCGAAACGACCCCACACGGTGTCGGGGCCATTAAGTGCGTTCAACAGCAGTAGATCGCTCTCTTCCGGCACTTGTGTGTCGGCATGGAGAAACCACAACACATCACCCTGTGATAGTGCCGCACCTGCATTCATTTGCCGGGCACGCCCTCTCTCGCCGTGAATGAGTTGATCAGCCAGTGGCGCAGCAAGTGCGACCGTCGCGTCGCTGCTGCCGCCATCAACCACGATCACCTCATGACCGTGTTGGCGCATAACCTGCAGTGGGGCAAGAGTCGTAGCGATGTGGGCCTCTTCATTCAGAGCAGGGATGATGATCGACAGCCGCAGTGGTGAACCATCCTGCGTCACGACAGGGCTCCGCCGCAGCTTGAACCCTGGCCGGCGGTGCAGCCAAAACAGTGGTCTGCCACGACGATGGGGTTGCCGCGGAGGTCGTGCTTGGCCAGTTCACTCACATGCAGGCGTTTGTCTCCCGGTGCGCGCAGTGGCAGCCCGAGCATTTGATTGAAGTCACAGTCGTAGAGCCCCCTCCCAGTCGACACTGATGAGCGAGCGACACATGACGTGTTGCAGATTCTGTGGTTCGAACGAGCTCTTCAGAAGGGTCAGGTATTCTTCGAAACAGCCAGTCGAGAGCAGCGTGCTGCCAAAGCGCTGGATCGGCAGATTGGTCAGGGTGAGCAAACGGGTGAATTCAATGCCATGCCGTTCTGCCAGAATACGTCGGTAATCCTGCTCCAACTGCTGCTGCGCCGGGGGCAGGAAGGGGCCAGTAGGGTTGTAGACCAGATTGAGCTCCAGTCCCGTTTCCGGCTGGCCGTAGCCCAGGGCATTGAGTCGGCGCAGGGCAGCCATGCTTTTGGCAAAAACGCCGTTGCCGCGCTGGCCATCCACATTCTCCTGCAGATAGCAGGGGAGGGAGGCGACCACCTCTACCCGCTCCCTGGCCAGAAATTCCGCCAACCCTTGCTGACCTGGCTCTTCGAGGATGGTGAGGTTACAGCGATCGATCACCCGCAGGCCAAGCCGGCGTGCGGCGCTGACCAGATAGCGGAAGCCGGGATTGAGCTCCGGCGCACCGCCTGTCAGATCAAGCGTCGAGATATCACCTTGCTCCAGGTAGGCAATGATCTGCTTGATCGTTTCCGCCGACATCTCTTCAGGCCGATTCGGCCCGGCGCCCACATGGCAGTGGAGGCACGACTGGTTGCAGCGGTAACCGAGATTGGCCTGCAGCGTACGCGTCACGCCACGGGTCAATGCTGGAAACTCATTACTTTGCAGATGGGGCAGTGTGGCGAGCATGGTTCATCTTTTCGCAGTTAATCCAATCTACGTGCCGGCTTTCGGTTACTCACGGTTCGAGGTGGATTGGGGGATGAGAGTCAGGGTGTATATTCGAGTAACACATCCGCGCATGTACTCTTTGGTTTGTAACAGCGGGGCAATGTTGCCGAATG
>Ga0316628_100005525_pt1 | contig 10168 bp, 6 predicted proteins | sample OWC_Aug_M2_C1_D5_FD_207648 | JGI IMG/M metagenome (GOLD analysis project Ga0316628, IMG submission 207648) | Wetland soil microbial communities from Old Woman Creek delta, Ohio, United States - OWC_Aug_M2_C1_D5_C | ecosystem: Environmental > Terrestrial > Soil > Wetlands | place: USA: Ohio... | reverse complement strand
CAGCGTGGCGTCGGGTCTGCCGAACAGGATGTTCTCGCGGATCGTCTCGGAGAAGAGGAAGATATCCTGCGAAACCAAACCGATGGAGGCGCGCAGCCGGGACAGCGGGACCTCACGGATGTCTCGGCCGTCCAGGAGGAGGCTCCCCTCGGGCGCCTCGAAGAGCCGTGCGATCAGGTGTACCAGCGTACTCTTTCCCGCTCCCACCTCGCCCACGACGGCCAGGCAGCTTCCCGCAGGCACCTTCAGGTCGATATCGCGCAGAATCCAGGGCGCATCCGGGTTGTAGCGAAAGGAGAGATTGCGAAACTCGACGGCGCCGGTGAGACGCCGCGGCGACCCGTCGTCCGGCGTCAAATGCGCCGGGGCCTGCGGCGTCTCCAAGATCTCCACCAGCCGACCCAGCGCGGCCGAGCCGCGTTGGTAGAGATTCACGACGTAGCCGATGGCCATGACGGGCCACGTCAGCATGGCCAGATAGCCGTTGAACTGGACAAACTGGCCGATCGTCAACGTCCCGAGCAGGACGCGCCGGCCGCCCAGCCAGAGCACCACCGCCGCCGCCACGCCGGAGAAAACCGCCATGAGAGGCCAGAGCACGCCGCTCAGGCGCGCGGTGACCAGGTTCTTGCGCATGTACTCGGCGCTCAGTTGCTCGAAGCGGGCCTCGCGCGTCGCCTCCTGGCCGTGGGCCTGGATGACCCGGATTCCCGCCAGGCTCTCCTGCACGAAGATGCTGAGCTTCCCGAGGAACTGCTGGACATCGCGGTAGCCCCGATGCATCCGGTTGCCGAACCCCAGCACCAGCAGCGTGATGCCCGGCAGCGACAGGAGCGACCACAACGTGAGCCAGGGGTCGATGTCGATCATCAAGGGCAGGGCCGCCAGGATCAGCACCGCCCCGTCCAGCGCCGCCACGGCCCCGATACCCAACATCTCCCGGACGGAGGCCAGGTCGTTGGTCAGCCGTGACATCAGGTCGCCGGTCTTCATGCGCTGAAAGTACGCCAGTGGCAGCCGCTGGAGATGGGCGAAGAGTTGGTTCCGCAGGTCCCACTCGATGTGGCGGGAAAAGCCGAAGACGTTGGTCCGCCAGAAGTACCGGAAGACCCCCTGCCCGGCGGCGGCCAGTGCAATCAGGCCGGGAAACAGCAGGAGGTCCCACCGGCGGCCCGGTCCCTGGGACAGGTTGTCGATCGCCAGGCGTGTGAACCACGGGATGAGCAAGTGCATGACATCGGTGGCGAGCAGGGCCAGGATGCCGAAGAAGAGAAGCCGGCGGTGCCGGTGAAGAATTGGGCGGACGTGCCGGAAGAGCGTACCGATGGATGACCTCGCAGGACCGTCGGGTTTGAGAGCGAATTGTGCTATGGGAGTGCGGAGTTTGCAAGTGGGGAGGCGCGTTATCCCTGAACGCCGGCGAGGGACGTGGGAGCCCTTTCGATCGAATGACCAATGACCAAATCCCAATGGCGGTCGGCGCAGACTGGGCGCCGCACAAGGGCGCCGCGCTCGACGGTCCGATCACTTGCCCGCTGTGAGATCGTCGATGACGGCCAGCATGTCGTTCATGGCGACGGGTTTTGCCAGGATCCGATCGACAAGGCCAGGCGGCGTCTCGCCGGTCCCGTGCTCTCCCCAACCGGTCAGAAGGATCACCGGAAGTCTCGGATGGCGCCTCCGAACTGCTCGGGCGACGTCCCACCCGGTTACCCCGGGCATCCCGAGGTCCGTGAGCACAAGATCCAGGGGACCGTCGGCCAGTCGCTCGATGCCCGCGGCACCCCCGTCTGCATCGGTGACCATGTGCCCGGCGGTGCGCAGGAGGCTGACGGTCGTCGCCCGAACCGTGGGGTCATCTTCGACGACCAGGATCCGTCGCGGGATCGGTGGGCGCTTCGGTCCGGCGTGCGGGGCATCGGCCTCGTCGCCGGATACCGACCGAAAGCGGAGGCTCACGGTCGTCCCCTGGCCGGGAGCGCTTCGCAGTGCGATATGTCCCCCATGCCGCTCCATGATGCCGTACACCACGGAGAGCCCCAACCCCATGCCCCGCCCGCCCTTCGTGGTGAAGAAGGGATCGAAGACGCGCTGGCGGACCTCGTCTGACATCCCGACGCCGGTGTCCGCCACCAGCAATTCCACGGCCCCCGCAGCGTCCCCACCCGAGGCGTCGGTGCCGGACTCCGCCATGCCGGCCAACCGCGCCGTGACGCCGAGCGTCCCGCCGGACGGCATCGCGTCCACCGCATTGAGGATGACGTTGGTCAAGACCTCTCGAACCTCGGGCGCGTACCCCAGGATCTTGGGCAGGGCCGGAAGGGACACCTGGACGTCAATCACGCGCCCCTGGCGCTCGAGCTCGTCCTTCCAGCGAGGTCGCGTGATCTCCAGGCTCTCCCGGACGACCTCGGCCAGATCGATGGGGGTCAGCGGAGACCGTCCGCGCTGCCGAGCGAAGTCCTGCAGTCGCCGGACCACCTGCGCCGCGTCCGTCGCCGCAGTCTCCAACAACCGCAGACGGTCCTGCACTTCACTGTCCCGCGCGCGCAGCCGCAGCAGCTCCACCTGGCCCAGGATCGCCGCCAGGATGTTGTTGAGGTCGTGGGCCATGCCGGCGCTCATCTGACCCAGCGCACGGAGTTTCTCCGCCCGGATCAGTTCCGCCTGCGCCTTTTGGATGCCGATGTAGGACTGTTGCAGCTGCTCGAAGAGCTGCGCCTTCTCGATGGCGATGGCCGCCTGGTCGGCGAACGAGGTGAGGTAGGCCATCTCCTCGGGGCTGTATCGCCGCGGGACCATGGTGTTGAACGTGAGCACCCCCAGCACTTCGTCCCCCCGCGTGATGGGCAGGCCGAGATAGGTGACGATTCCGAGGTCACGGTCTCCGTCCGCGAAGATGCTTCGAGGATCGTTTTGGGCGTCGGCCATGTAGAGCGGTTGCCCCGTCTGCGCCACGAGCCCCGACGAGCCGATGCCCACGGGCAGCGCAAAGTCGGGCGGCATGGCGGAACCCTGGAGCGCACCGACTCGCAGGACCCCGGCGGCCCGGTCCAAGAGGAGCACCTTGACGTGCGGGGCGCCGCTGATCCGCGCGGCCTCGGCGACGATCCGGTCCAGGATACTCCGGAGGTCCAAGCCGGAGGTGACCGAGCGTGCTGCGGCCACGAGCGCTCCGAGCTGCGATCCCCGCTGGACCGCCGCCTCGTACAGGCGGGCGTTCTCGATGGCGATCGCCGCGTGATCGGCCAGAAGCGCAAGCGTGGCCCGGTCCTCGTCTCGGAAGGATGGACTCTCGCCCATGCGCGTCAGGGCGATGACGCCGAGAAGCCGGTCGTGGGCCAGCAGCGGCTCCGCCAGGGCCGCGGTGACGGTCGTCCGCTTCAACGTCTGCGGGATCGCGTGCGGCCAGTTCCGGTAATCGTTCACGATCATGCCGGATCGCCGTTCCGCGACGATGCCCACCAACCCCTCCCCCAGTCGGACCTTCATCTCGCGCTGCCAGTCACCGAAGCCATGCCAGGCGCTCGGTACCAGGGGGCCGCCCGTCTCGTCCGCCAGAAGAATGGAGCCGGCCTGGGCGCCGACCAGGTCCGTCGCCCGGCGAACGATGAGGTCCAGCAGCGAGCGCAGATCCAGTTCTCCGGTGATCTCCTCGCTGATGGTGCGCACCGTTTCGAGCTGCGCCGTACGCGCGCGCAGCGCCGCCTCGCTTCGCGCCAGGGCCGCCTCGGCCCGCCGCCGTTCCGAGAGTTCCCGCTGTGCCGCGTCGTACAACCGCGCGTTCCCGACGGCAACGGCCGCCTGCCGCGCGAACACGGTCAGGGACTCCACGTCTGCGCCTGTGAAGTGTCTGGGCGCGGCGTGGCTGAAGGCCAGCACGCCCAGAAGCCGCTCGCCGAGCATGATCGGAAGGCCCAGATAGGCCACGTGCCCGTGCTTCGCCGCGAGGTCTGCGCGCCAGAGGTGCGGGTGCTCGCGAATATCCGCGATGGCGAGCGACGTCCGGCTGGCGGCGACGCGTCCGGCGATCCCTTCCCCGAGCGGAATGACGAGGCCGTCCATCTCCTCGCGCGACATGCTGACGCTCACGCGGCAGCGCAGCACCTGGTGCTGCTCGTCAAGCACGTACACCCACGTATCGCTGCCTCCGGCGATCGTGGATGCCTGATGGACGATGGCGTTGAGGCTTTCCTCGAGGTCGAGAGACGAGGTGATGACCTCGTGTGCCCGGAGAAGCGTTGCCAGCTCCGTCTGACGCCGTTCCAGCGCCTCGTTCCGCGCCCTGAGCGCCGACAACTCGGAGAGCAGCTGGTCCGTCGTGGGTGATGCCATGCGTGGTCCTCGGCAGGTCCGATGATGGCCGCATCGGGAGACTCGTCGCCGCGCGGCAGGCGCGCCGACCGGCGCCCAGTCGGAGCCGCTCGCCCGGAGCGGCACCGCGCCCCGAATATTGGACGGGAGTCTAGGGACCGGTCCCGCCGCTGTCAAGGCACGCGTCGCGGACGTGCGGGAAACACCGCCTGGGTTGTTTCCGGTAGCTTTTGTTTTGCCAAATGTTGACGAGCTGTTCGTGGCCCAGGCAGCTCAAAAAGGCCCAGATACAAGGCACCGTCACCCATCTGCGATGGGTACCCGCCGAGGCGTGAGGCGTACTCAGCACGTACGTCGCAGCGCCGCGGGAGCGTGTGGGTACCCACCGTAGGTGGGCACCCATCAGAATGGGTACCCGGCAGATGGACCTTTTTCAGCAGCCTGTCAGTGGATGGAGAAGGCCAGTCCCAGCCCGTAGGTCAACGCCCCCGCGATCACGGCAACCATGGTCATCTCCGCCCCGCTGATCCACCAGGGGCGCGTGGTCACGAAGCTTTTTGCGATCCCCACGCCGAAGTGGGCCAGGATGCTCAGGACAGCCGCCCACACGACGGCGGGCACGCCCCGCGTGAAGAAGAAGGGAAGCACGGGGATGAGGCCGCCGACGGCCGTGGACGCGGTCGCGGACAGGCACGCTTTCCAGGGATTGGGAAACGTGGTCTCCGATAATCCCAGCTCCTCTTGGACCAGCGTCTTCAGGAAATCTTCCGGCCGCTCCTGGATCCGCGCCACCAAGGTCCGCGCCTCCTCCTCGGTGAAGCCCTTCAACTGGTAAAACAGCTCCAGTTCCTCGCGCTCCTCGTCGGGGTTGTGCTCGATCTCCGCCTTTTCGCGGGCGATCTCCCCCTGGTACACTTCGCGCTGCGATTTGGCGGCCAGGTAGGCGCTCGACCCCATGGAGAGCGCGCTGGCCAATGCGCCTGCCAGCCCCGTGATGAGCACGATCTCGCTCCCGCCCGTGTACCCCGCCATCCCCGACACGATGCCGAACACGGCGCCCAGCCCGTCGTTGATCCCGTAGATCGCGTCGCTCACCCAGCCGGCACCGCTGACGTGCCGCTCCCTCTTCAGGATGAGGTCCAGCGCGCTGCGCGGGTTCTGCGGCCCGCCGAGCACCCGGAGAATCTGGGCGTGCTCTCGATCGTCGGCCGAGATCTCCTCCAGGATGGCCCGGCTCGTCGGGTCCAGCGAAGCCGCCACATCCTGTTCCGCGGCCAGGCCGCGCGCCTCCATGGCTTCCAGCTTTCGGTACACGACCTCGGGGTTGGCCACGTGCATCGTGAAGCCGAGGCTGGGCTTGACGCTGGAGGCATCCGGAACCTGTCCACCCAGGTCGCGGATCCGCGCCGCCCATCGCGCGGCATGCTGCTCTTCCGCGCGGATCAACTTCTGCAAGACGTCGCGCCGACGGGAGTCCTTCTCTTGTTGCGCGAGCAGACGGTACGTCGCCGCCGCCTCCACCTCGTGTCTCCAGCTCTGCTCCAGTGCCCGAAGGACATCACGCTGCGCAATCGAGTCGCTCATCTGCTTCCCCCGCTACACGAACCCATGCATGCCGTTCCACAGTAGTATAGCCAAAGAGAGTGCTGACGTGTATGCGAAGGACGGTGGGAACGCAAGGCGGCGGCTGCGCAGGCCTCGGAGGGGCGAAAGGGAAGGCAACCGGGCGTCCCAGGGGTATGTGCCTCTGCGCGTGCGGACCGAAGCACAGCGACGGCGCCCCTCACACTCTAACTGTTTCCCCGTCGGCCACCGTCGTCAGGCCGCGTCGGTCCAGGTTCACGCCCGGGCCAATGATGCAGTTCCGCCCGACGCGGACACCGGCCGGAACGACCACGCCTTTGCCGACGACGCTGATTCCGCAGTCCAGATGCGCGGGGAAATCGTGATTGGCGGTGGTGCCCGTGCCCACACCGATAAGCGCGTCATCGCTGAGCCGGCAGTGCTTGTCGATGATCGAATACGCGACTTGGCACCCGCGCCCCACAACCGTGTCTTGCATGATGATGGAATCGCGGACGACGGCGCCCGGCCTCACGATGACCCCCGGAAAGAGGATGCTGTGCGCGACCTTGCCTTCGATGACGCACCCTCGCCCGACCAGCGAATTGCTGACAGACGCGCTATTTCCCAGGCGCGTCGGCGACCGTTCCCCGGTGGGGCCGACGTCCGGCGCCGTGCGAATCTCCCACGCGCGTAGGTCCAGCCCGGAAGCGGGGTCGAGGCAGTCCATGTTGGCTTCGTGGTAGGATTTGATCGTTCCCACGTCGCGCCAGTATCCGCGGAACGGATAGCAGAGCAGCGGCCGCCGGCCGAGCATCCCCGGGATGATGTCCTTGCCGAAATCGTAGCCCTTCTTCGCACCCACGACAGCGTGGAGTTCTTCCATCAGGACGGCGAAGTTGAAGACGTATACCCCCATGGACGCCAGGTTGCTCTTGGCATTCTTGACCTTCTCCTGGAATTCGGTGATCCAGCCGTCGTCGTTCGCGACCATCACGCCGAACCGTTGCGTCTCCTCCCAGGGAACCGGCATGGCCGCGATGGTCAAGGCCGCGCCGCGGGATTCGTGGGCGGCGATCATCTGCTCGTAGTCCATCCGGTAGATGTGGTCGCCCGAGAGGATGATGACCTTGTCCGGCTTGCGGTCCGCCATGAACACCAGGTTCTGGTAGATCGCGTCTGCGGTCCCCTTGTACCAGTCCGAATCCGCCTTGCCGGTGTGCGGCGGAAGGATGCGCACGCCGCGCGCTCGCCCGACGAGGTCCCACGGTTCTCCGTTCCGCACGTGGTCCATGAGGGAGAGCGGTCGGTACTGCGTGAGGAGGCCGACAAGCTCCAGGCCTGAATGCATGACGTTGGAGAGCGTGAAATCGATGATCCGGAAGCCGCCGCCGAAGGGCACGGCGGGCTTGGCCCGCTCCGACGCGAGAATATTCAGCCGGCTGCCCACACCTCCAGCCAGCAGCATCACCAGGGTGTCCCGCGCCGGTCTCATGCGCTCACCACGCTTCCCGACGGAACCTCCGTCTGGAGAAAACTCGCTTCCCGCATGTCCGGGTACACGATGCACCCCCGGCCGATCCGCAGACCCGCGGGTACCCTGGAGCCCTTGCCGATCACCGTCACGCCGGAGGACAGCGTCTCGGGGTGCAGCCGGTTGGGGACGGCGTCGCCGCAGCCGACGCGGGCGTCCTTGCCGACATGGACATCCTTGTCCAGGATCGCGCGATCCACGGTGACCCCCTCGGCGATCCGGGAGCGGTGCATGACGACGGAGTCGCGGACGACCGCCCCGCGCTCGACGACGACACCGGGAGAGAGAATGCTGCGCTCCACCGTGCCCTCCACCACCGCGTCGCAGCAGATCAGCGAGGCGCTCACCTTGGCCGCCGGCCGGAACAGCGCCGGCGTCGGGTCCCCCAGGGTCCCGGGGTTCAGATTGGTCCGAATGCCCCAGGCCGAAAGATCGGGCGCGTCGTCTTTCAGGATATCCATGTTGGTCTCGTAGTACGTATCGAGCGTGCGGGCGTATTGCCAGTACCCGTCGAAGACCCAGCCAAACACCCGAGCGCTCTCCTGGAGCATCCGCGGGATGATCTCCGAGTAGACCTGGAACGTCTGGCCATCGCGGGCGTTTTGCCTCAGCCGCTCCACGAGGCACCGGGTACTGAAGGCGTACACCGTGAGCGAGGCGAGATCCCCCTCGGGATGGCGGACCTTCTCCTGGTACACCGTCACCCGCCTCGACGCGTCGAGGACGGCGGTCCCGTACAGGTGCGCCTGCTCGCGCGGCACGCGCTTGAAGGCGATGGTGAGGTCGGCGCCGTTGGCCGCGTGCTGCTGGAGCATCGGCCGGTAGTCCATGGCGTACACATGGTCGGCAGAGGCCACCAGGACCGTCTCGGGCGCGTAGCGCTCGATGAAGGCGAGATTCTGGTAGAGGGCGTCCGCCGTCCCCTTGTACCAGTCGGAGTCGTCGGCGCCCTTGAAAGGACTCAGGACCCGGAGCGCGCGCGAGCGGCCCACGTAGTCCCAGGGTTCGCCGTTGAGCAGATGGGTATTGAGCGAGTGTGGGCGATACTGCGAGAGGACACCGACGACGTCGATTCCCGCCCGCATCATGTTGGAGAGGACGAAGTCGATGATGCGGTACATGCCCCACATGGGCAGGGCGCTCTTGGGCCGCTTGGCCGTCAACACCAGGAGTTCGTCGACCCGCCCTCCCGCCAGGACCATCCCGACGATCTTTGCCATTGTCCGATCTCGCTGGACCGACGAGACGCCGTACCCGCGGCGGCCGGACTCACGAGTCTGCGCTGGCCGGCGCTCGTACGGCCCTCGCCGTGCCGGAGGACCGCGCGGCGGCCGGACTCGGCCGGCTCCGCACTTTGGCAATCACTTTCCCTCAGCCGCCGCGCGAGTGTCAAGCGGAAACCAGGCGTGGGCGTTGCGGCCGTCGCCCCGTGCGCACCCCGGACCGGCCCCCCGGTCGCACGGACAACCAGGGCGTCGGCTCCGCGTTTCGCACCGCGTTTGGCGCACCGCGTTTCGCGTTGACACGAGGGATGAGCTTCGATAGTGTTCGCTCGTATGCCCCAGACGGGCCGCGTCAACGTTCGGACGGTGCTGCTCGCTGGTCCGCCGGATCACGGCGGGGAATGTCCCCCTGGTGTCCGTCTCGCGCCCGGATGGTCCAGACATGGGCGGGCGCGACCCCTGAAGCCTATGAAGATATTTGCTCCACTCGCCGATCCCGAGTCTGTGTTCCCCATCTTGTCGGACATCGCGCTCTTCGGCGGGATGTCGGAACGGCAACTGTCCGAGGTCTGCCGCTGGCTGGAACAGGGTTCGTTTGCGCACGGCGAGCACATCTTCCAGAAAGGCGACGACCCCTCCCACATCTACATCGTGACGCGAGGCAAGATCGACCTGCTCATCATGGAACACGGGCTGGCCCTGCAGAAGAAGACGCTGACGGCGGGCGATTGCTTCGGCGAAGCCTCGTTGATGTCCATGCAGCGTCACGCTGCTACCGCCATCGCGCGCGAAGACAGCGACGTGATCGTCCTCTCGAAGCGTGCGCTTCTCCGGTTGCAGAAGGAGGATGCCGCGCTTTTCTCTCTCCTGATGATGAACATCGCCAGAGAGTTGGCACGGCGCCTGAGGCTCACCGACGACATCTTGTTGCGCCTCATGCGAAACCCCGACAGCGGCTAGAGCGTTGCCATGGAAGCGAGCCAGCGGCCGGGCGACCAGCCGGGGTCCCCACGCTTTGTCGCCGACACGATGCTCGGGCGGTTGGCCACCTGGCTGCGCATCCTGGGGTACGACGCCGAATACGCCCGCGGCGAAGACACCGCGCTGATCGAACGGGCCCGCGAAACCGGGCGCATCCTTTTGACCCGCGACACAGGCCTCGTCCGACGTCGCGATGTGCCGCCCCACCTCCTCGTGCATAGCGACCACGTCTCCGACCAGCTACGCCAGGTGATCCAGACCTTTGACCTGACGCCGGCAGGTCCGTCGGCACGCCGCTGCCCGCGCTGCAACACAGCCGTGGAGCCGCGCACGAAGGCGGAGGTGTTTGGCCGCGTCCCGGAGTTCGTGTGGAGCAGCCAGGACGCCTTCTGGGGCTGTCCGGTGTGCGGCCGGCTGTACTGGGCGGGAAGCCACTGGCGTCACATGGATGACACGATCCGCGCCCTGATGGCCTAGAGAGCGGCAATGAGTAGCCCGAATTACCTGCGTTGTTCGCAAACGCCACACACGAGTCGTAGAGGAATGACCAAAT
>Ga0316628_100005524_pt1 | contig 10170 bp, 5 predicted proteins | sample OWC_Aug_M2_C1_D5_FD_207648 | JGI IMG/M metagenome (GOLD analysis project Ga0316628, IMG submission 207648) | Wetland soil microbial communities from Old Woman Creek delta, Ohio, United States - OWC_Aug_M2_C1_D5_C | ecosystem: Environmental > Terrestrial > Soil > Wetlands | place: USA: Ohio... | reverse complement strand
CTCTGAGACCTTCTCATAGATCACGTCCGCGCCCCGCCTGAAGAGGTGGTTGATGATCCTTCCGATCGACCGCTCATTACCGGGTATCATCTTCGCCGAGAGGATGACGACGTCGCCCTCTTTCACCTTTATCGTCTTGTGTTCGTCCGTGGCGATCCTGGAGAGCACGCTCATCGGCTCACCCTGGCTGCCTGTAGTTATGATGACTGCTTCTTCGTCTTTGAGGGTTTTGAGGCTGTCGAGCTTCATCCACGTGTTCTCGGGTATCCTGAGATAGCCGAGGTCGAGCGCGATCTGCGTATTTGCGATGACCGATTTCCCCGAGAGGATCACCTTCCTGCCGAACATGACCGCCACGTCTATCACCTGCTGTATCCTGTGGATGTTCGAGGCGAAGGTGGCGATGATAATCCGGCCCTTTGCCTTGGAAAAGATGTCCTCGAAGGCCCGCCTCACCTCTTTTTCAGAAAAGGTGAAGCCGCCTTTTTCCGCGTTGGTGCTGTCGGACATCAGAAGTATCGTGCCGTTCTCGCCGTATTCGGAGAACTTGTGGAAGTCCATGAGCTGACCGTCCACAGGCGTGGGGTCGAGTTTGAAATCGCCGGTATGCACGATCCTGCCGACCGGCGTCTTTATGCCGAAGCCGACGCCGTCCACGATGCTGTGCGTCACCCGGATGAACTCGATGTCGAAGACGCCGAGGGTCACCACCCCCCTCGGGAGCACGGAGTTCAGTTCCACGTGCTCCAGGTTATGTTCACGGAGTTTTTCCCGCACGAGCCCGAGCGTCAGCGGGGTCCCGTAGACGGGAACGTTCAATTCCTTCAGGAGAAAGGGCAGGGCGCCGGTGTGGTCCTCATGCCCGTGTGAAAGAACGATGCCCCTCACTTTTTCCCTGTTTTCGAGTATGTAGGTGAAGTCGGGGATGACGAAGTCGATCCCGAGCATATCTTCTTCAGGGAACATTAGCCCGGCATCGATGATGACCATGTCGTCCCCGTATTCCAGGACGGTCATGTTCATCCCGATTTCTTCGACCCCGCCCAGCGGTATGATTGAAAGCACGTTATCCAATGTCTTCGTAGACCTCCACGTTATTTCCGCCCTTCTGCAGCGCTCTTGAGAGGGCCATTTCGGAGCACCTGAGTAATTCCTCCGGAGTATGGTCCCTGAAAGCCGCCACACCGATGCTGACGGTGATTTTGCCCTTCGGCTGCACCTCTTCATGGGGGAAGGGATAGTCCCTGATGATGGCGTGGAACCTCTTGCTAAGCTTAACACCCGGAGTGAGGAATGTATTTGGAAGTATCACGCCGAAGGCGTCGCTCCCGTATCGTACGACGATATCCGACCCCCTTATGTTTCGACTGAGAAGCTCGCCGATCTTCTTCAGAATGAGGTTGCCGTGGTAATGTCCATTCACCTTGATATAATGGCCGAACTTGTCGATGTCGAGCATGACGAGGGTCAGAGGAATATTGTATCTTACCGCCCTGCACATCTCCTGCGCTAGTCTGAGATGGAAATAACGGTGATTGAAAAGGCCGGTGAGTTCGTCGATGAGACCGGCCCTCTTCGGGTGGAGCATCTCTACGTCCTTCAGGTGCATGATGAGGTCCTGGGCCACCAGTGAATCCTTCTTCAATATCCTCTCTATCTGACCTGTGAGGTTCTGGCGTTCCTCTACAGGGAGGTCTCTGTCGGTGATGGCGAATATAGGGATCGACATCGTAGCAGAATTGCTTTTCAGCTTTTTGATGAATTCAAACCCGCAGCTCGCCAGGTCTATCAATATCATATGCGGCCTTGTAGCGGCTGCCAGCTCCATGCCTTTTTCCGCACCGGATGCGGCATGGAAAATAAATCCTTTGCCTTCAAAAGTGCCTGCGATATAGTCGCGTGTCTCCCTGTCGTCGGATATGAGAAGTGCTGATGCGGGGAGGTTCCTTTTTGTGAAGAGGGAAATTTCTCCCAGCTTCGAAAGGAGAACGGTCTTGTCCACCGGCTTCAGGATATAGTCCGATGCGCCGAGCGCATAGGCGAGGTCCTTATTGTCGATGATGGAATGGATAATGACGGGGATGTCCCTCGTATCGAGGTCTGCCTTGAGGGACTGCAGCACCTCCCAGCCGTCTTTTTTGGGGAGCATCACGTCGAGGGCAATGACGAAGGGGCTGAGTTCTTTTGCCTTCGATACCGCTTCGACGCCGTCGTATGCATGCGCGACCTTGTATCCCGCCTTGCTGAGATGGATCGTCAATATCTCCGAAGTGGGCACGTCGTCTTCTACGACGAGGACCAAAGGGGCCTCATCCGTAGCGAAGGGGAAGGTTACCGGCATAGGTCCGCGTCCTCCGCCGGTCTCTCTCCTCGGCCTGGGCAAGGCGGCGGGAATACAGAACATGAACGCGCTGCCTTCTCCGTAAGAGCTTTTTACGGAGACCTGGCCGCCGTGAAGTTCTACGAGCCTTTTTGTGAGAGCCAGGCCCAGTCCGGTCCCCTGATAGTTCCTTGCGAAAGAGGGGTCCGCCTGCTCGAACTCTTCGAATATCCTTTCCTTATCTTCCTCCCTTATCCCTATCCCCCTGTCCCACACGGTGACTTTCATAAAGTTCTCCCCCTCGATCTCACTGAGGGCCATGTCTCCGGGGTCGGCAGTCTTCTCTGCCCTGATCCCCGCCTCGCCGCCTTCGGGAGTGAATTTTATCGCGTTCGAGATAAGGTTGTAGAGTATCTGCTTGAACTTGACCTTGTCGGCGTTGAAAGTCTGCAGATCGGGCCCGATGTCGACATGCAACCGGACCGATTTTTTTGCCGAAAGGGAATGCATGATCAAAACGACTTCATCAACAGCATCTTTCACGCAGAAGTCCTCACAGGAGAGGTCGACCTTGCCGGCCTCTATCTTGGCCAGGTCGAGGATGTTGTTGACCAGATGAAGAAGATGCCTGCCCGACGTGTGGATATTCGAGACGTGTCTATGCTGCTTCTCGGTCAAATCGCCGAATGTCTTATCAAGGAGTATCTCGGAGAAGCCCATGATCGACGTCAGCGGCGTACGCAGTTCATGGCTCATGCTCGATATAAAGCGGGCCTTTATCTGGTTTGCCTTTGTCAGCTCGCGGTTTATTTTTTCGAGCTCTCTCGTCCTCTCCAGTACCTTGTCCTCTAGTCGTGAGGTAAGTTCCTGAAGCTCTTCATTCGTCTGATGCAGCACATTCCTGAGCCTTTTTTCCTCGGTGATGTCTTTGCTTATGCCTATGGTCCCTATCACCTTTGCCGTTTTGTCCTTCAGCTGCGAGATGGTAAGGCTTATGTCCGCAACCGAGCCGTCTTTTCTCCTGATCTGCGTCTCATGGTTGTGAACGACGCCGTTTCGTCTGACGGCGTCGAGAATCTTTGTCCGCTCTTCTTGATTGACATAGAAGTCCGATGCCTTTTTTCCCACCACTTCGTCTTTAGTGTACCCGAGGATCCTTTCTCCCCCGCGGGAGAACCGTACGATCCTGCCCCAGGAATCGGTCGTCGCGATCATGTCCTCCGAATCGTCGAGCACGTTCATAAAATAGGCGGTCGTCTCATCCAGGTCGGCGACTACCCTGTAAAGCTCGTCGAGTATCCTGAACTTGTCGATCGCCTGGGCGGCCTGGGACGCGAAGAGGCTTATCATGTGTTTGTGCCTGTCGGAGAACTGCCTCGGCCTGAAGTCGTCGAGATAGAGTATCCCCACGATGTTTCCATCTATCATCAGCGGACAGGCAAGGAGGGAGCGGATGCCTTCCTTCAGCAGGCGGTGGTTGTCGAAGAGCGGATGTCCGTCCAGATCGTTTATCTCGACCGGTCCCTTCCTGCCCAGGATATATGAAGTCAATCCCTGAGTTCTGGGTTTCCAATGAGCCATGTCCGTAATGGACTCGTTCAATCCTTTCGACACGGACATCTTCAGCTCGTTTCTCTCACAGAGCGCGATGCTCCCCGCCGGGGTCTCAGTGAGTTCCATGGCCTTATCGAGCGTTGTGGCAAGGACGTCGCCGAGGTTTTTTGCCGATGTCAGGACAAGGCCGTTTTCATAAAGTGTCGTGAGGTCTTTCTTGGCGGAGTGCTGTCTTTGCACCATGTCCCAAAGGAATTTTGCGCCTTTGCCTTCAATCACCTCCGCGCCCGGGGCCAGCTCAGAGATCTGCCCGGTGACATCATGGTCTCCCGTTACGTTCAGAATGATGTCCGCGCCCAGACCGCATAGTTCCCTCAGGTCTTTTGTGACGCATATGCCCGACTCGCGGGCAGTGCCGAGGGCAGGGGCGTCGTCGTCCCTGTCGGTGATTCCAACGGTCTTTATCGTACCGTTTGCGAGAAACAATTCGAGCAGCGCGCTTCCTGCCTTTCCCGCCCCTACGATAGCGACTTTTATCATATGTTGAACCCTCTCTGGTCTTTCATCAGCTCGCTGAAACTTTTCAGAAGCCCCGGGTCCCACTGCCCCGATGCCTCCTCTTTCACCATCAGGCCGACGGCCTCGTCGATAGTTATATGCGGCCGGTAGGGCCTCGTAGAGACCATGGCATCGAAGGAGTCTGTTATGGCGACTATCCTCGCAAAGAAGGGGATCTCCTCGCCCTTAAGACCGTCGGGAAACCCTTTCCCATCCCACCTCTCATGGTGGTTCCTTATAACCGGAAGGATAGGTCTGGCCGACTGCAGAGGCTTGCAGATGGTCTCCCCTATCCGTGTATGGTCTCTCAAAAGTGACATTTCTCTTTCGGTGAGATCCTCCGTCTTATGAAGTATACAGTCCTCAATCCCCACCTTGCCTATGTCATGCAGCACCCCTGCCTTGAAGAGGAGATCGCGGTCGCCCTGAGGCAACCCGAGATGTGACGCGAATTCCATGGCCAGGCAGCCGACCCGCTCCGAATGCCCCTTAGTGTAAGGGTCCTTCGCCTCGATAACGACTGCAAGCGTCAGTACGACGTCTTCGGAATGGTCCAGCTCGCGCTGCAGTTTCTGAAGCTTCAACAGAGAGCGTATCTTCGTTGCGAGTTCGAGGGAATGGAAGGGTTTTGTCAGGAAATCATCGGCGCCAGCCTGAAGTCCGGCGATCTTGTCCTCGAGTTCGGTGAGGGCGGTCACGAGTATGACCGGAAAGAACCTTTTCTCGAACATGGCCTTGAGCATCCTGCATAATTCGAACCCGTTCATGCCCGGCATCATGACATCGAGTATCGCGAGGTCGACATGTTCCAGCTTAATTATTTGCAAGGCTTCTTCGGCGCCGGACGCGGTCAGGACCTTGTACCCCTCCCTGTACAGGAGACCCTCCATCACCTCGAGATTGAATGCGTGGTCGTCCACTACAAGTATTGATGAGCTCCCGTTCCCGGGATTCACTTGTGAAGTCATGATATCCCTACTTTTAGCGGACGACTTTTCCACATGCTGTAACGGTCCATTCTCCTCTTGCCCCGGCACCCTTTGGGACCGAAAGCGACCTGGCCCTCAATCATGCAGGGCAATAGCCTCAGACTTACTGCAAGCGCGCCGTTACCTTTTGTAGAAATATCTATTTTATTTAATGAGCATTTCGAGCAGGGTCTTCTGGGCGTGAAGCCTGTTTTCGGCTTGGTCGAAGACTGCACTCTGCGGACCGTCCATGACCTCGTCGGTGATCTCTTCCCCCCTGTGCGCCGGAAGACAGTGGAGGACCGCCGCGTCTTTTTTCGCGCAGGCGAGCAGCCTGCTGTTAATCTGATAGTCTCTGAGTCTCTCCCTCTTTTCGAGCGAATGCGCCTCCTGTCCCATGCTGACCCAAACGTCGGTATACACGACATCCGCCATGCCTGCCGCCTCTCTGGGGTCGCGCAGTATTATAATCTCGCTCCGGGCGGACTCCTTTGCCCTTTCGAGGATACCGGCATCAGGTTCAAACCCTTCGGGACATGCCACCGTGAGATTGAATTCCATCAGGGAGGCCGCCTCGATCAGCGAATTGCAGACATTGTTGCCGTCGCCTATAAAAGCGACTTTCAGGCCCTTAAGCCGCCCCTTTTTTTCGATTATCGTCATCATATCCGCAAGTATCTGGCAGGGGTGGTGAAGATCGCTGAGGCCGTTGATGACCGGGATGGACGCGTGCGCTGCGAATTGTTCGAGCGTCGAATGTGCGAAGGTGCGTATCACTATGCCGCTGAGGTACCGTGAGAGGGTCTTAGCAGTGTCGGGCAGGGTCTCTCCCCTTCCAAGCTGCAGTTCGGAGGGGTTCATAGTGATCGCGTTGGCGCCCAGCTGGTATATGCCGACTTCAAAAGAGATGCGGGTGCGTGTCGAAGGCTTCTCGAAGAGCAGGCCCAGACTCCGGCCGATGAGCGGACATCCCGAGGCGTCCTTGCCGGCTTTAAGCCCGGCGGCGCGCGCAAGAAGGCTTCCTATTTCATCCGAAGACAGGTCCCATAACGTAAGAAAGTCTCTTTTCATCACTTCTCCCAGTTAAGTAATATCGATGGTCTGCTCAAGGACGTCGATGAGGTGGTCGATCTCTTTTTCGGTCACTATCAGCGGCGGCAGAAATCTCAATATATTTCCGGCTGTGCAGTTTATGAGCAGTCCTCTGTCCATGCAGGCCTTCACGATCGGGGTACCGTCACGCGTAAGTTCCATGCCGACCAAAAGACCCATCCCGCGCACCTCTGCGATGATGCTCGGGAACTCCTTTTTCATATCCTCTAGCCTCTTCTTAAGGTATTTTCCCATCCTCCTGCACTGGTCGAGGACAAAGCCGTCTTCGAGGAGCACCTCCATCGTGACGACCGCCGCGGCGCAGACCAGCGGATTGCCGCCGAAGGTAGAGGCATGCGTCCCGGGCTGGAAGCCCGAAGCGACCTTGTCGGTCGCGAGCATTGCACCTATCGGCACGCCGCCGCCAAGACCTTTCGCAAGCGTTACGATATCAGGTTCTATGCCGAAGTGTTCGTATGCGAAAAATTTCCCGGTCCTCCCTGTGCCTGTCTGTACCTCGTCGAGTATGAGTAGAATGCCGTGCCTGTCGCAGAGCTCCCGGAGGTCGCGCAGATAATCGGGGTCGGGGATCTTTACTCCGCCTTCCCCCTGTACGGGCTCGATAAGCACCGCACAGGTCTCTTTTGTGATCGCCTTGTCGACCGCGTCCACGTCGTTGAATTCGACGTGTTTGAACCCAGGGACAAGCGGCTCGAACCCGGCCTTGAATTTTGCCTGGCCTGTCGCCGATATGGTGGCTATCGTCCTTCCATGGAACGAATTGAGCGCGGTGATGACCTCGAATCTGTTAGCGCCGACCTGTTCCCTGAAGTATCTGCGGGCAAGCTTTATCGCTGCCTCGTTTGCTTCTGCGCCGGAATTGCAGAAGAACACCTTGTCCGCAAAGGAGTTCTCCACAAGGAGCTTGGCGAGTTTGATCTGCGGCTCTATATGATAATAATTGGACACATGGATCAGCCGCTGCGCCTGCTTCTGTATTGCGACAACGACCTTCGGATGACAGTGGCCGAGGACGTTGACCGCGACGCCGCCGACAAAATCCAGATACTCCTTGCCGTCTGAACCCCAGACCTTCATCCCGCGTCCTTTTCTAAGGACGATTGGGAATCTGTTGTAAGTATTCATGATGTACTGGGCTGATTCTTCCAGTTGTTTCCTGACATCCATGCAGGAATAATACCGTAAAAAGTATTGAATAATCAATCGGATAGAGATTAGCAAGAGGAACGCAAGTAAGACAATCTTGTTTGTCACTCGGCTCGGCCGGAGTCATTCTATTACATTGTTAGGCTTCCCGAAATTTGAACAGCTAAAGAATTTGGGATAAAGAGACTTACTCACAGAAACAAACAGTTGATTATCGATAGTTTATCGTGCGAGGGACTTCCTGCACCTGACACTATCCTTTTTTCGCCAAAGGTGTGAAGTTCTTCCGAAAATTCTCTCTGAATGTGGTGCCGAGTGGCGAAGGAAACGTGTAGTTATCCGTAGATGACCGATTGAAATGTCGCGGGTATTGTATATAACACCTACGGCAACTCCCACGCGCAGCGCTTCCTACATATCCACGAAGTAATCCTCCCACGCGCTGGTAAGACTTTCGCGTGTCATTTCTCCGGGATGGCTAAAATAGTTGGCATCATCTATGATTTGGTCTACGAAGTCCCTCGGATGGCAGGAATTGAACTTCATCCCCAATTTCTTGTAAAAATTCTTCACCAGAAAGTCAAAGGCGTCCTTATTGAATTCGATCTTGTCGGCTTCGCAGACTTTTCTGAATATCGCTTCGAACTCTTCCTCGGTAGGGTGCGTCACCTTGATTTTGTATCTGATCCTCCTCAAAAAAGCCTCATCCACAAGTTTCCCAGGCTCGATATTTGTGGCGAATATCACAAGCTGGTCAAAGGGGACATCGAACTTCATCCCTGTATGAAGGCTCATGAAATCAATCCTCCTCTCAAGGGGAACGATCCACCTGTTTAAAAGGCTCTGGGGGCTTATCTGCTGCCTGCCGAAATCATCGACGATGAAAAGTCCGTTATTTGCCTTCATCTGGAGCGGTGCATCATAAAATTTAGAGATACTGTTAAAATCAAGTTCGAGCATCCTTAGAGAGAGTTCACCGCCCACCATGATTACCGGTCTTTTGATGAGGACCCATCTCTGGTCTACGGAATTCGACGCTCTTTCATTGGGAACAGTTATGTGGCTTACGGGATCGAAGATGCTGATGATCTGGCCTCCGACGATGAGGGAGTAAGGCATGTAAACAGTACCCGGAAGGAGGGTGCCGATGGTCTCTGCTATCGTCGTCTTCCCGTTGCCCGGAGGACCGTAAAGAAACATCGCCTTTCCGGAGCTTACGGCAGGTCCAATACGACTGAGCATGCGTTCGCTTAATATGAGGGAGGAGAATGCCTTTTTTACAGAGTCCTCATCCACCAGGATGCTTCTTATCGTCTGAAGTTCGACCATTTCCCAGTATTGCTTCAGGACAACTGGGGCAGGCCCCACATACCTGCATATATCGAGAAGCTCTGAAGCCCTGTTCTTTCCCCGTTCCGTTAGCTGAAACTGATAACTTGCCGTCGCATACTGGGAAGCCCCTTTTACCTCTATAAACTTCTCCCTCCTGAGTTCCTCTAACGCGGCATTCACGATCGATCCAGGGAGCTTTACACTGGCAGCGACATCGGTAATGGTAAACCCGCCCCTAAAGAGGACATGCTTCAAAACAAGATCGGTGAGAAAAGAAAGTCCGAGGCCGGTCTCTTCGAGGGTCTCCGGGGCATCAATATGTTTATTAAAAAAAGCACTAAGTTCTCTGTGCGACAAAAAACCGAGGGCGATCAGGCTGCGTCCGAGCCTTCCTCCGTGGAGCTTTTGCCACTCAAGAGCACTCTGGAGCTGCTCCTCTGTGATCATATTTTCCTTTACCAGCTTCTGCCCCAGCAGTTCTTTCATCAATACCGCCACAATTCTCGTGCCTCCCGCTGTTTCCAGTTTTTCTTCTTTACCGGAGATTCTTACTTGCTATCGTTTTATTCTTCCTTCCACAACAAACGTCGCTCTGCATTGAATTTTGTGAGAGAATCTTAATCCTCTATGTTACCTGTAAAGGCATCTTCATCGTCCCGAAAGATCATGTCAGGGAAGAGAAATGTGAATTTTGCAGCATCGTCCGCAGATATCTTTACTGCATCATCTTCTTAATCCTCTCTCTAGGCCCTCCATAACAAAAAACTGAAGCAAAGGTCCGCCTCACATATTTTCCCTTCTTTGTTTTCCATAACACAAGTATAGATGTCCTTTTCAGCATTTTCAACAGAAAATGACACAGAAAATGACCGCTTCACCCCTGCCGTCTCTCCGGCGCCGGTCTCTTCAGTTTAATTTTTCATTTCGATCTCTTTCTGCTTTTCCCGGATTTTTCTGTCGACAGCAGAGGGATAAGGCTCTGTCAGGAGGCGTATCAACACACCAGGGCTCCCCATGCTGTCGAAGAGGATTTCGATTATGAGGTCCTTTTGAAAGAAACGCCTCTACCTTTTTCTCCCCGCACGTCATATTTCCGATGGTTTCGGATGCCGGCGTTTAGTTCTGGATGTACCGGTCAGGGAGAAATGATGAAAGTTATTAACTCCTCGATTCCGTTGA
>Ga0316628_100005523_pt1 | contig 10171 bp, 5 predicted proteins | sample OWC_Aug_M2_C1_D5_FD_207648 | JGI IMG/M metagenome (GOLD analysis project Ga0316628, IMG submission 207648) | Wetland soil microbial communities from Old Woman Creek delta, Ohio, United States - OWC_Aug_M2_C1_D5_C | ecosystem: Environmental > Terrestrial > Soil > Wetlands | place: USA: Ohio... | reverse complement strand
AGCGATGCGAGCGACGTGTCCTTCGCGACTTCCTCGGCCAGGAGCGTGTAGTCCACCCAGAGGTCGGCGAGAGCCTTCACCACCTCGACGTCGTTGGGGAGGTTCTCCTGGTCCACCAGGAGCGCCACCGCCTGGTCCACCGTGAAGTCCTGATCGCCCGTGCGGGCCACCACGCCCTCGGTGGGTCTATCGTGAGCGCAGGCCGCGGCCAGGGTGAGGCCGGCCAGCGTCGTCGCCTTCCGCCAGTTCTTCATCGCACAGGTCTCCAGAGAGAGACGAGATCCGTCCACGCGCTACGCCGCCGCCTCCGCGGCCGAGCCGAGCGCCTCCAACGCCACCACGAGCGTCTCGATGAGCGGCATGGTGCCCAGAGAGGTGAACACCAAGGAGAGGGGATCCATCCGAGTCACCTCGACCCCCACCTGCCGCTGCCGCAGCGGCGCGTCCAGAACGGCTACCCGGGGAACCACCCCGGGCCGGAACGACAACCTCGCCGTCCGCTCCCGGACGAGGATGCGGTCCACGCCGACCTTGCGTCCGAGGATTCGAAGCGAAGCGACCTCCAGGAGCCGCTGAGCCTCCTCGGGGAGCGGACCGAACCGATCGATCATCTCCCGGGCCAGGGCCTCCGCCTCCCGAGGGCTTCGCACCTTCGAGAGACGACGATAAAGATGCAGCTTCTGTCCCGGATCCTCCACATACCCCTCGGGCAGGTAGGCCGATCCAGCGACCGAAACGTCCGGGTCGGGATACTCCTCGACCTCCTCTCCCCTCAGGATGTGCTCCACCGTCCTCTCCAGGAGGCGGAGATACGCGTCCAGGCCCACCTGGCTCGCGAAGCCCGACTGGTCGGCCCCGAGGAGATTGCCCGCGCCCCGGAGCTCCAGGTCCCGCAGGGCCACCGAGTACCCGCTCCCGAGCTCGGTATAGTGCTCCAGCACCCGGAGCCGCTTCTCGGCGTCCTCCGTGAGCTCCTCCGGAACGATTAGGTAGCAGTAGGCCCGCCGGTCCGAGCGGCCCACGCGCCCGCGCACCTGGTACAGCTGGGAGAGGCCGAACCGGTCGGCCCGGTCGACGATGAGCGTGTTCGCGTTGGGCACGTCGAGCCCGTTCTCGATGATGGACGAGCAGACCAGCACCTCCACCTCGCCGTCCACGAACCCCCTCATGACGTCGTCCAGCTCGCGCGCGTGCATCTGGCCGTGCGCCACGGCCACCTGCGCCTCCGGCACGAGGCCCCTGACCTCCTCGGCGACGGTGTGGATGGTCTCGATTCGGTTGTGGAGGAAGAACGTCTGTCCTCCGCGGTCCAGCTCCCGATGCAGCGCCTCCACGAGGATCTGATCGGTCCAGGGCAGTACGTGCGTGAAGACAGGCATGCGGTCCCGGGGCGGTGTGCGGATGAGCGACAGGTCGCGGATTCCCGAAAGCGACATGTACAGCGTGCGGGGGATGGGCGTCGCCGTGAGCGTGAGTACGTCCACGTGGGCCCGCATCCTCTTCAGGCGCTCCTTGTGGCGGACACCGAAGCGTTGCTCCTCGTCCACCACGAGCAACCCCAGGTCCTTGAACACGACGTCGTCGGAGAGGAGGCGATGCGTCCCGATGACGATGTCCACCTCGCCGCGCGCGAGCTGGCCCAGGAGCTCCCGGGCCTCTCTCGCCGAGCGGAAGCGGCTGAGCGACCCCACGCGGACGGGGTAGTCGGCCAGGCGCTCCTGAAACGTGTGACGATGCTGCTCCACCAAGATCGTGGTGGGCGCGAGCACGGCGACCTGCTTCCCGTCCTGCACGGCCTTGAACGCCGCCCGGATGGCCACCTCGGTCTTGCCGTACCCCACGTCGCCGCAGACGAGGCGGTCCATGGGCCGCACTGACTCCATGTCCCGCTTCACGTCCTCCGTGGCCGAGCGCTGGTCGGGAGTGTCCTCGTAGAGGAACGAGGACTCCATCTCCCGCTGCCAGCGTGTGTCGGGCGAGAATGCGTGCCCCTCCGCCACCGCGCGACGCGCGTAGAGCTGCACCAGCTCCGTGGTCATCTCCTGGATGGCCCTCTCGGTGCGGTTCCGGAGCACCTTCCAGCGCTTGCCGCCGATCCGGTGCACGGGAGGGGGCTTGGCGTCGTCGGATTCGCCCACCCACCTCTCGACCAGATCCAGCCTGTACACGGGAAGGCGCAGGATCTCGCCGCCCGCGTACTCGATGGCCAGCGCCTCGATCTCCTCGCCGGCCACCTCGATGCGCTCGAGCCCGACGAAGCGGCCGACCCCGTGATCCATGTGGACCACGTAGTCGCCGGGCGTGAGCTGAGCGAGGCTCTCGAGCGCCACCGAGCCCCGGAACCGGCGCGTCCGGCGCAGGCGGCGGGTCCGACGGAAGATCTCGTGGTCGTTCAGGACGCGGAGCGGAGGGCTAGCCTCGGGAAGCTCGAAGCCCTCCGCCAGCGCGCCGATGCCGAGGCGAGTTCCCGGCGGGATCCTGCTCGGCCCTCCCAGGATCTCCTCGAGTCGCTGGAGCTGTCCGTCGTTGTCGCAGAGGAGCAGCGTCTCGTGACCTCGCGCGGCGCCCACGCGCAGGTACTCCTCGAGCCTGCCCATGTCCCGCTCGATCGCGGGCGGGCTCGTCGTGAGGAGCCGTCGTGGGGCGGGGTCCTCATCCACCAGGTCGAGCCGCGGAAGCCGCGACAGGAGGTCGTCCAGCCGCTCCGGCTCCAGGAAGAGCGAGGCGGGTGCAGGCGGCGAAGCGCCGGCGTCCACGAGGTCGGCATAGAGGCGTCCGGCGCGCTCCCACGTGCGCCGCGCGTCCGCGCTCGGATCCCAGGGCCCGAGCACCGCCACGACCGTGTCCCCCGGGAGGAGCTCGAGGAGCGACCGTGACACGGACTCGCCGTCCCGTGGAGCCCTTCGGAAGTCCACGGGCAGGATGTGCGTTTCGTCGAGCTCGGCGATCGAGCGCTGATCGAGGATCTCGAAGCTGCGGAGGGAGGCCACCTCGTCGCCCCACAGCTCGATGCGCACGGGGTCGCCCGTGCCCACGGAGAAGATGTCCACGATCCCGCCGCGCACCGCGAACTGGCCGACCTCCTCGACGAGGGGGACGCGCTCGAAGCCGCGCTCCTCGAGGATCCGGGCCAGCTCGTGGAGCTCGAGCGCGTCCCCACGCCGGACGGTGAGCCGGAGGCTCGCGAGGCCGGCCGGAATGGGCGCTCGCTCCTGGAGTGCACGGGGCGTGGTGACCAGGACGCGAGACCGCCCGGAGAACACGCCTTCGACGGCCTCCACTCGGAGGCTGCCGATCTCGAGGTTCGGCTCCGCCTCCTCGTACGGGAGGGCCTCCTTCTGTGGATAGAGGCGTGAGCCCGCCCCAGCGCCGAGTAGCGCCTCGAGGTCCGCCTCGGCCGCGGCGGCCTCCTTCGGCCCCAGAGCGAGCACCACCCAGACGCGCTCGGGATGGCGCCGGTGGAGCGCCGCCAGCACCGCGATCCCCGCCGATCCTTTGAGGCCCCCGAGCGCGTCGCGCCGGCCGGGGCCGGGGAGATGGGCTGCCAGCTCCCGGAACGCTCCGCACGACGAGAGCGCGGCGAGGATGGGGTCAGCGTGCGCCACGGGCGGCCTCCGCCGCGGGCTCGTCCCGCCCCCTCCTCGTCCGTCTGCCCGAGGCGGCCAGGACCGCCTCCGCGAAGAGGAGCACCAGCGCGCCGAGGACGAGCCACCGCCCTAGCTCGGGACCCTGACGCGCCCGGAAGACCGCTCCCCCCCACTCGTCCTCGCGGCCGACCCTCGTGAGCCGGGAGCCGACCGCGCCCTCCAGGGCGCGCGGCTCCAGCTTGGTCAGGTCCGACTCCCGCGGCGGAGGGTTGAGCGCCTCATACGCCACCACGCTGTCTCCCGACAGGAAGGCGTAGATGCCCGCCTCTCCTGTTGCTGTGACCATGCGGGTCCCATCCACGGGGACCTCGGTGCCCGAGGGCAGCCGCACGGCGTCGGCGTCACGAGGCGCGGAAAGAGGCTCCCCCGTCACGCGCTCTGCCAGCTGCCCGCCCGCCGCCGCCCAGGCGCCCGTGACCCAGTCCAGGAAGCGGATCATCGCCGAGGAGAGAGGGAGGGACGTGGATGCGGCGTCGAGTGGAGACGCCAGCAGGAGGTACCGGTGCCCCAAGCGGTCCGTGCCCTCCACGGCCCAGGGATCTCCGGCGACCTGTGCGAGCGTTTGCGTGGGGGATGAAGGGTCGCCCTCGAGCGCGAGGCGGTACCAGCGACGTGCTCGGCCCCCGTCCAGAACGTCCGGAACGGCGATGCCCTCGAGCGTCGCCTCCCCTTCGGCGTCCACGCGCTCCGCGCGCCACGGGATGTTGCTCTCCTGCAGGCGCCGGTTCAGCGCAGGCAAGAGCGTCGGGTCCTCCGGGGGAAGGAGGAGCACCGCGGCGGCGGCACGCATGTCCACCATCCCTTCTCCGGAAGCGGCGATCACGACATTGGCCTCCGCGATGTCGGTCCGCCGGAGCCGTCCTCCGGCCTCCAGCACGGCCACCGCCTCGGCGACGAACGTGCCGACGTCCCCGGCGAGTGCCACACCCGGGGCAGGGCGGGCCCGGAGCACGAAGTAGCGCCGGTCGTCCGCCCGAAGGGCGTCGGCGTCGGCGTCCGCGTAGCCGGTCATCCACCCCGCCTGGGTGGGCGGGAGTGGAAGCGTCAGCGAGCCCCCCGGCGCCACGGCGCCGGCTCCGCGGACGCGTCCTTCCAGCACCACGCGGACCGGGGTGGTCGCGGTGTCCCCGGGCGCCCCCTGGGCGGCATCGACCGTGATGTCCGAGCGCTGCCCCGCCAGGGGAGGCAGCCCCCCTCCCACCAGGACGCGGGTCAGCGCGTGATTGATGACCGGATCGCCCCTCGGAGCCCACGCCACTACGGGCACGTCTCCGGCCGGCATCGTCCCCCGATCCGGGAAGGCCGACGCCTGCAGGTCGGAGAGCAGATGGACCTCGCGCGTCAGAAGCCCCGCGCTCGACACCAGCTCGATCGCGCGCGCCAGCGCCTCCGAGAGGTCGGCGGCCGTGGCGCTCACGCCCGTCCGGTCCACGATCTCGCGTGCCTCGTCGGGCCCGCCCGGGACCGCGGGGAGCCACGGCTCGCCTGCCCGGATCACCCAGATCCGGTCGTGATCGGATGCGGCCGCGACGCTCCGCCGGGCGAGGCGCTTGAGCTGGTCGAGCGCGCGCGCCTCCCCGACGACGAGCCCGCTGGACATCGAGTTGTCGAGCACCACCGCGAGTGCCGTCGGGGGGTGGGCACTCCCTCGACCCCTGACGAACAGGCGGGCCCCCGCGCCCACCACGGCCAGGATGACCGCCGACCGGACCGCCAGCAGGAGAAGCTGCTGGAGCCGAATGCGACGCGCATGCTCGCGCTCTGTCCGCTCCAGGTACCGGAGTGCGGGAAAGGCCACCCTGTGCGCCTGCTGCCTCTGGAAGAGGTGAAGGAACACCGGGACCCCGACCGCGACCGCGGCCCAGAAGAAGAGAGGGCTCAGTGCACCCATGGGGTCACCCCAAACGCTCCCGCTTCCGGAGGTACGCTCTCAGAGCCAGCGACATCGGCTGGTCCGTGTCCACCACCTCGTAGTCGATCCCCTGGGGCTTGAGTGCCCGCTCCCACTCGACCAGGGCCGTGGCGACGGCCCGACGGTACTCGGCGCGGATCGCGGGCACGCTCACAAGGAGCTCCTCCCGCGTCTCCGGATCGAAGAAGCGCGCCTCGGACGCGGGCGGGAGCTCACGCTCTCCGGGATCCACGAGATGGAAGACCAGCACCTCGTGCCCGCGGTGGCGCAGGAAATGGAGGGCCGTGCGGGTCGACTCTGTGGCCACGAGGAGGTCCGAGAGCAGGATCACCAGTCCGCGCCGACGGAGCCGGACGGCCAGGTCCCGGAGCGCGCGCTCGGCGGAAGTGCCGCCCTCCGCCTCCAGGGGGCGGAGGCGCCGGACGACCTCATGCCACTGACGCCGTCCGCCCCGCGCCTGGAGGCGCTGCACGATCCGATCGTGGAACGCTGCCATCCCCACCGCGTCACCCTGCCGGAGCAGCACCAGGGCGAGGGCGGCCGCGAGGAGCTTGGCATACCAGAGCTTGGAGGGCAGAGCACCCGGGCTCGAGGTCCAACCCATGGATTCGCTCACGTCCAGGAGGATGTAGGCCCTGAGGTTCGTCTCCTCCTCGAACTGCTTGACGTAGAAGCGGTCCGAGCGGCCATACATGCGCCAGTCTATGTAGCGGAGGTCGTCACCAGCCCGATAGGCCCTGAGCTCCGCGAATTCGGCGGAGAATCCCCGGTGGGGTGAGCGGTGCAGGCCCATGAGGAATCCTTCCACCACTCCTCGGGCGAGGAGCTCGATGCCGCCGAGCTGCGCCAGCGTGGCAGGGTCGAGCAGGTCGGGCCGCGAGGCCCCCGGGTTGGCGGTGCGTTCCAGCGACATGGGAGCCCACCAACCTAGGGAACCCCGGCGCCCGCCGGGAGCCCCGTTCCGACCCCGGGTGTGTCCCCCCGGGAGGGGGAATTGTCCCCTCCCGGGGACGTCCGAGGGCCCGAACGGCCCGCCGTGACGCGGAAAAGCGGTGGCACATGTCGTGCCGATGAGACGTACGGATTCCCTCAGCTTGGAGTCACCATGAGGATCGGACGCTGGCTGGCCTTTGTCGCGCTGTTCGCGCCGGGGGCCGGAGCTTCGGCCCAGGACTACGCGCCGGGGGAGGTGCCGGAAGCCCGGATCTGGCTGGACCGGGGTGACGAGCCCCTCCTGCAACGGGGCGATCGGGTGCGGGTCTACTATCGCACCGCGGCCGATGCGTACGTGGCGATCTTCCACATCGATACCGACGGCGCGGTGACGCTCCTCCACCCCCGGGCGCCCGAGGACGATTCGTACACGCGCGGGGAACGCGACTATCGGCTCCTGTTCCCCGAGTCGTCCTACTGGTACGTGGACGAGTACCCGGGCAAGGGGTACTTCTTCTTGGTGGCGTCGCCGGAGCCCCTCGACCTGAGCGGCATCGACTACTCCCTGCACGAGCGCCGCTGGGACCTCACGCAGGTCGGTCAGACGGTCTACCGCGACCCGTACCTGGCCATGGACGACTACGTGGCCAGGCTGATCCCGAACTGGGAGCAGGTGCCGTATGCGCTGGACTTCGTCGGCTACGACGTCGGCGAAGTGCACGAATACCCGCGCTTCCTCTGCTACGACTGCCACGGCTACCGCCCCTACGTCGCGTGGAACCCGTACACATACGCCTGCGCGTCCTTCCGGGTCGTGGTCTGGGACGATCCCTGGTACTACCCGACCTATCGGTACCAGGGGACGCGGGTCGCGTACGCGACGCCGCGACGGGGCGTGGCCCGCTTCGAGTTCAAGGAGCGCGCGGCCGGGGAGACGTGGACCCCGCTGACGCGGACCCGCCAGCCGACGTCGCGCCGTTCGGTCGGGTACGTGGAGCCCGGGGCCGCGACGCGGACGGGCACTCCTTCCGCCGTGCCCAGACGCCCGAGCTCCGGCACGCAGCAGCCCGGCACGGGCCTGACCCCGGGCGGGAGCGGAGCCGCGGTCCGCAGGGCCGTGCCCTCGGACGCCGGCGTCCGGCGGCCTTCCTCGGCCGCGACACAGGGCGGCCGCCCGCAGACTCCCGCGGTCGCGACGCCCCGGCGAACGCAACCCTCCGGCGCGGTGACGCCGGAGAAGCCGCAGGGATCGGACCGGCCCGTCCTGCAACGGAGGCCCACCACCGGCGTGCCGTCACGACCCTCCGGCGGCGCCACGATTCGGCCGCCCTCCGGCGCCACGAGCCGCCCCTCTTCGGGAGACCGTCCGGCGGTCAATCGCCCGTCGGGCGGGAGCACCCGGGCCGTCACGCCCCCGCGGAGCGGCGGTGGATCGTCGCGCCCATCTGCGTCGTCCAGGCCGAGCTCGTCCTCGCGGCCTCCGACGGTCTCCCGGCCCCCCGCTCGCTCGGGCGGTGGGCGCGCCTCCACGGCCCCGCCACGCAGGCGGGGTGGAGGGAGCTGAAGCGGGCGGCTGGCCCGCCCGTCGGTAACGCGAGAGGGCCCGGCTCCCGAGGGGAGCCGGGCCCTCTCACTTCGTCCGTGCTTCAGCGCCTCAACGGCCGCTGAACGAGAGCGTGAACTGGCCGAGCACCGCGTCCTGAGGGTCGCCCTTCTGGAGGGCGGTAGCGAAGGAGAAGTTCACCGGACCCAGGATCAGCGAGGCGCCGCCCGCGAGCTGGAACCCGTCGGTCACGACGGCAGCCCCACCGCGGAGGTGGAGTGCTTTGATCCCACGGTACTCCGCACCGGCCCCGACGTGGAGCTTCGGCGTGAAGCTCATCCCGTCCCCAAAGCGGTTCCGCACGTCGGCGGTGACCGTGAAGTCGGGCTGCACGTCGTACGCGGCCCCCATCGAGATCGTCGGATCGAACTTCATGTCCTCTACCGCGGTCTTGAGGAGCGCCGGAGCCGAAGAGTATGCCTTCCTGTCGACGTCGGTGGCGTTGTCACCCTCCTTGAGGGATGCCGTGCCGGATCTGAAAACGAGCTTGGTGTCGTCCCAGGCGAACGTGTTGAACACATTGAGCACAACTGCCCCGACGTGCAGGCGGTCCCGCTCCATCTGGAAGCCCACGTCGAGGCCGACGCCCGATCCCTGATTGACCTCGTAATTGTCGTTGTCGGTCATGACGACGGGGAACGCCAGGTTCACCGAGATCGGCTCGCTCTGGAGCGATCCGCTCTGCTCCCTGCCGACCATGATGCCGTTGCCGATGGAGTACTTGAGGGTCGCCCCCACGGCCATGGACCCCTTCTCGGACTTGATGGGGATCCCGACGCTCCAGCCGGCCGTGGTGACGGCCCACCCGTCGGCGGTCGAGCCGCTCAGAGCCATGCTCGCTGGGCTGCCGGTGCGCCCCGCGTTCCCGTAGAGGAGGAGCTCCATGATCCCGGGATTCAGGTTCACGGTGCCGCCTCCGACGAGGGAGAGCTGGAACCCCATGCGGCCCGCCGTGAGCGCGAGGACGGAGAACTCCGCGCCGGTGGATCCCGTCTCCCCGTCCGAGGAGGTGATCTGCGTCAGCCAATCCTGCTTGGTCGAAGCCGGCACCAGCTCGCCGGCGACGTTGCTGAGGTCCCCGAGCGTGACCGGCCCGAGCCCCGTCTGGCCCAATGCCGGGAACAGCGCCAGGGAGAACCCGTTTCCGGGCATGCCCAGCCCGGCGGGATTGACCGAGATGGCTTCGAAGCGCCGGGCGGTGGCGGTCGCGTTGCCGGCGAGCCCGAGCGTGCGGGAGCTCGCGTTGCCCAGCTGAGCCGAAACGGCGTCGGCGTGGAGGAACCCGACCAGGGCCACCACGGCGACGCTTACGAGCGTGCGATTCATCGTGCGCATGGTTGGCCTCCTAGTCGCCGATCCTGAGGGTGAGATCGATCTTGGCACTGATCGTGACCTTCTGCCCCGGCGTCACGTTGATCGAGCCCGCCGAGGAGCTCACCGTGCCGGTGCCCGTGAGCCGCACGTTCGACTTGCCGAGGAACGTCCGGAGCTCGGCTCCCGTGTAGCTGATCGTGGCAGTGGAGGTGGCGCCGCTCGCGATGCTCAGCGCCTTGGTGATCGTGCCCTGCGGGTAGTTGATGTTGAGCTGGGCGGCCACCGAGACACCGAACGGATTAGCGATCGTCAGGACGATCGAGCCGTTCTCGATGCGGTCGGAGATCGCCTTGTCGATGTCCGCGACGTCCAGGTCCATCGGATCGACCGTCACCGACCGGTTGGAGACGTTCACCCTGGCCGAGTTGGCCAGGATGGTGCCGGGCGTGGCGGTGATCGTGAGGCGCTGGGCGTTGTCGATGGTCGTGAGCTGGCCGCCGGGCGATGTGATCACCGCGGTGACGAAGAGCGTCGAGCCGATCGCGCCCGGCGTGACCGTGAGGGTCTGCGTCGTCGTGGAGCCGGCGGCCATCGGGCCGGAGAACGTCGACTGGCCGATCTGTTTGCCGCCCTGACCGTCCGTGAGCGTCACGACAAGCGACCCGCCGCCCTCGAGCGGATCGAACGAGAAGCCGTTCTGGATGGCGATCTGCGCCGACCCGCTGACGATGGTCGCGGCGGAGACGTCGGCTGGCAGCGTCT
>Ga0316628_100005522_pt1 | contig 10171 bp, 8 predicted proteins | sample OWC_Aug_M2_C1_D5_FD_207648 | JGI IMG/M metagenome (GOLD analysis project Ga0316628, IMG submission 207648) | Wetland soil microbial communities from Old Woman Creek delta, Ohio, United States - OWC_Aug_M2_C1_D5_C | ecosystem: Environmental > Terrestrial > Soil > Wetlands | place: USA: Ohio... | reverse complement strand
TCCGTCGGATCGGCAAGCGACTGGTCGTGGAGCTCGAGGGCGACCTCTTCATCGTCATTCACCTGATGATTGCCGGGCGTCTCCACCTCCGTGAGCGCGGAGTGACGATCCCGAGGCGCCTCGGCCTCGCTGCATTCGACTTCGAGCGGAGCTCGGTGCTCTTCACCGAGGCGGGGACGCAGAAGCGCGCGAGCCTCCACGTCGTACGCGGGCAAGCCGGGCTCGAGCCGTTTTCACGCGGCGGGCTCGAGCCGCTCGAGGCGTCGCTCGAGGCGGTCACGGAGGCTCTGCAGCGGGAGAACCACACGCTCAAGCGAGCGCTGACCGATCCCCGGCTCTTCAGCGGGATCGGCAACGCCTACTCCGACGAGATCCTGTTTCGCGCCCGTCTGTCTCCCGTGAAGCTCACCTCCCGCCTCACGGCCGAGGAGATCGCGCGACTGCGCGATTCCATGCAATCGACGCTCACGGAATGGACGGAGCGCCTTCGCCGCGACACTGGTGAAGGATTCCCGGAGAAGGTGACCGCGTTCCGCCCGGAGATGGCCGTGCATGGCAAGTACGGCGAGCCGTGCCCGGTGTGCGGGACGAAGGTGCAGCGCATTCGCTACGCCACGAACGAGGTCAACTATTGCCCGCGATGCCAGACCGAGGGCAAGGTGCTCGCCGATCGTGGCCTCTCGCGCCTGCTCCGCGGCGACTGGCCGAAGAGCATCGACGAGCTGGAGGAGCAGAGAGCCCAGCGAACGAAGGAGACGAAACCTCGATGAAGCCAACCGCCCCGCTCCCCGATCACTGCGTGACGCGGCTTGCCCTGCGCGTGCGCTTCTTCGAGACGGATCTGATGGGCATCGTTCATCACGCCGCTTATCTCACCTACGTCGAAGCGGGCCGGGTCGAGTACCTGCGCGCTCGAGGCGCCGACTACCGCGTCCTGAACGAGCGGGGGTTCCACATGCCGGTGGTCGAGGCGAGGCTCGAGTACAAGCGCGCCGCGCGCTTCGACGACGAGCTCGTGGTCGAGACCCGTCTCGGCGCGCTCACCCGCGTGACCGTGCGCTTCGACTACCGTGTGCTCCGGAACGGCGAGCTCCTGACCCGGGGACACACGACGCTCGCCTGCGTGGACGACACGCACAGGCCGAAGAGGATCCCCGAGGACGTCGCGGACATGTTGCTCATGCCCGAGCGTCACGTAGCTCAATAGTGCGGCGGCTTCTCGTTCGCGGGCGAGGAGAGCTCGCTCTTGGTCGTCGCCGCGACCTCCTTCAGATGAAGCTCCAGTCGATCGACCTGCGTGCGGAGATCGATCACGACCTGATCCAGGTCCCGGACGGCTCGCTCGTGGTAGGTGTAGCGGACCTAGAGCTCGTTGAGCCGCGCTTCTTCTTCGTTCGACATTCCGTGTGGCCCCGTCATGCGTTGGTGACGCTCTCGGTGCGAGGTGCGGCCGTGAGCTCGCCGATGCGCGAGGGTCGGGCCGTGACGCCGAACGCCTCGTGGTTCATCCGCGAGCAGTTTTCAGGCATGGTTCGATCCCCATCATGAAGCCTGCGCGCCGCCCGGCAAAGCCCCGCGCCTCACGAAGTGCCCCTGCGAGGCCCCGAGAGCCCTCCGGAACGGGGAAAAACACGCTGTTCATGCTGGAAATACACGTGTCCAGCGAGGTTGCCGAGGACGTCGCCGGATGGCTGGTGGAGCTCGGGGCGGGGGGCGTCGAGGAGCAGCCCGGCGCCGCCGACAGCCGTCTCGTCACCTACGGCGAGGACAGGACGGCTCTGGGCGGGCTCGGGCAGCGCGTCCGCGAGAGGCTCCGCTCGCTGGGCATCGGAGCACGAGCCAGGGTGCGGCAGGCGCCCGCTCTGCTGTCCACGTGGGACACGGAATGGATGCGTTACCTCGAGCCGGTGCGGATCTCGCCGACTCTGACCCTGGTGCCGACGACCAGGTCCGGTGCCGGCTCGCCCCCGCGAGGCGACGTGCCCCCGGGCCGTGCGGTCGTGCTCGAGCCGGCGATGGCGTTCGGGTTCGGTGAGCATCCGACCACACGTCTTGCCGCACGCATCCTCGAGACGGAATGCCGCGCGCGGCCGACCCCCTCCGTGCTCGACCTCGGGACGGGCAGTGGAGTGCTGGCCATCGTCGCCGCCGTCTCGGGTGCCCGTCGGGTCGTGGGCCTCGACGTGGAGCCCGTCGCGGTCGCCGCGGCCCGCAGGAACGCGACGCTGAACGGGGTCGCGCGCCTCTGCCGCTTCTCGGTCACGCCGCTTTCGCGGGTCCGGTCGAAGTTCGACGTGGTCGTCGCGAATATCGATGCTCGGACGTTGGCCGAGCTCGCGCGCCCGCTCACGCGCGCTCTTTCGGTCGGGGGCGTGCTGGTGCTGACTGGCCTGCTCGCCGAGCAGGCGAACGACGTGTCGGCCCGCTACCGCGAGCTCGGGTTCCGAGCCACGCGGACGAAGCGCGAGGGCGAGTGGGTGGCGCTCAGGTTCGTGGGGCGCGCCGGCTCGCGAGAACGCCGAGCGCGGCCAGCGACAGTACGAAGAACGATCCGTAAGCCCAGAAGTCGATGACGGGCCCGCCGTGGGTCAGCGCGTGCGAAAAGAAGACCCCTCCGAACATCACGATGCTCCCGATGCCGATGATCCAGATCGCCCATCGCTGACCTCGCGCGACCGGGCCGAGCACCAGCGCGAGCGCGAACAGAGACGCGGTGGCGTACTTGCAGGCTTCCCACACGACGTGGAAGTTCTGATGCGGCGTGGCTCCGGGCTGCCAGAGGTGCAGGTGAGCCGCGAACGGCGCGCCTAGGATGCCGAGCACGTGGATCATCGCGAGAATGGCCACCGCGGCGCCCCGGATCGGGTCGCGATCGATGGTCGGCGGGGAGGGGGCGGGCACCGACGCGGACGATGCCCGTTCGTCCCGACGCGTGCAAGCCGCGCGCGGGCCGAGTGCACGTCAGCGCTCCCCCCGCCGTGGGGCACGGTATCCGTCCGCGTGAGTCCCGCGCCGGAGGCAGCGGATGCTTTGTCGGCCGGGGTCTCACGTTTTCCATTCTCCCGGGCCCCTCTGCGCCGGTACCGTACGGAACGGTGGCCGAAGAGCAAAGCGCGGAAGGTCACGGCAGGAACGGGCCGGCACTGGTGGCCGCGCTGTCGTTCCTGGCGTTCCTGCCGAGCCTTGCGGCCGGGTACGTCTACGACGACCGGATGCTCATCTCGGAGAACCCGTACGCGCAGAGCGCGCGCTACCTGGCGCGGGCGTTCCGCACTCATCTCTGGGACGTGCACTCGTTCGGCTCGGTGGGGATCGGTCTTCGCTATTACCGGCCGCTCGTCGTCGTGAGCTACATCGCGAACTGGCTCGCCGGGGCTGGGGCTGCCTGGACGTTTCACCTCGTGAACGTGGCCTGTCACGCGCTGACCGCGTGGCTCGTCGCGCGCGCCGCCACCCGGTGGACGGAGAGCGCGACCCTCGGAGCCGTCGCGGGGCTCGTGTTCGGTCTCCACCCGTCGCGCACCGAGAGCGTGATCTGGATCTCGGGCCGCACCGACGTGCTGATGGCGCTCTTCGTGTTTCTCGCGGTCGAGCTCTCCGATCGGGCGGCTCGTGCGCGATCTGGGCGTCTCGTCGCGCTCTTCGCCGGCACCGCTTTGGCCACCGCTGGTTCCATCCTGAGCAAGGAGGCCGGCGTCCTGACGTTCCTCTTCGTCCTGGTGGACGCGGTGATGCCGAGCCGGAGCCCCATCGAGAAGATCCGCCTGGGCAGGCTGGCCACGCTGCTCGCCGGCATCGGCGTCGCGTACGTCGCGTGCAGGTCCCTGTTCTATCCCGTGACGCCGGTGCCCGGGTTCGAGGCGACGCCTCGCTACGGCTTTCTCACCGTCTGGGCCTACCTCGAACGCGTGCTCTTTCCCTGGCCGCAGACCTTCTTCTACCGCCCGCTCGAGGAGCGCGCGGGCGTGCCGGTCTTCCCGGTCAGGCTCGTCCTGCTGGGCGTGCTCGCATCAGTCGGGTACCTGGTGCTGCTCGTCCGAGCTTTCCGTCGTGATCGTCCCGCGTTCGTTCTCTTGCTCACCGCCCTCGCGCTGATCGGGCCGCTCTTGAATTTCTCCTACACCGGCGTCTACGTCACGACGTCGGACCATTTCCTGTACCTCCCGCTGTTGGCGCTCGTCACCGGACTTCTCAGGCTTCATCGAGAGCCGTTCGTCCGGTTCTCGAAGGAGCGCGCGGCACGCCTGGCCTTCGGCGGGGCGTTGCTCGTCTACATCGCGATCGACGCGCTGCGGGTGCTCGATTACCGGAGCGACGACGCTATGTGGGAGCACGAGATCGAGGTGAACCCGGACAACCCCGTGGCGCTCGGCTTCATGAGCAAGATCTACGCGGGCCAGGGAGACATCCCGCGAGCCTATGCGCTCATGCAGAGCGCCGTGGCCCCCTCGGCGAGGCGATTCTTCCTGCTCGCCGGGAAGCGGGCGGCCCGGCTCGCGGCGAATTCTCGGGTCGTCGCTCTCGCTGCCGCACTCGTGCCCGACGGGGACGTGCGCACCCTCGAGCGCGCTGACGACGAGCTCGAGAGCCTGTTGCTCGCGATGCCCTCGGACGTCGACCAGCGCCCACTCGGCCCGAGACTTCTCACCGAGCTTCCGCTGCACAACGACGAGCTCGCGGCGATGGCGGCCGACACCGCGCTGGTGTCGACCCGGGTGGGCCATCTGCGCCGTGCGCGGGAGCTGACCTCCGCGATGCGGGACGACGTTCTGTGGCACGTGCCGAGCCCGCTGAATTACGTGCTCACGGTGGCTCGCGCCGGCGACTTCGCGAGAGCGCGGCGCCTGCTCGAGGTGGGCAGGCATCCGCCTGCCGGCCTGACTTCGGGGGGCTCGCCGCAGCAGTTCGTCGAGGTCGCCCGGCGGCTCGCCCGCACCGAGCAACGGCTCCGTGCTGCGCGAGATCTGCCGGAAGAGCCGTCGCGTGTGGAGGTGGCGGTCGCGTTCGCCGACCTCGGGCTCTACGTGGTGGCGCTTCGCGAGCTCAGGCCGGTGTTCGATCGACGCCCTCACTCCTCGGACATCGACCAGCTCTACGTGCAGCTCCTGGTCTCTGCCCGTCTCGACCGTGAAGCGGAAGCCACGGCGAGCGCGCTCCTCGGCCCCGAGCGCGGGCGAGCCGTCGTGGAGGGGCTTCGTGCCCACCTCGACCCGCGCCTCGCGACGGCTCCCGCGCCGGAAGAGCCGAGCCCCTGGTGGCAGGGCGAGACGACGAGGGCCTCGGCCGCGCTCGAGCGTTGATGGCGCGAGCACCCCGGTCTGCCACCCCGGTCGACCTTCCCGGGTCGGGCCCGGAGAGCAATCAAGGAAGCGTCACGAGCTCGAGCGGCACCTTCGCCATCTTGCCGTTCCGCGAGAGCGTGACCTCGACGTGCTCGCCCGCATGGTGATGATCGAGCGCATTGTAGAGGTCGTCGTAGTCTTCGATCGGGTCGCCGCCGATCGCGATGATCACGTCGCCGAGGCGGATCCCGGAGTAGTCCTGCTCGATGCCTCGGATGCCGGCCTTGTCCGCCGGTGATCCGGAGATCACGCGGAGCACGACCACACCATGAATGCCGGCGCGCTGCTCGAGACGCTGGGCTGGGTCGATCTGCACACCCAGACCGACCTGCTCGGCGTGACCGCTGCGGATGATCTGCGGCACGATGCGGGCGATGCTCGTGACCGGCACGGCGAACCCGATCCCTGCGGACGTGCCGCTCCGGCTGTAGATCATCGTGTTCATGCCGATCAGACGCCCCGTCGAGTCGATGAGCGGGCCTCCGGAGTTACCCGGGTTGATGGCAGCGTCCGTCTGCACCATGTCACGGATCGAGACGCCTCCGATGCCCTGCACCTCGCGACCGATGGCGCTGATGACACCGGTCGTCAGCGTCTGGTCGAGCCCGAAGGGGTTACCGATAGCGATCGCCTTCTGACCGACCTCGAGGCGGGGGATCTTCTCGGCCACCTGGATCGGCGCGAGCGCGTCCTCGGGCGCCTTGATGTGTAGCACCGCGATGTCCTTGCGCGGCTCGACCCCGACCACCGTCGCCTCGAAGCTGCGGTGGTCCTGGAGCGTCACGCTGAGGGAGCGCGCGTCCTTGACGACGTGGAAATTCGTGACGACGTGCCCGTCCTTGTCCCAGATGAACCCGCTCCCGGACCCGGCGGGAACCTCCTCCGCCTGCCCCCGGAAGTAGTCCACCACGAGCTGCCGCTCCGTGACGAACACCGTCGACCGCGCGGCGAGGCGGAACACCGCGATCGTGTTCTTCTCGTCCTCGGTGCGCGCTTCGGCGGACAGGGGTTGTATGTCGAGAGCGGGCCGTACCGGCGGAGCGGCGGCGGAAGGGGCTTCGGGTATGGCCGACGGCACCGGCTTCGAGCGAGCCCTGGAGTCGCAGTTCATCGCGAAGCAGAGCAACCCGGCGGTGGCCAGCGCAGCCTTCATGGGCGAGACGAGCGTCCTCGGCATGGCGGCGAACACTAAATCAGCGAGCACGATTCGGCTACACCTCGCCTGGCCCCACGAGGGTGAGGCCGGGCGAGGGTCCCGCCCCGGTGCTCGGTCATTTTAGTGCGCTTTTCACGCCCCTGGACCACGAGGGTTCGGCACACCCCCTCCAAGAGGAGCCGGCGAGCGTTCTCTAATCGATTTGAGGGTACCGGCGAATCGGCTAGGTAGCAGTCGATGTGGTCGCGACGGCTCGCTGCACGCTCCGCAGTGCTCGTTGCCATGGCCACGTGCTCCGGCTCGGTGGCCGCCGCGCCGAAGCCTCCGCCGCACGTGCTCTCCGAGTACGAGAAGGAGAGTATCCGGCTGGCGCTCGCCGACATCGGCGCCGAGCGCGAGCCTTCCCCGGAGGGCAAGCGGGTCGAGGACATCGACATCGTGACGCTCGACGTCATCGAGAAGCGGGATCCGTTTCCGAGGTTCCTCAACGCGCTGCACGTGACGACCCGTCCAGTGGTCATCCGGCGCGAGATGCTTCTTCACCCTGGCGATCTCTACGATGCCGATCTGGTCGAGGAGACCGCGCGAAACCTCCGCCAGGTGCCGCAGCTGTCGGTCGTGCTGATCGTGCCGACGAAGGCCGAGAAGGAGAACTGGGTCCGGCTTCTCGTGATCACGAAGGACGTCTGGAGCCTCAGGCCGAACCTCGAGCCCGTGTTCGTGAACGGCAACCTCCAGACGCTCGCGATGCAAGCGCAGGAGCAGAACCTGCTCGGGCGTCACAAGATCATCACGGCCAACATCGTGCTCACGCGGCCCACCTACCTGCTCGGCCTCGGATACACCGATCCGAGGATCGGCGGCAGCCGTCTTGCCGCCGACGGCGACGCGAACCTCGTCTTCAACTGTAGGACCGGTGCCGTCGAGGGCTCGACCGGCGACTTCTCCTACGGAAAGCCCTTGTACTCGACCCGCACGAAGTGGGGCTGGAACACGAGCATCGTGTGGGCCGACGGCATCGTGCGCCCGGCGGGCACCACGGGCCAGTCCGTGTGCAGCGGAGATCATGCCGTCGAGCTCGATTTCGCGGCGACGCCGTACGTCGATCACGTCCCGTATCAGTACCGAGAAGACATCCTCGACGGAGAGTTCGCGGCGGTGCGCTCGTTCGGCGTCGCTCACAAGAGCGACCTCGCCTTCGGGCTCGAGGCAGATCGTCGGGTCTTCGAGCCGCCGGATCTGTCGGCGGAGCCCCTCATCGTGCGGGCAGAGTTCCAGAAGCTCCTGCCCGTGAGCGACACGCGGCTCAGCCCGTTCGTCCAGCTGCACGAGTACGAGAATGCGTTCCAGCGCGTTCTCGACATCGAATCGCTGGGGCTCCAGGAAGATTTTCGCCTCGGGTACGACGCCTGGCTCAAGGTCTATCCCGCCACGAAGGCGCTCGGCTCGACGCGAAACTTGATCGGTCTCTACGGCGCCCTCGGGTACACGCTCCCGCTCTCGAACGGCTTCACGCGCGTCTACGCCTACTCGAACCTGCAGATCTCCAATCCGGATCAGACCGACGGCGTGTTCAAAGTGGGGGGACGGTTCGTCACTCCCCGGCTTCCGTTCGGCCGCGTCGTGCTCGACGGCTACGTTCTCGATCGTTTCGACAACTACCTGAATCCCAACTACTCCCTCGGCGGCACGACGCGCCTGCGCGGATACCGCACGCAGGCGTTCGTCGGCCCCAACGTCGTCGTCGGCAACGTCGAGGTGCGCTCTCGTCCCATCGAGGTCCTCTCGGTCCAGATGGGAGTGGCCGCGTTCTACGACGTCGGCGACGCCTTCCGCGACTTCAGCGTCATGAAGCTCAAGCAGGGGGTGGGGGGCGGGCTTCGCTTCGTCTTCCCCCAGGCGCAGCGCGCCGTGTTCCGCGTCGACCTCGGGTTCCCGCTCAGCCCGAGCGACCCCGCTGCGGACACCACCATCGTCGCGGAATTCGAGCAGGCGTTTCCCGTTCCGGCCCTGGTCAGCCCTGGCCTCGGGCTGTGATCCGAAAAAAGGCGGGGCGCGGCCGGGATCTGCCGGCGTCCGAAAGCGGGGGTTCCCGGAGTGGCTATAATCCGGCGATGCGACGGCACTGGACCCTCGACCCCGACGTGGTCTTCGTGAACCACGGATCGTACGGAGCGTGTCCCAGGGTCGTCCTGGACGCCGCGGCACGCTTCCGGGCGGACCTGGAGCGCGAGCCGGTGCGATTCTTCGAGCGCTTCCTGGAATCGGAGCTCGATGGGGCCCGTATCGAGGTAGCCCGGTTCGTGGGCGCGCGCCCGGAGCAGCTCGCGTTCGTGCCGAACGCCACGAGCGCCGTGAGCGCCGTGCTTCGCTCGCTGGATCTGGGGCCCGGGGACGCGCTGCTCACGACGGATCACGCCTACGGTGCCTGCCGCAACGCCCTCGAGCTCGTGGCTCGCCGGGCCTCCGTGGAGATCGTCACCGCGAGCGTGCCGTTCCCGGTCCAGGGGCCCGGAGAGGTGGTCGAGCGGGTGCTCGCGTCCGTGACGCCGCGGGTGAAGCTCGCGCTCATCGATCACGTCACGAGCCCCACCGGGCTCGTGTTTCCCATCGACGTCATCGTGCGCGAGCTGCGCGAGCGCGGCATCGAAACCCTGGTCGACGGCGCCCACGCTCCCGGGATGCTCCCCCTCGATCTCGATGCGCTCGGGGCGGCCTACTACACCGGGAACTTCCACAAGTGGGTCTGCGCGCCGAAGAGCGCTGCCATGCTGGTCGTGCGGGAAGACTTGCAGGCGAGCATCCATCCGGCGGTCATCAGCCACGGTCTTTCGTCGAGACGTCCCCGCGCGAGATTCCTGGAAGAGTTCGACTGGACCGGGACGCTCGATCCGAGCGCCTGGCTCGCCGTGCCGGAAGCGATCCGGTTCGTGGGAAGCCTGGCTCCGGGCGGCTGGAACGAGGTGTACGCGAGAAACCGCGCCCTCGCGCTCGAGGCACGCCGTCTCCTCGCGGAAGCGCTCTCGGTGAAGCCCCCTGCGCCCGAGTCGATGCTCGCATCGCTGGTAGCCCTGCCCGTTCCGGACGGCCCGGGTCCCGCTCCGATCACGCACGGCGAGGAACCGCTGCACCGGGTGCTCTTCGACCGGCACCGCATCGAGGTCCCCGTGCTGCCCTGGCCGGCCTGGCCGAGGCGCCTCCTTCGCATCTCGGCGCACCTCTACAACGAACGCGGCGACTACGAGCAGCTCGCCGCGGCTCTCACCCGGGAGCTCGATCTTCGCGCCGCATGACGGAGTCGACCGCTCCCGTCGTCCGTGCCCGGTCCCGTGAGAGGGGCAGCGCGACGTTGCGCCGTTTCGTGCTCGTCTGCGTGAGTGTCGTGGCCGGCATGCTCGCCTTCGCGCCGACGCGGCGGCACGTCGCGGCCGCGTCGGTGCTCCAGCACCTGTCGGGGCCGGCACCCAATCCGCCGGTACGGCCCGAGATGACGACGGACTTCGTGCTCGCGGCGCCGGGCGGCAGCGCGCGAGCGCGCCTGTACCGCACCGACGGCCCGGCGTACGGCTGCCTCGTCATCGGTCACGGGGTGCACTACCGCGGCATCGACGAGCCCAGGCTCGTGCGCTTCGCCTCCGAGCTCGCCCGGTCCGGAACCGTGGTGCTCACGCCG
>Ga0316628_100005521_pt1 | contig 10172 bp, 8 predicted proteins | sample OWC_Aug_M2_C1_D5_FD_207648 | JGI IMG/M metagenome (GOLD analysis project Ga0316628, IMG submission 207648) | Wetland soil microbial communities from Old Woman Creek delta, Ohio, United States - OWC_Aug_M2_C1_D5_C | ecosystem: Environmental > Terrestrial > Soil > Wetlands | place: USA: Ohio... | reverse complement strand
AGACGGATATAGACGTCTTGAAAGCAGAAAAATGACCCGTTGGCCGACTTTGGAGGACCTGTCTCCCATTGAGCGAGAACTTTTTGAGGAGGCAAGACACGGAAATCTCGATCCGTTGGCCAATCACTACTTCCAGCCGGCGATGCACGGTTCTAGGTGGTGGCCGGATGAGGCCATTGGCCATTACCGGGACCTTTTCACCTTCGAATTCCTCGATCAGACCTGGCGAGATCTGGGTAAACCACCCGAATTTACGGTTGAAGTGAGTGGGACACCGGTTGATCTCAAGTGGGTACCCGACATTGACGGGTACTCTTACCTACTACATCACGGATACATCTTCCTGGACTGGGCAAGGCCCTTTGTTGACATCAAGACCAACCTTGGCATGGTCATTTCCGGAACAGGAACAGCCAAGACCTCGTCAGTGGCTATTGCGGCCTTGTTGTACTGTGCGATGTTCCCCGGTTTCGAGTTCCTGAATGCCGGCCCCTCGGAAAAGCAAGCCCGGTTGATGGTGAAGGAGATCGAGCAGTGGGTCACCGAGAGTGAGTTCCGGAAGTTCCTGGAGTTCTCGCACGGTGGCCGGAAAACCCATGTCGATCGCCCGAATGTGAAGTACACCATCCACTCGCCCTACAATCCGGCCTATCCCAGTCACATCCAATGTCAGACCATCGGGAACAACGCCAACGCGATCACGGGTTTGGAGTTGGACTGGGTCGACATCGACGAAATCCAGTATGTGCTCGGTCTGGAAGAGGCAATGGGGCCAACTATGACCCGTATGAGAGCCATGCGGCCTGACGGGACTCCCAGATCCGTCAAATTGACCATGATTTCCAACCCGGGTGACAATCCAGAGATGGATCAGGTCAGGGCGAAGGTCAAAAAGAATGTCGATGCTGCAGATCCCGACATTCGGGCCGTTTTGATCGAGGGTTTGACCTCGGACGTGAATCCCTACATCACACGGAGACAGTTGAAACGGCAGGCGTCAATGTTGGACGAACTTGACATTGCTCGTTGGCAAGAAGGTGACAACTCGGGCATCGTTTCGGCTCGAGAATTGCCCGAAACACTGTTGAACAACTGTCGATCGGCCGCAATGGATAATGCCATCTCGAAATTCGGTCTGTATAGCGCCAAAAAGAAGTCCGGAGTTGGTTTGGCCGAATACCAGATTCCGTATCAGCAGGGGCACGCCTATATTGTGTCTGGTGACCCTGGAATGAGCGATTTCCAGCGCCTGTCGGTCAACAATGTGCCCGTGGTTACTGTTTTTGACATCACGGGGTTTCCAGATCGGCCTACCCCTCTTCAAGCACTCTATATTTTGGATGGCGGAGGCACTTATAAACCCTGGCTGGCGAAATTCAAGCAATTGATGGTCGATTATCAGTGCATGGGCTTTTACGACGCCACCAACTTGCGTTCGGCTTGGGAAGACCAGGGAACTTTCGGTTTGTATCCAACCCAGCCCGTCTTTTTCGATGCCAACTCAAAACCTTGGGCCAAAACCATCTTCGTGACTCTAGCTCAGAACAAAATGTTCGAGTGGCCGTATATTTCGGCCTTATGGTACCAGGCATCGGTCTATCGGAGTTCGGGTGAGGGAATAAAGAAACTGGCCGACGATCTTTTGGCCTCGATCTGGGTTTTTTGTCTTGCCCTACGAATTGAAGGCACTATTTGGACAAAATTGACTGATCGGTTCCACAGAGAGCTTGCATCTGCGGAAAGTCCAATTACGGCTCCTCCGCCGAGGAAAAAAGGTGTCGCAAGTCGCTGGAGGCGGCCCGTAGGAGTTCGACGATGAATTTTCGGCCTTATTGGGTCTATCTGTGTTACGTTTTTGGTCACAAGTGGGCAGTTTTCAAAGAGTGCTGGAAACTCGGTCTATTTTGGCGGGGAATCACTCACGACCTATCGAAATTCTCGCCGGCCGAGTTTGGGGCTTACGCCAGACACTTTTACGACGAAAAGGGCATCCAGAAGCCATTTGAGCACCAAATGGACCTCCCATTTGACTTTGCCTGGAATCGCCACATCCATCACAACCCTCACCACTGGCAATATTGGATTTTGCTCCAGGATGACGGGGTTACGAAGGCTTTGCCGATTCCGGAGAAGGATCGGCTGGAAATGCTCGCCGATTGGCTCTCTTTCGGCGGATACAAGAGCCAGAAAGAATGGTACGCCAGAAACTGCGGCAAAATGATCCTGCACCCAGATACTCGCACATGGATTGAGGAGCAACTCGAAATTGGCAAAGAAGCAACCAGCCGGTATCAAAGACCGCTCTTTGGCCGGTATAAACGCACGAAACGCATCCGTAGGTAACGCCGCGCATCCCATTGACAGTAACGCAACATTATGTTACACTAGTGGAGTTCAACTCGACGGGGATGGACGAATTTGGCTCCGAATCGGAACAACGAGACGATGCCTTTGTCAAATAGTCAATGGTCGCATAGTGTTCCGTTTTCGTGACGCAAAGCTCGACGGTTCAATCCCCGGAGTCGAGAAACGTGGTGGATCGGCCAACTTAGACGCCGTTGTTCAAGGTGCCAGAGGCACCATACACGGTGATCAGCTAGTCATCACGATTCCCGTGATCCCGAATCAAAATCGGGAGATCTAAGAAGAGCGCACTTCTTGAGCGCCACCCTAAGATGGGGCGGCGCTCTTTTCGTTGGAGGAACATGGCCCTCTACAACGACCCGAATGGTCTGGCTTTGATTGATGCCGGCGGTGTCCTAACGAGTGGCAGTGATGGCACTGCCTATCCTGGTGTCAATGACATCTATTACATGGGTGACTGGGCAACTAGGCGCGAGAATGACTTCGAAAACTACCGCTGGTACTCTGGACAGAAACTGGCTGAAACAACGGATGAAGTAGATCCAGAGACCAATCTGAACATGTCCAAGTGGCCACTGGCCTACAATCCCATCGCTAAGTATTGCCGTATCCATCGAGCCGTCACGATTGGCACGGTTGACGATTATACTGAGTTTCCGGTCAAGATAGTCTTCCTGGGCGACAAAACTCTGGCTGAGCAGGCAGTTGACTTCACCAATTCTGTCCTCCTGGATAACAACGGGCCGGTAATCCTCAACGAGGCTGCCTTGATGACCCAGGTATACGGCGGGCACGTCTTCAAGGTGGGATTCGATCCTCTCAACGATATGCTGAACTACCGTATCCGCCTCGAAAGCATTCGCAGTCCATATTTCTTCCCGGTCTACGAGCCCACAGACTACTGGAATCTCAGAGAGGCTTACATCGGCTACCTGATTACCTCTCTGATTGCCAAGACCGTGTACAACATCGAGCGACCCACCGGTATGTGGGTGCTTTATCTGGAGCACTGGACTCGGAATTCCTACGAGATCACGGTTGATGGCAAGATCCCTGAGATTGCGAACAAGACCTTCAAGGGCGCACACAACTATGGCCGGGTGCCAGTTGTCTACATTCCGCATTTCCGCGATGGTGGATTCTTTGGTCCCAGTCATGTGCCATCCCTGATCGGGTTGACCCGTGAAGAGAATGCCCGGCTGGCAGATGCCGGCGACTCAGTCTACAGCGGCAGTCACCCGACGCCAGTCATCCGAAATGTCAGGCAAAGCATCCGAATGGTGCCCTTTGCATCCGATAAGGATGGCAATGTACTTTCCGATGCCGTCGATCTTGGTGACGCTCCTTCGGTTCCTAACAGTCACGATCCTGACGCCTTTTACCTGAATTCGCCCCAAACCGCACAATCCGTGCAATCTGTCGGCACGTTCCAGGCTATTTTGCAACAGGTCGCTCTCGAACAGGCCGATGTGGCGCCGGTTCTGGTGGGAACGGATGACACTGCCTCCGGACGGATCACGGGACCCGTTTCCAATATGCGGGCGGCTGCGACCGTGCAACATGCCCAATCCGAGCGGCTGGAACTCAGTACGGGTTTGCGGCATCTGGCCAACATCATCATGCGGGTGGCGATCGCCCACGCGCCACAATACCAGATCCTCGGTATTCAGTTGCCCATTACCAAACAACATCTTGCCCTGCAATGTAAGACCATCTGGCCGGCGATGCTGCCCATTGAGGCAGCCGAGAAGGTCATGGTTTTGAACTCCCGATTGCAGGCTGGCGGTATCTCCCTGGAAGACTATCTGACCGAGTTGCATGTCAATGATGTCGAGGGAGAAATGGAACGTATCTGGGTCGACACTCAGCGCAAGGCAGAGATTGCCGGTTCTGTGACTTTGCAAGTAGCAAACATTCAGGCACAGGTTCAAGAACAACAGGCCGAGGCCCAGGCTGACGCGGCTGAGGCCCAGGCCAAAGCAGCGGCGAGACAGCGACCGCCAGCTCAACCCAAACCATCTGGCGCTGCCACAGATACACGAAGGACTGAGAAATGAAAAAGGTGATTGGCAGACTATTGAGTGCTAAGGTGACAGTCAAGAGCATACTCTTGGCCATTCTGGTCATCGGGCTTCTCTCAGCGGCAACTGTTTACGTAGCGATGCGTATTCCGCGAGATTTGCCGGCGGCCCTGCCCAAAATCGCTCGCGCCTTTTATGTGACCGAGCTGGCTTATCTGCGATCGGGAAATGGTCAATCCATTGACACCGACTATTCTGGCGGCAATGTCCTGACGGCCGATAACACCAATCCCGATGATGAATTGACCTGGGGACTCTATTCCAACAGTGCCTGGCTGACCCAGCTTTACCGGGACGTCGTTCCGTACTATGCCTATGAAAAGTTGACCCTGGAAGGCAGAACGCCGAACATGTTGGCATTTTTCCCATTTGACAATGACGATTCCTTTCATATCTTGGGCCAGTATAGCCCTTGGTCCGATTCCATCATTCTCAACGAGCGATTCAGGTACGATCCTCGCTACGATGATGACCGGGAGCTTCTCGGTACTCTGATTCACGAAGGGATTCATGCGCAGGGCGGCAGTTTTCTGGAAGGTACTAGCGTGGAGGTAGAATCAAACACCTCGGCCGCAACCCTGGAGATCGAGGCGGCCATGTGCCAATATGGCAAGAAACTGGCCTGCAGCGCGTTCTGGTACAGTTTGCATGATATGGCCCGCAACACCCTTCGTAGTTATGCCACCGAGTTCAAATTTGAGGGCTTCTATATCTTCCTCAACAAGTTGCTGTGGCGAGACGCGGCTGAATGGTCTTGGTCCGACAAGTCCTTGCGTTACTGGGCGAATCATCCCGACGACCTGGCCACCATTATCTACAAGTATGATCGGTTGCCCTTTGAGACGATGGTTCTACCAAATCTGTGTTATGTGGCCGGTCTGAACACGGGATTCGACTTCGAAGACTCCAGTCTTGGCACATATCGGCTCTATATGCCCTTCGACGACTCGCAACTGATGCTGGGGATGTATCGGCCATTGGTTTGCTGGGGGTTCAGATTGGAAACTAGCCAGGCCATTGACACTGACTCAGGGGTCAATCCCAGTAGGTAAATATGCGTTACGACTACCTTTGTGACGATTGCAAGTCGCTTTTCGAGGTCGAGCGCAAACTCGAGGACAAAACACCCGTCCAGTGCGTGGAATGTGATTCGACCAATGTGCACAAGATGTTTTTGCAGGTTCCGGGAATAGCTCTGCATTTCAGTCGAGGAACCGGAGGACCTAGGGGCGACCGTGTTTTTATGCCCTCGGTACAACGGCATTTCAATGCCGAACAACGGAAACGACGGGCCAGCAAGAGAAAACTGCCCCAGGTGGAGGTCTAAATGACAAATTTCAGGCTAACGTCCAGAATCTTTGATTTGGACGACTCGCGGGAACTTACTGCCTTCAAATACGATTTGTCCTTTGACATCTACACATCCTTTGAGCAGGACTTGGCGGCCAGTAGTTCTTCTGTGGCCTTGTCGATGGGGCCAGTGGGCACGGCGGGCCTAATCGTCTTGCGAACCGACAATCCAATTACGGTCTCTGTCTGTGATGCCGCCGAGCCCTTCACGGTTGAAGATGTGATGATCCTGGCTGGCGTGGATGTGGCAACGGAACTTGACGTAGTGGCGATTGACGGGGCTCGCGTTCAAGTTTTTATCGCAGGAGCATGACATGGCAGCCACAATACCCTTGACTCTGGATGTCAGAACAACTTCCCGGACCATTGTGGAGAGCCAGCCAATTCTGCAGGGTGTGGATGAGACCGTTGTCTATGATATTACGACAACGACCTGGGGTACCCCGGTCGGCGTGCCAACTCTCAAGGTCTACGACATCACGGGCGGGCGGCGAGTGGATGTCACTGGTGACGTGACAACGGGTGCGTGTAGTGCGGCCTTAGCCGTCATCTCGACATCACCGATCGCCGATCTGACCAAGGACAAACTCTACCGGGTTGAGGTGCAATTCGTGGTCACGCCCTCAACCTACGAGTTTTACTTTGAGATTCAGGCGGAGTTGTAACTACGAAAAGTGTATTCATTTGGATCCCGGCCGCCGAAAGGCCGACATGGCTCGTTGTTGAATCTTTGTTGCGCACGCAGTTGCCGGAGGGGTACACATCGACATTCAAACGGACGGGGCCCGATGGCGATGGAATGGACGGAGCCTGGAATCGACTGGTCGAGTTGTTTTTGACCACAGATAGCGAGTTCTTGTTCTCTGTCCATAGTGACATCATCTATTTGCCCGGGACACTGGCCCGGTTGATGAGTTGGGGCAAGCCGCTTGTAGGAGCATTGCACTTTTCAAAGAACCCGCCAAACATACCGATGGTCTATGCGGGTGTAGATCCAAACAGGCCGCACTGGTACAACATTTCGTTCGACGAAACCCGTGCCTGGCTGGAAAAACACCAGGATCTTCTGAGCATGAGCGGGCCAGCCATGTTGGAAGTGGCGCCGGCGGATTCGCTGATGCCGGTTGACTTCACGACAACTGGGTGCCTATTGATTCACCGGGATGTGTTGACTACCATGACACCGCCCTGGTTCGTTTACGAATATCCTCACGGTTCAGAGGACCGGCGGTTTTTCGAGGCTGCTAAGGCATGTGGGGTACAGGGATACGTAGATCGATCTGTCATTGCCGGCCATGGTGATCCTCCGGTAGGAGCAGCACATTGGTTGGCGTGGGATGCCCTGCGCCAGTGCGTTGTGCAAGACAAGCAATCAAGCGGCGAAATTACGCCGGCGTAAGGAGTAACTATGGATGCCGAATATAGACATAAACATGCGACACTTTCCGGGGATCGATTCCCTATTGGTTCAAAACAGGATGCACTGGATGCTCTTAGGCTGCGCGGTCACACGAAAAGCAAAGCCGAGCGCCGGGCCGTCATCCGCAAGGCTGCAAGGTATGCTCCAAAGGCTGCTGCGGCCGCGTTGAAAGCCGATCAGGCTAAAGGACTGGTCTAAGGAGATACTATGGCAATGCTTACTGAAACTCTACATAGAGACGCGATCACTTCAGCTGACAAGCTGGCGACTCCGGCAGCTGCAACCATCGCCGATGTAACCACACAGGGAGTTCTGGCGGCCGCGACCAAGTACTACGCCAATGTGGCTGGCTACAATCGATTTGGCACCACGGTCCCTGCCGCGCCAGATGATGTCACCACAGCCACGGATGGCAATGACACCCATGGTGTGCGCATGACATTGACCCAGTTGACTGGGGCAGATGGATACGATCTGTTCTGTTCAACCGACGCCCATCCCAAGTGGGTATGCCGTATTACCGAGGTCCAGCGAGCCGCGGGCGGCCGCGTCTTTGCCGTTGGCGGACCGGTCATCGGCGATTTGGCGGCCGAGGCTGCCGAGAAGATCAAGGATGCTCTGAATGCCGACGAAACTGTAGGCGGGTTCTTCGTGGCCACTCGATCGGGGGCCACTGTCATCTTGACCGCGAAAACCAAGGCGGCTGATGACAACACAATGAATATCGCCTTCGAGGATGACACTTGTGTGGGCCTGACGGCCGATGCCTCCAGTGTTCATACCACATCAGGTATTGCGCCTGTTTGCCAGGTCGAGACCGCGACGGCGTCTGGTACCATCGCCACGAGCGGCAATGCCAAAGTGGTGGTTACCTCGGGTCTAATTGCCACAACGACTGTCTCCGTGGCCGTAACGTCCGGCGATACCGCTGCTGTCTGGGGACCCAAGGTCAAGACTGCCCTATCGAACACCGCGGCCGTGACGGCCGCCTATGCCGTTGGCGGTACTGGCGCAACGATTACTCTGACCGCCCTGGCCGCTGCCGCTGACGATGCTTCTCTGAATATCGCCTTGTTCAACGATAGTTGTACAGGGATCACAACCGCAGCCAGTTCAGCCAACACGACTCCCGGTGTTGCTCCTGCATTCCAGGTCGAAACCGCAACGGCCGCAGGCACAATTGCTACCAGTGGTAATGCGAAGGTAGTCGTTACCTCGGGTTTGATTGCCACCACGACCGTGACTGTAGCCGTAACCTCGGGAGACACCGCTGCTGTTTGGGGCCCGAAAGTCGTGACGGCCCTGGGTAATGACAATACCATCAAGGCCGTTTACACTGCAGGCGGCGCGGACGCGACAATTACTCTGACGGCGAAAACTGCCGCGACTGACGATGCCACTCTCAACATCGCCCTCTTCAATGATAGCTGCACGGGAATTACGACGGCGGGCACTTCAGCCGATACCACACCTGGTGTGGCGCCTTCCTTCCAGACTGAGACATCAACCGTTGATGCCAGCACCTCTCTCAATTCAGACGGGCATGTCCGGGTGACTGTAACTGCCGCCGCCATGACGCCGACCTCCAAGGTCTACCAGATTGCCGTGGCCAATGCCGACACGCCCTCCCTCGTCGGCGGTAAGATTCGCAGCATCCTGAATGCCGATTCCGTCATCACCGATGTCTTCGGGGTCTCCGGCGAAGGACCTGCCGTGGTCCTAACGGCCAAGGTCGCAGCTACTGACGATGCAACGGCCAAGATTGAACAGGCAGACGGAACAAGTGCCGGGGTCACCACGACAACTCCTTCTACTACTACTACCCCTGGGGTTGCGCCAGTCTTCCAGATCGAAACAGCCACTGTACCAGCAGGTACGATCACTGCACCTGGTGGCTGGGCAAGAGTCACAATTGCATCGAGTTTGATGGATACCCAGATCTTCCATGTTGCCGTTGCAGAAGGCGATACGGCGGACACGATAGGCCCCAAGATTGTCACGGCGATCAATGTCGCTCCCGTTTCTACCTATTACACAGTTGGCGGGGCAACAACCGATGTCACCCTGACTGCCAAGACGGCAACTGCCCACGATGCAACTCTGAACATCGCCATGATTGACGATGTCAGTGCGGGAATCACGACTGACGATACCAGTGATCACACAACGGCTGGCGACACGGGTGCATACCAAGTCGAGACAGCGACTGTGCCGGCCGATTCAGAAATCACTGTGGCCGGCAATGTCAACGTCACGGTTGCCTCTGGTCTGATGACTACCACGGTCTATCACGTCTATGTGGATGTCGGCGACACCGAAAATGACATCGGCCTCAAGATCCGCACCGAGCTCCTGGATCAACCCGCTCTGGTAGCTCTCTACACCGTGGGCGGAGCGGACAACGCGGTCTCGCTGACCGCAAAAGCTAAGGCTGCCAATGACACCGCCCTCAACATCGCCATCGCGGACGGCACATCCACGGGTTGTACGGCAGCTCCGACGAGTGACAATACCACCCCCGGCGATCTGCCAACTCAACAGGTAGAGACAGCCACGGTTGTAGGCACAATCACCACGGCCGGCTATGCCGATGTGGTTGTCACGGCGGCCGGCATTGCAACCACGACAGTCCGGTTCCTGGTCGCGGTTGACGACGAGGCAGAAGACATCGCAACCAAGGCACGTGCGGCCCTCAACCTCAATGGTGTAATCACAGGTTTCTTCACTGTTGGCACGGACGTTGACGAGTACATAGTTCTGACTGCCAAGACAGCGGCTGCGGACGATGCGACGATGAATATTGCTGTCCACAATGGAGCCGGTTGTAATGTCCAAACTGCAGCCACCAGTGTCAGTGACCCGGTTGGCGATGCAGGCACATTCCAGGTTGAGACGGCTACTGTGGTGGCCACGGTAACCGTGGCCGGTGATGCAGATGTCATCGTGACGGCTCTGGG
>Ga0316628_100005520_pt1 | contig 10172 bp, 9 predicted proteins | sample OWC_Aug_M2_C1_D5_FD_207648 | JGI IMG/M metagenome (GOLD analysis project Ga0316628, IMG submission 207648) | Wetland soil microbial communities from Old Woman Creek delta, Ohio, United States - OWC_Aug_M2_C1_D5_C | ecosystem: Environmental > Terrestrial > Soil > Wetlands | place: USA: Ohio... | reverse complement strand
TCCTGTACATATAATATGGATAAACTGTCGCGTTTGGACCAAATGCTGGGACAGAATAGACTCCCCAATGGGTGTAGATCCCAAATTTTGCTTCCTTAAACCATTTCGGCGTCGGATGGGTAATCAGAGAGCCCCAATCAGGTTGATAATTCATCAAATTTACTCCTCCAGACATCTCCCGGACCCACCAATGTTTGAATCGACCATTCGCTACACCTGTGATTCACGCAATTTACTCTGTCAGCTGCCCAGTAACTTCCTGAACCAGGCTGCGCAGGTAATCAAAAGCTTCGGCGCAATAGCGTGGAAGGTTTTCAGGATCTACCACTTCGAGTTCAACCGCCAGTGCACCCTGATAATCGATATCGTGTAGCGCTTGGATGTATCCGCACAAGTCAATCTCTCCAGTTCCTATGGGGACCGATTGAGTTCCCATATGATCCTTGACGTGACAGTTAACGATGCGAAAGGCAAAGCGTTGGATAAGACCTTTCCAATCAACCCTGGCAGCGTGTAAATGCCCAAAGTCAAGGGTAATTCCGACCTGTGGAGAGTCGATCCGATCAAAGATGGCTGCGTAATCCTCGGTGTATTGAATCTGACTGCCATAGTGTGGTTCCAGAGCCAGTCTGACCGGCTTACTTTCGATCAGGGGTAGAAGCGTCTCAATACCAGCAATGGTTGCCTCAATCCCATCCTGCTGCCTCTTGCCCCCAGTGATTACCACTAGAGGACTATCCAACTTTTCAGCGACATTAAAGAGCAGAGCGACATTTTTTGCAGCCTGTTTTGCCTCCGCTACCGAGTTCGTCAGGAACGGGGGACCATATACCTCAGTGCAGCACATAAGACCTGCTTCTTCAGCCTGCTGTTTGATTAGGTCAACGTTTGCCCAGCGAGCAAGACCTGGCGTCCAAAAGAGCGGGCCGGCTACTCCCCAGGCTTTGTAGCCAGCCCGAGGGGCGTGGATAAAACACTCTTGAATCTCATCCCTCCCTGGGATCCTGGTTGCGCAAGTGGTGCACGAAAGAATAAAGCGGCTCATTGCTTGCTCCCTGTCATTTCCATGGGTTAATCACCACCTTGGCACTTTCACCAAGGACCAATAACTCGAACGCATCCTGAATCTGGCTCATCGGCATCACATGGCTAACCAGAAGATCCATCAACGGAGATTGTTGAATAACCTGCATCACTTTCGGGAAATCCGCCAGGTTGTGAAGCCAGGAACCAACAACAGTCAGTCCTTTACGAATAAAGTCGGGACTGACACGAATAGCCAGCTCATCCCGGGTTTCACCGACGAATGCCACCCGACCTCTCCGGCGAACAGCGTCAATACACAGCCTTTGAGCCCGTATCTTGCCTGAGCAATCCACAGCACAATCCACACCTTTGCCACCAGTCGCTTCACGGATCTTGTCGAGTAGATTCTCCTCGGCTGGATCGAAAACTGCCTCGGCACCCATTTGTAATGCCTGGTTTCTTCGCCAAAGCGAAGGTTCCACGCCGATGACGCGGGCATTTCGAAAACGGGCGTTCACCACTGCCCCCAAGCCCACCGGTCCGAGCCCCGTGATCAGCACGGTGTCCAATGCGCCAATATCAATTGCCTGAAATGCTCCAAAAGAAGCACCGATACCATCGATTGCCATCGTAGCTTTTTCATAAGTTACATCGTCTGGAATTTTTGGCAGAAGCCAGGCAGGTTTTAGGGCATAATGGGCAAAGGTACCCATTCCGTCACGTGTGCCCCAAATCGCTTCAAAGTCATACTCGTTTTGACAATAAATATAATCCCCAGCCATGCATAACGAACATTTCCCGCAGGCATATTGGGGCAGAATAACCACTCGATCACCAACCTTTACTGGACCCGAGCATGCCACTGCTGCGACCTCTCCAACGCCCTCGTGGCCCATAACTGGTAAATCATATCCTGCCAAATAAGCTTTGTATTCGGTACATAGCGCTGAGGCGTGCACCTTCACCAGCACCCACTCGTCTCTGGGTTCCGGTACCGGAACTTCCAAGAATTCAATCTGACGTTCACCTGAAATAATGACCCTTTTCATTATGTTTGCTCCATATTATTTCTTCTCGACGGCAGAACGGTCTGCTGGGTCGAAATTAGTCAGAATTTCCTGCCATGTCATATGAGCCCAACAAACACGTGTTTCCTGTATTTGGGTGAGTAACATTTGGCGCGCTTCTGGACTTTCATAAAAAGGGATCCTATCGAAGTATCGATACAATTGATTGATCTTCTGAAGAGCAAGGTCTTTACCTGAAGCTTCATATTTCAGGATCGATAGCAGCCGATAGAGAGCCATACGCCGGTTGATCTGAACGATCCATTTTTCGGGAATAAAACCATTCGCAATGCTCTCAGCCGCCCGGAACTGGTCTGTCAACCCCAAATCCGCTACGCGTCGCACATAAAACGAAATAAACATGATCACCAAACTGAAAACGATTGCAAACCCGAGGAAATAAGCCAGCATCCTGTGTTTCCTTTTTCAACCTGCTCCGGCAACACCGCGTAAAGTAAGTTCTTTCGCAAAATGGCAGGCCGCGTAATGCTCAAGAGCCACTTCTTCCCAACGCGGGGCTTCTATTTTGCACACCTCTTGCGCATACCGGCAGCGTGGATGGAAATAGCAGCCCGAAGGCGGGTTGGCTGGGTTTGGGATTTCTCCTGCAAGAATGATCCGCTCACGCACCTCATCCGGTTCGGATTTCGGCACTGCTGAAAGCAAAGCTTCGGTATAGGGATGCTTCGGATTGGAAAATATTTCGCTGGTGAGAGCTGTCTCTACCAGGCGACCGACATACATCACTCCTACCCGGTTCGAGATATACCGGACTACACTCAGATCATGTGCAATAAACAAGTAGCTCAAGCTGAACTCACCCTGAAGATCCTTCAACAGGTTAAGAATCTGCGCTTGAATTGAAACGTCTAATGCCGACACAGGTTCATCAGCCACGATCAGGCGGGGGTTGGTGGCTAAAGCCCGAGCAATCCCAATCCGCTGGCGCTGTCCTCCAGAAAAGGCATGCGGGTAACGCCGCAGGTATTGGATCTCCAGACCCACTACTTTCATCAAAAATACGACCCGCTCCTCCAGCTCTTTACCAGATGAGATATTATTGGCTCTGAGCGGCTCACTGATAGTATCTAGCACAGTCTGGCGAGGGCTTAATGAGGAATACGGGTCTTGGAAGATCATCTGGATTTCGCGCCTGTAAGGCATCAGTTCTTTGCCCGACATTGCTGCCAGGTCGATCACCACCTCTTGACCAGCCCCGGCGACTGTCTTGTACAGAACTTCCCCTGCCAGGGGTCGGTATAAACGAACGACACAACGGCCTAAGGTGGTCTTTCCACAGCCTGATTCCCCCACCAATCCCAAGGTCTCACCGCGTTTGAGGAATAAGCTGACATCATCGACCGCTTTGACAAACCCGGTCTCTCGCCTGAGCAAACCAGCTGAGATTGGGAAATACTTCTTCAAGTTTTTGATCTCTAACAGTGTTTCTCGGGAATCGCTGGTTGTGCCCATCTTCTTTTCGTTAAATTTTGAGCTTCCCATCGGGTCACCTCGCCTTTTCATACAAAAAGCAGCGCACCGAGTGACCTTTTTCTTGCTCGATGAGCTCGGGTACGGACTCATTGCAGCGACCTGCCATTGCTTCAGGGCAACGCTCAAAAAATCCACATTGAGGGCGAGTATCGAGTGGGATGGGCACGTTCCCCACAATCGACTCCAGCCGTATGCTGGGATTTTTTTTCACCGTCGGCCTGGAAGCCAGTAGACGGATCGTATACGGATGGAGCGGTCTGTAAAAAATGTCTCGAACCGATCCGGATTCAACGATCTTGCCCAGGTACATGACCGATACACAATGGCAAATATCCGCGATCACTCCCAGATCGTGGGTAATATAGAGCATTGCCATATGGAACTGTTGCTGCAATTCTTGGATCAATTCCAGGATTTGAGCCTGCACGGTGACATCCAAAGCGGTAGTAGGCTCATCCGCGATCAACAGTTTGGGGTGACAGGAAAGCGCCATGGCAATCATGGCTCTTTGGCGCATGCCTCCGGAGAGCTGGTGTGGATATTCTTTAATGCGCTGTTGCGGGTTAGCAATCCCAACCCGATCTAACATATCCAGTGCAATCTTTTGCGCCTCTCGTTTGTCATTCGTTTGGTGCAATAGGATAGCTTCGCGGATCTGGTCGCCGATGGAATGGACCGGAGATAGACTGGTCATGGGCTCTTGAAACACCATCGAGATCGACTTGCCGCGGATACTGCGAATTTCATTCCCGGATGCACTTAATTTCGCGAGATCCTCAATCCGGTCTCCTAGATTCAATTTGATCTCCCCACTGACCACCTTTCCTGGTGGTGGAACAATACGTAAAATGGAATGAGCAGTCACGCTCTTGCCACAGCCACTTTCCCCGATCAATCCCAGGGTTTCTTCTTCATCAACACTAAGACTGACACCGTCAACAGCTTTCAACACACCCTCATTCACATAAAAGTAAGTTTTCAGTTCTTTCAGTTCCAGTAAGGAGTGCCGGGGTTTAGCAGCCTCTTGAGGATGATCTACCATTGCGTCTTCTCCTGAACTATTGCTTATAGGGGTCGGCGGCATCGCGCAGCCCATCACCTAAGAAATTGAAAGCCAAGACCGCGATCACCACGAACAGGGCAGGGATAATGGTCCACCAATAGATGGCTACACTGTGGATATTCTGGGCTTTTTGCAGCAGGACGCCCCAGCTAATCGCCGGCGATCGCAGTCCCAAGCCTAGAAAACTGAGCGCTGTTTCCGCCAGAATCATATCTGGAATAGCGAGGGTGATATGGACGATCAGGTAGCTGGCAAAGTTGGGGATCATATGGACACGGATGATTGTTCCATCGTTCACACCCGCCACCCTGGCTGCCAGGACGTAGTCTTGCTCTCGCAGTTCTAGGATCTTGCCGCGCACCACCCGCGCCAAACCTCCCCAACCTACCAGCGAAAGAATGACCACAATCCCAAAATAGATTCTAACCACCGACCAATCCCGCGGCAGAGCAGCGCTCAGCGCAAGCCACAATGGGATCGTTGGGATCGTGATGAGAAATTCGATGACCCGTTGGACAACTGTATCCACCACACCCCCAAAATAACCGGAGATACCTCCCAGGGTCATGCCGATCAGAAAGGACAAACTGACGCCCACCAGCCCGATCGACAGCGACAGGCGGGCTGCATAAAGGATGCGCGTGAAAAGGTCGCGCCCAATGTCATCGGTACCAAACAAGAAAATGACGCCCGGTTTCGCAACCGAAAAAAGGTGAACATCGGTTTCAATTAAGCCAAAAATCTTATATGGTTCACTGTGGGCGAAAAAACCAATGGGATAACGAACATTTTTATCCACGGTGTGAATGAGCTCCAGCGTGATGGCATCTCTCTTTGAAACAGTGCTATAGATGAAGGGTCTTTGCAGCTTGCCCTCCGAGTCAATGATATGAATGGGCATCGGCTTGTGAAAGGGATATTTGGTAAAGGTCTGGTCAGGGGTATACGGTGACAGGAAATCAGCGAAAATTGCCATCAAGTACATTATCGCTAATATACTCCCTCCAATGATTGCCAATCGGTGGCGGCGAAACTTAAACCACATCAGCTGCCATTGGGAAGCCAGGTAATATTTTTCTTCAGCAGTGAGATCAGAACGTTTAGAGAATTTTGACATGATCTAGGTCTCCCTTGCTGTAAACCGGATGCGAGGGTCGAGCATTACCAGGAGAATATCGGAAATGAAGGTCCCGATGACTGTGAGCACGGAAAGAAATAATAACAAACTGGAAGCCAGGAACATATCTTCAGTGAGCAAGGCGTTAAATAACATCGGACCAGTGGTTGGAAGGTTGAGCACCATCTCAACGATCACACCGCCAGAAACGATAGCGGGCAGCTCCCAGCCGATCGTGCTAACAATGGGGTTAAGCGCCACCCGTACCGGGTACTTAAACAGAAGCTTCATTTCATTCACGCCTTTGGAGCGCGCCGTAATCACATACTGTTTTCCGAGCTCATCCAGCAAAGAAGCGCGCATGACACGAATCAACCCGGCGGTGCCGGCTGAAGCGATGATGATCACCGGCAGAGGCAGGTGCTTCAGGAGATCGACCAGTTTAGCAAAGCTCCAGTCTGCGCGCATAAAATCAGGTGAAAAGAGCCCTCCAACACTTAATCCGGCGTTGAGGATAATCACCATCAGGATCAGGGCGAGCAGGAAACTAGGCGTCGCCAGGCCAATGAAACCCAAGAATGTGAATAAGTAATCCCCGATCGAATACTGGTGCGTAGCCGTATAAATGCCAATGGGGATAGCGATAACGTAGACGATGAGCAGAGTAATGATCGAAATCGTTGAGGTAAGCAAGATTCTTTCACCGATCAATTCAGACACCGGACGCTGCGATTGAAAAGACCAACCGGGATTTCCCTTTAAAACGTTCCCAGCCCAACGAAGATATTGTATGTAAGCCGGTCGGTTAAGCCCAAACTGCTCACGCAGGTTGCGTAACAGCGACTCATCCACCTTTCTGCCAGTCATCGCGTATTGTTTTGCCAGAGAGTCGACGAAGTCCCCTGCTGGCAGTTGGATGACCGTAAAGGCAACAATACTGCTGACAAAAACGGTTATGATCATGTAGAGTACACGGCGTGCAAAATAAGATAACATAGTTGCTTTCCCTTCCCAAGGAAGTAGTGGGCAGTCCGGTTTTACCGGTCTTGCAAAATCAGACTGCCCCTGCCTACCCAAACCACTTATTATGGAGTGATAAAGAAGGTCTCCGGCATGTAGCGATTCCTGGACATAAAGTTGCCATCCTCGCGCGGGATATTATTCAACCGGTTGCTAATCACAACTACCCTCGGCGCAGCCGATACGGTGCCAAAGTAATACAGGTTTTCGACATTGATTTTGATGATCTGGTTGATCAGCGTTGTATACTCTGGGGTGTCAGCCGGCGTGTTGAGCCATTGCATGGTCAAATCGTAGAGCTCCTTGATTTGCTGTGGTGGTTCTTCGCCCTCAGCACCTTTCGTATCCAACCAAACACGCCATGAGTAAGAGGACATCGCACAGCAAGAGCTGCCTCCCCAGTGCCATGGTGGGATGAGCCGGATTGGGTATGCGCTGCGGGCAAGCACTTCTGATCCGCCGTCCGAGTTTGAGATGCCGATATCGGTTTCGTTGGCAATAAACATGGTTTGCAGGGTTTCCTCAGGAACAAACTTTAGATCCATCTTCACCCCGACCTTTGCCCAATCTTGCACAACCAGATCGAGCAAATCTTGGGAGTAAGACAGCCATTCCGTGCACCAGGTGCCGATGAATGAGATAGGTTTACCATCCGACCGCAGCCGCCACTGATGGGCGCTGTCCCATTGCAGTCCCATTTCGTCCAAGAGAGCATTGGCTTTGTCAACATCGTATTCGGCATAGTAGCTGCCCATCCACTCTTCATATCCTGTCCAGAGAGGTCCCGCGGGGCTGTTGAAGGGTGTGGTCAGGCCAAAGAAAATCGTCTCGCTAATCCGGTCACGATCGATCGACAGCGAAAGGGCCTGGCGGAAGCGCAGGTCATTGAAGATCTCGCGCAGAACTGGATCCCTTTCAGTGTAGTTCAATGCAAAACCCATAGCAAAGGACTCATCATATCTTGGCCAAAGCACAGCCTGGTAACTGCCTTTTTCTTCGCTTTTCTTAAGCACGGTATAGTCGGCTAAGCCAATTCCGGAATCATTCCAGTCCAGCTCACCAGCCAACGACTTGAGCGAGCCGGTTGCATTGATGTCTTCCGTGATAATAATGAGCAGCGAGTCAATATAGGGCAGCTGGTTGCCAGCTGTGTCCACCCGAAAGTAATAAGGATTCCGCTCCCACAGCGCTGAATCGGCGCCGCGATCTGCAAGTACCCAAGGGTTAAGCGTAGGCGCAAACGGATCCGTATTATAGTTTGACTCTCCGATCCCATGTGCCAGCATTGCTTGCTGCCAGTTTTCATAGCCCTCTTTCTGAGCCAGAGCATCTGCATCTGGGTTATATTTGAGCATGTATTGCTTTAAATAATGGGCTGGTAGAGCCGGAACGTTATCTGTCCATACCTCAACCGACCGGTAGTACGGTATGGAGAAGGTGTACTCCACAGTATAGTCGTCGATCTTGTTGAAGCCCATCAGTTCGTCGCCGGGCATGAAGTCCGGTGAAATTTCCGGAGTGAGCTCGGTGTCCTGCAAGATCTCATACCAGAAGGCGAAATCGTCGGCTGTAAAGTCTACGCCATCCGACCATTTCATGCCCTCCCGCAAGTACAAGGTGAGGCTCTTCCCGTCATCCGACAGCTTCCAGCCCTTCGCAATATTCGGATAGCGTATTTTGAATCCTGGATCCGTGGTGAATAAATTTTGCTGCATATACTCCGTAAATTCTGAAAAGACGCCAGCTCCTTCATTGTAACCAATTAGGTGCATCTCACCACCGTACTGACCGGCCGCGTCGCGCGGGCGAACAACTGCTACATCTTTGGGCAAGCGGTCTTTCACTGGCGGTAGCGTCCCGCTGCTCACTTCCTCAGCGAGCATGGGTGACTCATTAAAGTTATCGATTGTCTTGCCTGTTGCGGCCTCATAGTCGGCGATCGTGGTGAAGAGATGGTTGACATACGGAACTTCGGCCTCCGGCTCATTGGAGACGGTTGTGGCAGTTGGCTCAACTGGTTGTTCGGCAGATTTCGTGGCTGTGGGTTCCACAACGGCTGCAACCGTATTGGTTGGAGCACTTTCCTGGGTTGGGTTGGTGACGACTGCGGTTGGGGTTCCACATGAAGTCAGCAGTACGGAAAGTGCAATAAAAATGGCTAAAATCTTTCGCGTTCTCATTGGTTTCTCCTTATTTGGATCTTTATTTTTTGACCGATATTTTTTACACCCTCTATCCTTTGATAATTTTTTCAATCTCCTCCTTTCCGCATGTTCTTTTTAACGGATTCCTTCGATCTCCACAGGTAGCGTCATCCTGGGTGCTGCCATCTTTGGAGCAACAACGATGATTTCAACTGGGATGTCGCCCTCTGCAAGCGGGACGAAATGAGCCTTGTTTTCTGTTATCACAATTTGAGTGCCCGGCAGGATACGCACGACCTGTGCAGTCTCAGGAACTGGCTGACCCTGATGAATATCCATAAATAACATCAACGAGACACCAGAGACAAAGAAAAACATTTCTGCATCGCTATGGGTCTCAACCTCACGGAAAATAGCCGTATGATGCCAGGCTCTTAAGACACCTCCACTTACCTCGTGAGTCTGTAACTTTGCCACAAGGGAAGATGGAGTCCATTCAAAGTAGTTCTCTTGATAAAGAGGACCCGCTCCTGGCATCTGCACTTCGACACCGCTGACCAAGCCAGGAACTAAATCTTTTATGAGAATTCTTTTCATGGTGAAATTACCTTGCGCTCCTTTCCTTCAGGATTTCCGCCTACACCAGCTTGACAAAATAACAAAACTTCTTGTGAAGATATCCAGGTACTATTTCTCTCCAAACGGAAAATTAATCTTTCCACTGCTCTGGGAAATCGGGGGTTAGCCCGAATTTGTCCATGTCGAAGTTCTTGAATCCTAATTTCAAAGCAGGTGATTCGGGACGCACTCGGTAATCGTCGTTCTTAGGATCGACGAACAAGGGGTCAGCAAACACCGAATTTTGGTCAAACCCCAGGGCTTGCCACTCTGCCAGGGAGTATTTGCGCGCTTTCCTCTGGTTTGGGTTCGATTGCCAATCTTCCACGAACATCCCTTCAGAGCGGTTGGTCACGCGAGCTACAAATTCGCCCAAGTCGCTGTAGAAACAGTTGAAATCAACCTCTTCAAGCCAGGCTGTGTGCGCTGGTGGAGCAATTAAGGTATAAATTTCGCCATAAGCGGCACCCATTTTGAAATTTAAGTCGTTCTCAGGCTTCATATTCGCTACCGACATGACGGTGATATTGCAGTAGTACCGATCATGGTTGTTCTCGTTGCCAACATGGAAGCAGGGCGAGTTAGCCCCATTGACCCAAATATTGTTGTAGATTGTGCGATAG
>Ga0316628_100005519_pt1 | contig 10172 bp, 9 predicted proteins | sample OWC_Aug_M2_C1_D5_FD_207648 | JGI IMG/M metagenome (GOLD analysis project Ga0316628, IMG submission 207648) | Wetland soil microbial communities from Old Woman Creek delta, Ohio, United States - OWC_Aug_M2_C1_D5_C | ecosystem: Environmental > Terrestrial > Soil > Wetlands | place: USA: Ohio... | reverse complement strand
GCAGCCGGTGCGCAAGCCCGGCGGGCAATGGCTCGTGCCCGTCGAGTTTCTCACCCGGGCACTTCCCCAGCTTACCCACGACAACGTCGAGTACCAGGTCGGCACAGATCGCATTTTCATCGGCAGCGTGAACCCCATCACTTTCAGCGTCCGGCTGGACCCGACGGCCAATGGGGCGCGATTGACCGTCCAGTTCAGCGAGAAAGTCGCCATCCGCACCGCGGCAAGCAACGGCAAGTGGTACCTCTTCCTCGGCAGTCACCCGGTGCGACCGCTGGAGCCCTCGTACCGTCTTCACGACCCCTACGTGAGCGATCTACAGTTCAATGACCAGGACGGTATCCCGAAACTGATTGTGACGCCGGCCGCCGCCGGGTTGAACTTCTACCCCACACTGGCAGAAGGCGGAAAGATTCTGCTCGCGGACGTCCTGAAGCCGCCACCTGCACCGCCTGCAGAGGCGCCCGGTGGCGAAGCGCCGCCGGTCAGCGCGGCGGGGCCCTCACCCGGGCCGGGTGTGGCACCGGAAACGCCCGCCGCGGAAGCTCCTCCGGGCCTGGCGACATCTCCCCTTCCCGTCATCGTCCTCGACGCCGCGCACGGCGGCGAAGATTTCGGCGCGCGCGGGCGAGACGGTGTACTCGAGAAGAATCTGGTAGCGCAACTGGTGGCGCGCACCCGCCTCCGACTGTTGGCGACACGGAAGTATCGTGTCCTCCTGACGCGCGTCGGCGACGTCAATCCGCCGTTCGAGCAGCGCGCGATCACGGCCAACACGGCGCGACCGGCGGCGTTCCTCTCCTTTCACGCCGGTAATCTCGGCATCACTACGCCGCGCGTGGTGGTCTACAGTTACCAGCCATCCTCGGACAACACCACCGAGCCCGGGGCCCAGCAGAACCAGCTTTTCGTTCCGTGGACACAAATTTACCGCTCGCATCAGGAGCGCAGCCGCGCGCTCGCCGAGGCCCTGCAGCAGAAGCTCGCGCTGATCCCGGGAGTGACCGCCGACAAACCCGCCGCAGCTCCCGAGCGCGCGCTGCGCAGCATTGATGCGCCCTCAGTGGCGATCGAAGTCGGCAGTCTCACGACCGACGAGGACTCCGGGGCGTTGACGGACCCGAACTTCCAGCAGCAGATTTCCAACGCCATCGCCGCCGGAATCGAGGCATTTCGCGGAGGAGTTCCCTAGGACATGACGCGCGGCACCAAGGTCTTGATGCTGATTCTTCTGGGCGTCCTCGTGGCGGGGGCGGTCTACCTGCGCCTGCTCACCCGGCGGGTGGCCGTGCCGCCACCGGAACACGGCGAGGAGGTGGCACGGACGCGTCTCAGTGAGGCCGCGCTGCAGGCGAGCGCCGGGCCCAGTCAGACCGCCACGTTCTACTTTCCCTCATACGAGCAGGGCACGCTGGTGGCTGAACAGCGCTCCGTCACGTGGGCCGAGTCCGACACGGACCGCATCCGTCAAGTGCTCCTCGCGCAGATTGAAGGCTCTCGTCAGGGAGCGAGCCGTGCTCTGCCCTCGACGGCGGGGATTCGCGCCGTCTTTCTTGCCGGGGATGGAACGGCCTACCTGGATTTCTCAGACCAGACGCTGGCGGATTTCAAACCGGGGATTGCCAGCGAGTGCTTGGCCGTCTATGCCATCGTGGACTCCCTCGCTGCTAACATCCCCGCCGTGAAAAGGGTTAAAATCCTCGTGGAGGGGCGGGAGGTTGATACCCTGGACGGGCATGTGGACTTGACCGGTGTTTTTGTCCCCAACCTGAATCCCCTCTTCCCGAGCCCCTGAGGTTGCGAGGTGTTATGTCATCAACTCCCCGGCCCCTTTCCGGCCTGCTCTATTCAGGTGGCAAGCTTCTGCGCTCCGGGGGACGCTCCGCCACGGAGCTCCGGCCCGTAGAAATCATCCCCGATTTCATTTCGAGCGCCGAGGGCTCCGCGCTCATTCGCCTGGGGGAAACACAAGTCATCTGTACGGCTTCCGTCGAAGATGGCGTCCCGCCTTTTCTGAAAGGGATGGGAAAAGGCTGGATCACCGGCGAGTACGCCATGATTCCGCGCGCCACAGATGCCCGCACGCCGCGCGAGGTCACCCGCGGGCGGCAGGCCGGACGGACGATGGAAATCCAGCGGCTGATCGGTCGCTCCCTGCGCGCGGTTGCTGACCTGGAGAGGCTCGGCGAACGGACCGTCTGGATCGATTGCGACGTCATCCGCGCCGACGGCGGCACGCGCACGGCTTCCATCACCGGAGCGCTGGTGGCCCTGGGCCTGGCTCTGCAAAAGCTCGTCGAAAGCAAGACCGTCTCGCGCCTGGCGCTCAAGGACTACATCGCCGCAGTCAGCGTGGGCATCGTGGGCGGCGAAATCCTCCTCGACCTCGACTACGCCGAGGATTCCAACGCCGAGGTCGACATGAACGTCGTCATGACCGGCGGGGGGAAACTTGTGGAGGTGCAGGCCACGGGCGAAGGCCGCGCCTTCAGTCGCGAAGAACTCCATGGGCTCATCGACGCGGCCCGGCCGGCTCTTGAACATCTGGTGGCACTGCAGAAGTCAGTGCTGAGAATCGAGCTGCCCCCCAGGTAGGGACTGCAGCAAACCAACGCGGGATTGGGTTTGTCACTCGTCACACGTCACTCGTCATTGATTCTCTACCTCGCCTCCGCCAGTCCCGGCAAGCAACGCGAATTCCAGCAGGCGGCGCGCCCTCTGGGAATTGCGGTCAAGGTGTTGCCGGGCTTCTGCCAGCGTGCGCCCTGCGTAGAAGACGGCGCAACGTTCGAGGAGAACGCCCGCAAGAAGGCCCTCCATTACAGCGCCTTCACAGATGAGTTGGTGTTCGCGGACGATTCCGGCATCTGTGTGGACGCCCTGGGCGGCGCGCCGGGCGTCCATTCGGCTCGCTTCGCCGGGCCTGACGCCACCGACGAAGCCAACAACCGGAAACTCCTCGCCGAGTTGCGGCGCGTGGAACGCGACCGTGACGCCGTTGACCCGAAAGTCGCGCCAGCAAGCCGCAGTGCGCACTACATTTGCGTCATCGCGCTGGCCAGACAAGGCCAGATTGTGACCGTGGTGGAAGGCCGCACGGACGGGTTGATAATTGATGAACCTCGCGGCGCGGGCGGTTTCGGCTATGATCCCCATTTCTATTACCCTCCTTTTGGCAAGACATTCGCCGAAGTCACCCCGCAAGAAAAGTCCGCCGTGTCGCATCGCGGGGAGGCTTTTCGCCGGCTGCTCGCCTTCCTCAAGCCGAGATAGCTGCTTCGGACCTTCCTTATCATTCCCCACCTCCGCCCGCTCCCACGACCGTGCAATTTCTTCCCTTCCCTTACAAAAACTCCCGCCGGCTGTCGAGAGCATTGCAGCAACCTGCTTAGTTTCTACTAGATACGGGTCGTTGGTTTGGCCTCTGGAATGCCCAGTCACCGGCGAAGCCCGCAAACAGCGAAGAAGGAGGTTAACAGAAATGAATCGGCTGAGGCTGACTTACATCGCGACAGCATCCGCGCTGGCTCTGACCCTGCTGGCGACGGGGTGCGCGACGAAGAAATACGTCCGGAATTCCATCGACCCGTTGGAAGCGCGCCTGGGGAAGGTGGAGGAAAACTCCGATCAGAATTCGCGCCGCATCACCGACGTGGATCAGAGGGCCCAAACGGGCATCACGGAAGCAAAGACCCAAGCTGACTCTGCGGATAAGAATGCAACGGCGGCCGGCGAACGCGCTCAATCTGCCCAGACGCTCGCCCAGAGCAGCATGACCGAGGCGGACCGCGTGCGCGAAGAGCTTCGGAACTCCGACAATTTCCAGACGCTGAAGACCGAGACGGTTTTATTCGGCTTCAATCACAGCAACCTCGACGAGGACGCCCAGAAGAAGCTCGACAACATCGCGACCCTGGTGTCCGGGAAGAAGCGCTTTATTATCGAAGTCCAAGGCTTTACCGATCGCACAGGCCCAACGGACTACAACCTGGAACTGAGCCGTCGCCGCGCGGACGCCGTGGTTCGCTACCTGACCTTGGAACAGAAGGTCGCCCTGGCAAGAGTCTTCAGAATCGGCTACGGCGAAGATTCTCCCGCCACCTCCAACGACACGCGCGAAGGCCGCGAGCAGAACCGCCGCGTCGAAATCCGCGTGCTGGCAGTCGAAGGGACGTCGAACACAAACACCCAGCAGGCACAGACAACTCCAACGCCGCAATGAGATACAGTCACCGCTGTGCCGAGCAAGAGGAAGGTTGATAGGGACGGGAGACCAGCAAAAGCCTGCAGTTTCCCGTCCCTCCGCCTCACGAACACACCCCATCCATCGGCCTGCAAGCCACCAGCCCGAGTCCCCTGTTTCCGTGTTATAGTGGGTTACTCTCCAGGGCACGAAGAGATGAATCTCAATGCGGAGGCGGCAGCTTGTCGCCACTTCGCCGACCGGAGACAGCATCAGGAGGAATCGGGTTTGACCGAACAAAAAGCCAAGCCACAGCCCAGCGAAGATGACCGCCGGCAGTTCGTCAACTTCTGTTTCTACAAAGTCGACCCGGCGTGGCGGCGCCTCCCCGAGGAGGACCGCAAGCGCGGCAAGTGCCAGTTCATCGACACAGTCAAATCCTATGAGCAGGAAATCATTACCGTTCCCTATTGCCTGGTGGGAGTCCGCGGCGATTGCGACTTCATGCTCTGGCGCATCGGGTATGACTTGCTGAAATTCCAGGAAATGGCGGCGCGCCTTCTCGCCACCGACCTCGGCAAATACCTGACGGTTCCCTATTCTTACCTCTCCATGACCAAACGTTCCGTTTATGTGGACAAGCACGTTCACGAGGGTCAGGAGGGTCGGCGCGTCAAGCTCACGCCCGGGAAGTTTCGCTACCTGTTCGTCTATCCCTTCGTCAAGCAGAAGGCCTGGTACCGCCTCACCAAACACGCGCGCCAGGGAATGATGGACGAACACATCGAGATCGGCCACCGCTACCCGACGGTGCGGCTCAACACCACGTACTCGTTCGGACTCGACGACCAGGAATTCGTTGTGGCCTTTGAGGGCGACAAGCCCGACCATTTCGTGGACTTGGTGATGGAGCTTCGCCACAGCGAGGCCACAAGCTACACCGTGCGCGACACGCCCACCTTCACCTGCGTGCATCGCGAACTTCCTGAAATGCTCGACCTGCTGGGCGGGTAAACCCTAACGATGAAGGACGAACGCGGAATAGTGAGTTGTGAATGGTGAATAGCAAACATTCCGGCTCACGAACGTCGCACGCCAAGGGGGGTTGGAATCCTTCACTCCGGTGACTGCAATTCACTATTCACCATTTGCTTTTTCCCTCTGCTATGGCCAAGAAACCCAAACCCGCCAAAAGCTCTAGAGCAAGGGGGAAAACTCAGTACACATCGCCTGAGCGGCTGAGCAAGATCTTCGCCGCGCTCGACCAGCTTTTCCCTCAAGCGCAGTGCGCGCTGCGGCACGATAATCCCTTTCAGCTTCTCGTCGCCACCATCCTCTCCGCGCAGTGTACAGACGACCGAGTCAATATGGTGACTCCGGAACTCTTCCGGAAATATCCGACTGCCCAGGACTTCGCCGCACTTCGACAAGAGGTGCTGGAACGCGAAATTCGCTCCACAGGATTCTTTCGCAACAAGGCCAAGAACATCATTGGCGCTGCGAGGAAGATCGTGCAGGATTTTGGTGGTCAAGTCCCCAGAGCCATGGAAGAGATGCTGAGTCTGCTGGGCGTGGCGCGCAAGACGGCCAACGTCGTCCTGGGGACAGCGTTCGGGATTCCCACCGGCGTCGTAGTCGACACGCATGTCTTTCGCATTTCCGGCCGCCTGAAACTATCCAAGCAGAAAACCCCCGAAAAAGTCGAGCAAGACCTCATCAAGCTCGTGCCTCAGGATCGGTGGATCACTTTCGGTCATCAGGTAATCTGGTTTGGAAGGAAGATTTGCGCGGCGCGCAAGCCTCTTTGCCTCGACTGCCCCCTCGAAGCACTCTGCGACTCTCCGGATAAAACCGTGTAGTTGTTGGCTGTTGACCCGTATTTGTCCTTCGTCCTTTGTCCGTCGTACTTCGTGAACTTCCGTCTCTGCCCTTCACTTCACAAAGATGGCTTTCGGGAGCATGGCGTGCACGCCCTTCTTCCCGTCCACAAGTTGCGTGATGCGCAGGTCGACGGCGTCGCTGGCCAGGATGTACGCCTCGGAACGGCTCAGGTGCTTTTCGCTGACGAGGAAGTCAAGCATCTCATCGAGCGCGATCTTTGCCGCCTCCTCGAGGTCTTCGTTGAAGCCCATGGTCAGGTAATGCGTGGGCGTCTCCGCGCGCGGCCAGTGCAGCTTCATATCCTTCCGCACGGTCAATTGAAACGTCCCGCGCAGCGAGGTCTCCATGGCGGTGACGCAGACTTCACCGTCGCCTTGCGCGGCGTGCCCATCACCGACCGAAAAGAGTGCCCCCGGCACGTGCACGGGCATGTAGAGAGTGGTTCCCGCCACCAACTCTTTGTTGTCCATATTGCCGCTGTGAATCCAAGGGGGCCCGCTGCTGATGCGGCCGGTCAGCGCGGGAGGTGCGACCCCCATGACCCCGAAAAACGGGTGGAGCGGCACAGCAACGTCTGGAGCGAAATTGGCAACCTTGCGGGTCATGTCGAGTGGAGTCGCCCTGGCGTACGCGTAAGGGAACTCGTCAGGCAGGAAGCCGCGGCCCGGGATGAAGAAATTCACCCCATAGGGGACTGCCAGATCGACGGAAAGAATCTTCACTTCCAGCACGTCGCCCGGCTCGGCTTTTTCGACATAAACCGGCCCGGTCAAGATGTGAGGGACTTCGCCGCGATCCTTTACCTCCCGGTCAATTTCCAGGAGCGCTGGCTGGATCTTATCGCGTCTGACCCCTGCCGCCTCTAATTGCGCGGGAACCGCGGCGACGAGGGTTTCAATATCCACGGTATCCCCCGAGTGCACCCGTAGGGCGGGAGGAGTCTTGGCGTCGAAGTAGCCCCAGGTTACGGTTTTGGGCGTGGGAGCAAGGTGGTACGTTCTAGCAGCCGCCCCGCTAACCAGAGCGGCAGCGAAACAGCAAGCCAGCAACCACGGTGACAGTGTCCGCAGGGTTCCCATCGATTCCTCCCCGAGCGCGGCTACGATTTCTCAACGAAGAAAAAGGGGCAGGAAACCCCTGCCCCGGGGGGCATGTCGCAGACATCCGCTGCCGAAACGGGCTGGCTCTTCGGCGCTATGCTTTCATCACCACCGGATAGACCTTGCGCACCGCGGTGATGATGTCGGCGACGTCCTGGTCGGTGAACTTGGGATCCATCGCCACACCCACGTAGCGATTGTAGATGTCCATCGTGCGCGGGCAAGCGGAGGCACCGTACTCGATCGTCTTGCCACGCCCCACGGTGAACGAAGGCCAGCCGGGCTGAAGCGTTTCTTTCTTCTCGATGTGCGCGGCGATGGGAAGGATCGCCGAGCCTTCCATGCGGCTCGCGGCAACGTTTTCGGCGTTCATCGCCTGAATGAAGCGGTCGCGCTGGGCCTTGTTATTGGTTTTGATATAGACCCAATTCCCCAGCGCCCCCTCAGGGTCGTTCTGCTTGCGGAATTGAATTCCCGGAAGGTCCTTGATCCCTGCGGTGACGCGCCGGGACTTGTCGCGGAAGTCGGCGACGATGCGGTCGAGCTTGCGCAGTTGGGCCCGCATCACCCCGCCGGTGAATTCGTTCATGCGGTAATGGCAGCTTGAGAAGTTGTGCATGCGCGGCGTCATGCCCAGCACTTTGGCATGGCCGTCGCGTAGCATTCCACAATCGTGGAATCGTGTCGCGCGTTCGAAGCGATAAGGATCGCTGGTGACAAAGGCGCCGCCGTCGCCGGCGGAAATCGTCTTGTTGATCTGGAAGCTGAAAATGCCGCACTCACCCATCGAGCCCACGGGGCGGCCCTTGTAACTCACCCCGGCGCTCTGCGCGCAATCCTCCAGAACTTTCACGTTGCGCTGGCGAGCGATTTCCAGGATGGGGTCCATATCCGCCGGCATACCCAGGATATGGACGGCCATGATGGCCTTGGTCTGGGGCGTAATGTGGCGCTCGATGTCCGTCGGGTCGATGTCCATCGAATCATCCACTTCCGCAAAGACCGGCAGCGCGCCCGCGGAGATGATGGCATCGTAGCAGGCATACCACGTCCAGGCAGGGAGGATGACCTCGTCACCCGGACCCACTTCCAGCGCCGCCATGGCGGTCATCAGGGCCGCGGTCCCAGAGGTTACCCCGATGCAGTACTTCGTATGCTGGTGCGCCGAATACTCCTTCTCGAACTTGATGCACTTGTCCGGCGGCTTACCCATCGCGTCTATCCCCCACCAGCGGAAGGGGCTGCGGTTGTTGACGACGTCGAGGACCTCGTGCCTCTCCTCGTCGTCGTAGTATTGCGGACCGGAGAGCTTGGGCTCCAGCATCGCGGAGCGCACCGGCGGGCCACCGTCCAACGCCAGCGGCGCCGCCACCGCCGAAGCGTTCCAGGCCACAGGCCTCGCGGCAGCCATTCCGCTGCTCGTCACCCACGCGGCCGAAGCTAGGCCGGTCGCGGTGGCCAGAAACTCTCGACGGTCAACACCCGCCCGGGACGCGCTTCTTCCTTTCCTTCCGACTTTCTGGGACATCGTCGCCTCCTGCCATGATGTGGACTTCCCCATGAGCTCAGGAATTCCGCAGGCAGACTCTAACACCACTTCGGGCGCAAGACTAGCGGCGCGTCAAGCTGCCAACTGTTGCATGGGAATTAATGGAGGGAGGACTTCCCGGAGACGGAGGCCTGCACGCGCGAGGAATCCTGCACCATCTCGGCAGGGATGCCCCGGCGGGCCATTTCCTGAGCCAGTTCGGGCGGCGGCACAAAGGTCACGCGTTCTTCAATCGCTTCAATCTCCTCGACCTCTTCGACGCCCAGATGACGGAAATAGTCCACCACTTCCTCGACGAGATGTTCGGGCGCCGAGGCGCCGGCAGTGATGGCGACACAATCCACGTCTTCGAACCAGGCGGGATTGATCTTCGACGCGTCCTCGATCAGGTAGGCGCGCGCTCCCCAGATTTCCGCGACCTCTTTCAACCGTCGCGAATTCGAACTATTGTCAGAGCCGATCACCAGGACCAGACCGGCCTGCCGCGCCATGAGCTTGACGGCCTCCTGGCGGTTTTGCGTCGCATAGCAGATATCGTCGCTGGGCGGCGTGGCGAGTTTGGGAAAACGGCGCTTGAGCACCTCGCCGATCTCGCGCGTGTCGTCCACGCCCAGGGTGGTCTGCGTCGTCAAGGCCACACGATCCGGGTCCGGCACCTGGACCTTCTGCGCTTCTTCCGCGCTTCCCACCAGCTGGATGTGGCCCGGCACTTCGCCCATCGTTCCGATGATCTCGTCGTGGCCCTCGTGTCCCACCAGGATGATCGAGCGCCCCTCGTTCGCATAGCGAATCGCCTCCAGGTGCACTTTGGTGACGAGCGGGCACGTCGCGTCAATCACCTTCAGGCACTTTGCGGAGGCTTCGGTTCGTACCTGCGGAGCGACGCCGTGCGCGCTAAAGATCAACACCGCGCTCTCGGGGACTTCGCTCAGTTCCTCGACGAAAACCGCACCCTTCGCCGCCAGCGATTCGATGACGTGCTTGTTGTGGACGATCTCCTTACGGACGTACACCGGGGCTCCATAGAGCTCGAGGGCCATGTTCACGACGCCGATGGCCCGCTCCACGCCCGCGCAAAACCCTCGCGGTTTCGCCAGGAGTATCTTCTGGGGTTTCATTCGTCAGCCTGCCCACGATTCCTGAAAACAAAGCAATCCGTTTACTCGCTAATGCTAACAGATTCGCCGGGGAGCGTCAAAAGTCCCCCAGCCCGCCCTCCGAGTCGTTCTTCTTAGGGAATTGAATTTACGTCAAGCTCCACGAATCTCCGCGCTGGGCGCTGCATCCAATGCGATAATCCGAAAGGGCCATGTGCCCGAAGCGTGGCGTTTCAACCCGCGCAGAGGAGAGAAAACATGCCGAGGCAGCAATCGTGTGGGCGGGGAATTCGCCTGCTCGGTTTAATGATTTTCCTTTTGGGATTCCAGGGCGTGGTGAGCGCCGCCGGGCTTCCGCCCTT
>Ga0316628_100005518_pt1 | contig 10173 bp, 8 predicted proteins | sample OWC_Aug_M2_C1_D5_FD_207648 | JGI IMG/M metagenome (GOLD analysis project Ga0316628, IMG submission 207648) | Wetland soil microbial communities from Old Woman Creek delta, Ohio, United States - OWC_Aug_M2_C1_D5_C | ecosystem: Environmental > Terrestrial > Soil > Wetlands | place: USA: Ohio... | reverse complement strand
GGCGCGACGCCTGGCCGCCTCGCTGACTGCGACCTTACTCGAGGCGCTCATGTTCAGGCGTTCTCGTTGCCTCACGGTTGCGCTCATCGGCTGCGCTCTGGTCATCGCCTGCCGTGCCGCCAGCGCCCCCAGCTCAGCACAGCAATGTCTTGCCGGTCCCCCGCGCTTCAGCGCCGTCGTCCTGGCCGCGGACCATCAGCAGTTCGTTTCTCCCGCAGTTGGCGGAGCGGAGTGCACCCCATCCGTTGGCTGGGGTGGGGCGGTGATGTCGGATCAAGATCCGCCCGTCGGCTCGGGGAAGCGTCACGCCCCCTAGCCCGGCGGAAGGTTCAGGCGGCCGCCACAGTCCCCATCTTCCGGCGCTCCGCGATGTGAGACCGGTAGTCGATGGCGGTCTTGAGCGCGATCAGGACGACGAGCGCCGCGAGGGGGGCGCCCAGGGCCATGGTCGCGAAGCCGCCGCCCAGAATCGTCAGGTGGAGCACCACCACCCGCGAGTACGGCTGGGACATCAGCTGTTGCGGCGACGCCCGGCGGAACTCGCCGCCCCCCAGGTAGTTGTGCAGGAACGAGTAGCCGTGGCTCAGCGCGATCGCGAGCACGGCGAGTCCGATCCGCGACTCGCGGAGGGCGGCGAGGAAGCCCTCGGGGCTCGGCGAGGCGCCGCCCCTGCCGCCGAACAGGACCAGCACGAAGATGCCGTGCACCAGCGTGAACATGCCGTAGTGCACGGTGAAGAAGGGGATCAGGAACAGCTTGCCGAGGTTCACCGCCACGCTCCGCGGCTGCGCGCAGGCGATGCGCAACACGTTGAACGCGCCGACCACGACGTTCTCGCACCAGTACAACAGCACGATCGAGAAGATGGTCCAGTGGAACGCCAGCACGCCGACGAGCGGGATTGCGTTGGCCGCGACGAGGACCAGCGCTGACGGCGGTACGTCGCGGTCTTCGGTGCTGCCCGGGCTAGAGGTGGTCATGTGCGGCTCGACGGAGGCTCTGGGTCATGCAAGATAGCCCGTTGCCTGCCCGGTGGGGCTGGTCCGGCGCGAGACCGCTTGATGATGTGGTCACATGTGACTACATTGACCGGCATGATCGCCATCGGCGTGCGGGAGCTCAAGGCCCGGCTCAGCCGGTACCTGCGGGACGTCGCCGCGGGCGAGGTCGTGCTGGTCACGGACCGCGGTCGGGTCGTGGCGGAACTGCGATCGCCCGCGGCGAACCCTGCCAAGGAGTCCGACCTGGAGCGTGCGCTGCGGGTTCTCGCCGCGCGGGTGCCGACGGTCGTCGGCGAGCCGCACGACGCGGCGCTGTACGGCCCATCGCCGCTACGGAGCCCGCCGGGCACGGCGCGCGACCTGCTGGAAGCCGAGCGAGCCGAGCGGTGATCGCCTACGCGGAGAGCAGCGCCGTGCTGGCCTGGCTGCTGGGGGAGCCGGAGGGCGAGCGGGTGCGGCAGCTCATGGCTGGGGCCGAGCGAGTGGTCTCGTCCACGCTGACGCCGCTCGAATGCGCGCGCGCCATCGAGCGCGGCGCGCTGGCGGGGCGCCTGACCGAGGCGGAGGCGCTGGCCGGCCGCAGGCTGCTGGACTCGGCCCGCCGCACCTGGGTTCTGCTCGAGATGACCGGGCCGGCGCTGGCCCGCGCGGCGCGTCGCTTCCCCGCCGAGCCCGTCCGCACTCTCGACGCCATCCACCTCGCCGCCGCGCTGGAGTTCCACGAGGCGCTGGGGGGCCTCACCATGGTGTCGCTGGACGAGCGCGTGAAGGACAACGCGCGGCTGCTGGGAATGGCGGTGGCCTAGCCCGGCTGGGCGCCGCCCAGTCATTGCGCCCGGCCGCGCCGGCGCGCAGCTTCTCGCGGAAGCCCCACCATGCCGCGGAGTCCTCAAGTGCGCACAACGCTCGGCACCGCCGTCATCGCCGTCGCGACCTCGCTCGCCTTCGCCACCGCCATCCACGCTCAACGCGCGCCCGCCGCCCCTCCGGCTCAGCGCTCCCCGGCGGCCACAGCCGCGCGGCGCGCCGCCGCGCCGGCCGAGCAGGCCGCCGCACCCAGGGTCGCCGACCGCGCCGTCTACCTCGACAGCGCGGGCGTGGTGCGCTGGCGCGACGACCGCACCGAGGTCACCCTCTTCGGCGCGAACTACGTGATCCACACCGCCTCGGACTACCGCGCCGCGGGCTACGTGCACGGCGACCGGAAGCGGATGATAGACGAGGACGTGGCGCAGTTCGCCCGCATGGGCTGGGACGGCCTGCGCCTCACCTTCTGGGGCGACTGGGAAGCCTCCGACAGCGCCGGCAACCTCATAGCCAACGACCATCTCGACCTGCTCGACTACCTCATCGCCCGGGCGCGGGAGCGGGGCATCTACATGCTGTTCAGCCCCATTCAGCTCTACAGCTCCAACTGGCCCGACGCGATGGAGCGTGACCCGGCGACGCCCGGCTTCGGGCGAGTGTTCGGCAAGGCGCGCATGGGCACCGACCCGGCCGCCATCGCCGCGCAAGTGAACTACCTGCGGCAGATCCTGAATCACGTGAACCCCTACACCGGCGTGGCCCTCAAGGACGAGCCGGCTATCATCTTCATCGAGCTGGTGAACGAGCCGTGGCACCATCCCGAGGACCTCGAGGGCTCGATCCGCTACATCAACGCCCTCACCGACGCGGTGCGCGGCACCGGCTGCCAGAAGCTCGTGTTCTACAACGTGAGCCAGGACTTCCGCATCGGTGAGGCGATCCGCCGCTCCAGGGCGCAGGGCGTGACCTTCGGCTGGTACCCCACGGGTCTAGTCTCCGGCCACGAGCTGGAGGGCAACTACCTCCGCACCGTGGACACCTTCCCCGACATGCTGCGGCCGGAGCTGTTCCGCATGCCGCGCATAGTCTACGAGTTCGACAGCCCGGACCTGCGCACCGGCACCATGTACCCGGCCATGGCGCGGACGATGCGCGCCGTGGGCACGCAGGCCGCGCTCATGTTCGCCTACGACATGCAGGCGACCGCCTCGCGCAACCTCGGCTGGCAGACGCACTACCTGAGCCTGGGCTACACGCCTCGCAAGGCGATGAGCGCCGTCATCGCCGCCGAGGCTATGCGGCGCCTGCCGAGGATGCGCTCGTACGGCGCGTATCCGGGGAACACGCGGTTCGGAGACTTCCGCGTCTCGTACGCTGAGGACCTGGGCGAGCTCGTGGCGCGCGACGCGTTCCTCTACGCCGGCTCCACGCGCTCCGTGCCCCCGGACCCGGCTGCGCTGCGCCGCGTCGCCGGGTACGGCTCCTCGCCTGTGGTCGCGTACGAGGGCGAGGGGATCTACTTCCTCGACAAGGTGCGCGAGGGGTTGTGGCGCCTCGAGGTCTACCCCGACGCGGTGCCGGTGCGCGATCCGTTCGAGGCGCCCAACCCTGACAAGCTCGTGACGCGCGCCATCAGCCGCGCCTGGCCCATGGTGGTTACTCTGCCCGATCTCGGCGGCAGCTTCGCTGTGCAGCGTGTCGTGGCGGCCGGGGCCGGCGCTGCGTCTCCAGTCCCGGCGGGCGTCGGGACGGGGGCCGTCGCGGGCGAGGCGGCGGCCGTCCAGGCCGTCGCCGGCCGCTTCACGGTCACGCCCGGCGTCTACGTGCTCAGCGCCACTGGTCCCGTGCAACTTGCGACGCTTCCGGCGAGCGTGCCGGGGATGCACCTCGGCTTCGCCGAGTACCACGCGCCGCCGCCCGACACTCTGCCGCCGGTGGTCGTGCCGCTGGCTGAGCCGGCGTACCTGGCGGGTCGTGACGCCGAGCTGCGCGCTCGCGTGGTGGACGCGACGCCGCCCGACTCGGCGGTGCTCTTCATCCGGCCGACTGCCGGGGGCTTCTACCGCGGCTTCGCGATGCGGCCCGCCGGCGGCTACGTGTACGCGGCCACCGTTCCGGCGGCTGCTCTGAGCGAGGGGCCGCACGAGTTCGTCGTGACGCTGTACCGCGGCGGGGTGGCGAGCACGTTCCCCGGCGGACTGCCTCGCAGGCCCTGGGACTGGGACTACTACGGCAGTGAGTCGTGGAAGGTGGACGTCGTCGGTGCGGCGACGCCGCTCGCGCTGTTCGATCCCGGTGCGGACGCCGCGCGCCTGGCCTTCAGCCGCATCGGCGACGCGGGGCGCCGCGGGCTGTTCGGTGTGTCCTTCTCGCCGCTCACCGGCCGCGCCGCGTTCCACTTCGAGCTGCCGGAGCACGCCAGCGGCCCGCAGGGCGACGACTACACGGCATCGCTGGTGATCGGGGACCGGATCGTCGCTCGGCGCGAGACCGTCGGAGGCGCGGATTCGCTGCGCGTGCGACTGCGCGGCCTGGGACCGCGTCAGGTCCTGCACGTCACGCTCATGGAGGACGACGGCACGAGCTGGACGGCGACGGTGCCGGTCGACAGCGCCTGGACCGAGCGGTCAGTGCCGCTCGCGGCGTTCACAGCCGGCCGCGGCGTCCTGCTCCCGCAGGGATTCCCCGGCGAGTGGAGTTACTGGGTGGGCCCGGCGGCGGGGCGGGGCGGCAGCGCGGACCGCCCGCAGCTGCAGCGCGTGGAGCGGTTGCAGCTTTCCCTGCGGCGCGAGGGCGGCGTCGCGGCCGCGCCGAGCGGGTACGGTGTGGAGGTGGAGTGGGTGGTGCTGGGGTTCGGGCGGCCTGCCGACGGCGCAGGGGCGGGACGGTAGGCGGGGCCGGGCCATGCCGATGGAGTCGGGAGAGACAGCGCGCGGTGTCGTGCGCCGGATGATGCGGACCCGCCCGCGCGCGAGCCTGCCGGCGGGGGCGGTACTGTGGCTCACCCTGCTGGCCGGCTGCGGCGGCTCGCCCACCGACTCGCGGCCGGACCACCACGTGCAGGTGACCGACTCGATGTTCCTGGGCGCCGACGTCTCGGCGCTGGAGCGGATCGAGCAGGCTGGCGGCGTGTTCCGCGATGGCGGCCAGGCGGGCGACGCCGTCGCCATTCTGCGCGCGAAGGGCGCCAACGGCTTCCGGCTCCGCCTGTTCGTCGACCCCGACCACACCGAGGTGCAGGTCAACGACCTCGACTACACCGTGCGCATGGCGAGCCGCATCAAGGCGGCGGGCGCCAGGCTGATGCTCGACCTGCACTACTCCGACACCTGGGCCGATCCGAGCCACCAGACCGTGCCGGCGGCCTGGGCCGCACTCGGCATCGACTCGCTCGAGCGGCGGGTCGAGGCCTACACGGCGGACGTGGTGACGCGGCTCGAGCAGGCGGGCGCGTTGCCCGACATCGTGCAGGTGGGCAACGAGATCGACGCCGGCTTCATGTGGCCGCTGGGGCAGCTGAGCTACGGCGGCGACTCGCTGACCAGCTGGGATCGGTTCACGCGGCTGCTCAAGGCCGCGATCCGCGGCGTGCGCGCCGCGCTGGGCTCGGGCGACAGCGTGCGCGTGCTGCTGCACTACTCGCAGGGATGCAGCGGCGGCGGCACGCGGTGGTTCTTCGACCACATCGCCGCGGCCGGCGTGCCCTACGACCTCATCGGTGTGAGCTACTACCCGTGGTGGCACGGCACGCTGGCCGCTCTCGAGTCCAACCTGCGGGCGACGGCCGTGCGATACGGTCGCGACGTCATGGTGGTGGAGGCGTCGTATCCCTGGCGCGCCGGCGGGTGGGAGAGCTGGCCCACGGTTCCCGGCGCGATGAGCTGGACGGTCTCGCCGCAGGGGCAGGCGCAGTTCCTGAGGGACTTGCTCGACGCGGTGGCGGCGGTGCCCGACGGCCGCGGCGCCGGCGTGGTGTGGTGGTACCCCGAGGCGATCCAGGTGAGCGGGCTCTTCATCTGGGGTGGGGGATCGCTGGCGCTGTTCGACGCGGGCGGCAACGTCCTCCCCGCCGCCGCGGAGTTCGGCGTGCGCTGACACGTCCGCGGCGGCGCGGTGGACGCGACGATGCCGCGGGCGGCGGGCCACGCTGGAAGCGATCGGCAGAGCGGGGGGCAACCGGGAGCGCGCCGCGGGGCTGCTGCGCATCAGTCGGGCGACTCTGTACCGGAAGCTCGGCCCGCCCCTCAGAGAAGTGGGTGTGGGGACCGAGGCAGGGTCTCAAGCGACGTCAGCATCCGACAGCGGGGCGCACATTCAACCGCGGCGCGACTTGAGCGGCCGGCCGGCGAAGTCGTGGAGCTGCGGCGCGTGATGCTGGGTCGCTCAGCCTCGGGACTTGCCGGTGTTCGCCCGATGTCATATGTTCACGTATTCGTAAACAGGTGACATCTAGTGAACAGTCAGGACCTCCAGTCACGCATCGCGAGGCAGCTCGTCGAATGGCTGCGAGAGGCGGGCCTGCGCGTTCGGCTGCGGTACGCCCGGGCGCCGGACCGGGGTCTGGCCCTGGACGTGGAACTGGGCCGCGGACGCCGGGTGCCGGTCGTGCTGGAAATGTGCGCCAATCCGCGCCTGGCCCCCATGCTGAACGCCGCGGCCAGAGCACGGATCCTGGCGAAGACGGCGGGCGGCGTTCCCGCCGTGGCGCTGCCGTCAGTCGGCCCGGGGCTGAGGGAGGCCCTCAGGAGTCAGGGCGTCGGCTACGTGAGTCTCGACGGACAGGTGTTCCTGGCCGGCGAAGGTCTCCTCATCGATCGGCGCGTGCCCATCGCCGGAAGGGAGGGTGTGCGGACACAGGGGGTGGGTCCGTTCGCCGACAAGTCGTCGCTCCTCCTGCGGCACCTGCTGGGCCGGGAGTCGGTTCGGGTCGGAATTCGAGCCGTGGCGCAGCAGCTCGGCGTCAGCGCGGGCCTCGTGTCGCGCCTGGTCGCGCACCTCCGCCAGGAGAGCTTCATCGTCGAGGAAGGCGGCAACGCACGCATCACGGATCGGGCCGGGCTCCTCGACGACTGGGCGGACTACTACAGGCGGCGTGCGAGGCGGCAGCGCGAGCTGCGCTTCTACCTGCACGCGCGTAGCGTCGACGCGGTCCTCCAGCGGCTGTCTCGTGCCCGCGGAAGGAGCGACTCGCCGCTGTGGGGTCTCTCGTTCCAGGCGGGGGCGTCTCTGGTCGAGCGGCACGCCTTCTTCTCCGAAGTGCACCTGCTCGTTGGCGGAGACGTCTGGGAGGATGCAGTTGGAGAGCTGCGGAACCGTCTGGGCCTCGAGCCCGCGCTCCGCGACGCCAACGTGGTGCTCGTGGAGCCGCACTACAGGCGCTCGTGGCACTATGGCCTGCGAGAGATCCGCGGACTCCCCGTGGTCAGCGACGTCCAGCTCTTCCTGGACCTGAGCGTCTATCCACGACGCGGACCGGAGCAGGCCGCGAGGATCAAGGAGCGCATCCTGTCTCTTGGGGCGGGGCGAGGGACACTATGAACACGAGAGGGCTCGACCGGGCGCTCGGGGCTCTGGGGCCCTATCTGGACGACCTCGTGCTCTGCGGGGCGTGGGCATGGTTCCTGTACAGGAGATGCCTTGGCCGACGGACTTGGATTCCCGCCGAGTTCACCCGCGACCTGGATTGCGTGGGGCGTGAGAAGCTCCGAGTACGGGGCTCGACGGTCGTCGACCGGCTGCTGGCGCGCGACTTCAGGTGGGTTCCACGTGGAGAGGAAACGCCTCCCGTGGCCAGCTTTGTCTGGCCGCTCGAGGGCCGTGCGGATATCGAGCTGGAGTTCCTCGTCCCGGCGAGGGGAGACGGTTCCAGGCGCATCCTGGAGATCCAGAGCGGACTCACGGCTCAGGCGCTGGGGGACCTGGAGATCGTGCGGGCAAACCCCCTCAGGCTTGAGATCGACGACCTGAGTCCCCTCGCCGGCGAGTTGTCCTTTCGCGGCGCGGTGCAGGTTCCACGAGTGGGGCACTTCGTGGTCCAGAAGGCTCTGATCCACGATCGGCGCACGCCCAGCGAGCAGATCAAGGACTTCTTCCACGTGTTCGATCTGGTCGACCGCGAGAACGGCATGTCGGATGAGGCACTGGCCGACGTCGTGGCGGCCAAGAGCAAGTGGAGCGGGGAAGTGGCCACGTTCGTCGGAGTTCTGGAACGGCGCCTGAGGGAGCCGCGCTTCCTCGTCGGCGTCTCGGAGCAGCTGCCGCCTGAGCGGCGCCCATCGCCGACCTACATCGAGCGCGAGATGCGCGCGTGGCTCGAGAGGTTGACTGCGATCCCCGGCAGCCAGCACCTTCGCTGACGGCTGACGGCTGACGGCTGACGGCTGACGGCTGACGGCTGACGGCTGAGGGCTGACGGCTGAGGGCTGCCTCCTCCCCGGCGCGCCGGCCAAGCCCCTCAGTCTCCCGGGGCGGGGATGGCGGGGCGCAGGCTCGGCGGACTATGTTCGACGTGCGCACTGCCACCTGTCTCAGGAAGAGTCCGCCAATGCGCCCGTCTCTCGTCGCCCTGCTCGCCCTCGCGCCGTGCGCAGGCGTCACATCGCCCCTGCACGCTCAGGCCACCCAGTGCTGCATCGCTACCATCCGGGTGCGCGTTCCGGAAGGCACGGGCACCCTCTACCTCACGGGAAGTCTGCCCGAGCTGGGACCGTGGCGACCCAACGCTCTCGCCATGGCGGGAGAGGGGCGCGAGCGCACCGCGCGCGTCGCCGCGCCGCCCGGCACGCGGCTCGAGTACAAGTTCACGCTGGGCTCCTGGGACCGCGAAGCGCTGAGCGCCGCCGGCACCGTGCCGCCCAACCACAGCCTCCTCGTCGCCGGCGACACCGTCGTCACGCACGAGATCGGCGCGTTCAAGCGGGACCCGATGGACTACGTCGCCGACTGGCGGGGCTCGGGCGTCGCGGGCCGCCTCGTCTACTGGACGGATGTCCGCTCGGCCTTCCTCGGTCCCACTCGCCACGTCGAGATCTGGCTGCCGCCTGGCTACGACTCGGCCGCGTCCACGCGCTACCCCGTCCTCTACTTGAGCGACGGGCAGAACCTCTTCGACCCGCGCATCGCGAGCACCGGCGTGGACTGGGGTGTGGACGAGGCCGTGGTGCGGCTCGTGCAGCGGGGCGTCATCCCGCCCATCATCGTCGTCGGCGTCTGGAACTCGGCCGAGCGGGGGCCGGAGTACTCGCCCTGGCACGGGGCTCCCCGGTACGCGCGGTTCCTCATCGAGGAGCTGATGCCGAGGGTGAATCGCGAGTTCCGCACTCTGACCGGCCCCGCGAACACCGCCGTCATGGGCTCCTCCATGGGCGGGCTCCTCTCGTACTACCTGGTGACGTACCACCCCGAGGCGTTCGGCGCGTGCGGCTGCGTGTCCACGCACTTCCCGATCTCGGAAGCGGTGGTCGCGCAGTCGTTCCCGGGTCTCGTCACCGCGAGCAACCCGGACACGACGCCCTACGTCGTCCGCGACATCGCCGCGGGTCTGGTGGCGCCGCGGGGGGCGCGCTACTGGTTCGACTACGGCGGGCACGGGCTCGACAGCGCCTACGGGCCGACCCACGAGGTCGTGCGCGCCTGGCTGCTGCGCCAGGGCAAGGTGGAGGGCCGGGACTTCGTGATCCGCCGCTACCCGGACGCCACCCACAACGAGGCCTCCTGGCGCGCGCGGCTCGACGACTCGCTCACGTTCCTGTTCGCAAGGAGGCGCCGGTGAACGCGCTCGTCCGCCGCGGCTGGGTCGCGGCCCTGCTGCTCCTCGCCGTCGCGTGCGCGAGGGAGGCTCCGCAGCCTGCCGCCGACCCGAGCGCCGGCGTGCCCGCCTGGGCCGCCGACGCCGTCTGGTATCAGATCTTCGTCGAGCGCTTCCGCAACGGCGATCCGTCGAACGATCCCACGAGGCACGACATCGAGGGCGTGACGTCGGAGGCGCCGCCGGCGGGCTGGCAGATCACGCCGTGGACGCACGACTGGTATCGGCTCGAGCCGTGGGCCGCCGCGACCGGCCGGGACTTCTACGGAACGGTCCAGTTCCGCCGCTACGGCGGCGACCTGCAGGGTGTCGTCGACCGGCTGGACTACCTCCGGGATCTCGGCGTGACGGCCCTGTACCTCAACCCCATCAACGACGCGCCGTCGTTGCACAAGTACGACGCCCGGAACTACCACCACATCGACCGCAACATCGGCCCGGACCCGCGCGGCGACGAGGCCGTGATGGCGGCGGAGAATCCCGCCGACCCGGCCACGTGGCGCTGGACGGCGGCCGACAGCCTCTTCAGGGTTCTGGTGCGCGAGGCTCACCGGCGCG
>Ga0316628_100005517_pt1 | contig 10175 bp, 10 predicted proteins | sample OWC_Aug_M2_C1_D5_FD_207648 | JGI IMG/M metagenome (GOLD analysis project Ga0316628, IMG submission 207648) | Wetland soil microbial communities from Old Woman Creek delta, Ohio, United States - OWC_Aug_M2_C1_D5_C | ecosystem: Environmental > Terrestrial > Soil > Wetlands | place: USA: Ohio... | reverse complement strand
GGCTTCGGCAAGTGCGAGCAAGCGACGGCGTTGCCGGCGTCGCACGCGCGCTTGAACAGCTCTTTCGCGTGCTTGGGATCCTTCTTGACTCCGAGGCCCTCGTCGTAGGCGACGGCGAGGTTGCTGCACGCGCGCGCGTCGCCGGCGTCACAGCCGCGGCTGAACAGTAGGGCCCCCTTGGCAGGATCGCGGCGAGGGTTGTTCGGATCCGCGAGCACGCTGCCCAGCGAGTTGCAGCCGTTGGCGTCGCCCGCGGCGCACGCGCGCTCGACCGCCGCGCGCGCGGCTTCGAAGTCCGCCGGCAGCTCGCCCGTCAGGTACATGGTGCCGAGGTCATTGCACGCCGGCCACACATCGTGCTCGCAGGCGCGCTTGAAGAGCTCGCGCGCGCGCGCTGGGTCCTTGGCGACCCCGGTGCCCAGGCGGAGCGCGATGGCGAGGTTGTTGCAGCCAGACATGGATCCGCCGCTGCACGCCTTCTCGAGAAACGCGGCGGCGCGCGCCGCGTCCACCGGGCCGCCGCGGCCGTTCGCGTAGAGCGCCCCCGCGTCGTTGCACGCGTCCGCCTCGTCGCCGTCGCACGCCTTCTCGAGCTCGACCCGCGCGCGCGACGGCTCCGTCTCGACGAGCTTGCGACCGAAATTCTGGCAGCCGTGAGCGCCGCCCATCGAGCAGGCCTTCTCGTAGAGCGCGAGCGCACGCGTCGGATCCGCCGTCACGCCCTTGCCTCCCTCGTAGGCGTAGCCGAGGCTGTCGCAGCCCACCGGCGAGCCGCCCTTGCAGGCCTTCTCGTGCAAGGCGAACAGGCGCGAGTCGTCGCCTCGCTTCTGGTCCGCGAGGAAGAGCGCCAGGTTCTCGCACGACTGGGCATCGTCGGCGTCGCAGCCGCGCTTCGCGAGCTCGAGGGCGCGCTCGACGTCGCGCGAGGCGCCGACGCCGCGGTAGATCATCGCCGCGAGGATGCCGCAGGCCTCGGCGTTGTCCTTCTTGCAGCCGTCGTCGAACAACCCCGCCGCGCGCTGGGGATCGGCCTTGGTGCCGCTGCCGATGAGGTAGGCGTGCGCCAGGTTGAAGCAGCCGTGCGACTCGCCCGCGTCGCACGCTCGCCGGTACAGCGCCGTGGCGCGCTCGGGATCCTGCTTGACGCCCTTGCCGTAGACGTAGAGGTTGCCGAGCCCGTTGCACCCGCGCGCGTTGCCCGCGTCGCACGCGTGCTCGAAGAGCCTGCGCGATCGGTCGTAGTCCGGCTGCGTGCCGGTGCCCTGAAAGAGCGCGATCGCCACCTCGACGCAGGCCTTCGTGTCACCGCCGTCGCACGCCGCGAGCTGGGTCCGGAGCGGCTCGGGGAGCGGCGGACCGGGAGCGTGCGCCACGGGCTTCGGCGAGGCAGGCGGCGGAGCGGGCGCGCCGCACGCGGCGAGGAGGAGAACGAGCAGCAGGCCGCTCTTCGGCATCGCGAGACGTATATCAGCGTTTCGCGCGACTCCGCGCGCCGGAGGCGGCATTTTCTCCATTGACGGCGCGGCCCGCGCCCACGATGGTGGCGCCGCGCGGCGGCAACGAGATGGGGTCTTACGCGAGCTATCTGTTGGAGACATTCGTCACGCTCGCCGTGGTGTGCGTGCTGGCGTTCGCCGTGCTCTACGGCGCGCGCCGCGTCGGCCTCGGTCGCGCCACCGGCTCGATTCGCCTCGTCGGCCAGCTCCCGCTCGACGGGCGCCGCGCCATCTACCTCGTCCGCATCGGCGGCTCGGTGCTCGTCGTCGGCGCGTCGGAGGGCGGCCTGACCAAGCTCGGCGAGCTCCCGGCCGCGGAGCTCCCTCCCGAGAACGAGCCGAAACCTCTCCGCTTCGCGGACGTGCTCGCGCGCGTGCGCCCGCCGCACGAGCCGGCCGCCCCCACCGAGGATCGCGATGAGAGCTAAGACCGGCCTCGGCGCGCTGCTGCTCGGGCTCGTACTCTGGCCCGGCCTCGCGCACGCCGCCCCCGCCCCGCAGAACGCCGTGGGCACGGACGACCTGCTCGGGCGGCCCATCGTCCTCGTCGTCGCGCTCGCGCTCGTGTCGCTGCTGCCGTTCGCGTTCATGAGCCTCACCGCGTTCGTGAAGATCTCGACGGTGCTCCAGATCGTCCGCAGCGCCATCGGCGCGCAGAACGTCCCGTCGAACACCGTGGTGATGGCGCTCGCCGCCGCGCTCACGCTGCTCGCGATGGCGCCCGTCGGCGACCGCATCTGGGCCAAGGCCTCGCCGCTCTTCTCGGGCGACAAGATGCCGGACACCGTCGCCCTCGTGCGCGGCGGCCTCGACGCGGTGAAGGAGCCGATGCGCGATTTCCTCGTGGCCAACAGCGACGCGAAGGAGCGCGCGCGGTTCCTCACGGTGGCCAAGGAGTCGCGGCCCGCCGCCGATCGGGCCGGCGTCACCGACAAGGACTTCTCCGTCCTCGTCCCCGCGTTCGTGACGACCGAGCTCACCGAGGCGTTCGCGATCGGCTTCTTGATCTACCTGCCCTTCCTGGTCATCGACATGGTGGTGGCGAACGTCCTGCTCGCGCTCGGAATGCAGATGCTCAGCCCGACGCAGGTGAGCCTGCCGTTCAAGCTGCTGCTGTTCGTGGCCATCGACGGCTGGGGCCTGCTCGCGAGATCCCTGGTAGCCAGTTACCGCTAGCCGTCTCCGTCTCCGTCTCCGTCTCCGTCTCTGATACCGTCCGCGGGTGCGCCAGGTCATCCCCCTCAAGCAGCGACCCATCGACTGGGTGCTGCTCGTCTTCTTCGTCATCAACCTCGGCTTCATCACCTACATCGTCGATCTCGAGCAGCTCGTCATCGCCGACCCGAAGCACTTCGACTACCCGCTCTGGCCGCCGCGCGCGCTCGTCGACCTCGTCCACTGGTGGGGCGACCACTTCGACCCGCTTCAGAACGCACGACCGCCGTGGTGGCGCGCGACGATCTGGCTCGACGTGCTTCTCTTCGGCCCGTTCTACGCGGCGGCGATCTGGGCCATCGTCAAGGGCAAGGAGTGGATCCGCATCCCGGCCATCTTCTGGGCGGGGGTGATGTTCGCCAACGTGTCCATCATCATGTTCGAGGAGATGCTCGGGCCGTACGCCACCCCGGCCCGCGGCACCGTGACGATGGCGAACCTGCCGTGGTGGCTGCTCCCGCTCTTCGTCACGTGGCGCTTCGCGCGCAGCGCGCACCCGTTCACGCGGGAAGAAGCGTGAGCGCGTTCGCCGAGAAGTACGGCCCGTTCGCCGTCGTGGCGGGCGCCTCGGAGGGGCTCGGCGCGGCGTTCGCGCACGCCATCGCGGCGCGCGGCGTCGGCGTCGTGCTCATCGCGCGTCGCGCCGAGGCGCTGCGCGCGGTCGCGGACGAGGTCGCCCGAGACCACCACGTCGAGGCGCGGACGCTCGCGTGCGATCTCGCCGACGCGAGCTTCACCGACGCGCTCGCCGAGGCGACGCGCGGCCTCGAGATCGGCCTCGGCGTCTACAACGCCGCCTACTCGTTCATCGCCCCGCTGCTCGAGCGCCCGCTCGACGACGCGCTGCGCGTGGTCGACGTGAACGTCCGCGGCCCGCTCCGCTTCGCGCGCGCGCTGTTGCCCGCGATGGTGGAGCGCAAGCGAGGCGGCCTCGTCTTGCTGGCGTCGATGGCCGGGTTTCAGGGCGGCCCGCGCCTCGCGACCTACGCCGCGAGCAAGGCGTTCAACATCGTCCTCGCCGAGAGCCTCTGGGCCGAGCTCGCGCCTTCCGGCGTCGACGTGCTCGCCGCGTGCCCCGGCGCGGTGCGCACGCCGGGGTATCTGAAGACCACCGAGACGGAGGCGCCGGGCACGCTCGACCCGCTCGACGTCGCCTCACGCACGCTCGACGCGCTCGGCTCGGGGCCGACGTACGTGCCCGGCGCGGTGAACAAGCTGGCGCGCTTCTTCCTCGGGCGCCTGCTCCCGCGCAGCACCGCGGTCGGCATCATGCAGCGAAACACGCAGGCTCTCGCCGACGCGAAGGGCTAGCACGCGCAGCCCGACCGAACGGGAGTCCACGAGATGGCAAATCGGGTAGACCACGGGCCGAACCCCCGTAGGATGGTCAGCCCATGCAAGGTCCTCCCGGTCAGCCTCCCTACGGTCAGCCTCCTTACGGTCAGCCTCCATACGGCCAGCAGCCGGCTGCGCAACAGTACGCGCCGCAACAGCAGCAACCGTATTCGCAGCAGCAACCGTATCCGCAGCAGCCGGCACCGTACGCGCAGCCGCAGCAGCCGTACCCGCAACAACAGCCGCAGCAGCCGCAGTACACGCAGCAGCCGCAGTACCCACAGCAGCCTCAGTACCAGCAGCAGCAGCCACAACAGCCGCCCGCGCCGCAACCCCAGGGCTACCCGCAGGCGCAAGCCCCCACGCCGGCCTACGGACAGCAGGGGATGCCCGCGCCGGGCTATGGCCCTCAGCCAGGAGCGCAGCCCGGGGCGATGGCGATGGCGGGCGACGCGGTGCGCATGAGCGGCGGGATCTACATCACGCTCTACGTGCTCTGCATGATCGCCACCATCGGGCTCGCCGCGCTCGGCTCGTCGCCCCGCACGACCGAAGCCATCCCGTTCATCCCGCTGCCGCTCTTCGTCCTCTCCATCGTGCAGATGATCTTCATCTACAAGATGTGGGCCGCGATCAACGACGGCCAGACCAAGCCGACGCCCGGCGCCGCGCTCGGCCTGCTCTTCGTCCCGTTCTTCTCGCTCTACTGGGTCTTCGTCGTCTTCCCCGGCTACGCGACGCGATACAACGCCTACCTGCAGCGGCACGGCATCCAGGCGCCGCAGCTCGGTCAGGGTCTGTTCATCGCGGCGATGCTCCTCGGGTGGGTGCCGCTCGTCGGCCTCGTGCTCTGGGCGATGGTGCTCGGCCGCGTGTGCGGCGCGGTCAACGCCCTGCCCGCTCGGCGCTGAGAAAACGCCTGTAAGGCCCGGCCGGGCCGCGCGTTCGATCGGCATGAACCGTTCGAACCTCGTCGCTCTCAGTCGGCGTGCAGGTAGCACGCCGACATTCGCCAGCACGTTGTTTGGCATCATTCTAGCCCTGGCGGCGCCGGGATGCGGCGCGTCCGCCATGCCTTCTGCCGCCGCCCCCAGCAGCGCCGCCGGCGAGGTCCAGACCGAGTCGGTCCAGAGCGCCTCCGACGCGCCGCCGGCCTCCGCGCCGGTGTCGGTCATGTCGATGAGCAATCGCAGCGCGGCGCCGGCTCCCCCTCCCGGCGCACCCGCCGCGGCCAAGCCGGCGATGGCGGCCTCCCCCTCGCCCGCCGCCGCCAAGAAGAGCGCCGACGACGGCGGCAAGAAGGACGACGCCCAGAACCCCGCGTTTCTGATCATGTACACGGGCGACGTGAACATGGCCGTCGACGACGGCAAGGTGTCGGCCACCATCGACAAGATCGTCGACGTCGCCGAGAGCGAGGGCGGCCACCTGAGCGGCCGCAAGGATCAGAGCGTGCAGGTGCGGATCCCGTCCGCGCGCTTCCGCGAGGCGCTCTCGAAGGTGAGCGAGCTCGGCGAGGTCCTGCACCAGTCCGTCGCCGCCGAGGACGTGAGCGAGGAGTACCACGATGCGGAAGTCCGCCTCTCGAACCTCAAGGCCACGCGCCAGCGCCTGCAGGACTTTCTGGCAAAGGCGCCGAACGTCAACGACATGCTCACCCTCGAGCGCGAGCTCGAGCGCGTCTCGATGGACATCGACCGCATCGAGGGGCGCATGCGCTACCTCCGCGAGCACGCGGCGTTCTCGACGCTCACCGTCGGCCTCATCGCCCGCCCCAAGGCGCAGACCATCGTCGGCGGCGGCGCGCCGCTCCCGCCGGCTCCGAAGCGCGTGATGCAGCTGCACGCGAGCTGGCTCGACGACATGGGCGTGCCGAAGCTCGAAGCTCCGGGAAGCTGACCCTCACCTCGAGAAGGAAGACGATCATGTTCCGCAAGATGCTTTGTGTCGCTCTCTCGTGCGTCTCTCTCGCCACGGTCGCGTGCGGGCCGGGCGCTCGCCTCTCGGTGCCGGAGGGCTTCGCCCACGTCGGCGGCGACTACGACGACCGCGTGGCCAGCGCCGACGGCGTCGTCATCGCCGCGCGCGTGGTCGCGAACGATCCCAAGGCGAACCTCGACTTCTGGACGACGGCGATCGATCTGCGCCTGCAGCAGCGGGGCTACCAGCTCGACGGCAAGCGCGAGGAGATCAAGAACGCGGAAGGGCTGCCCGGGCGGTCGCTGCACTACGTCTACTTCGATGGGCAGCGCAAGAACCGGTACGTAGTCGACGTGTACGCGACGGACCGCCGCATCCTGCTCGTCGAGGCTACGGGCGACGCGTCGGACTTCGACGCGAACCACGAGAAGGTGGAGGCTGCGATGCGGTCGGCGAGGATCGGAGGCTGAGGCGGAGGCGGAGGCGGAGGCGGAGGCGGAGGCGGAGGCGGCGTCAGAGAAGGGGGCGGGCGGCGTCCGTCGTGGGGCCGCGCTTGACTTCGAGCGGCGACCGCGTATGTTCCGCCGCCGTCCGTTCCGGGCAATCCCGGGCGGATCGTCGATGGTTTTCGACGGTTTGGGGCAATAGCTCAGCTGGGAGAGCGCCGCGTTCGCAATGCGGAGGTCAGGGGTTCGATCCCCCTTTGCTCCACCAAAATCGGGTCGGCCGAGATCAGGCCGGCACGCCGTAGAAGTAGTAGCCCGTGCCGCGCGGTAAGTAGCGGTACGTCCCGTAGGTCCAGCGGAAGCTGCTGCCGAAGGGCTCGACCATGGCGCGAAGTTCCTGCTCTTCGTAGACGCGGAGCGTGCTGACGAACCCGTCCCAGACGCACATCCCGAGCGCGGCGGGGCTGAGGTACGTGAGCGCGGCCTTGGCGAAGCGGTCGCGCTCGCTCAGCCAGGGGTTGGCCAGCAGCGCGGGCAGGCCGGTCACGGCGAAGTTTGCAAACTGCAACGGATTCCGACCAAAGGCCTCGGCGAGGAACACGCCGCGCGAGCCGAGCACGGCGTCCTTCAGCACGGCGGCGCCCACCTCCGGCGGGAAGTGGTGAAAGACGTTGATGAGGGTCCGCGCGCGGCCGCCCGAGAGCGCGGCGGGGACGTTCGTCGCGTCGACGGACGAGGGCTCGAAGTCGATGGCCTCGGGGTGCGCGGCGCGCGACGCGGTCCACGCCTCGACGCGAGGGTGCAGATCGGTCAGCACGAAGCGCGCGTCTCGGCCCTTGCGCGCGAGCGCCCGCGCGAGGACGCGCGCCGGGCCGCCCGCGCCCGAGCCGAGATCGAGCAGCTCGCTGGCGGCGGACTGCTCCAGGAAGCGCGCGAACGGCTCCACGAGGCCGTCGAGCATGCGTCCCCACTCGAGGGTGCGCGAGAGGGACTCGACGATGGTGTCGCGCGCCGCGGGGTGTATGCCCGACAGGTCGTTGAACTCGAAGAGCTGGAGCCGGGGCAGGAGCGACGACATCCCCAAGGTATATGCGAAGGATCATCGGGGCGCCGTGACAAACGGCACATCCTCTTCGCATGCAGTCGTTCGACCCCGACCTTGGGGCGTGCCGCGATCCTCACGTCATCCGTACGTACCTGCCTTGGCTCGACCTTCTCTTTCGTCACTATCACCACGCGACCGTCGAGGGGCTCGAGCACGTCCCGGACGGCCCAACGCTCGCGGTGGGCAACCACAACGGCGGCTTGATGTCGCCCGACATGTTCGCGCTGATGGTGGCGTGGTGGCGGCACTTCGGCGTCGACTCGCCCGCCTACGGGCTGATGCACGACATGCCGTTCCGGCTGCCCATCGTGGGCGAGCTGATGTCCCGGCTCGGAGCCGTGCGCGCGCGCCCGGCGAACGCGGTGGAGCTGCTCCGGCGCGGGTCGAAGGTCCTGGTGTACCCGGGCGGGGACATCGACGCGTTCCGACCGTGGAACCGGCGCCACGAGATCGTCTTCGGCCGGCGCCGGGGCTTCGTGCGGGTCGCGCTGCGCACGGGCGCGCCGATCGTGCCGGTCGTGTCGGCGGGGGCGCACGACGCCTTCCGCATCCTGACCGACGGCCGCGAGCTCGTGACGCGGCTCGGCCTCAAGCGGATCGCGCGCGTCGAGGTCTTCCCCGTCACGCTCTGCCTGCCGTGGGGCGTCTCGTTCGGCGCGACGTTCTACTGGCCGCTGCCGGTGCGCATCCGCATCCGCGTGCTGCCGCCCATGCGCTGGCCCGAGCTCGGGCCCGAGGCCGCCGAGGACGAGACGGTCGTGTGGAGGTGCCGCGAGCAGGTGCGCGCCGCGATGCAGGCGGCGCTCGATGCCCTCGCGCGCGAGGGCGGCCACGGCGTGCGCGGCCTGGGCTGAAGGTCCCGGCTGGGGACTTCCGTGGCAGCGGACGACTTCGATGGCCGCGGAAGGGCTTGCGGATCGCGTGATCGAGTCCACAATGCGCGAACATTTCTGGGGGTCGGTGCATTCTCCCGCCGCCGCGGCGGGCTGACGAAAGAGAGTCGTACGTGGTCGCTCGTCTTCGCTTGCTCGCCCTCGTTCTCCCTCCCTTCCTCTTCGCCTGCGGCTCCAGCCCCGCGGATCCGGGCTTCGACGGCGGCGGTTCGCCCGATTCGGGCGTGGACGCCAATCCGCCCGACGGCGCCATCATCGGCCCGGACGGCGCGACGATCCCGATCCCCATCAAGCACGTGGTGGTGGTGGTGAAGGAGAACCACACCTTCGACAACTACTTCGGCAGCTTCCCGGGCGCCGAGGGCACGACCACCGCCAACACGTCCAACGGGGTGATCACCGTCGGCGAAGCGCCGGACAAGACCCCTCGCGACATGTGCCACGAGCACGCGTGCGCCCTCACCGACTGGAACAACGGCCAGATGAACGGCTGGGACTCCGTCTCCGGGACGAGCGTCAACGGGGACAACCTCGCCTACGCGCAGTACCTCGAGAAGGACATCCCGAACTACTGGCAGTACGCGCGCCACTTCACGCTCGGCGATCACTTCTTCGCCAACGTCCTCGGCCCGAGCTTCCCCGGCCACACCTTCGTGCTCGCGGCGCAGGCGGGCTGGGCGTTCAACAACCCGAACACGCAGATCTACTGGCCTTACTGGGGCTGCGATCAGGCGTCGTCGACGCTCGTCGCCACGGAGGACGAGCAGACCTGCCAGGAGAAGGACGTCTTCCCCTGCTTCAAGATCCCGAGCATCCCCGACGTGCTCCCGCAGGGGGTCGACTGGAAGTTCTACGGCTCGAACTTCTACCTCTTGCCCGAGGTGTGGTCGATGTTCGACGCGATCGACTCCGTCCGCCACGGGCCGGGCTGGAGCAAGGTCGTCACCGTCGACCAGTTCCAGAAGGACATCCAGAACAACGCGCTCCCGCCGGTCACGTTCCTCGTGAACCAGGACTTCTCCGACGAGCACCCGAACATCGGCGGCGTGTGCCAGGGCGAGAACTGGACGGTCGATCGCATCAACATGATCATGCAGAGCGGGTACTGGAAGGACACCGCCATCCTCTTCACGATGGACGACTTCGGCGGCTGGTACGATCACGTGGCGCCGCCGCGCCAGTACGGATGCGACAAGAGCCAGCCCTACGGCCTCGGCTTCCGCCTCCCGCTCATCGTCATCTCGCCGTACGCGCGGCCGGGGTACGTCTTCAAGACGGTCTCCGAGCAGGCGAGCATCGCGCGGTTCATCGAGCGCGTCTTCGGGTCGACCAAGACCCTGCACGACCTCGATCCCGCCGCGCAGGACGCGCAGGCCGACGACCTGTTCGGCGCGTTCGACTTCGCGCAGACGCCGCTCGCGCCGCTCGTGCTGCAAGACCGCACCTGCCCCTGATCGTCGCGGTGCTTCGCGCGGTCTTCGCGCGTCGCCGCGATGGATGGTCGACGATCCAGCGGTTTTCTCCGGCGAATTCGCTGGAACGCGCCGTGCAAGCTCGTCCGGCATGCTGCGCCGCCTCGCCGCCCTTTCCGTCGCCACCGCCGGGGTCGCCGCCCTCGCCGCCGGCTGCTCGTCGTCCGCCGAACAGGTCGATCAGTCGGACGACGCCGTCGACTACATCTGCAACGAGAAGGTCAGCGCGTCGATCGACGGCATCCCCGCGTACGCGTACTGCGGCAACTTCGACGTGTGGTCGAACAACGGCG
>Ga0316628_100005516_pt1 | contig 10175 bp, 9 predicted proteins | sample OWC_Aug_M2_C1_D5_FD_207648 | JGI IMG/M metagenome (GOLD analysis project Ga0316628, IMG submission 207648) | Wetland soil microbial communities from Old Woman Creek delta, Ohio, United States - OWC_Aug_M2_C1_D5_C | ecosystem: Environmental > Terrestrial > Soil > Wetlands | place: USA: Ohio... | reverse complement strand
GGCCTACGCCGCCGCTTGGCAGCGCTGGCCCGAAAGCATAGGGGCGGAGATGGGATTAGGCAATAGTGCTTACGGCCGCGGTGACTACGCCGAGGCGGCGGAGATCTATCGCCGTTTGTTGACGCAGTATCCGGGGTTCGCCCCGGCGTTGAATAATTTGGCGCAAACCATGGCGAAGATGGGCGATTTCACGGCGGGTGAACGTTATGCCGAGGAGGCGATCGCCGCGGGCGGCGTGCAGAACAAAGTCTATGCTGAAACTTTGCGGGAGATACGCGATCACATAGGACAATAAGCGATGCGGCGCGCAGCCGTGCCATAACGGATGGACTTGCTTAAGTATCGGCGAGCACCTGTCCCATCCCTATCCAACTTAAGCTCGGCTTGCAGCCGCCGGTTTAGGAGGAGCGCACATGGATGACACTAAGGCTATATTGTTCGTCGTCACCAGTTTCGGACGCATCGACGAACGGCATCCCACCGGTTTGTGGTTTGAGGAATTCGCCATCCCCTTCGAGCGTTTCACGGAGGAGGGTTATCTGGTCACCGTCGCCAGCATCAAGGGCGGCATGGCGCCCATCGATCCGCGCAGTCTGCCCGAGAATCTAGAGTCGCTGACCGTTAAAGGACCTTTGGAAGCACTTAAACATACCCAGCGTTTGATGGATGTGGATATCACGGAATACGACGCGGCGTTCTTCCCCGGCGGCCATGGTACGATGTTCGATTTCCCCCAAAGCCACGAGATAGCCGAATTGGTGACGCGTTATTTGAAGCAGGGCAAAGTCGTGGCGGCGGTGTGTCACGGTCCCGCTGCTTTAACGCAGGCGAAATACCGCAACGGCATTCCGGTGGTAAAGGGACGCAAGCTCACCTCCTTCACCAATGAAGAAGAGGTTGAAGTGAAGCTCGACGGATTGATGCCCTTTTTGCTGGAAGATAAATTGCGCAGTCTAGGCGCCGAGGTGCGGGTTGCGCCCAAATGGCAGGACCATGTGGTGGTCGACGATAATCTGATCACCGGGCAAAATCCTCAATCCAGCCGCGCCGCCGCCGAGGCGTTGATTCAAGCTTTGTCGTGAGGGATAAACACGCCAGCTTCCACGCCGGGCTTTTTGCGCCAAGGTGTTTTTCCGCTGAGCGGCCTTCAGAGTTCATTGTGTCGAATCGCCGAATACGTGACATTCTTTTACATTCTGTGACAGGGCTGTGATTCCCGCCGCGCGGCGCTCCGCATAAAGTAGCGCCCTAGCGTTGGGTCGGTCGTCGCAATGATCGTTCTCGACGCGCAGGCGATGACCACCCTTGGTCTGAATAATAGAGTTCACGTTCGTTTTAGGAGATTATTGAGTATGAAAAAATTTATCGCGTTGGCCGCCACCGCGGTCCTGTTGACCAGCGTTTCCATGTCCAGCTTTGCGGCGGGCAAGTCGGTGGAAGAGAAATGTAAGGCTCAAGCGGAGAAGCACAAGATTGCCGAAGACAAGCTGGATGCCTACGTCAAGACCTGCGTCGAGAAGCATATGAAGCGCGCGAAGCATGCCAAGAAGAAGGCCGCTCCCGAAGCCGCCGCTCCTGCCGCCCCTGCCGCCGCTCCCGCAGCGCCGATGGCTCCTGCCGCCCCTGCCGAACCTGCCAAGTAAGTTGTCTTGACGGGCGGGAGCTCGCTCCCGCGGCAAGGATGTTAAGATTGATCCCCCTCGGCGTTGACTGGCCGAGGGGGATTTTCATTTAGGGAACTTCTTCCCTATCGTACCCACTAATTTCAGCCGGATCGAATGAACCGCTTAAAAAGCCGGAAGCCAAGGGCATGGTATAGTGATCCCCGGCTTCCAAACAACTGACACGCCATAGCCGATTTTCACGAAGGCCCTCAGGGGTGCGAATGAGTGCGATAGGTCGTATTGCTGGATTTGTTTTAATGATGGCAGTCGGCGCTACTCCCCTCGCGGCGGCCGGCGCGGCGGACCCCTTCGCAACCGCCGACTTGACCGCTAAATCGCCGGCTGCGTCGATCGCCCAACCCACTTTAGTCTTACCCTGTGACTTTCCCGCCGTCTCGCCAAGCCCCTTGTCGCTCTCCGATGTGGTGGAGCGGGCGCTGTGCAACAATCCCCAGACTCATGAAGCCTGGGCCAACGCGCGGGTCCAGGCGGCGCAGGTGGGAGTGAGCAAATCGGCCAAGTTGCCTGCGCTCAATGCCACCGGCGCCATTTCACGCAACGAAACCAACGGCACCGGCGGCCAGATCGGCAATACGACCTCGTACACCCAGCAGAGCGTGGGACTGTCGCTGAGTTATGTGCTCTATGATTTCGGCGCGCGCAGCGCCTCCGTGGAAAATGCCAAGCAGGTGCTCGCCGCCGCCAACGCCGCGCAGGATACCGCCATCCAGACCGTGTTTCTTTCCGCGGTACAGTCCTACTATCAGATCTTCGCCGCGCAAGCCGCGGTTCAGGCCGCCGTGGAGGCGGAGAAGGCCGGCGCGGAGAGTCTCAAAGCGGCCACCGTGCGTTTAGAGATCGGCGCCGGCACGCCGGCGGACAAATTGCAGGCGCAGACCGCCTATTCCCAAGCGGTGTTGAACCGGATTCGCGCCGAAGGCGACGCCAAGAACGCCCAGGGGGTGCTCGCCAACGTCATGGGGCTCGACGCCGATACGCCGGTGCTGATCGCGCCTCCGGCGGAACAGACGCCGGATGAAAATTTCGAGCGGGATGTCGCCCGCCTGATCGACGAGGCGCGCAAGAACCGCCCCGATCTGGCGGCGGCGGAGGCGCAGATCAAGGCCGCGCAGGCCAACGTCGCGGCGCAAAAGGCCTCCGGCATGCCCAGCCTCTCGCTGTCGGCCGATCTCAATTACAACGATACGACGGTTTCCGATCCCTTTCGCAGTTCCGCGTTGGGTATCGCGCTCAGCGTTCCGCTGTTTACCGGTTACAACACCACCTACCGCATTCGAGCCGCACAGGAACAAGTCGCAGGCCGCGTGGCGCAGCGCAATCTGTTGAGCCAGCAGATCGCCCTCGATGTGTGGAAGGCGTATCAGGGCCTTATCACCGAAACCCATTCCCTGCAGAGCAGCGCCGACTTGGTGGCGAGCGCCGTCCAGTCGGAGCGCGTCGCCTTGGGCCGCTACAAGGCAGGGGCGGGAAGCATCCTGGACGTGGTGACGGCGCAAAGCGCCCTGGCCAGCGCGCGTCAGCAAAACGTGCAGGCCCTGTACGGTTGGTACATCGCCAAGGCGACGCTGGCCCAGGCCATGGGACAATTGGACTTCGCCGCCGTCGCTGCGCCGCCGGCGGAGCGGCGTACACCATAATCACAACCGCGTCGGGATAATTATCAATGAACGTTCGAAAACTGTTAATCAACAAAGCGACCATGTTCATGATGGTGATCGCCGTCGCCGCCGGGGCCTATTTTTTCTGGCACAACAACCGCCAGCCGTCCGCCGCCGAACGCTATAAAACCGACAACGTCACCTTGGGCGATATCACTCAGACGGTATCGGCGAACGGTACGCTCAATCCGGTGGTGCTGGTCAGCGTGGGGACCCAGGTGTCGGGAACGGTGAAAAGGCTTTACGCGGATTTCAACGATCGCGTCAAGCAGGGACAGGTGTTGATGGAACTCGATGACTCGCTGTTCCAGGCCCAGGTGAAACAAAGCGAGGCCAATGTCAGCAACGCCGAGGCCGCACTGGCCTTGGCGTCGGCCAATGCCGCAAGAACGCGCGATCTTTATGCGCAGGAGTATGTGTCCAAGCAGGATCTCGACCAGGCGGAGCAGGCGGTGAAGGCGGCGCAAGCGCAGCTCGATCTCGCCCGCGCCCAATTGCAAAAGGACCGCACCAATCTCGGCTACACGGTGATCCGCTCGCCGGTGTCCGGCGTGGTGGTCGACAGGCAGATCGACGTGGGCCAGACGGTGGCGGCGAGTTTTCAGACGCCCACCTTGTTCAAGATCGCGCAGGACCTTAGACACATGCAGATCGATTCCAGCTTCGCCGAGGCGGATGTCGGCAATATTCGCGAAGGCCAGCCGGTGCACTTCACCGTCGATGCCTTTCCAAAAAAATCCTTTACCGGCGTCGTCAGGCAGATTCGCTTGAATCCCACCACGCTGCAGAACGTCGTCACCTATGACGTGGTGGTGACGGTGGAAAACCCCGGGCAAATCCTGCTGCCGGGGATGACCGCCTACGTCAATATCGTTACCGCCGAGCGCAAGAATGCCCTGCTGGTGCCGAATGCCGCGTTGCGCTTTAAGCCCAAAGAGGCCGCCGCCAAAGGCGATGCCGACAAGGGCAAGGGAGAGAGGCGCGCGGTAGACAAGGGCACGGTGTATGTTCTGCAGAACAAGCAACTCAAACGCGTCGCCGTCAGCACCGGTATCACCGACAACAGATTCAGCGAGATATTGTCCGGGGATCTCAAGTCCGGCGAGCCGGTGGTCGTGGAAGATACCCAGTCGTCGGACGCCGAAGATCAATCGTCCGCGCGCTTTCGCATGAGGCTCTTTTAATGGCGGGCGAGAGTATCATCCGCGTCAACGGGCTGTTCAAACAATATGAGACGGCGGCCGGCGCGGTGCCGGTGTTAAAGGATATCAATCTGACCATCGCCTCCGGCGAGTTCGTGGCCGTCACGGGTCCGTCCGGATCGGGCAAATCCACGTTCATGAATATCCTGGGTTGTTTGGATAAGCCCACGCAGGGTTCTTATTTTCTCAACGGCAAGGAGGTCGATACGCTCAGCCCCGACGAATTGGCCCGTCTCCGCAATGATGCGCTCGGTTTTGTCTTTCAGGGGTTCAATCTCTTGCCGCGCGCCGATTTGGAGAGCAACGTGGCGCTGCCGCTGGTCTACGGCGGCGTGGAAAACGGCGAGCGGAGGAAACGCGCCGGCGAGATGCTGGCGAAGGTGGGTCTCGGGAATTACCGGAAATCCTTGCCCAACCAAATCTCCGGCGGCGAACAACAGAGGGTGGCGATCGCCCGGGCCCTGGTCAATCGTCCGCGGATTATCCTGGCCGACGAGCCCACCGGCAACCTGGATACGGCGACCAGCCGGGAGATCATGACGATTTTCACCCGTCTTAACAAAGAGGACGGCATCACCATCCTTCTGGTTACGCACGAATCGGACATCGCGGCTTATGCGGATCGGTTGGTGCGTTTCGTCGACGGCAGAATTGTCTACGACGGCGCCGTCACGCGCCTCGAAGCGGGCAAGGCATGATCGGCCCGATGTTAACCGAGGCCTGGTCGGCCATGGCGGCGAACCGTATGCGCTCTTTTCTCACCATGCTGGGGATGGTGATCGGGGTGGGCGCCGTCATCTTGATGCTCGCCATCGGCCAAGGCGCCCAGTATGAGGTCGACCAATCCATCGCCTCCATGGGCAGCAACCTGTTTATCGTGTTGTCCGGTTCGACGACATCGGGTGGAGCGCGCATGGGCGGCGGGGCCGCGCCCACCTTGACCTTGGCGGATGCGCAAGCCATCTCCGAACTGCCCTCCATCGCGGCGGTGGCGCCCATAGCGCCGGGCACCGCACAGGTGATTTACGAACAGAATAACTGGAGCACGCGGGTGGACGGCACGACACCCAGCTATCTGGAAGTGCGGGCGTGGCAACTCGCCGCCGGTTACATGTTTGCCGATTCCGACGTGCGCTCCGCAACGCGGGTAACGGTGCTCGGGCAAACGGTGGTCAAGAACCTTTTCGGCGACGAGAACCCGGTCGGCAAGACCATCCGCATCGAGAAAAGTCCCTACCTCGTTACCGGTGTGTTGGCGGCGAAAGGACAAAGCCTCGACGGCCGCGATCAGGACGATACTATTATTATTCCGGTGACCACCGCGCAACGTAAATTGTTCGGCAGTCAATTTCAGGGCAGCGTGCGTTTCATGATGGTCGAGGCAAGCACCGCTCAAGCCATGCCGGCGGCGGAGCAGGCGATAAATCAGTTGCTGCGCCAGCGCCACCATATTCAGGAAAGCGCGGACGACGATTTTACCGTGAGAAACCTGACCGCCGTCGCCAACGCCGCCTCGGCGACCGCCCGGATCATGTCGCTGATGCTGGGCGCGATCGCCTCCATATCGTTGGTGGTCGGCGGTATCGGCATCATGAACATCATGCTGGTTTCGGTCACCGAGCGTACGCGCGAGATCGGGATTCGCATGGCGGTCGGCGCGCGGCGACGGGATATCTTGCTGCAGTTTCTGCTGGAGGCCGTCATTATTTCCATCGCAGGCTGCCTGGCGGGCGTATTGCTGGGCGTAGGCGGCGCGGTGTTGATCAACGGGATCGCCGAGACGACGGTGGTTATCACCTTGAGTTCCATCGTCTTGGCATTTGTCGTGGCGGCCGGGGTCGGAATATTTTTTGGATTTTATCCGGCCAACAAGGCGGCTCACTTGAATCCCATAGAGGCGTTGAGATACCAATAGCCGCCGTTCGGATGATGGAAAGGAATTCGGAAAACAACATGCGCAGCGACAATCCAGACTCCGAGCGGTCCGCGGGCCTGGCCGCGAAAAAGATCAGCCGGGCACAGAGCGGCATGCGCACCAGGACCTCCATCGTCTTGTTGGCGGCGTTGTTCACGGCGATCGTCGCCGTCTCGGGACTGACCATCAAATTGTTGAAAGGCGAACGCACCCTTCTGGAAGAAACGATACGGGATTCGCAGGCGCAAACCATGGCTCTGCTCAGCAATCGCGTCGAGCAGGCACTCTTCGCCACCTTGCGTCCGCCCTTCCTGGCGTTAAAAAATCTTCCGGCATCCGAAGTGGATATGCTGCGCTTCGCCCGGGTGAGGGAAGCCCTGCCCGAAGTGGAACAGGTTTTGTTTTTAAAGGCGGACATGTCCTTGGAACATAGCCTGCCGCCGGCCACCAGTAAAAGCGAGCGTCGCTTCAACGAATTCTTGGCGCAGCGCACCGTCCTGGAGGGGATCGACGTCAAGGAGGAGCGCTATACTTTGCATACCTTCGTCGAAACGTTGGGAGGCCACCCTACCTTGTTCGCCGTGCAGCGGGTCAGCGAGATGGACAAATCGGCCGGCTGGATACTGATTCGCTTCAATCTGGATGTGATGAGACAATATCGCATCGCGCCCCTGCTGGCGGAATTCAGCGCCAAATTGGGCGGCCCCGTGCAGTTGAACGATGCGGATGCGCCGTGGGATGACAACGCTCTGAACTGGCCGGTCGGCCGGGTCTTGCCGGGATGGTTGTTGGTGTTCGATACTTCGGACCAGGTCGAAGCGAAACGCATGCGGCGGGATAGTTCATTGATGTTGGGAGTGACGACCGGCATCATACTGACGATGCTGCTGGCGACGTTCGCGGTGTGGCGGGAACTGCGCCGCGAGCATGCCTTGGTGGATTTGCGCAACCGCTTCATCGCCAACGTCTCTCATGAATTGAAAACGCCCTTGGCGCTGATACGCATGTATGCCGAGACCTTGTATCTGCGCCGGGTAACCGATGAAGAGCGCCAGCACCAGTATCACCGCGTCTTGCTGCACGAGTCCGAGCGCTTGAGTCAGATGATCAATACGGTGCTGGACTTCTCCCGGCTGAGCCAGGGAGTCGCCGTCTATCATTTGACCGAAACCGATTTGCGCGACACGGTGGAAAGTATCTTGAACAGTTATCGCTGGCGGATTGAGGAGGCGGGTCTGCGTTTGGATGTATTGCTGGAGGACGATATTCCGCCGGTGGCGCACGACCGGCACGGCATCACGCAGATTCTCCTCAACCTCATCGACAATGCGGTGAAGTATGCCGCGATGGGGGGAATGGTAAGCGTGTCGTTGCGCGCCGTCGACGGCGGGGTGGAGTTGAGCGTGGCCGACCGCGGGCCGGGAATCCCGGAGGAAGACCGCGAACGCGTCCGTAAACCCTTTGAACGCGGCAAAGAGGCCGATCCTGCCAGCGGCAGCGGCTTGGGTCTGGCATTGGTGGAACAGATCGCTAAGATTCACTCTGCGCGATTGATTTTGACGGCTCCCGCCGCGGGGCAGGGCCTGGAGGCCGTCATCCGATTCCCGATTTCTAAGGGCGCATCATGACCATCCCCGCCGCTATCTTGGTGATCGAAGACGATCCGGCCATGATCGCCGGCCTCAAAGACAACCTGGAGATCGAAGGTTATCGAATAATGACCGCGACGAATGTGCGCCAGGGTAGGGTCGCGGCTTTGCAGGGTAAGCCCGATCTTATCGTGCTCGACTTGATGCTCCCGGACGGCGACGGCGTGAGCTTGTGCCGTGAGTTGCGTGCGCAGGGTTTGCAGCAGCCCATCATCATGCTGACGGCGCGCGGCGAGGAGATGGATAAGGTGCTGGGCTTCGAAAGCGGCGCCGACGACTACATCGTCAAGCCGTTCGGCCTGCGCGAGTTGTTGGCGCGTATTCATGCCCAGTTGCGCCGTCACAGCGGCACGGAACAGATGCTGGGGCCGGTGGCGGTGGGGATGGCCGTGGTGGATTTCCGGCGCCACCAGCTCAACCGCGACGGCGTCTTGCAGGAGGTGAGCGCCAAGGAACTGGAGCTGCTCCGTTATCTGGTATTGCATCGCGGCGAAGTGGTGTCGCGGGAAACGCTGTTGGCGGAGGTGTGGGGCCATCAGCGCGAAGTGGCGACGCGCACCGTGGACAATTTCATCGTGCGCCTGCGCAAGAAGCTCGAAGCGGATCCCGCCGATCCCCATTATCTCATTACGGTGCACGGCAGCGGATATAAGCTCATTGAGCAGTGACGAGTGCGGGTTTCGCATGTGGTGAGATTCGCGTGGGATCTTTCCGGCTGTTTCCATTCGATGCGCTGAAATTGGCGCTGCCCTAGTATTCAAAGGCGACGGCCGCGGAACGAAATCCGTTGTCAGCGCCGTAAAGAGGACCTAACCTAGTGCTTCGACGCGATGGGAGGTGCGGCGGCCACAGCCGTCGATAATCAGGGAGTCTCACGTTGAAAAATATTTTTCCGGCGCGCGCGGTCATTGCCTTGCCTGATGTATCAATGTTCAATGGCATCGCGGGGATATTTTTTCTGGCGACGGCGGCGCTGCTGGGCGGTTGCAAATGGCCGTGGTCCGGCGAGAGCGCAACGGCGTCCGTTCTCTTGTCCGGCAATATCGAGGCGCGGGAGACGGATTTGGCCTTTCAGGTGCCGGGCCGCATCGACCGCTTGTCGGTGGACGAGGGGGATGTCGTCGCCGCCGGACAAAAACTGGCGAGCCTGGACCCGCGTGATTACGAGTTGGCGCTGGCGCGCGCCCGCGCCGATGCCGCGGTGAGCAAGGCGGCGCTGACGGTATTGGAGGCGGGGACGCGGCCGCAGGAATTGCGGGTCGCCGAGGCGGCGGTGGCGCAAATGGAGGCGCAATTGCGCTTTGCCCAAGCCGAGACACGGCGAGTCGCACAATTGGTGCCGAAGCAACTCGCGTCGCAGGATCAACTGGATCGCGCGCAACTGCAGGAGGATGTGGCGCAGGCGACGCTGACCCAGGCGAGGCAGCAATTGGCCTTGTTGCAAGAGGGTACGCGCAAAGAAGAGCTTGCGCGGGCGCGCGCCGATTACGCGGCGCGCCAGCAGGTGGTGGCGGCGGCGCAGCAACAGCTGAGCTACGCGGATCTTGCGAGTCCGGTGGCCGGCAGCGTCACGGTGCGATTGGCCGAGGCCGGTGAAGTGGTCGGCGCCGGCCAAGCGGTGTTGACGGTGGCGGCGCTCGATCATCCTTGGGTGCGGGTTTACGTAAATGAGAAGGACCTGTCGCGGGTCCGGCTCGGTCAGGCGGCGCAGGTGCGGGTGGACGGTCTACCGGGACGGGTGTTCCAGGGGCGGGTGGTGTTCATCTCGCCCGAAGCGGAGTTTACACCCAAGACGGTAGAGACCCGGGAGTTGCGCGTCGATCAAGTGTATCGCGCCAAGGTGGAGGTCGCCAATCCCGACGGTGCGCTCAAGATCGGCATGCCCGCCGATGTTACCCTAGTTCCCGCATCGTCATGAGCGAGGCGGTGTTCGCGGCGCAGGGTGTGTACTTCGCTTACGGCGCGGAGCCGGTGCTGCAGGGTATCGATATCTCGGTCGCCGCGGGCGAGATCGTCGGCTTGGTGGGCGCCGACGGCGCGGGCAAGACCACCTTGCTGCGCATCGG
>Ga0316628_100005515_pt1 | contig 10176 bp, 8 predicted proteins | sample OWC_Aug_M2_C1_D5_FD_207648 | JGI IMG/M metagenome (GOLD analysis project Ga0316628, IMG submission 207648) | Wetland soil microbial communities from Old Woman Creek delta, Ohio, United States - OWC_Aug_M2_C1_D5_C | ecosystem: Environmental > Terrestrial > Soil > Wetlands | place: USA: Ohio... | reverse complement strand
CGCGACGCTGAGCGCCGTCCTCTACACCGGGCTCGTGCTGGCGCAGTACCTGGCGACGGCCGGGCTGCTGCACGATCCGTGGCTGGTGGCCGACTTCATCCCGCTGCCGTCGCGGACCATCGGCCAGTACATCGTCGCGCTGAACGTGTTCGGCTTCTTCGCCGTGGCGGTCCTCAGCGGATCGCTCGCCGAGGGCGTGCGATCGGCCGGCGCGCGGCTCGAGCAGGCCTCCACCGAGATCGCCGACCTTCAGGCGCTCAACCAGCACGTCATCGACAGCCTGCCGAGCGGCCTGGCGACGACCGACCCGCGGCAGCGCATCCTGACGTTCAACCACGCGGCCGAGGCGATCACCGGCCTGCCGGTCCGCGCCGTCGTGGGCCGCCCGATCGCGGAGGTGCTGCAGCTGCCCGAGCCGATCCTCGGCACGCTCGACAACGAGGTGAGCGGCGTCGCGGCGCGCCGCGCGGACTATCTGTACCGCACGGCGGACGGGCGCGGCGAGATCGATCTCGGCCTGAGCGTCACGCACCTGCAGACGCCGGGCGGCCGCGCCGGCCTCCTCTTCACGTTCCAGGACGTCACCAACGTGAAGAAGCTCGAGCAACACGCGCGCATCCAGCAGCGCCTCGCGGCCGTCGGCGAGATGGCGGCCGGCATCGCGCACGAGATCCGGAATCCGCTGGCGTCGATGTCGGGCTCGATCCAGATCCTGCGCCAGGAGCTCCCGCTCAGCTCCGAGCAGGAGCAGCTCATGGACATCGTGCTGCGCGAGTCCGAGCGCCTCAACAACACGATCCGGTCGTTTCTCGCCTACGCCCGGCCGCAGCGCTTCGCGATCGCGAAGTTCGACGTGCGGCGCGCCCTGAACGACACGGCGCTGCTCCTGCGCAACAGCTCCGAGCTCGGCGACGGCCACACGATCGACGTCGACGTGCCGGGCGACGAGCTCTGGTACGAGGCCGACGAAGGCCAGATCAAGCAGATCGTGTGGAACCTGGCGACCAACGGCCTGCGCGCGATGCCCCACGGCGGACGGCTGCTGCTCTCGGCGGCGCTCGAGCCCGCCTCCGAGGGCGTCGTCATCAGCGTGCGGGACGAAGGGATCGGCATTCCGGCCGAGGAGCTCGACGCGCTCTTCCAGCCTTTCCACGGCCGCTTCGCGAAGGGCAGCGGGCTCGGGCTCGCCATCGTCCATCGCATCGTCACCGACTACAACGGGGAAATTCAGGTCAGCTCGCTTCCGGGCGCCGGCACCACGGTGTCGGTCCGTCTGCCGGCGCGCGCCGTCGCCACCACATGAGTACCGAAACCGCCACGGACGTCACTCCGGCCGTCGAACGCCGCCCCGCCCGCATCCTCGTCGTCGACGACGAGCGGTCGATGCGCGAGCTGCTGGCCATCGTGCTCAGGCGCGAAGGCTACGAGGTCCTGCTCGCGGAGAACGGGCGCGCCGCGATCGACCTGCTCGAGCGGGAGCCCGTGGATCTGCTGATCTCGGACATCAAGATGCCCGACCTGAGCGGCGTGGACGTGCTCCGCGCGGCGAAGAAGATCGATCAGGACATCCTCGGCATCATGATCACCGCCTTCGCGTCGACCGACACGGCCGTCGAGGCGATGCGGCTCGGCGCCTGCGACTACCTGAGCAAGCCGTTCGACATCGACCTGCTGAAGATGAAGGTGCGCGAGAAGATCGAGAACCGCCAGCTCCGGCAGGAGAACGTGCTGCTGAAGCGGACGCTCGGGCTGTCGCACGAGTTCTCGAACATCATCGGGCGCAGCGAGGCGATGCTCGAAGTCTTCAAGATGATCGAGACCGTTGCCCGCACCAACAGCACGATCCTGCTGACCGGCGAGTCGGGCACCGGCAAGGGGCTGGTGGCGCAGGCGATCCACTTCCACTCGCTCCGGCGCGAGCGGCCGCTCGTGGCGCTCAACTGCGGCGCGATGCCCGAGAACCTGCTCGAATCGGAGCTGTTCGGCCACATGCGCGGCGCGTTCACCGGGGCGGACTCGAACAAGAAGGGGCTGCTCGAAGTGGCCGAGAAGGGGACCATCTTCCTCGACGAGATCGGGGAGATGAGCGCGGTCATGCAGGTGAAGCTGCTCCGCGTCCTGCAGGAGCGCCGGTTCCGGCGCGTCGGGGGCCTCGAGGAGCTTCAGGCCGACATCCGCGTGATCGCCGCGACCAACCAGGATCTGAACCGCCTGGTGGCCGAGGGGCGGTTCCGCGAGGATCTCTATTACCGCATCAACGTGATTCCCATCACGCTGCCGCCGCTGCGCGATCGGCGCGAGGACATCCCGCTGCTCGCCGAGCACTTCCTGGCGAAGTACGCCGAGCAGATGGGGAAGACCATCACCGGCATCTCGCACGGCGCGATGGAGCTGCTCCTGCACCACGACTGGCCGGGCAACATCCGGGAGCTCGAGAACGTGCTGGAGCGCGCCGTGGCGCTCGAGCGGACGCCCACGGTGCTCGCCGAGAGCCTGCCGCCGGCCGTCCGGGGGGACGCCCCGGTCCGGGGCGGCGCGCAAAGCAAGGACGAGCTGCCCGAAGGCGGCTTCGACCTCGAGGCGCACGTCAAAGAGATCGAGCGGGGCTACATCGCCCAGGCGCTCCAGCGCGCCGGCGGGGTCCAGGTGAAGGCGGCCGAGATGCTCGGGATGAGCTTCCGGTCGTTCCGCTACTACGTGAAGAAGTACAACCTCCGCTGACTGACATTCTCTGTCGGTACCGATAGACAGTAATTGTCACTTTGGCTATGGATCGGCCGATGTTTCGAGCCTGTCTGGCCGTGGATTTTCGACGTAAATGCTGATACTAATAGACTTGACTCGTAATGTCAGGAGGAAGGTGACCGTTGGCACCCGGGTTGCTCAAGAGGAGGGCACGCACCGCCCGACACCCGGGCAAGCCGGTCACCGGCTCTTATCAGGAGAGAGTGCAATGAAGAAGAACGAAGGGTTCACCCTCATCGAGCTGCTGATCGTCGTCGCGATCATCGGCATCATCGCCGCGATCGCGGTCCCGGGTCTCCTCCGTGCCCGGATGTCGGGCAACGAGGCGTCGGCGATCGGGTCGCTGCGCGCCATCAACAGCGGCGAGTCGACCTACGCGTCGAGCTGCGCCAGCGGCGGATACGCGGTTCTCCTCGCCGACCTGGCGAAGACGCCTCCGAGCAGCACCTCGGCGTTCATCAGCCCGGACATGGCGCTCGACCCGACGATCAAGAGCGGCTACACCGTCACGCTCGCGATTGACGGTTCGGCCGGCGTGAACAACGCCGTGACGGCCGCGGCCAACACCTGCAACACCTCGTCGACCGACGCGGCGTCGAGCTACTACGCGAGCGCGGTTCCGGTGACCCTCGGCTCGACCGGTCAGCGGGCGTTCGCGACCGACACGCGCGGCACGATCTTCTTCGACAACACCGGCGTGGCCCCGGCGAACCCGATCCCGGCGGCGGCGACGGCGCTCCAGTAGACCACGTCAACGAGTTGACCACCGACGAGGGGCCCGGCTTCGGCCGGGCCTCTCGTCGTTTCTTGTCTTGACGCGCGCCTCACCGCCAGATGAAACTTCGGGTGACGTTCCTCCGCGCTTCACGACCATCATGAGCTCCCTTGCCGCCCGCCTCGCGTTCGCGTGCGCCCTCGCCGGTCTGGCGGCGTCGGGCAGTGCCCTCTGGGTGCACTACCACCTGCTCAACGATCCGACCTATCTGAGCTTCTGCGACGTCAACGCCACGGTCAGCTGCACGCAGGTGTACCTCAGCCGCTACAGCACGGTCGGCGGCGTGCCGGTCGCGCTCTTCGGGGCGATCTGGTTCGCGTTCGCGGCACTCCTGTCGGTCGCCGGCATGCGGGCCCGCCAGGCCGTCCGCGAGAGCGTGCCGGGGTACCTCTTCGCGGGCTCGACGCTCGCGCTGGCCGCGATCCTCTACCTCGGGTACGCGTCGTTCGTGATCCTGAAGCTCGTGTGCATCCTCTGCCTGACCACGTATGCCGCGGTGATCGGGCTCTTCATCGTGTCCGGCGCGGCGACCTCATTCCCCATGATCACTCTGCCTCGTCGCGCGGCGCGCGACGTCCGCGTCGTCCTGACCAGCCCGCTTGCCATCGCGCTGGCGGTCCTTTTCCTCGGCGGCGCGGCGTCGGCGCTCGCGTTCTTCCCGCGCGCGGGCGCGCCGGGCGAGCCGGGGGCCGCGCCGGCGCCGGCGCCGACCCAGGCGCAGCAGTCCGAGTTCGAGCGCTGGTACTCGAGCCAGCCGCGCGTGCCGCTGGTCGTGCCGTCGATGGGCGCGAAGGTGCTGGTGGTGAAGTTCAACGACTTCCAGTGCCCGCCGTGCCGCCAGTCGTACCTGGCCTACAAGAGCATCTTCGCCAAGTACGACGCCGAGCAGCCCGGCGCCGTGCGCGTCGTGTTCAAGGACTATCCGCTCTCCTCCGAGTGCAACGCCAACGTGGCCAACGGCGGCCCGCATCCTTCGGCCTGCTATGCCGCCGTCGCCGTGCGGCTCGCGCGCGAGCACAACCGCGAGGTGCCGATGGAGGAATGGCTGTTCGCGAACCAGCCGTCGCTGACCCCGGCGCTCGTCCGCCAGGGCGCGCACGACGTCGGCGGCGTGAGCGACTTCGACGCCCGCTACCAGCCGACGCTCGAGCTCGTGAAGAGCGACATCGCGCTCGGCCGCGAGCTCGGCGTGCGGTCGACGCCCACCTTCTTCATCAACGGCGTCAAGATCGAGGGCGCGCTGCCGCCGCAGTACTTCGATCAGGCGATTCAGTATGAGCTGCAGCACGCGAAATAGCGCGCTGGCCATCGACGGACTCACCAAGGATTATGACGTCGGCTTCTGGCGCAAGCGGCCCTACCGCGCGCTCGACCGCCTGTCGCTCGAAGTCGGCGCCGGGGAAGTGTTCGGCTTTCTCGGACCGAACGGCGCCGGCAAGACGACGACGCTGAAGCTGCTGATGCAGCTGGTCTTCCCGACCGCGGGCACGGCCGAGATGCTCGGCCGTCCGCTCGGCGACCTCTCGGCCAAGCGGCGCATCGGCTACCTGCCGGAAAACCCGTACTTCTACGATTACCTCACCGCCGAGGAGCTGCTGACCTACTTCGCCGGCCTCTTCGGCTACGCGCCGGCGGAGCGCCGCGCGCGCGCGGCGCGGCTCCTCGACGAAGTGGGCATCGGCGGCGAGCGCCGCCTGCAGCTGCGCAAGTTCTCGAAAGGCATGCTGCAGCGCGTCGGCATCGCGCAGGCGCTCATCAACGACCCCGAGCTCGTGATTTTCGACGAGCCGATGTCTGGGCTCGACCCGCTCGGCCGCCGCGACGTCCGGTCGCTCATCCTCCGGCTCCGCGATCGCGGCTGCACCGTTTTCTTCAGCTCGCACGTGCTGAGCGACGCCGAGGCGCTCTGCAGCCGGGTCGCGATCCTCGCGCAGGGCCGCCTCGTCTCCTCGGGCCGGCTGAGCGACATCCTCGCCTTCAAGGCGCAGGGCTGGGAGCTGGTCGTTGCCGACGTCGACGACGCGGTGGTGCCCGTGCTCGGCGCGCGCGTCCGCAAGGCCGTGCGGATCAGCCCGGGACGCTATTCGCTGGACCTGCCGCTCGAGCCGCCGCCCGAACGGCTCATGACCGAGCTGGTGGCCGGCGGCGCGCGCGTCGTCTCGCTCAACCCGATTCTCGAGACGCTCGAGGACTTCTTCGTGCAGCAGGTGTCGGCCCCCGACGCGATGCGGCCGCGCGGGACAGGCGAGGCCGAGAGGTGAGGCGCGAGGCCGAGCGATTCGGTTGTAGTGCAGGACTTCAGTCCTGCCGTGCGACGGATCCCGGCAGGCTAAAGACCTGCGCTACGGCAGGTCTAAAGACCTGCACTACGAGTAATGAGTCGGCGCAGGGCCCCGCATCGACAGGCGAGGCCGAGAGTCTACGCTCGAGGCCGAGCGACATGAATCACGGCGCGCGAGCGGGGGTGGGGCCCCGCGAGAATAAGGAATGAAAGCCATCGCCGCCATCGCGATCAACGTCTTCCGCGAGTCGGTTCGCGACAAGGTGCTCTACAACCTCGTCTTCTTCGCGATCCTCATGATGGGCGCGTCGTACCTGATCGGCCAGCTCACCGCCGGTCAGGACGTCAAGATCATCAAGGACCTCGGGCTCGTCTCCGTGTCCGTGTTCGGCCTGTTCATCGCCGTGTTCATCGGGATCGGCCTCGTGTCGAAGGAAGTGGAGCGCCGGAGCATCTACAGCCTCCTCGCCAAGCCGATCCACCGCTATCAGCTCGTCGCCGGCAAGTACGCCGGCCTGGTGCTGACGCTGGTCGTGAACATCGCGGTGATGGCGCTGGCGCTCTACGCGGTGCTCGTCTACCTGATCTGGGGCGTGCCGCCGATCCTGCAGAAGGCGTGGGACGCGCCCGCGCTCGATCCGGCGCTCCTCATCGCGATCTTCCTGATCCTCGTCGAGCTGATGCTCATCACGGCGATCGCGCTCTTCTTCTCGACCTTCTCGACGCCGATCCTCTCGGCGGCGCTCACCTTCGGCTTCTTCGTCGCCGGCCATTTCAGCGGCGACCTCCGCAACTTCGAGCAGGTCGTGGACTCGCCAACGGCGGCTCGGCTGGCCGGCGCGCTCTACTGGGTCCTGCCGAACCTGGCGCAGTTCGACGTGAAGGCGCAGGTGGTGCACGGGCAGCCCGTGCCGATGGGCGACGTCGCGCTCAGCTGCGCGTACGCGGCGCTGTACATCGGCGTCCTGCTGGTCTCGGCGATGTTCATCTTCTCCAGACGCGACTTCAAGTAGTGAAGGCCCGATCATCCGTCGAGGTCGCCGCCGTGCTCACGCTCGTCGCCGTTCTCATGGCCGGCGCCGCGAGGGTCGAGGCGGTGCGCGAGCGGCGGTACCCGACGTCCGAGCAGGCCGACGAGACGCTCTACCTCCGCTCGGGAACGATGCTGCGGCGGCTCACGCTCGCTTACAACGCGCTCGCGGCCGACCTCTACTGGATCCGCGCCGTCCAGTACTACGGCGGCACCAACCGCATTCTGCGCGCCGAGCAGGAGACCGCCGCCGGGACCGACGCGACCGCCGTCGATCCGGCGCGCCGCCGCTTCGACCTCCTGTATCCGCTCCTCGATCTCACGACGACGCTCGACCCTCGGTTCAATATCGCGTACCGCTTCGGCGCGATTTTTCTCGCCGAGCCGTACCCCGCCGGGCCCGGCCGGGCCGACCTCGCGATCGCCCTCCTCCAGAAAGGGCTCCGCGAGCGGCCGGACAAATGGGAGTACATGCAGGACATCGGGTTCGTCTACTACTGGTGGATCCACGACTACAAGACGGCGGCCGCGTGGTTCGACCGCGCCAGCAAGGCGCCGAACGCGCCGAACTGGTTGCGGCCCCTGGCGGCGACGACGCTCGCGCAAGGCGGCGACCGCCGCTCGTCGCGCCTGATGTGGGAGTCGATCCTCCAGTCGGCCGAAGTGGACTGGCTGCGCCAGCAGGCCGAACACCGCCTGCTGCAGCTGAACGCGCTCGATCAGATCGACGCGCTCCAGCGCATCGTCGATCGCTTCCTCGCGAGCCCCGGGCATCCGCCGCTCGACTGGGCGGCGCTCGCGCGGGCCCGGATGCTGCCCGGCCGGCCGCTCGATCCGAGCGGCACGCCCTACGTCATCCAGGACGGCAAGGTCACCATCGCGCCCGCGTCCAAGCTGTTCCCGCTGCCGACTGAGCCCGATAAGATCCCCGGTTCGTCCCCCTCATGACCGATGCCTTCTCGCTGACGGTCGCGGCCGCGTTTGGAGCGATCGTCGGCAGTTTCCTCAACGTCTGCATCTACCGCCTGCCGCTCGGCAAGTCGATCGTGTGGCCGGCGTCGTCGTGCACGCGGTGCGGCCGCGCGCTGTCGTGGTACGAGAACATCCCCGTGCTGAGCTGGGCGGCGCTCCGGGCGCGCTGCCGGACGTGCCACGAGCCGATCAGCGCCCGGTACCCGATCGTCGAGGCGCTGACCGCCGTGATGTTCGCCGGCGCGTTCTGGCTCTACGGCCCGACGCCGCTCTTCGCGTCGCGGCTCGTGCTCGGGTGCTCGCTCATCGTGCTCTTCGCGATCGACCTCGAACACCAGATCCTCCCGAACGAAATCACCATCTCGGGCATCGTCGTCGGCTTCGCCTTCAGCTTCTTCACCGAGCCGGGCTGGCAGGCGTCGCTCCTCGGCATCCTGGTCGGCGGCGGCGTCCTGCTCGGCACGGCCTACGCGTACTTGTGGCTCCGGCACAAGGAAGGCCTCGGCATGGGCGACTTCAAGATGCTCGCGATGATCGGCGCGTTCGTCGGATGGAAGATGGTCATTCTGACGCTGATGGCCGCGTCGTTTTCGGGCACCCTCGTCGGGCTCGGCCTGATGGCGGCCCGCCGCGGCAGCCTGGCGTCGAAGCTGCCGTTCGGCACGTTCCTCGCGCTCGGCGCCGCGCTCGCCGCGACCGTCGGCCCGCAGGTACTCGACTGGTACCTGAAGCTCTGGTAACGAAGCCGTGGTCGCGCGCGGCCGCGTGACACGGCGCCTGTGAGACGCATCCCGTGACGCTGACGCCCGGCGCATACGCCCTGCTCGGCCTGACCGCGATCGTCGCCGCGCTCGTCGCGGCGCTGACCTTCGCATTGCTCCGCTTCGCGGCCGCGGCCAAGGACACCCGGCGGCACCTGCACGGCGGCGCCGAGACGGCGCTCCTCTCGGCCGCCCTCGAAGAGGCGGTCGGCAAGCTGAAGGCGCAGGAGCGGGCCATGGCGGCGCGCGCCAACGCGTCGGAGCGGCTGTCGGGCCAGATCGTCGACAGCCTCACGGCCGGGCTCCTCGTCGTCGGCCTCGACGGCGAGGTGCGGATCCTCAACCCCGCCGGGCGGCGGATGCTCGGGCTCGCCGAGTCGGCCGGACTCGACGAGTGTCGCCGCCGGCTGAACGACCTGCCCGTGTCGGCCGTCCTGCAGGAAAGCCTCTCCACGCGGGCGCCGATCCGGCGCCGCACGCTGGCCCTCGAGGGGCCGCGCGGCACGGCGTCGCACATCGGCATCACGGTGTCGCCGCTCTTCGACGAGCAGGGCGCGCTGCACGGCGCGATCAGCCTCTTTTCGGACCTGACCGCGATCAAGGAGCTCGAAGAGCAGCTCCGCCTGAAGGAAAGCCTGGCCGCGGTGGGCGAGCTGACGGCCGGCATCGCGCACGAGTTCCGCAACGGACTGGCCACGATCGCCGGGTACAGCAAGCTGCTGGACCTCTCGGCGCTGCCTGAAACGTACCGTCCGTACGTGGAGGGCATCCGCGCCGAGGCCGGCGCGCTCGGCGAGGTCGTGACCAACTTCCTGAACTTCGCGCGGCCCACTCAGCTGATGCTCAGCCAGGTGGACCTCCGGGCGGTCTGCGAGCGGGCCGCCGAGGAAGTCCGCGCCGATGCGCGCGCGCTCGGCGGCGACGTCGTCGTGCGCGGCGAGTTCGCCGTCGTCGACGGCGACGAAGTGCTGCTCCGCCAGGCGTTCAGCAATCTGCTGCGCAACGCCGTCGAGGCGTGCACCGGCGCGTCGGTGGCGCCGGTCGTCGTCATCGAGTCGTCGATCGATCGTGAATCGCGCGCGTCGCGGATCGCGGTGGACGACAACGGCACCGGGATCGACGAGGCGTCGCGCGAACAGGTGTTCCGCCCCTTCTTCACGTCCAAGAGGAACGGCACCGGCCTCGGCCTCGCGCTGGTCCAGAAGATCATCGTCTCGCACAACGGCCGCATCACCGTCGGCAGCTCGCCGCTCGGCGGGGCGCGCCTCCAGCTGACGCTGCCGCTCGCCGGCTGACAGGCCGTTGGTGAACGTCGGCCCGGCCTGCGAGGCCCAGAGGAATTCGACCACGGAGACTCAGAGACACGGAGAAACCCTTGGAATTCTCTGTGCCTCAGTGTCTCTGTGGCGCGTGCTCGGTGTCTCGCAGCCCGTGGAAGACCTTCTGCCCACGGGCTGCTGACGCGCAGTTTCTGCAACATCCCGCGCGGCGCGCCTGGCGATTGCTGCCAGGGCGGCGACCGCCGCCAATCACGCCGCGAGAATTCTCTCGGGATTTCCGCCGATCTCTTCGCGCGACGACGTGGATCGCGCGTTGCAGCGCGAGCGCGGCG
>Ga0316628_100005514_pt1 | contig 10176 bp, 8 predicted proteins | sample OWC_Aug_M2_C1_D5_FD_207648 | JGI IMG/M metagenome (GOLD analysis project Ga0316628, IMG submission 207648) | Wetland soil microbial communities from Old Woman Creek delta, Ohio, United States - OWC_Aug_M2_C1_D5_C | ecosystem: Environmental > Terrestrial > Soil > Wetlands | place: USA: Ohio... | reverse complement strand
CGTCCTATGATCATCTCGGCCGCCCGACCGAGCCTCGCATCTTCGAGCAGTTTTCGAGGCTGTCTTGGTCGGGTTCCGAACCCATGAATGCCGGGAGAGCCTCAGGCCAGAAGGGCCTCACCTTCTTTTTGGCCACCAGATGCGCACTGGCCAGTCAACTCGAAAACCACTCCAAGCATTATTTATCCGAACGGCGACAAGGAATGGAGGGGACGATGTCAATGGCGCGGGATATCACGGTCTGCCGGTCCAGGGCGGTGAAGTTCGGCGCCGCCCTGCTGCTCTTCCTCGCAGCGACCATCCTTGCCTCCGGGTCCGATGGCGAGGCGGACCTCGCCCCCGTCTGGGACGAGCTCCCGACGTTCTACGCCACGGAGGATGAGCCCCTCACGGTCCATCTCTCGCCATATGTGTCAGATCCCGATACGCCCCTGAGCGGCCTATCGCTGCGCGAGGACACCGGCGTACCACGCATCTCCGGTCTCGACGTCACGGTCACTTTCGAGGGGGGCGGGCTCATCAGCATCATCCTTGACCTTTGCGATGGTGCCAACCTCGCCAATGCCCGCGTGAACTTCACCGTCAACGGCGTCAACGACCCCCCCAGGATAATGGCGGTCCAGCTGCCCGATGCATCGTCAGGCGAGCCCTACTGCTTCCACCTCACGGCGACGGACCCGGACGACGACGCGAGCGAGCTGCGCTGGTCAGAGGATTGTGCCTTGTTCGACATCTCACCATCTGGTGAGATAGCCTTCATACCGAAGGCCTGGGACGTGGGTCACCACACATTCATTGCGACCGTCGTGGACTTGCATGGCGCGCGGGATTGCGTGCAACTCACCCTGTACATCGAGGGACCGTGGCCGGCCTGGTCATTCAGTTTCATCCCACCGCAGGATGCAAGCGAGGGCGAGGTGTTCAGGCTCGACCTGTCCGGGTTCGTCAACGCGCATCCCGACGCCGCACCGCCTGACCAGCCATTTCAATTCACCTACAGCGATGACACCATCGAGGTCGAGACCGACCCCGAATCGGGCATATTGACCTGGGACAGGCCCACCCACGAGGATGTCGGGGACCATTACATCATCGTCAAGGTCCAAGAGAGCCATCGATCCTTGTCGTACATCGAGCAGCGGCTCAAGGTCACCGTCTGGGCGCAATGCGGTCTATATGCAGTCGACGCCGGACCAGACATATGGGCGGATCAGGGGGCCGACTTCTACCTGCGACAGAACGGTTCGGCCTTCCTCTGGCCTGGAGCGACGTTCACCTGGTCATACACAGTAGGAGGGACCGAGCGCCAAGTCAGGGGGGACAATGTCAGAGTGAACATTGAGAGGCCGGGGACCTACAAGGTCCGATTGGATGTGTGCGATGAGGACGGATGCTTCAGGACCGACACGCGCGTCGTGCATGTGCGGGACACGAGGCCCCCAATCGCCGAGGCTCATGTGGACAGCATCGTTGAAGCTGGCAAGACGATCGTCCTCGATGGTTCAAGGTCCGAGGACAACGTCGGTATCGTGGAGTACCGATGGAGCGTGTGTGGACCCGATGGATGGGTCTGCCTCACCGAGCCCAAGGTCGACTTCACGTTCGACATCGCTGGCAAGTACGGCGTACTGTTCGAGGTCGCCGATGCCGCGGGACACAAGGCATCGATGCTGCTCGCGGTCACCGCGGTGGATAGGATGCCGCCCGTCGCCGAGGCCGGATGGAACAGAACCGTGCCGCTCGGTAAGGTTGCGATGCTCGATGCTAGGGATTCCACAGACGACATGGGCATCGCGAGATTCCTCTGGAGAGTGGATGGGCCAGACGGTTCGGTCAATCTTGAGGGGGCGCTCGCGCCTGTGGTGCCTACCGCCCCCGGCAAATACACCGTCACCCTCACTGCAATGGACGACGCTGGCAACGTTGACATGGACACCGTCACGCTCTGGGTCCCATCGGACAGGTCGCAGGGACATGGCCTGGGCATCGGACGGGTCCAAGCGATCGCCGTGGCCATCCTGGTCGGAGGGATCGCGCTCATCCTGCTCGACCTGAGACGCGCGTTCGCGAGGGGGAGGGCATAGCGGCCACAGGGTCCAAATGGCCCCTCCCGCCCATCGCGATGGTGGCGATGTGCGTAAGGATTATAACGCATGAAGCACAACCGCATCGGGGGTCGGACCGTTGCGCCTACGGGTGGGATTCGCCCTGGCCGTCCTGATGCTCGGCGCTGTCCAGGCCGCCCTCCACCCCCTGGGTCCCATGGCCAGCGGCCAGTCCCCCACTGTGTCCATCGCCGTCCCGGCCCACAACGAGTCCTACAGCGGGCTCATCCTCGTGGAGGGGACGGCCTCCGACGGCACCGTCGTGGTCATGGTGCGCATCGACGGGGGCATCTGGACGCCGGCCAACGGCACCTCACGGTGGTCCCTCCGCCTCGACACCTGGGGGTTCGACCCGGGCGGCCACACCCTCGAGGCGAGGTCCTTCGACGGGGCCGGCTACTCGGAGGTCGCAAGGGTCGAGTTCCTCGTCGAGCAGCGGGAGTCCCCCGTCGGGAGCAGCTCCCCATGGCCCTTGGTCGGGGTCGTGGCCGTCGTCATCCTCATGGTCGTCTCCGCGGGATTGGCCGTCAGGAGCTGGCGGCGGCGCGGGCGCTATTACGAGTGACGTCCCATGGTGGGAGCTCCCACGATCCCCCGAGGAGACGGGATCCGAGATGGGGGTCCCTTCTCGCTACCAGGTGGGTGGGATCCACCGCATGAGGTCTCCCGATCATCCCTTCCTGCCGAACAGGGCCCGGTCCAGGAAGGCGCTGACCTCCATCCCTGCCTCGTAGTACCCCATCACGAGGTCCACGAGGTCGTCCCGCAGCGCGACCTCCGGCTCCATCTCGGCCTCCCACCAGTACTGCTTGTTGGCGATGATGGGGTGCGCCCTCGCGGCCTCCGCGAGCTCGGGCGGGATGCGCTTCGCGACCTCGCCCTGCATCCCCCCGGGGAACTTCCCCGTGAACCGCTTGGCCTTGATGAGCCGCTCGAACCCCTTGGGGTCCCGCGCGATGGCGGATCGGACCCTGGCCAGGGCCTGCGGGCTCAGCTGGTAGGCGCCGCCCGCGACGAACAGGTTCTCGGAGGACACCTGGACGTAGAAGCCGGTCTTGTCCTCCCCCCGCTTGCCCCCGAGGCCGATGATGGCGCCCATGTGGGTCTTGTAGGGGGACTTGTCCTTGGAGAACCGCACGTCGCGGTTGATGCGGAAGATGGCGTCCCTGGGGACCATCCGCAGCTCCGGCTCGTGCTCCTTGACGCGGTCGATCACCTTTGCGACGAAGGCCTCGAACGGGGCCTTGACGGCGCGCTCGTAGACCGCCCGGTTCTGCAAGAACCACTCCCTGTCGTTGTTGAGGCGCAGCCCCTCGAGGAAGGCGAGCGTCTCCTTGGTGAAGTATGCCATGATGACCGCCTTTGGACTCCTTGGGGATTCGGACCCGTGCTGAAAAAGGTTGCCGTCCCCGACCTTGGAGGGATGCGTCGCGCTCGCGTCTGGCAGGCATCCTCGTCGACCCCGAGGGCCCCATGCTGGACGACCCCCGGCACGATGTTTATCTACGCTCACCCCGATGCCCCCGCGGGATGACCCACATCACGCTCCTGGGCACCGGCGGGGGCCGGTTCGCCACCATCTTCCAGGAGAGGGCCACCGGGGGAGTGTACGTCCAGGACGGCCTTCGGCTGCACATCGACCCCGGCCCCGGCGCGCTCGTGCAGATGAAGCGGGCCAGGCTCGACCCCACCAAGACCGACGCCATCCTGGTCTCGCACTGCCACCCCGACCACTACACAGACACGGAGATACTGGTCGAGGCCATGACCGACGGGGCGCACGTCAAGCGGGGCCTGCTCGCGGGCTCCACCTCCGTGCTCGAGGGCGCGGCCGGGTTCGGGCCCGCCGTCTCTGCGTACCACAAGTCCAAGGTCGAGACCGTCCGGCCCCTCGTCCCTGGCGACACGATCGAGAGGGGCACCATGACGATCAGGGCGACGCCCGCCTCCCACTCCGATCCCACGGCCGTGGGCTTCCGGATAGGGACGGCCGAGGGGGAGGTCGGCTACGTCCCCGACACGGCCCTGGCCCCGCCCGTGGTGGAGGCGAACAAGGGGGTGCGGGTGCTCATCGTCCCCCTCACCAGGCCCCTACGGGCCCGCATAGACTTCCACCTCTGCACCGAGGACGCGGCCGAGCTCGTGGCCGGCGTCGTGCCCGAGCTGGCGCTCCTCACGCACTTCGGGCTCAAGATCCTGCGCGAGGACCCCGAGGTCCAGGCGCAGTACATCGAGAAGAAGACCGGGGTCCGGACCGTGGTGGGCGAGGACCTCATGACCGTGTCCATCGCCGAGCGCGTCCTGGTGCGGCCGCACGTGCCCCACAGGGGCGGTGGCCGCCACCGCGGCGGCGGTGGTGGCGGTGGCGGCTGTGGGGGCCGGTACCGGCCACCCACGGGCCTGCCCGCGCCCCCGAGGGACGTCGACCCCAACGGCGGGCCGAAGGGCGCGCAGGGGTAGGGAGGGGCAGGGGGACCTGGCCCCCCTCGGCCGCCCCGCCGGTGCCCCCCAGGACGGTCCCGGCCCGCACCCTGGCATGCCCCACCGCGGGCCAAGCCTTTTCTATCGCCTCGGCGATACGCGGCGACGGTGGCGCCGATGAACTACATCGAGGAGCTCCTCTCCGCCCTCGGCCCCGACAAGGTCCTCGCGTCGGACTTCGACCGGTTCTCGTACTCCTCCGACTTCTCGCCCATGGGCCCCGGGGAGGAGGTGGTGCCCGACGTCGTCGTCCTGCCCAAGGACACCCAGGACGTGCTCGAGGTCGTCAAGGTCGCGAGGAGGCACGGCGTGCCCATCACGCCCGTGGGCGGGATGACCGGAATGGCCGGGGGCGCGCTCGCCATCCGCGGCGGCATCCTGCTCGCGACGCATGCCATGGGCCAGGTCCTGGAGATCGACGTCCCCAACCAGACCGTCCGGGTCCAGGCGGGCTGCACGCTCCAGAAGGTCAACGACGCGCTCGAGCCGCACGGGCTGTGGCTGCCGCACCTGCCCGAGTCCAAGTGGAGCTGCGCGGTGGGCTCCGCCATCGCTTGCGACAACGACTCCACCTTCGGGGCCAAGCACGGCAAGATCCTCCACCCGCTGCTCTCGCTCAAGGTCGTCGATGGCAACGGCCGCGCCATCGAGTTCGGCCACCGCAAGACCCGGTTCACCTCCTCCGGCTACAAGCTCAAGGACCTGTTCGCGGGAGCGGAGGGCACCCTCGGCATCGTCACCGAGGTGACGCTCAAGGCCGAGCCCATGCCGCCCTACCGCAGGGTCGAGATGATCGTGATGCCCACGCTCACCAGGGCCGTGGACCTCCTCACCCATTGCCACCGGTCGGGCATCTGCCTGGAGGCCGCGCACATCAACTGTCGCCACCGGCTCAGGTTCTACACCCATGCCTACGTGGTCAAGCACGGCCACGAGCCCGAGATCCCCGACTGGGCGGGCGCGCTGCTCGCCTTCGCCGTCGCGGGCGAGCGCGAGGTCGTGGACCCCCAGGTGGAGTGGGTGATCAGGCAGGCCGAGGCCAGCTTCGGCGGCCAGCAGGTGCGCGAGCGCGACATCGTCGACAGCTGGTGGACCTCCAAGCACACGCTCGAGTTCGAGCCGTTCCACCAGAAGTGGCCCGCGACGCAGGGCGAGAAGATGTTCGGCGCGGCCGACGTCGGCATCCCCATGGGCATGCTGGAGAGGTTCTACGATGAGGGGTTCATGCGCCTCATGGCCGAGTACCGGCTCTCCGTCCTGGGAATGAACGCCTACGTCGAGTCCCCCAACTCCATCGGGTTCTCGCTCTCCTGCGCCGTCTTCGTCGACTACCACGACCAGGACGAGGTGGACCGCTACCGCGCGTTCAACCTGGCCATGGCGAGGAAGGCGCTGGAGATGGGCGGGACGTGCACGACCTACATGTCCGACACCTACCTCAAGATCCCCGTGATGAGGGAGGAGGCGGGCGAGGCCCTCGAGTACTACAGGAAGGTCAAGGACATCTTCGACCCGCTCAACATCATGAACCCCGGCAAGAAGTGGGAGCACGCCACCAGGAAGGAGGGGGGCGAGCCCCATGGCTGACGCGGACGGCGGCCCCGCCGCCAAGGCCGCGGCCAAGAAGCGCAAGGTGGGGGACAAGCTCCTCAAGGACGAGGTCGTGACGTGCTACGCCGCCTCGTGCGGCATGTGCCGGCGCAACTGCCCCATCTACAACATCACGGGCCGCATGGTCCACTCCTCCACGGGCAAGAACCGCGTCATCCGCGGCTACATGGAGGGCAAGGTCAGGCCCTCGAAGGAGCTCGTCGACGCCGTGTTCACGTGCACGCTCTGCGGCAACTGCGACGTGATGTGCGCGGTGCCGAACACCGAGCACTTCATCGCGCTGCGGCAGGAGCTGGTCGAGAAGGGCTTCCTCGTGGAGGCCCTCGACGAGGTGGCCAAGAACGTGGAGCGCACGGGCAGCATCTACGCGCAGCCCATGGCCGAGCCCCGGCCGGGCAAGGTCACCGTCTACGCGGGCTGCCGGTGGGGCTACCGCGCGAACATGCTCAAGAAGATCCTCCAGGTGCTCGAGATAGCTGGGTTCGAGCCGCGCATCCTCGAGGAGGTGTGCTGCGGCTACCCCCTCCGCGTCTTCGGCTTCAGGGAGAGGTACGATCGGAACAAGAGGCTGGTCCTCGAGCGGCTGGGCGGCGAGGAGGAGGTCCTCACGCTCTGCCCGACGTGCACGGTCGAGCTCGTCGAGGAGTGCGGCCTGCCCGCGCGGCACGCCCTCTCGGCGGTCGCGGAGCGCATCCCCAAGCTCGAGGTCAAGCACCCCCTCAAGGCCGTCTTGACCTACCACGACCCGTGCCACAACGCACGGTACAACGGCGTCGTCGAGGAGCCGCGCGCGCTGCTGCGGCACATCGGCGCGACCATCGTCGAGATGCCCTCCCACGGCGCTCACACGACATGCTGCGGCGGCGGGGGCGGCCTGTCCTCGACGCGGTCGGACCTCTCCAAGGAGGTCGCGAGGGCGCGGGTCAAGGAGGCCATGGGCACGGGGGCCGAGATGCTCGTCACGGACTGCCCCACGTGCTTCTCCAACCTCCGTGAGGCCGCTCAGGAGATGGGGTCGCCCATCAAGGTCGCGCTCGTCTGGGAGCTGCTGCTCAAGGCGTTAAGGTGATCCCCCACCCGTGGGCAAGGCTTATCATCCGTCCGCACCAATCCCTCTCCCATGCCAGGTTTCGTGAAGTGCCCCGTCTGCGGGCTCGACAACGACCGCGACAACGTCCTGAAGTACCGCATGTGCTCCCACTGCGGGGCCCAGATGGAGGCGGGCCCTGGAGCGCCCGCCGGCGATGGGGGCCAGACCCCCTACGTGGCGCCGTCCCCGCCGGCCGCTGGCGTCCCGCCCATGCCGCCCATGGGCGCCCCGCCGCCCTATGGCGCTTACCCGCCGCCGCCGCCGATGCCCCCCTACCCCTACGGCGTGCCCTACGGGATGCCCTGGCCTCCCACGTTCCACCCCGGCGTCTACGAGAAGCCCGAGGAGCCCCATCGGCTCGACCTGGGCGCGATGGTCGATGTCCTCCTCCACCCCAAGGCGGCGTTCGAGCGGCTCTACCCGCGCACGGGCGCGGCCCAGGGCCTCATCATGGCGTTCCTGTTCATAGTCCTGTCGAGCCTCATCAGCTACGCCCTCACCGCGGTCCTGACCGCGGGGACCGACGTGCCCTCGGGGACGGACACCAACATCGTCCCGACCGTCAGCGTCACGACCGAGGTCGCGCAGGTCGCCCTCAGCCTCGGCCTGAGCGTCATCACGTTCATCGGGGCCGCCTACCTGGTCTACGCTCTGCTCAAGGTGGGGGGGGCGCGACGGCCCAACCTCGAGAAGACCATCGGGCTCGTCGGGTACGCGAAGCTGCCCGCGTTCCTGATGTACATCCCGCTCTACCTCGTCATGGACTACATGATCATCGCCGTGGACTGGGACGAGGTGCGGAGGCAGACGGGCGCCAACGCCACCGGCATCGTAGGAGACTGGGTCGGGACCGTGTGCGGCATTGCGATCGTCCTCCTGGTGCTGGTCATCATCATGTTCGTGTGGGGGCTCCTGGTGCACAGCCACGCGGCGTCGGTGGCCAACGACGTGTCGTTCGGCACGGCCGTCGGCTTCACGTTCCTCGCCTGGTTCATCATGTTCCTCATATACGTCGCCATCGGGTTCGTCATCGGCCTGTCCGCCGCGACGCTCTAGGCCGCCGCGCCGTCGCGGCCGGGGGCCACCGAAGCGCCCCGGACCTCTCCGCATGGCCAGGGGGGCAAACGATATAATGCGCTGGGCCGATGCGACCATGGGCCATCATGCATCTTGCGACAGTGTGCCCGGGCTGCGGATTGACCGTCGCGAACGGCAGCGCCCGGCCGGTGTGTCCGCACTGCGGCACCGATGTCATGAGGCAGACCTTCCATCCGGGCGTATACGACCGGCCCGCGGCGCCGCCGAGGTTCGACGCCAGGAGGCTCGCGGGGCTGCTCATGCGCCCTAGGAGGGCTTTCGAGGGGCTGCACGACCACACGAGCGCCCCCGTCGGCGTCGCCCTCGCGGCGAACATCGCGGCCCTCGAGGGGCTCGCATCGTTCGGGCTGCTCACGGCCATCAAGCACCTGCGGGGGCTGCCCTTGGAGGTCAGGACAGGGCCCTTCTCCTACCTCATGCCCGGCGTCTCCGACGCGGCGGGCTCGCTGATGCTGGCCGTCGTGAGCTTCTCGTCGTACCTGCTGTTCGGCCTGCTGCTTTGCGCCCTGCTCAGCCTGTCGCGCAGGTACTATCCGGAGCAGCCGCCCATCCTGCGCTATAGCCCCCGGATGACGCTAGGACTGCTCGGCTACGCCAAGTTCCCGGCGATGCTGATGTGGATGCTCATGTACCTCTCGGCGGGCCTTGGCGCAAATCCTGATGGCAACATCACCCTCTTGTCCTGGGGCTGGACCGTGCAGCTGGCCCTCATAGCCGCTGCCTGGAGCATCTGGGTCCAGGGCCATGCCGTCTCGGTGGCCAACGACATGCCCCCCAAGGAGTCTCGAGTGATTGTGGCCTTCACCTGGTTCCTGGTCATCCTCGTCCTCTTTGCGCTGATGGCCCTCATCGATATGCTGTGATGTGGGGCCCGCGCCCCGACCGCACGAGGGCCCTCAATCCGCCCTCTTGAGCTGCCGCCTGTACATGGCCTCGACCTCGGCCGTCGTGGTGGCCTCCTGAGGGCCCTTGTCGTCGCGGACGCGGACCATCCGGGGGAACCGGATGGCCAGCCCCGCGCCGCGGCGCACGCGGCCGAAGGCGGCCCTGTGCACGGGGCTGAGGGTCACCTCGGCGCCCAGCACCTCGAGGACCACCTCGGGCTCGATGTAGAAGTCCGGCTCGAGGCCCGAGACAAGGCCCTTGGGGGGATGCTTGCGGACGAGCGGCCCGAGCCTCGCGTGCAGGGCGGCGAGCTCCTCGTCCTTGAAGCCCGTGCCGAGCTTGCAGAGGCTCTCCCACGTGCCCTCGTCCGGGTTGCGGCAGGCCATGAGGAGCGCGCCGTAGAGCCCCGTGCGCTTCCCCGAGCCCGCGTAGGCCCCCACCACGACCAGGTCGACGGTGTCGGTCATCTCGGAGCGGTACTCGCGCTTGTACTTTATCCACTGCCAGCCCCTTGCGCCGGCGCGGTAGTGGGACCCCTCGCCCGCCGACTTGGCGATGATGCCCTCGCAGCCGGCCGCCAGCGCCGCGAGGAAGAAGTCGTCCCCCTCCTTGGCCACGCCGACCCATGCCAGCGTGGACGTGCGCAGCCTGTCGGGGTCGGCCTTGGCGAGGAGGCCCTCGAGGGCCGCCCTGCGCGCCTCGAAGGGCTCGCGCATGACCTCGCGCCCGTCGAGGAGGAGGAGGTCGAACGCGAAGAGGACGAGGGGATAGTCCTCCACGGACTGCTCCACACCGTGGACGCGGCCGCGGCGGTGGGAGACCTCCTGGAAGGGCAGCAGCTCACCCGTCTCGGGGTTGTGCACGACCGCCTCGAACTCCAAGATGGCCTCGTGGCCCGCGAGGGTG
>Ga0316628_100005512_pt1 | contig 10177 bp, 6 predicted proteins | sample OWC_Aug_M2_C1_D5_FD_207648 | JGI IMG/M metagenome (GOLD analysis project Ga0316628, IMG submission 207648) | Wetland soil microbial communities from Old Woman Creek delta, Ohio, United States - OWC_Aug_M2_C1_D5_C | ecosystem: Environmental > Terrestrial > Soil > Wetlands | place: USA: Ohio... | reverse complement strand
TATTCGACGGCGGGCACGAATTCGTGAAGCCGGAAGGCGCCGACCCAGGCGCTCCGCTCCGGCTCGGCCGACATGAGATCGAGCTTCCCGCTCCGCGCCAGGTCGTCGAAGGCGGCCGCGCCTTCGGTCGTCAGCAGGAAGTCCATCGGCCCCGAGCCCATCTTCGGCAGCTCGACCGGGACCGGCTTGAGGCCGAGCCCGCGGATGGTCTCGAGCGAGGCCTTGGCGAAAGCTTGGCCTTCCCTCATCCGGCGGACCCTGTCCGGGTTCTTCGGATCGTCGGGGATCTCCCGCTCGAGGTCCGACTTGAGATAGCCGACCCTGAGCTTGCGAACGTCGCGGCCGGCGTTCCAGGCGAACGGCAGGTCGAGGACGGTGTTGTCGCGTCCATCGGGGCCTTGGATCGCGTGGAGCACGACGGCGCAGTCCTCGGCCGTCCGGCAAAGCGGCCCGATCTTGTCCATGGTCCAGCTGAGGGTCATCGCGCCGTATCGGCTGACCCGGCCGAACGACGGCCGGAGTCCCGTGACGCCGCAGCGGCTGGCCGGCGAGATGATCGAGCCGCGCGTCTCGGTCCCGATGGCGAACGGCACCAGCCCCGCGGCCACCGAGGCGGCCGGGCCGGCCGACGAGCCGCTCGAGCCCTGCTCCGCGTTCCCCGGGTCCCACGGGCTCCGCGTCATCCCGCCGAACCAGCGGTCGCCCATGGCCAGCGCGCCGAGCGTGAGCTTGGCCACGAGCACGGCGCCGGCCGCGGTCAAGCGCTCATAGACCGTCGCGTTCCGGTCGATCGTCTGGTCCTTGTAGGGCGAGGCGCCGAAGGTCGTCTTATAGCCCTTGACGGCCAGCAGGTCCTTGGCTCCCCACGGCACCCCGTGGAGGAGTCCGCGATATCGCCCCGCGGCGATCTCCCGGTCGGCCTGGGCCGCCTGCTTCAAGGCCAGCTCTTCCGTGAGCGTCACCACGCAGTGGAGGACCGGGTCGTATTTCTTCAGCCGCTCGAGGCAGAGCTTGGTCAGGTCAAGGGACTTGATCTCCCGCTTTTTGAGCAGCGCGGCCAGCTGGGTCACCGGCAGGAAGGCCAGGTCCTCGTCCGAGCGGGGCTTGGGGACCCTGACCTTGGCCGTCTTCAATGACGACGGCCCGGCCGGGATCGGGGTGCCCGGCAGGACCGGGTTGAAGGCCAGGGCCAGCGGGGTGTCGTTGCCGAGCCCCATCTCCCGCAGGGCCTCGAAGTTCTGGAGCAGGCCGCCCTTCCGGTTCAATCCGTCGGCCACGGCCTTCTCGGCTTCGGGGGTGAGGGAGAGACCGGCGATCCTGGCCGCCGCCGCGACCATCTCGGGCTTGATCTCGGCCTCGTCCTGGGCCACGGCCAGGAGCGCACCGGGCAGGAGCGTTCCGCCCAGGCCTATCGCCCCGAAATAGCTCAGGAAACGGCGCCTCTCGACCTCCCTCCGGTCCCCGCCTTGCGGTCCGTTCCGTTCGTCCATGGCCACCTCCTCCGGAGCGATGAGGCCCTATCCTATGCGGGACCGTGGGGGATTTCAATCTTGCTATTTCGACCGTCTTCGGATATGATTTTCCATCGGGGTTTCACGGGTTTTTTCCGCTGAAGCAAACCGATAGATCGCTCATCACACAAGGAGTCTCTCAATGGCGACCAAAGGGTTCAACGCCTTCGAGATGGCCCAGAAGCAGTTCGACTCTGTGGCGGACCTTCTCGAGCTTGACCAACCGACCCGGGACCTCCTGCGGACCCCTCTGCGGGAGTACCATTTCTCGATCCCCGTCCGCATGGACGACGGCAGCGTCCGCGTGTTCCGCGGCTTCCGCTGCCAGCACAACGACGCCCGCGGGCCCTGCAAGGGCGGCATCCGCTTCCACCCCCAGGAGACGATCGACACGGTCCGCGCCCTGTCGATGTGGATGACCTGGAAGTGCTCCGTCGTCGACATCCCGCTCGGCGGCGGCAAGGGCGGCGTCATCTGCGACCCGCACGACCTCAGCCCGCGCGAGCAGGAGCGGCTCTGCCGCGGCTGGATCCGGGTCCTGGCCCACGACGTGGGCAACCTGCGCGACGTCCCTGCCCCCGACGTCATGACCAACCCGCAGCACATGCTCTGGATGCTCGACGAGTTCGAGACCATTCACGGCCAGAAATTCCCCGGCTTCATCACCGGCAAGCCTGTGGGCATGGGCGGCTCCCTCGGCCGGACCGAGGCCACCGGCTACGGCCTCGTCTACACGCTCCGCGAGGCCCTCAAGGAAAAGGGCCTCAAGCCGGAAAGCACCTCGGCCTCCGTCCAGGGCTTCGGCAACGTCGCCCAGTACGCCATCCAGCTCTACTGCAGGCTCGGCGGCAAGGTCGTGGCCGTGTCCTGCTGGGACCAGAACGACCAGGCCTCCTACACCTACCGCAAGAAGACCGGCATCAGCCTCGACGAGCTCCTGGCCATCACCGACCGCTTCGGCGGCATCGACAAGGCCAAGGCCGAGGCCCTCGACTACGAGCGGCTCCCCGGCGACGCCTGGATCGAGCAGGACGTGGACATCCTCATCCCGGCCGCCCTCGAGAACCAGATCAACGCCGAGACCGTCAAGAAGATCGGCCCGCGGGTCAAGGTCATCGCCGAAGGCGCCAACGGCCCGACAACGCCCGAGGCCGACGAGGTCATCAAGAAGCGGGGCATCTTCGTCATCCCCGACTTCCTGGCCAACGCCGGCGGCGTCACCTGCAGCTACTTCGAGCAGGTCCAGTGCAACATGAACTACTTCTGGACCAAGGAAGAGGTCCTGACCCGCCTCGATGAGAAGATGACGGCCGCCTTCAGGTCCGTCAGCGAGCTGGCCCGGACGCGCAAGCTCTACATGCGCGACGCCGCCTACGTCATATCGGTCAGCCGCGTCGCCAACGCCTGCAAGGACCGCGGCTGGGTCTGATCGTCCTCTGAGTCGCACGTTCCGGCCCCCTCTCCGGTCCGCCGGGGAGGGGGGCTTTTTCGCTGACCCGGTCCCGGACCGGCTGAAAGAATGGCCGTCGGCCCTCGGGCAAGAGGGACAGTCCCTTCCCGGAGGACGGGGCGGCCGAGGAGGGACGCCGCGACATGTCGAACCCGCGTACGCCGACGGCCGTCAACACCCTGTTCTCGACGCTCCACGAGCGGGCCAAGGAGCTGAGCTGCCTTTACCGTATCGAGGAGATCCTCAGCATCTACGACGTCCCCCTGGAGGAGGTCTTCCGCCAGGTCATCGAGGCCATCCCGCCCGGCTGGCAGCATCCCGATTGCTGCCAGGCCCAGATCGCCTACGGCTCCGACGTCTACGAGTCCCCCGACTACGAAGAGACCCCCTACACGCAGTGCGCCGACATCCGGGTCCAGGACGCCTCGGTCGGCCGTATCTGCGTCTCCTACAAGAAGCCGACCCCGGAGAGCGACTGCGGCCCGTTCATGAAGGGCGAGATCAAGCTCATCCAGTCGATCGCCGACCGGCTCGGCCACTTCATCCTCCACCAGCGGCTCCGCGGCATGTACGAGCAGATGAGCGACGAGCGCCGCGAAGAGACCGCCGGCAAGCAGGGCTGGCGCATCGCCCTGGAGCTCCTCCGGAACACGAACCCGCAGGTCCTCGTCCGCATCGCCCGCAAGATGATCAATTACCTCGGCTGGCGCGGCGTGACCGAGGCCCGCGACCTCCTGCAGCGCTTCAGCCTGGCCGGGGTCGCCGACGGCCTCTTCGGCGAATCCAACCTGCCCCAGAGCCGGGAGTCGATGGACCGCTTCTACGACCTGACCGAGGAGGCCTTCCGGATCGCCGCGGCCAACCTGACCGACGAGGAGATCCTCGATCGCATCCAGAGATGGATCAACGAGGACCGCTCGAGCTCGGCCGTCCAGAGCCTGGAGAACGTCTACGCCGACTTGGCCGAGGTCCTCGACAGCATGCGCCGGATCAAGATCCTGGCGCCGGAGGGCATCCAGCTGCCCCGCTCGACGGCCAACAGCGTCCGCGTCGCCCTCATCCGCCGCTTCTTCACCGAGCAGCTCGAGTTCATCAACGTGGCCAAGAAGTACGTCGACCTCGAGGACTTCTTCGACCTCATGGAGCGGATCGTCTTCCCTCCGGGCAGCCACGGCAAGCTCGGCGGCAAGAGCGCCGGCCTGTTCGTGGCCAGCCACGTGCTTAAGCAGGCCGGCCGCCGGAACAAGATCATCGGCGCCGTCAAGAAGCCGAAGACGTGGTACGTCACCTCGGACGGCCTGATCGCCTTCACGAACTACAACAATCTCGACGAGATCCACGAGCAGAAATACAAGGACATCGAGGTCGTCCGACAGGAGTATCCCCACCTCGTCCAGGTCTTCAAGAACTCGGCCTTCCCGCCCGAAATCGTCAAGGGCCTGTCCGTCGCCCTCGACGATTTCGGCGACGTGCCCCTCATCGTCCGCAGCTCGAGCCTCCTCGAGGACCGCCTGGGCACGGCCTTCGCCGGCAAGTACAAGAGCCTCTTCCTGGCCAACCAGGGCGACAAGCAGCAGCGGCTCGAGGCCCTCCTCGACGCCGTGGCCGAGGTCTACGCCTCGATCTTCAGCCCCGACCCGATCCAGTACCGGTCCGAGCGCGGCCTGCTCGACTTCTACGAGGAGATGGGGGTCATGGTCCAGGAGGTCGTCGGGACGCGCGCCGGGAAGTACTTCTTCCCGGCCTTCGCCGGCGTCGCCTTCGCCAAGAACGAATTCCGCTGGTCCCCCCGCATCCGCCGCGAGGACGGCCTGCTCCGGCTCGTGCCCGGCCTGGGGACGCGGGCCGTGGACCGGGTCAGCGACGACTATCCGGTCCTCGTCTCCCCCGGCCAGCCGAACCTGCGGGTCAACGTCTCGACCGACGAGGTCATCCGTTACTCGCCCAAGAAGATCGACGTCATCGACCTCGAAGAGAACTCGTTCGTGACCAAGGACATCCAGGACGTCCTCCGCGAGGTCGGTCACGACTTCCCCGCCCTGACCAACGTCTTCTCCATCTACCGGGACGGCCTGCTCCAGAGGCCCATGGGCCTGGCCACGGACATGTCCCGGGACGAGTCCGTCGTCACCTTCGACGGCCTCATCACCGGCACCCCCTTCATGCTCCAGCTCGAGGCCATCCTGAAGACGCTGTCGGCGGCCATGGGCGTCCCGGTCGACATCGAGTTCGCCTCGACGGGCACGGATTTCTACCTTCTCCAATGCCGGCCCCAAAGCCAGGCGGCCGAGGACGTGGCCATGGAGATCCCGGCCAACCTGCCCGACAACGAAGTCCTGTTCACGGCCAAGAAGCACATCTCCAACGGCCGGGTCGCGGACATCACCCACATCGTCTACGTCGACCCGGACCGCTACGGCGACCTGCCCGATTTCGCCGATCTGGTGGCCGTCGGCCAGGCGGTCGGCAAGCTCAACAAGATCCTGCCCCGGCGGCAATTCATCCTGATGGGGCCGGGGCGGTGGGGCAGCCGCGGCGACATCAAGCTCGGTGTCCGGGTCACTTATTCGGAGATCAACAACTCGGCCATGCTCATCGAGGTGGCCCGGAAGAAAGGGAACTACGTCCCTGACGTCTCGTTCGGGACGCATTTCTTCCAGGACCTGGTCGAGTCGGGCATCCGCTACCTCCCTCTCTACCCCGACGACGAGGGGATCAGGTTCAACGAGAGGTTCCTGCGCGATTCGCCCAACAAGCTGGCCGAGCATTGTCCCGAGTGCGCCGGCTTGACCGAGGCCCTGAGGGTCATCGACGTGCTGGAGGTCACCGGCGGCAAGGTCCTCCGGATCGTGATGAACGCCGACCTCGGTGCGGCGGTCGGCTATTTCGCGGACCCGGAGGCTATCGTGAAGACCGCGTGCCAGGCCCCGGGAACCCCGGCCCGCGAGGACGAGGACCAGTACCGCTGGCGGCTGCGCATGGCCGAGCGGATCGCCTTCCACATCGGTCCCCGGGACCTGGGCGTCCGCGGCGTCTACTTGGTCGAACCGGGCGACGGCGGCGACGGCGACCCCTCGAGCCCGATCCGGATGGCCATCCACTTTGCCGGCAGCGGCCGCCAGCGCAATGAGCTCGAGATCTGGCTTCAGGGCTGGAGTCTGTCGCTCGCCGAGATGAACTACTTCCGGACCGGATTCCACTCCGACGGACTGCTCGACGTCCAGATCCTGACCGACGAGAAGATCCGCGGCGAGCGGGACGTCGCCGAGCGGCTCAAGGTCGGGGCCGATGTCGTCCGCGAGCTGCCGCTCGGGCCTAAATCGCTGTAGTCCGTTGAGTCGCGCGCCGCAGGTCCACCGCTTCGCCCATGAGGCGATGGCGACCGTCTTCGAGGTCTTCATCGCCGGCAAGGAGGCCGTCTACGCGGGACAGGCGGCCCGGGCGGCCTTCGACGAGATCGACCGCCTCGAGCGGCTCTTCAGCCGCTTCGATCCCTCGAGCGAGATCAGCCGCGTCGGACGCCTGGCCCCCGGCGAGTCGATGATGGTCGGCCTCGAGACGGCCGAGGTCCTGGGCCTCGCGGCCTTCATCCAGTCGGAGACGGAGGGCGCCTTCGACGTCAACTATCTCGCGGCCGATCGGCGGCTGTCCGGCGGGAAGGGCCGCCGGCCGCGGCCGCTGGCCGAGCTCATCCGCGTCGGGACGGACGGACGCGGCTTCGAGGTCACCCGGCTCGGGCCCAAGGGCGGGAAGGCGCCGGCCGTCGAGCTCGACCTCGGCGCGATCGGCAAGGGCTACGCCCTCGATGCGGCGCTGGCCGTCCTCCGCGGCTGGACCATCGACAACGTCCTGCTTCACGCCGGGACGAGCACGGCCTTGGCCGCCGGATCCGGGCCGGGGATGAGCGGGCGCGGTCGGGGCTGGCCCGTCGGGGCGGGAGCGGCCGCGGGCGCGATCTCAGGGCCGGGCCGGGTGATCCTGCGCAACCGGGCCCTGAGCGGGTCCGGGACCGAGGTCAAGGGGGCCCACATCCTGGATCCGCGGACCGGGCGTCCTGCCGCAGGCGCCGTCGCGGCCTGGGCCTCGCATCCCTCCGCGGCCGCCTCGGACGCCCTCTCGACGGCCTTCATGGTCCTTTCGACCGCGGGCACGGCCGCCTTCTGCCGGCGCCATCCGGCCGTCTGGGGCCTGGTGAAAACCGGGCCCAAAACGTGTAAAATATTCAACTCGGCCGCCCTCGCGCCGAAGCGGCCGGGAAGAAGAAGGAGATGACGCCGATGAAGAGGTTCCTGAGCGCCATGGCCATCCTGGGGCTTGGCCTGGCCGTTCTCTCGCCCGCCGCCCTCGCCCAGGACCCGGCGAAAGAGGTCCTGAAGATCCAGCTCCCCAAGCCGATGTTCGTCGGCACGCCCAGGAACATCCGCACCCCCAACCTCGAGACGGTCACCGGCCGTCCCCGCGGGCCGTTCATGGTCCCGGCGGGCACGGTGCTCCTCTCCGGCGGCAGGCCCGTCACGGCCAGCGACAAGGAGCCCGTCATCGGCGAGATCGCCTTCGTCACGGACGGCAAGAAGTCCGGCGAGGACGGCTATTACGTCGAGCTCGGGCCGATGCTCCAATGGGTCCAGATCGACCTCGGCAGGTCCGAGGCGCTCTATGCCATCCTGGCCTGGCACTACCACAGCCAGGCCCGCGTCTACCGCGACGTCGTCGTCCAGGTTTCGGACGACAAGGACTTCGTGAGCGGCGTCACGACGATCTTCAACAACGACCATGACAACACCTCCGGCCTGGGCGCCGGCAAGGACAAGGAATACATCGAGACGTTCGACGGCAAGCTCTTCGATCCGAAGGGGGTCAAGGCCCGCTACGTCCGTCTCTACAGCGCCGGCAACACGTCGAACGACATGAACCACTACGTGGAGGTCGAGGTCTACGGCCTGCCCGCCAAATGACGAATAAGGTCTTCCGCGGGCTCTTCCTTCTCGCCGTCCTCGCCGCTCTCGCCTTCCGGGTCGCCCGCCTCGACCTGCGGCCCATGCACGCCGACGAGGCCAACCAGGCCGTCAAGTTCGGCGATCTCCTCGAGCGGGGCGAATACCGCTTCGATCCCCGGGACCATCACGGCCCGACGCTCTACTACATGACGCTGCCGGCGGCCTGGGCCGCCCGCGAGACGACCCTCGCCGGGCTCGACGAGAGGGTCCTGCGGCTCGTCCCGGCGCTGGCCGGCGTCGGGCTCCTCCTGGCCCTGCTTCTTCTCGCCGGGGGCCTGTCGCGCGAGGCGACGCTGGCCGCGGCGGCCCTGGCCGCGATCTCGCCGGCGCTGACCTATTACAGCCGTTTTTACATCCAGGAATCGCTCCTCGTCCTCTTCCTCGCGCTCCTCGTCGGGGCGGGCTGGCGTTACGCCCGGAAGCGCTCGCTTCCCTGGGCCCTGGCCGCGGGAGCGGCCGCGGGGCTAATGGTCGCCACCAAGGAGACGAGCCTGATCCTCTTCGGCACTTTGGCCGGGGCCTTCGCCGCGCTCTCCCTTCTCGAGAGCCTGCGAACGCGGCATCGCGGCGTCATCACCGCTGGCGAGGCTTGGGTCTGGCGGGACAGCCGGACCAAGCTGCCGACGGCCTTCCACTTCCTCGCGGCCGTGGCCGCGGCCGCCGTCGTCATCGTCGTCCTCTACACGTCGTTCTTCCACAACCCGCAGGGGCTCGGGGACCTCCTCAAGGCGATCGGCACGTCGGTCGCCCGCGCCGGCCATCCGGGCATCCACGCCCATCCCTGGTATTACTATGTCCAGACGCTGACCTATTCGAAGGCGGCCGGCGGCCCGGTCTGGAGCGAAGCCTTCCTGCTCTTCCTGGCCCTCGCCGGCGGCATCGCCGCCTTGGGCCACGACGCCGGCCGCGACGGAAACCCCATCTTTCTCCGCTTCATCCTGTTCTTCACGGTCCTCACCGCGGCCGTCTACAGTCTCATCCCCTACAAGACGCCGTGGAATCTCCTGCCGTTCGAGCTCGGCCTGGTCATCCTGGCCGGGAACGGGGCCGCCCTGTTGCTGCGCATCTCCCGGCTGAAGCTCGTCAAGGCCCTGATATTGATCCTTCTCGTGCCGGGCTTCCTGGACCTCGCCCGCCAGGATTACCGGGCGAACTTCGAGCGGCCCGCGGACCCGGCCAATCCCTACGTCTACGCCCAGACAAGCCCCGACCTGCTCAAGCTCGTCGCAGCCGTGGACAAGGCGGCGTCCATCTCGCCGCGGAAGAGGGACCTCCTCGTCGAGGTCGTCGCGCCGGCCGAAGAGACGTGGCCCCTGCCGTGGTACTTCCGGAGGCTGGGGCAGGTGGGCTACTGGACAAGCCTCGAGGCGGCTGAGGAGGACGTGCCGCCGGGCCGGGCCGACGTCGTCGTCGCCTCGTCGTCCTTCGCCGAGCGGGTCGCGGCCCGGCTCGGCGGAGGCTACGAACAGACCTTCTACGGCCTGCGGCCGGAGGTCGTTTTGGCGCTCTTCGTCCGCCGCGGGCCCTGATCTCCCGGCGGCAACGGCCGCTCGGTCCTGAAGCCGATGACCGCGTCCACAAAGACCGATCGGGTGTCGTCGTTCACGATGCGGAGGGTGTCGGTCGATTGCGTGACGTCGAACCGGCCCGGGCCGAGCTTGAAGCCGCCCGGCGTGCCGCCCGGAAGCAGGGTCTGCCAGGCCGGCTCTCCCTCTTCGGTCATCTCGAACAGCCCGGCCAGTCCGTAGCGGGCGCTCCCGTTCGTGACGACCCGGCCGTCGTCCGCGACGTCCGAATAGCGGATGATTTCGCTCATGCGGACGATGAGCTCGCCGCCCGGCCGGATCTCGGCGAAGAACCCGTCCGGCGCGTCCAGGGCGTTCTCCGGGTCCCCGACGTCGGCCTCGTCGAGGACCTCATCGGCGTAGAACTCCGGCCTGGGGGGCTCGGTCGCCGGGTGTGCCGTCGCCTGCGGGGAGGTCGGGGCCGCTGCAAGAAGCAGGCTCAAGCCCCAGGCGAAGGCGACGATCCTCTTCATGCCATTCCCTCCCCCACTTTCGCGCGCCGGGGCGGGTGCGCGAGGGGTGGCTCCCGGCGCCTATTTCCTCCGCAGGAGCGGAGCGTAGATATCCATCGGGACCGGGTCGTCCCCCATGACTCGGGCCGCCCAGAGGAGTCCCCGCTTGACGATCTCGCGGGCCTCGGGGACGTCAAAATCG
>Ga0316628_100005511_pt1 | contig 10178 bp, 7 predicted proteins | sample OWC_Aug_M2_C1_D5_FD_207648 | JGI IMG/M metagenome (GOLD analysis project Ga0316628, IMG submission 207648) | Wetland soil microbial communities from Old Woman Creek delta, Ohio, United States - OWC_Aug_M2_C1_D5_C | ecosystem: Environmental > Terrestrial > Soil > Wetlands | place: USA: Ohio... | reverse complement strand
AGGGCGTTCATCGGCACGACGAAGTAACCCCCCATCGCTCCGATCACCACCAGCAGGACGAGCGCTATCCTCCAGTCGGAAATGAATACCATCGTGACGACCAGAAGTCCCATTGCAATGCCCATCGGCAGCACGCGAACCGCGCGCTTGAGCGAGACGTATTTGGCCGCCAGAACGGAGCCGAGGGCGATGCCGAGCGCAACGACCGCGGTCAGCTGAGTCGCTCTTTCCAGGCTGAACTTCAGCGCCATCGACGCCCATGTGAGCACAATCAGGCGCAAGGTCGCCCCAGCCCCCCAGAACAGCGTAGTCACGGCCAGCGAAACCTGGCCGAGCGGATCGCGCCACAGCAGCCGGAAGCTGTGCCAGAAATCCTGCATGATGAATACCGGATTGCGTTTTTGCAGCTTGTGGTCGATGGCAACCTTGGGAATGTACAGGTTGATCATCGCGGCGATGAAATATAAAAACAGGATGATGACAATCGCCAGCTCCGGCGGCGTATCGATGCCGGTTTCGATGAGGGGCAGGTCGACGCGGTCGAAAACATAGTCGGCGAACTTGGTGCTGACCATGATGCCGCCAAGGATGGACCCGAGAATGATCGCTGCGACGGTCAGGCCTTCCATCCAGCCGTTGGCGAGCACCAGTTTCTGGTGCGGCAGGTATTCGGTCAGAATGCCGTATTTGGCGGGCGAATACATCGCCGCTCCGACGCCGACGATGCCATAGGCCAGCAGCGGATGGATGCCCATCAGCATGGCGATGCAGCCCAGCAGCTTCACTGCGTTGGACACGAACATGACGCGGCCCTTGGGCAGGGAGTCCGCAAACGGGCCCACGAACGGCGCCAGAACGATATACGCGAAGACGAAGAACTGCTGCAGCACAGGCGTTTGCCACGCCTGCGCATTCAGGCTCGCCAGCAGCGCGATCGCGGCGAACAGAAGGGCGTTGTCGGCGAGCGCGGAGAAAAACTGCGCGGCCAGTATGGTGTAGAACCCGCGGTTCATGGCGTCGGGGCGGGTGGGGGCGGTGAGTCGGGAATCTTTTCGTTAACGATCATTGCATCTTCGGCCGGCGGCTTTATACCACATTAAATGCGCCGGCATCGCGCATCCGACATAATCCGCCTGCCTGAATTTGTGCCCGAACGCATAGAATAACGACACAGCATAGTTTCTTGTTTCCAAAGTTGGGAAAACAGACCATACATGGCCCGCCCGATTCAGGCTAGTTTCGACCTTGCCGCCCTGAAAACCAATTTCGCCGTTGCGCGCCGGCATGCCGGAAAGGCCGCAATGATGGCTGTCGTCAAGGCCAATGCCTACGGGCACGGCCTGCTGCGCGTGGCGCGCACGCTGGCGGACGCCGAGGGTTTCGCGCTCCTGGAACTCGACGACGCAGTGCGGTTGCGCGATGCGGGCTACCGCCAGCGCATCCTGTTGCTGGAGGGATTCTTCTCGGCTGACGAACTGCCGGAAATTATGCATCACGGATTCGCCATCATGGTGCATTCCCGCGAGCAACTTCAGATTCTCAAGACCCTGCGCGCCGACAAGAAGATCGATGTGTTCCTGAAATTCAATACCGGCATGAACCGGCTCGGATTTCCCGCCGCCGAGGCCGCCAGGGTCATCGAGGCGGCAAAGGCGCTGCCTTGCGTCGGCGATATCGTCCTGACCACGCATTTTTCCGATGCCGAAGGCGTCAGCGGCATCGATTGGCAGGTGCGCGAATTCGAACGCTACGTCGCCCGGCCCGGCTATGCGCGCTCGCTCTCGAATTCGGCGGCGATGCTGCGTTTTCCGGAGGTGTGCGGCGATTGGGTCCGCCCCGGCCTGATGCTTTACGGCGCGAGTCCGCTGGACGACGTCAGCGCAGCCAAGCTCGGGTTGAAACCGGTGATGACGCTGAGAAGCGAAGTCATAGCGATCCAGCAACTCAAGCCCGGCAACACAGTGGGTTACGGCAGCCTGTTTTCGGCAGATCGCGATATGCGCATCGGCGTGATCGCATGCGGCTATGCGGACGGCTACCCGCGCCATGCCTACAACGGCGTGCCGGTGCTCGTGGAAGGCATACGCGTGCCGATCGCCGGGCGTGTGTCGATGGATATGCTGTGCGTGGACCTGACCAATGTTCCTCACGCGCGAGTCGGGAGCCCGGCGGTGCTGTGGGGCGACGGCCTGCCGGTCGAGGAAGTCGCGGCAGCATCCGGCACAGTGAGCTACGAATTGCTGTGCGCGCTGGCGCGACGCGTCCCGATAGACGAGGCGAACTGAAGGCATGGCAAAGGCGAAGACGATCTACACCTGCACCGAGTGTGGCGGGCAGACGTTGAAATGGCAGGGGCAATGCCCGCACTGCAACGCCTGGAACACGCTGGTCGAAACCATTGCCGAAAAGACGTCGGCGTCGCGTTATCAGCCCTTGGCGGAGTCCAGCAAGTTGCAGAAGCTTGGCGACGTCGAAGCGCGCGAGGAGTCGCGCCGGCCGACCGGCATCGGCGAACTGGACAGGGTGCTCGGCGGCGGACTGGTGACAGGCGCGGTGGTGCTGCTCGGCGGCGATCCCGGCATCGGCAAATCCACGCTGTTGCTGCAGGCGCTCGCGATTCTTGGCGGCAGCTGCAACGCCATCTACGTAAGCGGCGAGGAGTCCGTGCAGCAGATTGCGTTACGCGCCAGCCGCCTGGCCGTGGATGCGGCGGACCTGCATCTTCTGGCGGAAATCCAGCTCGAGAAGGTCCTGGCCGTCCTGTCCACGCAGAAGCCCGACGTCGCGGTTATCGACTCGATACAGACCATCTATTCCGAAGCACTGCAGTCCGCGCCCGGAAGCGTGGCGCAGGTGCGCGAATGCGCCGCGCAGTTGACGCGCTTCGCCAAGTCTTCAGGCACCGCGCTGTTGCTGGTCGGCCATGTGACCAAAGAGGGCGCGCTGGCCGGCCCGCGCGTGCTCGAGCACATGGTCGATGCCGTGCTGTATTTCGAAGGCGATACCCATTCGAGCTTCCGGCTGGTGCGGGCGATCAAGAACCGCTTCGGTGCCGTCAACGAGCTCGGTGTGTTTGCCATGACGGAGAGCGGGTTACGCGGCATTTCCAATCCTTCCGCGCTGTTTCTGTCGCAGCACGGCTCGCAGGTGGCGGGCTCCTGCGTGATGGTCACCCAGGAAGGCAGCCGCCCGCTGCTGGTGGAAGTGCAGGCGCTGGTTGACGAGGCGCACGCGCCGAATCCACGGCGGCTGAGTGTGGGCCTCGAACAGAACCGGCTGGCGATGCTGCTCGCGGTGCTGCACCGCCATGCCGGTATCGCCGCGTTCGACCAGGATGTATTCGTGAACGCCGTCGGCGGCGTCAAGATCGACGAGCCCGCAGCGGACCTCCCGGTGTTGCTCGCGATCGTATCGTCGCTGCGCAATAAACCCCTGCCGGAAAAACTGGTCGCCTTCGGCGAAATCGGGCTGGCCGGCGAGGTACGCCCGGTGCAGCGCGGCCAGGAACGGCTCAGGGAAGCGGCAAAACTCGGGTTCAAACTGGCCATTATTCCGAAAGCGAATGCGCCAAGGACTGCAATCGAGGGGATCGAGGTGGTCAGTGTGGAACGCGTGGAAGAAGCCGTAGCGCGCGTGCGCTGACGAATTTCTCAGCGCAGCAGGAACAGGACTGCTGCCGCGGCGGCCAACAGTCCGCTGGCGATCCAGACCAGTTTCAGTTGCGCAGCGCTCATGCCGGCTGGCGCGGCAGTTCGACCGCCGGAGGCTGGCTGCCGCCAGGTCGCGCTGCCCGATAGCGTCGAAGCCGCAGCCGATGCCACGCCGCGCTTTGCATCCGCCAATGCCTTGAGGCGCGCGATCTTCTGCGTTTCGGAAAATTTATCCAGTTCCTTTTCCATGCCGGTCAGCGCCGCCAGCCGCATGGTGGCATCGAACGAATCGAAAGCTTTCGACAGGCCCAGCGCGGGATTGCTGGATTCGCTGGCGGCGGAGGAGGGTTCCGCGAACGCCGGATCCGCTTCGGAGACCCGGTCGGCGCCGATTTCCGCCATGTCGAGAATGCGTGCCTCCTTGTCCTCCTGGCGCGTCAGGGGTGAGGCCGGCTCGACGAAAGGCATGTCCACGGGACCGCCGACAACATTCGGAGCGCCGGATTCACCGGCCAGCGCCGACAAGGCCTGCCGCAGATCGTTGCAAAGGTCTTTTGCATGCTGATAGCGATCGTCCAGGTTCTTGGCCAGCGCCTTGGCGACGATGAAATTGAGCATGTCCGGCAGATCGGGATTCAGTGTCCTTGGTGCCGGCGGATTGAAATTCATGGTCTGGTACATCACCCCATGGATGTTGTCCGCCACGAAAGGCGACGTGCCGGTCAACATTTCGTAGATCACCACGCCCAGCGAGAAGATGTCGGAACGCGTGTCGGCACGCTTGCCCGAGACCTGTTCGGGAGACATGTATTTGGGCGAACCCAGAATCATTCCAGTCATGGTCTTGATTTCGTTTGTGCGCATGCGCGCAATGCCGAAATCGGTGATTTTCACCAACCCGTCGTTCAACACCATGATGTTGGCGGGCTTGATGTCGCGGTGGATGATCTGGCGGTCGTGCGCGAATTGCAGGCCTTCGGCGACTTGCGCGCCGATATCCAGGGCATGTGCAATCCGGATCGGGGTGCGTGCCTGCAGCAGCCGGCGCAGTTCCTGCCCTTCGAGAAACTCCATCGCCATGTAGGCGACGCGATCGCTGCGACCGATGTCGTGGATGGTGACGATGTTGCGGTGGGACAGGCCGCCCGCAGCCTTGGCCTCCTGGTAGAAGCGCGCTTCATACTCGGCAAGCTCCTCCTTTGGCAGCGTCAGATTGATGGTTTTGATCGCGACGATTCGATCGAGCATCGGATCGCGCGCCTTGTAGACCACGCCCATGGCACCCTGCCCGAGTTCGGAAAGGATTTCGTAACGCCCGAGCGTGTTGACCGACGTTGCGTTGATCATGGCTGTTTCGATTGTTTTGCCTTGACGCTCTTGAACATCGGACCCCAGATCGGGTGGCCGGCCTCCGCGGCATCGAGGTCGAACGCCGGATCGAGTTCCAGTGCGATGGCGAATTCCTCGCGGCAGGTCAGTTGCTGGCTGGAAACGCAGGCAATGAAAGCGAGGTATTTGTGCGCCTTGACGCGGTTGGGCCGGCTCAGGCCCTCCTCCAGCGCGAACTGCAGGCGCCGCTTGGCAACCCGGTAATTGCCTTCCTCGTAGTTCTGTACGCCTTCTTCCAGGTAGTTGTTTCCTGCATAGCGGGTCGCGCCGAAGTCCTTGAATGGACCGTTCTGGCAGCCGCCCGCGAGCAGGGCGGCAAGAATCAGCATCAGAACCCGGATGTTCAGCATGGTCGCCTAGTTGAACTTGTGCTTGATGCGGATCTTCTGGTCGGCCTTTAGGTCGACGACTTGCGTGTAGACCGGAAAACCGCCGTTCTTGATTTCGATTTTGCGCCTGCCGGGCGCGACTTCGACTTCGTTGACCGGCGGACTGACGCCAATGCGATCCCCGTCGACATAGACTTCACCCCATGGCGCGATCGCCAGCGTGATCATTGCGGCGCCGGCGGGCGCGGCAGGCGTGACCGGTTCTGCAGCAGGCTTTTCTCTGGACAAGAAGGCGAACGGCGAAAGCTTGGCTTCCTTCTTTTCGTTCGCGTCGGATTTCGGTGCGGGCAGGCTGACCTGCGGCCGCGCAGTGTCCGTGTGCGCCGCCGCCATTTTGACTTTTTTCTCCACAGGCCTGCGCGGCGCGGAAACCGCACCTTCCGTCGAACGGGCGACGGCTTGCGCCTTATTCGGCACATTGCGCTCGACGGCCGGCGACTGCAGCGCAGCGACCTCGCCATGGCCAAGCAGGTTGACCACTACTGCAAGCGCGAATGCGCCGACGGATAAGGTCGCCGTGCCGAATACGATGGTACGGTTGGTGAGCCAGGGCTCGATGCGCGCGAGCAAGGGCCAGGACCGGCTTCCGGTGGCGCGCGTCGCCGTGGAGGCCTGGCGCTTGCTGTCGTGCGTGGAGACCTTGGCGCGCTCGGCCGGGGAGCGGATGCCGCTCGCGCGCGAGTTGGTGTAACCCACGCTGTAGACTTCGTGCTCGCGTACATGTTTGTCGGTGCGCGAACCTTCGTAGTTGAAGAGCTTGGTATAGCCTTCCGAGATGTGCAGGACCACTTCATAGTAAGAACGCGAAACCAGGATTTGTCCCGGCTGCGCGAATCCCATGATGCGCTGGGCGACATTGATGCCGTCGCCGATGATATTTGGCTGGCTGTTGAGGTCCCGAACCAGGCGCACCGGGCCGAGGTTGATGCCGATGCGCGCCGGCAGGCTGGGCGGCTCACTGGCTTTCGGCGCGAACGATTCGCGCAGGCTCATCGCCACGAACAGGGCATCCTCGGGGTCGCCGAGGAAATTGATGGCCACGCCGTCGCCAGTATCGAGGATGATGCGGTCGTTCGGTGCGATGTCGCGGATCGATTCCGCGATCAGCGCATTGAACCGGTCCTTGAGCTGGATCTGCTCGGAGACCGGTTTCTTGGAATACTCAGCGATGTCGAGGAACAGCACGCTGCAGATGAACGTGCGGTTGGCGCGCTCGGGCATCATCTGGGCGTCACCTGCGGCTTCGGCATCGAACGGGTTCCTTGGCGGAGCACAGCTTTCCGGGGGAGGTGAATCTTATCACCATTCGCCTGCTTTTCGGTACAGGGAAATGTTAAATTTTCCACTGGCGTCAAGCCCTTTCAGAGCAATCTTCCAAGGCTTTCTAGGTTTGGCGGGCGGTCCGGATCCGTGGGTTCCGGTGGCCGTAATCCCGTATCATTCCGATCGGGTCCATTGCCGTCTTGCGGCGCCCTGGAGCGGGCGTTTCACCGATTTTCGAAATTTTCCGGAGTCACCTTGAACCGTATCAGTCCTTACGAGACCGGCCTGGATCGAAACCCGGCTAATTATGTCCCGTTGTCTCCCCTGTCTTTCCTCGCGCGCGCGGCAGAGGTCCACCCGAACAGGACCGCCGTCATCCACGGCGATTACACGGCAACCTGGGGCGAAACCTACCGGCGTTGCCGCAAGCTCGCCTCCGCCTTGGTCCGGCATGGCATAGGTGCGGGCGACACCGTGGCGGTCATGGCGCCGAATGTCCCGGCGATGTTCGAGGCGCACTTCGGCGTGCCGATGACCGGCGCGGTGCTCAATACCCTGAACACGCGCCTCGACGCCGATGCCATCGCCTTCATGCTCAATCATGGCGAGGCGAAGGCATTGCTGACCGATCGCGAATTTTCCGCGACGATTGCCTCAGCCCTGCGTCAGGTCGAGCGCGACGTGCTGGTCGTCGACATCGACGATCCGCTCGGCCACGGCGGAGATCGGTTGGGTGCGAGCGAATACGAAGCATTCCTGGATTCGGGCGACGCCGGTCATGCCTGGACTTTGCCGGCGGACGAATGGAACGCGATCGCGCTGTCCTACACGTCCGGCACGACCGGCAACCCCAAAGGGGTGGTGACCCACCATCGCGGCGCGTATCTGAACGCGGTCGGCAACATCGTGACCTGGGCGATGCCGCATTTTCCGGTCTATTTGTGGACGCTGCCGATGTTCCATTGCAACGGTTGGTGCTTTCCGTGGACGCTCGCCGCCGTGGCCGGTACCAGCGTTTGCCTGCGCAGGGTCGAGGCCAAACCGGTGTTCGACCTGATCCGCCGCCACAAGGTGACCCACTTCTGCGGCGCGCCGGTGGTGCACAACATGCTGATCAACGCACCCGCCGAGATGCGTGCCGGCATCGACCACAAGGTGTCGGCGATGATTGCCGGGGCGGCGCCGCCGCAGGCGGTCATCGAGGGCATGGAGCGCATCGGCGTGGACCTGACCCATGTGTACGGGCTGACCGAGGTGTACGGCCCGGCCTCGGTGTGCGCAAAGCATCCCGAGTGGGAGGCCCTGCCGCCCGCGAAACGCGCGGAACTCAACGGCAGGCAGGGCGCGCGCTACGAAATGCAGGAGGCCATGGACGTGCTCGACCCGAAGACCATGCAGCCGGTGGCCCGCGACGCAAAGACCATGGGCGAGATATTTTTCCGCGGCAACATCACCATGAAGGGTTACCTCAAGAATCCGCAGGCGACGGCGGAAGCCTTTGCGGGCGGCTGGTTCCATACCGGTGACCTGGCGGTGATCGACGCCGAGGGCTACGTGAAGATCAAGGACCGCTCCAAGGACATCATCATCTCCGGTGGCGAAAACATTTCGACGATCGAGGTCGAGGATGTGCTCTACAGCCATCCGTTCGTTCTGGAAGCCGCCGTCGTGGCCAGGCCGGATGAGAAATGGGGCGAGACGCCATGCGCGTTCGTCACGCTGAAATCCGGCGCGCCTGCGGTGGGCGAGCAGGAGATCATCGCCTTCTGCCGCGGGCGGCTGGCGCATTTCAAATGTCCGCGCAAGGTGGTATTCGGCCCTTTGCCGAAGACCTCGACCGGCAAGATCCAGAAAAACGTGCTGCGTGAACAGGCCCGATCGGCGTGAACGCCGTTGCCGCTGCGAAGTGCTGCGGTAGAATCCGCTTTCTTCAATCCGGCGTGAGGCTCCTGAAATGAAGGTACTGGTCCCGGTCAAGCGGGTAGTGGATTACAACGTCAAGGTACGCGTGAAGCCGGACGGCTCGGGCGTGGAAACCGCCAACGTGAAAATGTCGATGAATCCGTTCGACGAAATCGCGGTGGAAGAGGCAATGCGCCTGAAGGAGGCCGGGGTCGCTACGGAGGTCGTCGCCGTATCGATCGGCACCGCGCAATCCCAGGAGACGCTGCGTACGGCGCTGGCGATCGGCGCGGATCGCGCGATCCTGGTCGAGACCGGTGTCGAAATCCAGCCGCTGGCGGTGGCGAAGCTGCTCAAGGCCATCATCGCAAAGGAGCAGCCTGGCCTGGTGATCATGGGCAAGCAGGCGATCGACGACGATTCCAATCAGACGGGGCAGATGCTGGCCGCGCTGCTGAACTGGTCGCAGGCGACGTTTGCGTCGAAGCTCAAAGTCAGCGGCGCCACCGCGCAAGTCACGCGCGAAGTCGACGGCGGGCTGGAAACGATATCGATCAAGCTGCCGGCCGTGGTTACAACCGATCTGCGCCTGAACGAGCCGCGCTACGTGACGTTACCGAACATCATGAAGGCGAAAAAGAAACCTCTCGAGACCCTGACCCCGGAAGCGCTTGGCGTCGACGTCGCGCCGCGCTTGAAAACGATCAAGGTGCAGGAGCCGCCGAAGCGCACCGCCGGCAAGATGGTCAAGAGCGTGCAGGAGCTGGTCGAAAAACTCAGGAGCGAGGCGAAGGTCATCTGATGGCTATTCTGATTATTGCCGAACACGACAACGCCGCCATCAAGCCGGCGCTTCTCAACACGGTTGCCGCCGCCGGGCAGATCGGCGGCGACATCGACATTCTGGTCGCCGGGCACCAATGCGCTCCGGCTGCGCTGGCAGCGGCTGCGATTCCCGGGGTGAGAAAAATCCTGGCAGCCGATGCGCCGCATTACGCGCATGCGCTTGCGGAGAACCTGTGCGCTCTGGTCGTTTCCGTCGCAGGCAGCTACAGCCATGTCCTCGCGCCGTCCACGAGCGCGGGCAAGAACGTGCTGCCGCGCGTGGCCGCGTTGCTGGACGTTGCGCAAATCTCCGACATCATCAAGGTCGAATCGGCCGACACCTTCGTGCGGCCGATCTATGCCGGTAATGCGCTGGCCACGGTGCAGTCGAGCGACCGCATCAAGGTGATCACGGTGCGCTCCACGGGTTTCGATGCCGCGCCGGCGAGTGGCGGGTCCGCGACGATCGAGAACATCGCCGCCGTAGCCGACAGCGGCCTGTCCTCGATGGTCGGGCAGGAGCTCACCAAATCGGCGCGCCCCGAACTTACGTCCGCGCGGGCGATCGTGTCGGGCGGCCGTGGCATGGGAAATGGAGAGAATTTCAAGATCCTCGAAGCCCTTGCCGATAAACTCGGCGCCGCGGTCGGCGCCTCGCGCGCGGCGGTCGATTCCGGTTTCGTCCCCAATGATTATCAGGTCGGGCAGACCGGCAAGATCGTCGCGCCGGAGCTGTATATCGCGGTCGGCATTTCCGGAG